>Ga0315287_10007263_pt1 | contig 11095 bp, 10 predicted proteins | sample YL17G11_0_MG_FD_205037 | JGI IMG/M metagenome (GOLD analysis project Ga0315287, IMG submission 205037) | Sediment microbial communities from Yellowstone Lake, YNP, Wyoming, USA - YL17G11_0 | ecosystem: Environmental > Aquatic > Freshwater > Lake > Sediment | place: USA: Wyoming | collected...
TGGCGACCCGCATGCTGGGCTTTCTTTCCCGTCTCTCTCTTTCCTTCTCTCTTTTTCTCTCATCCGTCTCCTTACCTTCTGCAGCCTCCGAGGTCATCTGTCGCCTCCAGTCGTCGGAGCCCTCGGCGTTGTTGCCGACGACGACGTCGTTCCCGGCCGCGGGCGTCGCCATCTTTGACGCCATGGTTGCGAAGAGGAAGGACGACGAGAAGCGGCGATGCTGCGAGAAGGAGGAGGAGGAGCGGCCTCCTCGCGGCTGCTGCCTTTGCTGCCTCTGTGGCGCGAGGGTATTTGGCGTCTTTGACGAAGAAGCGACGCCGCCCCGTGGCAGAGCAGCCATGCGGGTGGTGGGTCGATTGGTGGGTCGGACAACGTATCGAGAGGAAAAAAGGAGACAGTGACAAAGTTCGGACGGGGAGAAAAAAAGGGGAAAAACTAGCCACTCTTTTTTGTAGAGGCGGCTGGGGCGGTAGTCCCCTTTCGTCCCCCCGCCTGAGCGAACATGGACCATCATCATCATCATCATCATCATCAACATCATCATCATCTCGCTGCTCCCCTATTTGAAGGAGGCGAAATAGAGGGAAATTCTGATGAATCCTTCTTCATCTGCGGCCCTCGAAGTCGATCAAGGCATGCCGTCGCCTCTCGAGTCTCCTCGCTCGCCCTGGCGCTCCTGTCCCTCCCAGGCATCTCTCTGCAGCTTGGGGACAGGGTGGCGATCTTGGCCAGCCCTCCGCGGGTGTCGGATGACGAATCCGAGGAAGAGGAGGAGCTTGAAGGAGCGAGAAGAAAAAGGTCAGGGCTCGATGCATCGTCGTCGTCGCTGTCGAGGTCGCTCCCTCGTCGCTCCGCCCCGCTCTTCCCGGCAGACGCCGCCCTCGAGGCCCTCCTCGCCTCCGTGGCAGCAGGAGGCGTCGCCTGCCCTCTCAACGGGAGGCTCCCGGCGGTTTCGATCGCGGACGTCCTCGTCAGCCTGAGGCCGCGGGTCCTGTTTGCGCCGAGGCGGAGGGGCTGCGCGGAGGCCGTCGCGGGGGCGCTCGCTGCTGTCGTTACTTCGAGGAGCAGAGACAGGGGAGGAGCCTACTCCAGAGAGGACGGCGACGGCAATGGGAAAGAAGGAGAAGAAGCGTTCTTCGGGCTGCCCCGCGGGCCAGAGGCGCCCGTCGTGGTTTGGCTCGACGACGACGACGAAAACGGCGAAACCGGCTCTGTTTTTCCCTCTTCTTCTTCTTTCGACTCCTCGCCGCCGTTCGCCCAAGTCTCCTCCGCCGCCCTCCTGCGCGGGATAGCGAGAGAAAGAAGCTCTTCTTCCGCATCATCTTTCACGCCGAGGTTCGCCCCAAACGACGCCGCGGCGATCGTCTTCACTTCGGGCACTTCCTCGGGCAGGCCGCGGGGCGCCCTCCTCTCCCACTCGTCGCTGCACTTTCAGTCCGCGATCAAGCGAGACAGGATGCGGCTCTGCCCGGCAGACGCCGTGCTCCTCGCCACGCCGCTGTTCCACGTCGCGGGGCTCTCGGCGGCGGCCGCGTCCCTGCTCGCGCGGTGCCGCAGAAACGTCCTCTGCGAGGCCGGGGGCTGGACGCGGAGGGGAGGGTGGACCGCCGCCGTCGAAGGGCGCGTCACGGCGCTCTCCGCCGTCTCTGCCATGGCGTTCGACCTCGCCGCAGAGAACGAGGCGGAGGTGCGGAGGCGGAGGGGGCAGAGAGGCGGAGCGGGCGGGGGCGGAGGCGGAGCCGGGGGCGGAGGCGGAGGCGGGGGCGGGGGCGGCGAGGCGGAGCCGCTCTCGTCGGTCCGCGTCGCGCTCGTCGGCGGCGGGCCCCCCCCCGCCGCCGGGCTCCTCGCCGCGGCGTTCCCCAACCCGGGGGTGCGCGTTCTGACCGCGTACGGGCTCACGGAGGCGTCGTCGTCGGTGCTCTGGGGAGAGGTGGGAGTCGGCGGACGGGCGTCGTCTCCTCCGAATTCTTCTCCCTCCTCTTCCTCTTCGTTGACTTGTTCGCCTCCGGGCGTCGAAGTCGCCGTCGCCGTCTTTGAAGAAAGCAGCTCTTCTGCTGCTGCTGCTCCTCCTCATTCTTCCTCTCGTCGCTCCTGTCTTCTTTCCTGGCGCCCCGCAAGGAAAGGCGAGGAGGGAGAGCTCCTCACCAGGGGGGCGCACGTCTTCAGGGGCTACTGGCGCGACGCCGCGGCGACGAGGGCGGCGTTTCTGTCCCCTTCTCCCTCTCCGTCTCCGGACTCGACGCCTGCGAAAGCGGCGGCGGCGGCGGCGAGGGCGCTCCCGTGGCTCCGCACGGGCGACGCCGCCGTCCGAGACGAAGGGGATGGCGGGAGCTCCATCCGCGTCCTGGGACGCGGCGCCGACGCGCTCCGCGTCGGAGGGGAGACCATCCACGCTTCGTCCGCCGAGGCCTCGCTGCTGCGGGCGCTCCGCCCGGCGCCCTCCGCCGCGTCCAAGGCGGCCGTCTCGGGCGTCGCCGTCGTGGGACTCCCGCACGCGCGCCTGGGGCAGGTGGTCGCGGCGCTGGTGGCGCTCAACAAGGGGGTAGCCTGGAGAGGGGACGTCGTCGTCGCGGAGGAGGGAGGAGGCGAGCAGCAGCAGCGAGGGCTTCGACCCCCGCCGCCCCCGCCGCCGCCTGCGGCGGGCGGCTGCGGAGTGCCTCTCTCGCTCTCGACGCTGCGGGCGGCGGGGAGGGCCGCGGGGCTCCCCGGGCACGCCCTTCCTCGCCGCGCCGTCGCAACGTGGGGCCCGCTGCCGACGAGGGGCCCGCTGGCGAAGCTCGACCGCGGGGAGGCGCTGAGGCTGGTGGAGAGGGCCGTCGGGAGGGGAGAGGAGGAAGAGGTCGACGAAGAGCCGAGGCCTCGATTGTAAAGAGAGAACGAGAACGAAAATCACTTTTTTTTTCCTTTCGTTTCTTCTTCTTCTTCTCCGGCTCGGTGTCCGCGCGAATGTCGACAATCCCCTCGCAGCAGCGGGCCTGGTCCCTGCTTGCCGGGCTCGCGGTCTCGGCAGGCGTTTATGTGGCGGCGCAGGTGAGATTCCGAGGGGGTGCTTGAACAGAACAACTGATGCTTCGGACGATGATGGATTGATTTCATCAATTCGAACCTTCTTTCCTCTCTCCCTCTCTCTAAAAACAATCCAGCGCGAGCTCTACAGGTCGGCCGCAAGGATAGTTGACTCATCTTCCGTGGCTCCCAGGGCGCCCGAGAGGAAGGTAAGAACGAGAGAAGAGGTGTTTGTAGTCGATCTTTAATGGTTCTTGAAAAGGCAGAGGGAGGAAACAAATCGACCTCAACAACTCAACTCAACAACTCAACTCAACAAAAAAACAAAACAGGACCCGGAGCCCTTGCTCCCCCCCACGCTGGCCTCGGACGTCGCGGCCACCTGGAACGGCGCTGTCGATGCGATGCTCGGGCCCGCGGTGCGGGCGCTGGCGAAGAGGGGGCTTTGAGATGCGTTCGGGCTGAGAAGAGAGGAGGGAGGCGCGAGAGGCGAGGAGACCTCAAAACTCCCTCTTCCCCCTCCTTCCTCCTCTTCTTCTCCTCTTCTTCTCCTCTTCTCCTCAGCCACCGCCGACCTCTGTATACCATGTCTCAATCTCTTGTCTCCTTCTTCGCGCTCCCGAAGATTGAAGAGAAAACGCTGTGTGAACCTAGAAAACCCATTTTTGAGTTTTTTTTACTTTTTTCTCCCCCAACAAAGACTCACCTCGAAAAGCTTTCTTTCGAGCTCGCCGCTGCGCGTGCAATCTGGAGGTTCTCTCCATCGAGTTCGTCTGCAGCGTGCTTTTCTAGTCATGTGGCTGCTGCTCGCCCCGGCAGCAGCGGCAGCGGCGACGCCGCGCCTCGCTCCAAGCGAGAGCAGCGTCGGCCAGATCGGACGAATCGGAATCGGAAGCGCTGCTCCCCTCGCCGTTCGCCGCCGATTCCGGTCAGACGACTGTCGTTCCTCTTTCAGGACGAGGGCAGAACCAGGTGAGAGAGCAGCGCTGGCTGGAATGAAAGAGCAAGAGGGCGATAAGAGGAGGAAGAAGAAGAGCTCTCTGAGATTACCAATCAACGCCCGCCACCTCACCCTCCCCCTCGAATCCAAAAGCGAAACGAAAAAACGAAACAAAAAACAGGCCGCGCCCGGAAGCTCCCCGCCGCCGACGCCGCCGCGGACGTCGCCGTCTTCCGCTTCACGCTCGGGATCCCGGGCCTCGACGACGCGCAGGTGCCCAGAATCATCGGCGCGCTCGCCCTGGCGGGCCTGGCCGCGAACGGGCTCTTCGGGGGCGCGGGCGGGGCCGCCGGCGGCGGCGGCGCGCCGCCCTCGCAGGGCAGGGCCGAGGCCGCCGCCGCGCTCCTCGCCCTCGCGTGCGTCGCGCTCCCCGCGGTCGGGGGCTTCATCGCGGACGCGGAGCCCGGGCGGGGAAGGGGGGCCGCCGCGGCGCTCCCGGGCTCGGTCCAGGCGTTCCGGGTGGCCGCGAGCGGGGGAGGAGAGGGAGGAGGGGCAGGAAGAGGAGGCGGCGGCGGAGGAGAGGGACCGCGGCCTCCGCCCGCGCCGCCGCCCCCGTCCCTCCCGTCGGACGGCGGAGGCGACGCCGCGGCGGCGGAGCTCGCCTGGTCGTCCTTCGCCCTGCTGCGCAACGCCAACTGCTGCACCGTCGTGGTCCTGGCCGTCGACGACGGCGGCGGGGAGCGCGCCGAGGGGGGGGGAGCGGGGGCGAGGGCGCTCGCCGTCAGGGGCGCGCTGCCGCCGGCGGTGGCCCGCGCCGCCGACCCCCTCTCGGCCGCCGCCGCCGCCTTCTCCTCCTCTCCGTCCGCCTCCTCCGCGTCCGCCCTCTTTGCTGCGGCGGAGAGAGGAGAAGCCGTGTACGTCTCGGACGCGAGGTCGATGTCTGCTGGCGGCGGCGGCGGCGGCGGCGGCGACGCGAGCGGCGCGGGAGGGGGGCCCTGGGGAGTCCTGCCCCCCGGCGCCGGCTGCGCGCTGGCGCAGCCGATCTTCTTTGCTCCCGAAGCAGGAGGCGGCGACGGCCGTGACGAAAGAGGGAGGCTCGTCGGCCTCCTCCTCCTCGCCGGGGACAGGCCGCGGGCCCTCTCCGTCAGGGACAGGGCGTGGGCGAGGGCGGTGGCGAGGAAGCTGTCGCCGGTGGTGGCCGGAGTGAAGTGAGAGTGAGTCAGGGATGAAAGAAGAAGGAAAAAAACGAACGAGAAGAGAGAGAGAGAGGGGGAGAAAACGCGCTGCCCTGCCTGCCCAGAAAAGAAACGAAAACCTTTCGGTCTCCGCTTCTCTTGTCTTTCGGTCCTGCTCGCGGCCCTCGCTCTCTTTCCTCCTCCCTCGTTCCGGCTCTCTTCCCCTTGCGTGGCACAGTCGAGCTCTCGAGGGGCGGGACAGCATCTGAGAGAGAGCGAGGAGAGGCGGAGACGGCCATGCTCCTCTGCTGAGAGGAGGGGAAAGGCCGCGCCTTTTTTCCCCCCCGGTTTCGCGTCCGTCGTTCGTTCGTCGGCCCGTCCGTTTTTCGACTGCGCTCCTCTCTCGCTTTGGAGCCGTTTCCAAGATCCGAAAAACATCTTTGCGGATGATGCTTGTCAAGACGTCGCTATCTCTTCCTGGAGAAGGGAAGGACAAAGGCCCCGAAAAGGAACAGAGTAAGGGCGGCGGCGAGATCGATGCGAGTCCAGCGACGACGACGCTGCCGACGCCGACGCCGCCGGCGACGACGAAAACCGCAGCGGCGGCGAGGAAGCCAAAGGCGACCTACCCCCCGCTCGCCTTCGGCCGCGGCCACCCGCCAGGCCTCCCGCCGCTCTCCACGCTCGTCGCCAAGAGGCTCACGCGCTCGGACCTCTCCGGCGGCAGGGTCATCCTCCCGCGGGCCAGCGTCGAGAGGAACCTTCCCTTCATGAGGGGGCACAGGGCGTGGGAGCTGCCCGCGGGGGTTGTCGGGGTCTTTGTCTCGCCGCGCCCGCCGCCGGCGTTGCCGGCGGGCGCGGGAGTGCGTCCTCCTCGCCTCGACCCGCCCGCGGCCAAGATTGACGGCGCCTCGCTCGTGATCAAGTCCTGGGCCAACGGCTCGGAGACGAGGAGGGTCTACGTGCTCGAGGGGGCCGCGAGGGCGATGGCGGTCTCGTGTTCGCTCCCTCCCGTCGGCGCTGCCGTAGCTCTGGCGGCGCCGGCGACGCGCGCTCTGGAGGGGGGCTTTCCCTCCGCGGCCGCCGCCGAGGCTGCCGCCGCTGCCGCCGAGGCTGCCGCCGCCGAGGCTGCCGCCGCTGCTGCCGCTACTGCAGCTGCTCCGACTGGCGACACGGCGACTTTTGCCCCGGGGGTCCCCGTCGCTCTCCTCACGGACGCCGAGGGGAGAATGCGGCTCGAGTGCGGCTCCGCCGCGGCGGAGGCCGCCGTCGCCGCCGTCGAGGCCGGCGCCTCGGCTGCGGCCGCAGCCGTCGCAGCAGCTGGTGCTGATGGATCTGGCGGCCGAAAAGGGAGGACGGCGGTGGCGGCGGCGGCGGCGAGGAGGAGACGGGCCGCCGCTGCGGCGAAGAAGGAGAACGACATCGGCGGCGACGACGACGACGACGGCGGCGACGGCGACGGCGGGGGCGGGGGCAAGAGTGCCTCCACGCCCTCTCCGCCGCAGTCCCTCGAGACGCCTCCCGCGAAGGACGTCAAGAGTAGGAGGTCGCTGAGTAAACGAGAAGAGGGAGGAGAAGGAGCAGACCGAGAGGAAAGGAACGGCGGCAGCGTCGGCGGTGGCGGCGCTGAAGAGGAGGAGCCGAGGAAAGAAATCAGGAAGCAGCAGCAGCCTTCTTCGCCGACGAGCGCCGAAGAATCCGCCGTCGCCGCTGCCCTCATCTCGATGATCCCAAAGAAGAAGAGGCAGCGGTGCCGTGGGAGAGCATCCGAAGCTAAAACAACAGAAGCAGCTGATGAGGCAGCAGGAACAGCAGCAGCGGCGACAACAGCGGAGGCAAAAGAGGAGATCGGCGGCGGCGCAGAGGCAGCAGCGGCGGCAGCTATGGCTGCGAAGAAGAAGAGGAGGACGACGGCGGCGACGACGACGAGGAGGAGGAGGGTCTTTAGGTCTGACTCCCTGCTCGCCGCGGCTGCGGAAGCATCGCATTTGCTGCTAAGAGAGCCTGCTGCGGCTGCCGAGGAGGAGGAGTCGACGGCGAAGGGAGGGTGAATGAGAGCGCGGCGGCGGGCTAAAAAACTAACTGATATCACTTTGTCTCTCTCTCTTTTGTTTTGTTCATTTGGATGTTGTCATTTTTCTCTCTCTTTCTCTCCAGCATTGAAATAAAGGAAAAGCATGAAAACGTCGTTTTTGTGTGTGTGGGGTGGGGTGGGGTGGGGGCGAAGAACAAAGCGTGCGGGAGTAAAAACAGAAAACCCTCTAATAAATCTCTCTCTCTCTCTCCTTTCTCCTTTCTCCCTCTCTCTTTTTTCACCCAAAGAGCCTCTCGACCACCTCCGCGGCGTCGACCTCGTTCCCGGGCCTCTCGCTTCCCCCGAGAGCGCGGGCCAGGGTAACCCTGACCTGCGCGGGCCCGTCGAGGGGCGCCCCCGCCGCGGCGAAGGCCTCCCCGAGCTCGTCCGGCGTCAGCAAGAGAAGGGGCGATGGCAGAGGCGGCGGGGCGATGGCGGGAGGAGGAGAGGTCCCCCGCCTCCCCGGCGACGGGCCGTCGCCGCCCTCTTTCTCCTCCTCTCTCTCCCGCTTCTGCAGGGCCACGGCGGCCAGAGCCTCCCGCAGCAGCTCGGAGCCCCCGAATGCGACCGCAGATCCCGCGGAGGAAGAAGCCTCCCCGGCGGCCGCCTCGAGCGCCGCCCGCGCTGCCGCGGCCGCCTCCCACCTCCGCGCCAGCGGGTGCCCCGCAGTCTCCATCCTCCGCAGCGCGCGCTCCTCGGCCGCGAGCAGCAGGAACCCGCGGCCGTGGAGGCGCAGCGGGGCGCCGATGTAGAAATCGGGCTCGCTGTAGTATGCGGGGGGGGGCGACGGAGGAGAAGAAGAGCCCGCGCCGCCGTCTCTGCTGCTTCGGCTGCCGCCGCAGGCGCCGCAGGCGAGGATCCCGGGCGCCGCGCGGGAGAAGCTGTCGCCGCCGCCGCCGCCGCGGCAGCTTTTGTCGCAGGCGCACGCGGGTCTGCGGACGGGGTTGCGCTCGAGGAACTTGCCGCCGGGGTAGCCTGAGTGTGAGTTTTTTTTTCATTTTTCCGGATTTTTTTTCGAGGTTTCAGTGAGGGAAGGAGGGGGAGAGAGAGAGAGAGAAAGAGAGAGGGAGAGAGAGAAAGAGAAAGAGAGAGAGAGAGAGAGAGAGCTTTTCGGATTTTCAACCCCCAACACCTTTCCTCTTTCTTTTTTTTGCGGCCCTACCTGGCGCCCTCTCCTCGAAGACCGCCACGGCCCCGTCGGCGGGCGTCCACCGAACAGAGAACCTCCTTTCGGCGTCGCCGTCGCTGAGCCTGCAGGCCCCGGGGACGGTCTCGGGCCCGACGAGCCGCGCAGCGAAGAGGGCTTCGACCCCGGCGTCGGCGGCCGGGGGCGCGCGGCGGACGCGGGCGCGCGGGGAGAGGCGCAGGCAGGAGTTGGCCGAGTCCTCCTCGGAGCCGAAGCCGTTGTGGGGCGGGAGCGGCGAGAGCGATTTGGCCTGTTGTTGAAACAGGTGACAAGTGAAACAAGAAGGTTGGCAAGTTTGAGGAGTGAGTTTTTTTTTTCAGGGTTGAGCTACAAAAACTGCGCCGGAAACGAATTTCCCGCAAGAACTTCGCGGATTCCCGCTTCTGTGCTCTTATCTCTGTTCTAAAACCACCAAGAAGATTGACGCAAAACCAGAATGTTTCGCAAAAGAAATAACCAAAAGAAGGCGCAACAAAGGATGGGCGAAAGAAAAGAAAGAAAAAGGCGTCGTCGCCGAAAGACCACCCCCCAAAAAAATCTCACCGTCGCCGCTGCCGAAGAAGAAGCCGTTTTGTCGTTCCCGCCGTCGAAGAGCCGCGCCATGATCGACCTCGGGTCGTCCTCGCCCAGGGCTTTGGGGGCGGGCTTCCAACCTGGTTCGAAAGAGAGAGAGAGAGAGAGAGAAAGAGAGAGAGAGAGAGAGAGAGAGAGAGAGAGAGAGAGAGAGGGAGGGGGAGAGGGAGTGAAGTCAAGTTTCCGTTAAAAAAACCTCGCCCCCAAAAAGAGGGAAAAGTTGAAAAAAAGAAAACTTTTCTAGACGTACCTCCGGCCGGGACCGGCAGCCTGTCCCAGAGGCGCGCCCCCGCTGCGTTCCCAGAGATCTCGGCGCGGCTGCGGGCCTTGCCTAGCTCGCGGGCTGTTTTTGTTTGTTTGTTTGAGAGTTTGAGAGTTTTGAGTTTGAGTTTTTTGACGAGGGGGAGGTCGAAGTTTGAGAAATGATGCGCCCATCTTTTCTCCTCTTTCTCTCTCTTTTCCCCCCTCTTCCTTCGAACCGCGCTCGAAAAACCCCTTACCTGCCGCCGCGGCCCTCATCGCGACCTCGTAGTCTCCCTCGGGTACCGGGATGGCATCTCCGGGGAGCCTGGCGAACTGCGGAGAAGAAGAGTCCGAAGAAGAGTCCGAAGGAGAAGAGGACGAGTCCGTCGAGGGCGACTTCCTCTCGTCCCCCGCGGCGCGCGAGAGCAGCCACGCGCGCGTCGCGGCGTCGGCGTCCGCGACCGTGATGCGCCTCCCGAAGACGTCGATCACGTCCCCGACGCGGATGTCCTCGGGCCGCAGGGGCGCGTCGACCTCTGTCTTGAGCCTCGGCGCGAACGGGTCAGCGCCGTCGTCGCCGCCGCCGCCGCCGCGCCGCGGCGCCGTCGTTGCCGAGCCTCCCTTCGCGACAAGCGCGCGCCTCGACAGCGCGTGCCTCCGCGCGATGAGCCCCTGCTCGAGCCCCGAGTTGGGCTCCCTGCGCTCGACGACATCGGCGGTGTTGTCCTCGAGGTAGAGGCGGAGCTCGACCTGGCGGACGCGGGCGCCGGCGCCGCCGTCGGTGCGAGAGGAGGAGGAGGAGGCCGGCGGCGGCGGCGGCGCGAAAGCGAACGGCGACGGAGGGTCTCCCGCTCCTCCGGCTCTCGCCTCCAGGCGCGAGGAGCCCGCCGGCACGGGCTCGCAGAACCACCCGCGGTACCTGAGGACGACTCCGGCGTTGGCGACGTAGCGAGGGACTGGGAAAGAGGAGGAGGAAGGAGCGGGTTTGGACGGAGCGGGTATGGAGGAGGTGGCGACGGCCGCCGCCGCCGCCTCTGCCGCCTTCTTCGCCCTCCTCGCCTCCTCGGCCCTCTGCTGCGCCTCGTCCTCGCGCTCCCTCTGCGACGGCAGCGACTCGACGTTGCTGCCGCCGTTGGTGAAGGTGAGGGTCTGGGGCTTGAAGAAGGTGGCGGACTTGGCCTGGGATTTGTTTTTTTCGAGCTTGGGGTTTTCCGGGTCTATTTTTGGACCGAGAGGAAGAAAAGCGGGGCGGGCTCTCCCTCTCTCTGGGTTTTTCTTTTTGTTTCCCCTGTTCTCTCTCTGGCGTCTTTCTCTTTCTCTCTGTCTCTCACCGGCCTGGGCCTCCAGCCTGGCAGGTTGGGATCGAAGACGTCGTCGTCGGCGAGCGACGGGGCCATTTTCTTTTTCGTTGTTTTTGGTTCTCGGACTGGCGAAAGAAGGATGAAGAGGTTGAACCAAAAAAGAGTGAGCGAAAGACATTCAAACCCACAATCTCTCTCCAAACATTTCGAAAACCAAAAAAGACTCGAAACGACAATGTCCGCGCCCCTCGCCTCCTCGGGCCAGCGCACGATCTCTTCGTTCTTCGCCAAGGGAAGCGGCGCAGCAGTAGCAGCGACGAAGACCACCACGGCGATGAAGAGGCCCGCGTCGGCTGTCGTCGCAGCTGCCACTGACTCGGGGAAGAGACGGGCGGTGAGTTGATGGAGATCGATGGCGATACGATTTGGTTTCTTTTCCCTTTGTCGACCTCGAGGGCTCACTTTCTATCTCCTCCGGAGAACGCCAATGAAGAACGGGCACCAGACCCAGCCCGCCTCGCCGCCGCCGCCGTCGCCTCCGAGAGCTCTCGCCGCTGCCGCCGCCGCTGCCGCCCCGGTCGCCCCGCCCCCCCCCCC
>Ga0315287_10007266_pt1 | contig 11093 bp, 11 predicted proteins | sample YL17G11_0_MG_FD_205037 | JGI IMG/M metagenome (GOLD analysis project Ga0315287, IMG submission 205037) | Sediment microbial communities from Yellowstone Lake, YNP, Wyoming, USA - YL17G11_0 | ecosystem: Environmental > Aquatic > Freshwater > Lake > Sediment | place: USA: Wyoming | collected...
GTAGAACACCCGAATCCCCCAGTCCGCCCACCGAATCTCAGCATGCTCGATCCGTGACACAAGAGCCGGATCGTGCTGTGCCTGAAGTAGCTGAATCCCTCCCCAACTCCCAGCCTGAGGGGGCTCGATCTGTGTCGTGAATACGGCAGGCGCCCCCACCACCCCTAGCACCGTCAAACGGCCGTAGACATCGAGAGTCGATCCGGAGGCGAAGCGCGCCTGCGCCCCGTCGAGCACTGTCATCGAAGACGTCCCGTCGACAGTGACCGGGAAATCGACGTTCATGGCCGTTCGCGCCCCTACCTGCATCTCTCCCGAGTTCACCACCCGGGTCGTGCCCATGAGGTTCACACTCGCGTCCGATCCAATCGTCAGCTTCGATCCGTCGATACCCAGGGCCCCCGTCACGTGGTATGGACCCGACGACGACGTCCACGTCATGTTCGACGTGTACCGCCCTTGGATGTAGGTCGGGCTGCTCGTGTGTGTAGGACCTCCGCAACTCTCCAGGATCTGCGTCAAGTTCACGTACGGCGCGTTCACGTTCTCCGACTGATCCACGATCTTCGCTCGGATCACGGCGGGGTCGGTCGATCCCCACCAGTTGCCTTCGGCGTCGACGATTCGAGTCGTCGGGGCCACGTAGTTCCCCGTCTCCAGGTGGTATGTCTGGTTGTCTCCAAAACAGTTCCCGTGCAGCGTCGCGTTCGGCCCCCCAGTCAACGCGGTCCAAGAGTAGCCCCACAGCCGCACACCCCAATTCCATCCTTCAATCACGTTGTTCGTGAGCGTCAGCGTAGGCCGCCAATCGTTATAACGGTTGGGCTTCGTACAATTGATCCCAACTCCGGCATGAAGCACCGCCGCCGCCGTCTGCCGAATTGTGTTCCCTGTGATCGTCACATCGGGATCGCTCGAATCCCCGTTCACCCAGATCCCACCCAAGCTGTGGTTTTCGATCACATTACCGGGACCAATCACGTGCGCCCCGTAGAACACCCGAATCCCCCAGTCCGCCCACCGAATCTCAGCATGCTCGATCCGTGACACAAGAGCCGGATCGTGCTGTGCCTGAAGTAGCTGAATCCCTCCCCAACTCCCAGCCTGAGGGGGCTCGGCGTTGGTGGTGAAAACGATCTTTGAAGACCCGTTGCCGATGGCGCGAAGACGTCCATTGACGCTGAGGGAGAACATCCCTGTGAATCGCACCTCTACGCCGGGTTCGATGGTCAGAATGGCCGTTGGACAAACCGTGACATTCCCTGTTACTAGATAGGGTGAGCTTGTAGCCACCCAAGTATCATTGGAACAGATCGTCCCACCGGGAATCGTTGTTGCCGCGACGCTCGGATAGGAAGCCGACCAACACATTACGAACATGCCGCTGACTACACAGGAGCTGAGCACACGAGCGCGGTTGATCTTGGGGCTGCGGCGTTCGCTCGCGCACAACCCTAGTCGCGATCGGCGGTCTGCCAATTCGGTCTCACGGCCGCTCGCCATCGCCGGCACGCTGGTTCCGGTCAGAAGGAGCACTCGCGCGATGGACGTTATGAATCCCCGGTCTGTAGACATGTTTCCCCCTCGCCGATGCTGTCGTACGCCATTGCGTGGAGAGCGCGGTCAGTCGGCGCCATGGCGGACGTCCTCTGAACCCACACGTTCCCGTCCCACTCCCACGTGTCGGCCGAGATAGCCGGAGTCCGTTCGCCCTCCGAAGAGCACCACGCGGCCCTGGGCGCGGTCGTACGCCATCGCGTGGCCCCGCCGGGCCAGCGGGCTCACAGCTGGCGTCGCGAGAAGCCAGTCGGGAGCGCCAACAGTAATTGCCACGGCGCCTGGCTCGCTAGCGAGAACACTCGAACACACCAGAGCGACGAGCAGACCCACACCGAGCTTCATAGGGCACCCCATCAAGATGTTCGGGATGTATACGCCGATTGACGGTTCCCTCAAAGGACTGCCGGGGGAGTCAATTCGGCTATCCCGCTGTTGCCGTCCTAAGAACCAGCTCGTTGCACCCCCGCAACCCACCTTCCCCCCCCGCCCTAGAACTCGCCGTACACTCCCCCCATGGACGCCATGGACCGCGTGCTCGCCTCGATGTCTCCCGACGACACCGCCGCGGCGTTGCGATTGCTGAAGGTTCTTGAAGAGTGCCGGCAAATGAGCCCCACCGGGGCCGAGGAGTGGAGGCGGAGGATCACGGGGTGGGCGGGGTTCAACGATGTGGACGCGGAATCCCCGCCATCGCACTACTCGCTCTCAAACCCGTGGCTGGTGAACTTCAACGTCCGGCTGTTCTCGGTCACGGTGCGGACGATCTGATCCGAAGCTCCGCGTGGGAGCGAAGCTTCGATCTCCAGGGTCACCGTGACCTCCGCCCCCACCTGTCCCCCAAGGTGCGCGATCACTTCGTCGGCGATGCGGCTCGCGTCGCGCCCGACGCGAGCGGGGTCGAGCGTCACGGTGCCGTGAAACCGGCGAAGCACCGGGGCCGGGGGCCCACCGGTCGTCACCGAGGTCGCTCCCCCGCCCTTCGCGCTTGACCCTACGGGAGGATCGCCAGCACGGGTCCCCCCAGTGGGTGATTGGTCCGTAGCCGCTGCCACCGTCTCCGCCTTCATCTGCGTCGAGGCCACGTCGGGTCTCACCAGCATCCCCGAGCTATCTGCTGACACGGTGACCAGCTGCCCGCCGCGCAGGCCCCGGTAGCGCCCAGCGCCCTCATCAAAACTCTCCGCATAGGCGAACGTGTCGGTCTGCCAGGTCAAGAGCGCGACGCCGTCACGGATGGCGTGCACCAGCACCTCGGGACCAGCGATTCGCGGCAGGTAGAGGTAGCGCGCGAAGTCCTCCACGAGCTGCTTCACCATAACGTGCTCGCCACGCCACAGCGGCACGTCATCCAAGTGCTTGCGCAGGATCGTTGAGCCGAGCGAGGTCACCATCGACTCGTCGCTCCGGAGCTTCTTGCTTGCCCGCACCGCGAGCGTGTCGCCGCCCGATAGCCGGATCGCCTGCCACGTGATCGGCAACTCTGGCTTGACCTGCTCGGGCACCAACAGCCACTGGTATGTCTCGGGCAATCTCGCCGTCACCGCACCATCGGCGGCCTGCCGTTGGGTCTCGGCCTGTCGGACCTGATGCGGGTCAAGGTTGAGGGCCAACTGTTCAGCCAGAATGGACTGCCACGCCAGGAACCTACGCACCGCCTCGTCCAGGTCCTGCAGGCGGACCTTGTCCGCCGCGAGGAATACGAGCGTGTTGCGGTAGAGGCGCGGCGTACTTCCGCGCGATTCGAGGATCGCCCTCGCCGCCGTCTCGGCCGCACTTCCTGGCTCCTTGGTGTACGGATGTTCCGCAGGAAGCACGACCAGCCGCCCGTCGAGATCGTCGGGCACGTCGGCTCCCGAACGCGGTAGCGGGTGGATAGGCCACCCACTCGTCGATCAGGATCAAGCACGGGCCGTAGTCCTTGAACAGCTCCCGCAGCACGTCGCCTGGGTTCGTGGCCTTCTCGTCGTCGGCTTTGACGCGGGCGAAGGCTTTCTTCCCGCCCAGCTGGTACGCCAGTTCGCCCCAAAGCGTCCGCACCACCGTGCCATCCGCCTTGGTGACCGGATTCCCGGGCGAGATCTTGTTCCCTACCAGAACCACGCACTTCGCCGTGGGCAAACTCTTCACGCCCGCCTCGGCAAGCACCGCATCCACGCCGGCCAGCTCGCTCGCCCTTGCTCCAGAGAACAAGTGGTAGAGCGCCAGCATCGAGTGGGTCTTGCCGCCGCCGAAGTTGGTCTGGAGCTGCACCACCGGGTCGCCGCCCTTGCCCGAGATGCGCTGCACGCCGCCCACGAGCAGTCGCTTCAGACTCTCGGTGAGGAAGGTGCGGCGGAAGAACTCCGCTGGCATTTTGTATTCGTCTGAGCCCTCGCCCAGGTGCACCTGCCAGAGATCGGCCGCGAACTCTGCCTGCTGGTAGCGGCCGCTCGCCACGTCGGCATGCGGCGTCACCACCTCGCGCCAGGGCTTGAGCGTCCCGGTCGCCGCCGCTTCAATCAACGAGCCGCCGGCCTTGCGCTTCTCGCCGCGCACCTGCTCGTCGTACGTGAGCCGGCGCAGCTCCATCTTCATCTTGCCAACCTCGTCGGCCTGCGGCGACGAGACGGCGGTCAGCAGTCTCGCCATCGAGTCGAGCGCCCTGTCGGCGTCGTCGCTCGAGAACGGCTCCTGGTGCGCCCACTTGCTGCGGCAGTCGCGAAGCTCTTGCACGAGCGAGCGTTCAGCGCGGCCGAGGGTTCTCCCGAACACCTCATTCCACGCCTCCCACATGAGCTTGAGAAGCGCCGCCACGTCCCAGTCGCCGAGCGGCTTCTTGGCGACGGTCCGGTCGTCGCCCAGGTAACGGCGCGCCGCATCGGCGGCCTGCGTCTGGTGGAGACTCTTGAACTCGCGCTCAACGAAGGGAGCGAGCCCTACCCGGAGCAGATCCATCGCCTTGCCGGCGCCGGGATCGTCGGCGAGCAGGAAGCGCAGCGGCTGGCGCGGGAGCATCTCTTCATAGACCGCTGTGATCTGGTGCGGGAGCGGGTCCACGAGCGAGGTGTGAACCGCGAGCACGGGATCGAAGAGGTGCGCGAGGCGGATGCGGTGTGCCTCGGCGACGAGGCGGTAGAGCGCGCCATCGCCGTCGAAGCTCCAAGGCCGGCCGGCCTCGACGATCTCGAGGCGCGGTTCGTCGTGGCGGTAGAGGATCTCGTCCGCTACAGCAGCACGCCGGCTTCGTCGTGGTAGTCGTACGTCGCGATGATCGGACCGGGCGGCGCGGTCTTCGTTTTCGTCGCCGGCGTGAAGATCGGGCCGGCGGTCTGGTAGTCGGCCAGGGTGCTCTCGATCTGTATGACGCCGTATCCCTGCGCCTTAAGAAAACCCCAAGCCGAACCCTTCGCGTTGCAGCGGTGGCAAAAAAACAGACCGCGCTCTTGATCGAGACTGAAAGACTTGTCTGCGCCGTGGCAGAACGGACACTCGCACTTCGCGTTCAGTTGGCCGTTGAGCTTGAGGCCGGGAACGAAGTAGGAAAAGAAACGCGCCACGTCGAGACCGGCGACGAGCTGCTCCGGTGTCTGGCGCGTCGTGGTGGTCACGCCTCGTCCTCGTCTTCGGTGTCTGTCTCGATCGCCACACGGATGCTGTTGCGCTCGGTGCGTTCGATCCTTAGGACCGCGTCGTAAGCGTCGCCGTCCCAAAACTCGTCAATGGCGTCCTGGTACAGACCACGCAACACGTCGGGGTCCAGCGCGTCCAGCTCCACCTGCACGAGCCGGCCATGCTTTGCGACGAAGCCACCGGCGCGGGTGTCGGTTCTTTTGCCGGCCATTTCGGGAAGGCTGTACTTCTTGACTTGTCCAGCATCGAGCGCGATCCGTCTAATCTCGTCGAATCCTCCAACACGGTCTAGGAAGTCGCGATCAATGTCCTCGCCGGAAGCATCGAAGTCGCCGGCGTAGATCAGGACGGCCGGCCGCTCCTGCGCTTCGATGTCTGCGCGAACGTCATCGACGTATGTTTGCGACGAGTATCCGCAGAGCGCGAGGATCGGGACGCCGAGGTCGCCGAACCAAGATTCGAGTTGCTCGATAATTCCGGCCTTCTCGACGCCGAGGTACAGCGAGACGGTCTGGCCTTCGGTGCGATCGCGGCGGTACTGTTGGCGGGCAGCATTGAGGATGGCCGCGGGGCTGTCCCATGTTGGGTGGCGATGGATCGCGCGGACGCGATCTATGAGACTAGGGAAGCCACGTTCGCGTCGAGCCTTTGCCGTCTGGCTGCTCAGTTGGCAGTACGCGGATCGGTTGTTGGGGATCACTCCGGCCGACACGAGGCGGTAGAACAGTTGCCGAAGTGTTACGCCGGTGTCGTAACTCTCCACGATCCGCGCGGCCTCGGCGATGATCTCCAGCCAAGATAGGCGTGTCATGGGAACCGCTGGTGCGCTCATCGCAGCACCCGCTTACGTTCGACCCATCGCACCAGCGCCTCGCGGAGCTTGGCCTCGCGAATTTGAACCCATCGTTCACGGTCAACTTCATCGCGTGGTTCTCGGACGTTGGCCATCGTGGCGGTCGTCACCTGCTTCGCGTCCAAACCGAACCGTCTCATTTCGTCCCCCACGGGACCGTGTAGTTGTCCAGCCAGAGTTGCAGCTCCTCGCGCGGAATAATGACGACGCCGTCTCCGAGCCTCAGCGCCTTCAGCTCGCCCCGCCCGATCGCGCCAGAAATGTAAGGACGGGAGACGCCCGTCATCTTGGCCGCGCCTAGTGGCCGATACGAGGCCGGGGTCGCCGGGAGGACGATGCCCACCGCGTCCCGCACGGCTCCCGCGCCTAACACTCTTCGCTCAGGGATGTGATCGCGTCGCTGAGGTGCGGCCTTACTCATCACAAGTCCGGTCCAGACCGAGCGCCCGCCGCAGAGCTTCAAACTCCCCCGCCTTGAACTGCCGATCCCCTCGAAGCAGGCGCTCCACCCGAAGGCGGTCGATGCCCGTCTCGTAGGCGAGCTGCCGCGCATTGCGCTGGTTTACGTAAGCAGCGGCCCGTAGAACCCGGATCTCATCGGAAGGGATCTTCGTCGCTCTCATCGGAGGCAGTAGACGACCACCGCTGCGGTACGTCTACGCCCTGCACATTAATTCGGCGAGCTGGAATTAATGTGCAGCGAGATTTCGAAGCGTCCCCGGTTTGCGTGGGTCCATCGTCGCAACGATCGCAACCGAAAGCGAGTGCGGCGTCGTTGTCCGAATCGGAAACTTCGTCCGGAGCACGTCGAAGATCTTCGCCTTCGACGGTTTCAGGCCGCAGTGACGCGCCACCTCCGCAATGGAGCACACGCAAGCCTCGACGTGTTTTTTGCGGCCCGTGCTCAAAGCCTCACGGATGCCTGACCAGACGTGCGGCGACCAGGTTCCCAGGAGGAACAGCAGGTTGCTGCCGGGGTCGCGGTCTCGCTTTCGGCGACCAAGCGGGGGCGGACTCGGCAGGCTTCTCGATCGAAGGAACTCCGCGAATACGACTGAGCGTTTGATCCGTGTCGCTATTCGCTTGCGCTCGCGGGCCAGCCGCTTGATCTCGTCGCCGGAAAGGCACTCGGCGAGCAACCTGATCTCGTCATTGGTGCGCGGCTCAGGGAAGCATCGAACGCCGCCCTTGCCCTCCCAAACGGATCCCATGACGACAACCGCCTTCGGTCCCTGCATTTCGGAAAGGTCGATCTTGAATATTCCGCTCATGGTTATCTCACTGCGTCGGTGTCCTGCAGGAAGGTGAAAGAGCCCCATTGCGCGGGCAGGATCCGCCCCCCTACGCCGAGGGTGCGGGGCCGCCCGAACATTCTACCGGCGACTGAAAGCGGTCAGGCGCCGATCACTTCTCAACCTCGCGAAATTCCATGCCCGGACGAAGCCCCGGGGGCAATTCCCGCGGGCCCCGGACTTCATACGCGCCGGGTCGCGCGCGCCGCAGTCGTTCCATGATCGGCAACGCCCGAACGCCGCGTCGAACTGAAACAAAAGATAGACTCAGCTTGAGATTGGGGACCGCCTCGTGGAGCCGAATCAGGCGTTTTTTCCCGTTCTCAACTTCCGCGAGCTCGCCAACATGCATACCCTTGTGCGCCCGAAGCCTGGCAAAATCTAGCGCCACCTTGGCGACGATGGCCGTGTCGTCGATGGCGGTAAAGAGGAGGTTTCGTTCCGCCCCGAGCACCTGCATCCCATTGAGTATTGCCGCGTCACGGGCGCTCTTACACGCGACAACCTCACTCCCACGCTGGCCGACTTTGTAGACATCGCCGTCGAACAGCAACAACAGGACGTCCGGCGAAAGCGGAAGGAAGAGTTGAAATCCCGCCATGGCAAAGCCGAGCGTTCCAATCCCTCGGGGCCCGCCTTCGCAATACTGGTTGTATATGAACACCGGGTTGTCCGACGTGACGAACCGGATTTTCGGGTCGGCGACAATGACCGCCATCCGGAGATCGGCCAGGGTCTTCGTCAAGTCTGGGAACATGCGCAGGGTGAATGCCAGCGCCCCGGGCGCCGATCCGTGTTTCTTGAGAAAGGCGGCCCGCTGCGCGGAATCGAGCGGACGCATCGCGACGTCGAGCATGTCGTGAGTTGACTTGTCGAATTCGGCGACGCGGCTGGCGGTCCGCATATGCTGGAACGCCACGAAGCCGAGCAGGTGTGCTCTGTCGAGGGTGCCTCGGGGAGGCGGCCGCCGGTTGCTTATGACGCGTTGGACCGCAGGGGCCATCTCGTCCTCGAGTTTCGTCATCGCCTGCTCGAGTCCGGGATACTGCGCATGGAATCCACGCCGATAGCATTGATCGGCCAGGCTACCGTCAAGAAAGGTGGCCTTTTGCTTCAGGTTGAAGATATGGATTCGTCGGGGCGCGCTCGCGAATGCCCGCAGGTAGAACTTCGGAACGAAGTGATCTCGAGTTCTCGGCACCCTTGTCAGCGGCCTCCAGGCCGAATCGACTTGCAACCCCAGCAGCAACCTGGGCGGAAAAGGGGGCGACCGCCTTCGATCACCACTTGTAAGTCGTTGATTCCGTGGAGCGGGAAACGAGATTCGAACTCGCGACCCTCAGCTTGGGAAGCTGATGCTCTACCAACTGAGCTATTCCCGCTCGATGGATGCGCGCGAACTCTACTTCTCGGAAGGCCAGGGCGCAAGACGCGCCTTACCCCGTGATCCAGCCGCCCCCCAAGACCAGGTCGCCGTCGTAAAAGACCGCCGCCTGGCCAGGCGTCACGGCGCGCTGCGCTTCGTCGAAGCTCACAGTGGCGGTGCCATCGCCCCGATCGGTGACGACGGCGCCTGCCCCCGCGTGGCTCGAGCGGATCCGCACGGCTGCAGGCAGCGGACCGCCGGGGCGCTCGAACGGGATCCAGCGCACGCGCTCGACGGTGCAGGACTCGCGATAGAGGCCGGCCTCGTCGCCGACGACGACGCGGGCTCGCGCGGCATCGAGGCCGATGACGTAGAGCTTGTCTCCGGTGGCAACCCCGAGACCGCGCCGCTGGCCGATGGTGAACTGTTCGATGCCGCCGTGGGTGGCGATGACGCGGCCCTCGACGTCGACGATCTCTCCCGCGGAAGGCTTAGGGCCCAACCCCGCGCGGGCAAGAACGTCGCGGTAGCTTTCGCCTTCGGTGACGAAGCACAGGTCCATCGACTCGGGCTTCTCCGCGGTGGTGAGCGCGAACTCGCGCGCCAACGCGCGGACCTCGTCTTTCGTCATGCCGCCCAACGGGAACTCGGCGCGGGCGCGCTGCTCGTCGGACAGGTCGAAGAGGAAGTACGACTGGTCCTTGTCGGGATCGGTGGCGGAGCGTAGGAGCGTGCGGCCGGTTCGCGCGTCGCGCTCCAGGATCGCGTAGTGACCCGTGGCCACGGACGCCGCGCCGACGGCGGCGGCTCTCTCCCACAGCGCGTCGAACTTCACGAAGGTGTTGCAGCGCAAACACGGGGACGGCGTGCGGCCGGCGGCGTAGTCCGCGGCGAACGGCTCCAGCACGTGCCGCTGGAAGTCGTCTTCCATGTCGAGGATGTAGTGCGGGAACCCGAGGCGGTCGGCGACGGAGCGAGCGTCCCTGAAATCATCCGGCGAACAGCACCGGCCGTAGCGCTCGGACTCTCCCGCGAGCCTGCCGACGAGTTGCATCGAGAAGCCGACGAGCGGTCTCCCCTCTTTGGACAAAAGCGCCGCGGCGACGGAGCTGTCGACTCCTCCGCTCATCGCAATCGCCGTCAGTTTCGTCGTCATCGGCCGGGCATGGTAGCGCGCGCGAGAAGGCGCGGGAGTTGGCCTAGCAGTTGGTCGATCGTGTCGCCCGTCGTGTCCCAACCCAACGAGAAGCGCACGGCGCCGCGCGCTTCCTCGTCGCCAAAGCCCATCGCGCGGATCACGTGCGAAGGGGTGACGGCCCCGGACGCGCAGGCCGAGCCGGTCGAGACGGCGAACCCCGCCAGGTCGAGCGCGATGACCAGCGTCTCGCCGGAGACGCCGGGGAAGGCCACGTTTACGGTGTTCGGGAGGCGCGGGACGCTCTCACCGTGGATGCGGACGCCCGGCGCGATTGCGCGCAACCCCGATTCGAGCCGCACTCTGAGCGCGAGAAGGCGTTCGGCTTCTTGCTCGCGGCCGCGAACCGTCACAGCGCAGGCGGCGCCGAACGAGGAGAGAGCTGCGACCGCTTCGGTTCCTCCGCGGCGCCTCCGTTCCTGCGCGCCGCCGGCGATGAGAGGCGCCATCACGAGGCCGTCGCGCACGATCAAGGCCCCCGCCCCCTGCGGTCCAGCGAGCTTGTGCGCTGAGAGCGCGAGCAGATCCGCGCTCCACCCGTCCCATTCGATCGGGATCTTTCCCGCCGCCTGGACCGCATCGATAAGGAAAGGAACTCCCGCGGCGCGGCACGCCGCTCCGGCTTCGGCCACCGGTTGGAGCACTCCCGTTTCGTTGTTGGCCGCCTGCAGGCACGCGAGCGCGGTGCGGCCGTCAAGCAGAGCCGCGAACGCGCCCGCGTCGATGCGACCCGTGGGCGCACAGGGGACCTCGACGACTTCGAATCCGAAGGCGCGGAGCGCTCGCGCGTTGTCGAGCACCGCGGAGTGCTCGATCGACGAGACGACGATGCGCCGTTTGGCCTGCGCGGCGCGGTCGGCGACACCGCGGATCGCGGCGGCGATCGCTTCGGACCCGCCGCTCGTGAAGACGACCTCGCGCGGAGTTGCGGCGACGAGCGTGGCGACGTTCGCGCGCGCCGCCTCGAGCAGCGCCCTCGCGTAGCGCCCTTCGGCGTGAATCGAGGATGCGTTCGCCACCGGCGCGTCGAGCGATGCGTGCAGAGCCTCCCTGACTTCGTTTCGAAGCGGTGAGGTCGCGTTGTGGTCAAGAAAGTGCCGCATGATGCGTGTGTTACAGTACCCGCTTGCCCGAGGGCTGCCAAGTGTCGCAGAACATTGAACTTAAGAGCACGGTCCACCTCCCGAAGACCGACTTCCCGATGAAGGCCGACCTCCC
>Ga0315287_10007269_pt1 | contig 11092 bp, 6 predicted proteins | sample YL17G11_0_MG_FD_205037 | JGI IMG/M metagenome (GOLD analysis project Ga0315287, IMG submission 205037) | Sediment microbial communities from Yellowstone Lake, YNP, Wyoming, USA - YL17G11_0 | ecosystem: Environmental > Aquatic > Freshwater > Lake > Sediment | place: USA: Wyoming | collected...
CATTTGCATTGCCACTCTGCCGATTACGGGAGCTTTGCCCCCTCTGATTTCCATCGATAGCCGCCTTCTGAGCTTCCGCGCGGCGAAGCCGAGCAAGTTCTGGCGATAGATCGGGCCTTCGGGAGCCAGCGTGAAGCCGTCCGCCCAGCCGATGGGGACTATCGCCGTGCGGGTGACTCGTTTGGTGATGAACTCCCGCCCGTAACCGACCGATGCGCCCTTCGGCAGAGTCTTGACCTCACAGACCCGGGCCTTGAGCTTCCACGTAGGCTTCAGGTCGAGATTTCGGGGGACGCTTGTCGAGGGATACTGGCCGTAAAGGATCGTCCCCGGCCGGACCATGTCGAAATGCGAATCGGGCAGCCGGACGATGGCCGCGCTATTGGCCGCGTGCGCGAGGCCGTAATCGATTCGGCGGGCCGTTAGCTCCGCGAGGATGTTCTGAAACTGCCTCAACTGGGCCTTTGTCCCGGAGATATCCGCCTCGGCTGCTGTTGCGAAATGAGTGTAGATCCCGGCGATATCGATATTGGGGAAAGCGCCCGCTGCTTCGACGAGCGCGATTGCCTCGGAAGGGTCAGCGCCCAGCCTGCCCATCCCCGTGTCGACTTTGATATGCGCGTGGGCCGTCCTGCCCGTTTTTGATGCCGTCTCGGAGATGCTTCGCACAAGACCGATATCCGAGACGGTCATGTGGAGGCCAGCTTCGATAGCGACTTCGGCGTTTTCGGGTTGAATGGGAGCAAAGAGCAAAATCGGAGCCGATATGCCCGCGTTGCGCAGGATCATGGCCTCATCGAGCCGGGTCACGGCCAGCATGTCCGCGCCGGCCTCGACGAACGCCCGAGAAGGCTCGACAAACCCGTGCCCGAATCCGTTGCCCTTGACGACCGCCGCGATCTTCACCCCAGGCGCAAGTATGCTCTTAACCTGCCGGAGGTTATGTTTGAGCGCGGAGATATCCACTTCCACCCAGACATCGTAAAGCATGCTGATTACTCCTCGGGGCTCGGCGCATGGGTTTGAGCCCTGCGCAGCACTCTGAGCCAGCTCTTCATGCGGGGCCGGACCACGTTCCAGAGGCAGTACCAACCCGGCGAGAGGACCATATCGTACTCGCCGATGTATTCGACGAACCGGGGGGAGAAGCCTTCCTTGAACCGATTCAGGCCTTGCAGGTGATCGTCGGAGCCATCACCCTTCTTCGGGCTGACTCCCCGGAAATCGTACCACTTGCAGCCACGCTCCAGCGCCCAGCGGATCATGGTCCACTGCATCAGATGGTTGGGCATGACATTGCGGTGCTCGTTGGACGATGCGCCGTAGGTATACATCGCCTTGTCGCCGAAGATATACGCGATCGCGCCCGCGACCGGCTTGCCTTCGTAATACGTCAGGACCAGTTTCATGAACCCCGCCGGCACGAGAGCATCCCACATGTCCTCGAAGTAGCTCATACCGCGCACAAGAAAGCCATCGCGCGCGCAGGTCTCCCTCAGAAGAGCGTAGAAAGTGGGAAGATCGTCTCGCGCGCAGTCCATATCGACCGTCACGCCCTTTTTCTCGGCCAGGCGGATGTTATAGCGCCACTTGGGTTTGAACGACGCCAGCAGGTCCTCTTCGGTCCTGCCAGCTAGGTCGAGCTGCATTACGCATTTTGGCTGAGTGCCCCCGAAACCCTTGAGGGTGACGGGCCGAAAACCGGCTTGGCGCAGGTTGGCCTCGCTCTTGGCGTCCTCTATCGGAATTGGAGGGTCGATTTTCAGCAGTATTGCGCCGTGCTTGAGCGCAATCTGCCGCAAATAGTTGACGAATATGTGAACGAGGTCCGAGTCCGTGGTGTCGAGCACGGGACCGCGCGGCGCGTACATTATGCACCGCCCGACCTTCGGAATCGGCCGCTTCAGCAGGGATGCGGCGGCGGCGATCTCGCCGTTGTGTTCGGCGATGACCCGCACCGGTCTCCACCCGCCGCGGGACTTGAGGTCGCCCCACTCGAACGACTGAAGCAAATCGCCCGTGTCAAAACGGGCGACGTATTCATCAAAGCGCTGTCTGTCTTCTTCGGTAGCTTCTCGGAAGTCCATATCAACGGCCTGATTCTAGCATCCGAGCCGCCGGGTGTCAATCATATATGAACCCTTTCTTAATACTCGGTGGGCAATGCTGGCGAGTATTACCGTCTATAAAAGATGTGAATCATCCGATAATTGAGGCGTTGACAATCGAGCCTCGCGAATGTTATGTTTTCTTGCGGATTTTTCCGCGGGTGGTCATTATGCAAGCAACAGCAATCAGAATCTGGACAATGATAGCGATATCTCTATTGGCGCTGACAATGGCGGGCACGGCGTACGCCGAGAGCTGGCCTTCGCAGATGAGTGTCGGCGGTTTCGCCATCATCCGGATAAGCGGCTCAGGCGACTCGGCCTCGGGCAGCATTCGCATACCCGGGGTGGGGGAAATGCCGATCAGCCTGAGGGGGAATCCCTCCGGCAATGTTGCGGGAACCGTGTCGCTCAATGTCAGGATGGGCGGCGCTTACGTGCAGGGAGATTTCTCCCTCGATGGCGGCGGTCTGAAGGGTAGCGCGGCGATCAGATGCAATCCCAAGACCATCGAGGATGCCTCTATCACGATCTCTCCCAACAGCCGAGCGACCGGCAGCGGAAGCATTGCCTTCGGAAGCGTGAACATGCGCGCCGGTTTCGATATTTCGGGTTCCTCGTTTTCTCTGAACGGTTCGGCGCCGGTCCGCTCTCATGCCGACAACACCATCGCTGACTACGACTTCTCCGGAACACTCGACCTGAGCGGCAGCAACGGACGAATGATCCTCGCCGCGAAGGGCAGCGTTCAGCGCAAGGGCAAGCTCGCCGACAAGGTAACCACCCAGAACGTGTCCGGCATCAACGTCGGTCCCAACGATGGTCGGGGAAGCGTCAACATCGACGGCGTGACGGTTATGTTCTCATTCTTCGGTTCTTAGCAGGTCCTCCGTTGGAACACGGAAGATTCCCACGACGTCATACACACAGGGGTACTGCGCCTGCCGGTCAGGCCGACGCCTGTAACGTTTTGGCGCGTCCGACGTCATAATAACAGGAACAAAGTATTGAATGGTTGACGCTTGCCTTGCTCGGCGGTATAATCTTTCCGGGAGGGCATCGGGCCCGCAAGAGAATGGAGAAAAGTCAATGATACTTCGACGCGCTATCCTGATGGTTGCACTATGTAGCCTAATACCGTCAGCCGGGTATGCGGAGAACAGCCTGATGGGCCGTTACTCGCCTGACCAGAGAAGCTATACCTCGGAGCATCTCCAATTGCCCATTGCCCTCAACTGGGACTTCACGACTACCAAGTTCGCTGGAAACGCGGCGTCTCCCGTTGTCGATGGTAACAAGTGTATCTTCTCCAGCGGAGACCGGATCTACGCTGTGGATTTGGAAAGCGGAAAGATGCTTTGGAGATATCCCGATCAGCCCCTGAACAGTACGGTAAAGTGCACTCCCGCGATATCCGATGGGAGCGTCTACTTCGGCTCCGGAGACGGCAACCTCTACTGCATTGATGAGGAGACCGGAAAGTTTCAGTGGGCATATCAGACCCGCGGGCCGATCCGGTGTCCCCCGGTGGTTTACGAAGGTGTCGTGTATGTCGGCACGGACGACAACTCCGTTTATGCCATTGATTCGGGCAGCGGCGAGGCCATCTGGAGAAGACCCTACACGACGAAGGACGATGTTACTTACGGCATAGCCGTCAGTCTGGGTATGGTCGTGGTCTCCAGTATGGACGGCAATCTCTACGGCATCAGCGCCAGCACAGGCGCGCTGAGATGGTACTACAGGCTGCCCTCCGCGCCTATACGCACTTCACCGATCATCTCCGAAAGCCTTGTTATTATGGCTGTCGGAGACGCGGTTTACGGGTTCACGGCTCGAAGCGGACAAATGCGCTGGCTTGTGAATATGCCCGCCGAAGTCGCGGCGCCTCCGGCGTGCGATGGTGACGTGCTCTATGTCGCCTGCCGGGATAAGAAGATCTATGCCTACAAGCTGAACACCCGGCAGCCGTCCGTGAAGTGGACCGCCCCCGCGGACTTCGGCAGCCTGCCGTTGTCCAGCCCAGTTGTGGCCGATGATACGCTCTATATCACCGGGTCCAAGGGGGTTGTCGGCGCATTTGCAACCGAAGACGGCGCGATGAGGTGGCGATATATCATCGGCCCATCCGCTGACTTTGGCAAGGTCTACACCGACGCGGCATCCTCCCCCACGATCGCGAACGGGAATCTGATCGTGCTCACGGATGATGGAGTGCTCCATTGCTTCGCCAGCGGCGCGCCTGATTCCGAAAAGCCCCAGGTCTTCGCGATGAAGCCCCAGAACGGTTACGCGATCTCCGATGTCCCGCCGTTCAAGATATCCGCCATTGTCTATGATATCGGTAGTGGGGTGGACTTTTCCACCGTCAATCTGAGTCTGGACGGATTGTCCCTCGACTATGACGTGGACTTTTCCACTTCGACGATAACGTCCATATATGGTCTGAGTACCGAAGGCAAGCCGGTGAAGAAGCTGGTTTCGGGTGTCCACACTGTCAGGCTTGTGGGCAAGGACTATGCCGGCAATGTAATGGATGAGCAGTGGATCTTCTATGCCGATTCCAGATTGCCCCCGCCCAAGCAGCCGACCGCTGCCACGGGCAAGCGCACCAAGGACCCGGTCACGGGCCAGCAGGGAACGCCCAACGCCAACCGGAACATTGGCAACAACCCCAACTATGGCGGCAACCAGGGCCGCGGTAACAGTAGAGATGGTAGAGACGGTAGAGATAGAAGGGGCGACGGTGGTCGCGGTGGCTACGATCGTGGCGGCTACGGCCGCGGAGGCCCACCTGGCAGCGACTACGGTATCGGTGGTCCTCCGCCTCCTCCGACAACGCAACCGATGCCCGGACCCGGATCGGGGATGCCTCCGGGGGCGCCGCGGTAGATCTGCCTATGTTGAATGAACGTGAACTTAGAGCCTGGCTCAGGCTGAGCCGACTTGAGGTGTCTCCCAGGGCCGCCAATGCTCTTTTGGAGCGGTTTGGCGGCCCCGAGGCCGTTTTCCAGGCTTCGGAGTCCGAACTTGCCGAAGTCACGGTGTTGACGGAGCGGGGTCGGTCGAAGGTATTGAGCCCCGCCCCGGCGGCGATAGAGCGCGATCTCAAGGTCATCGAAGAGAATGGCATCGCGCTTACTCCTGTCAGCTCTCCCGATTACCCTGCAAGCCTGAAAGCGATTTTCGATCCGCCCGTGTTGCTGTATTCCCTGGGTCGGGTGATGGAATCGGACAAGTTCTCGCTGGCCATTGTCGGCTCGCGAAGGGCGACAGTGTATGGCAGGTCGGTGGCCGAAAGGATCGCCAGGGACGTGTCGGCCAGAGGGCTGGCCGTGGTGAGCGGCGGGGCACGGGGCGTTGACACGGCCGCGCACAAGGGCGCCATGATGGCCGGCGGCAGGACAATCGCGTTTCTCGGCTGCGGGGCCGACGTCACATATCCCGCGGAGAACAAGAAGCTCTACGAGGCGATAGCCGAGAACGGCTCCGTCGTTTCCGAGTTTCCACTAGGGGCGACTCCGGAGCCCTGGCGCTTTCCGCCGCGAAACCGGCTTATCAGCGGGCTGAGCCTGGGTGTGCTGGTGTGCCAGAGTCCGCGAGCGTCTGGAGCGTTGATCACGGCGGGCTACGCAGCCGAGCAGGGCAAGGACGTATTCGCGGTGCCCGGAAACGTCGATGACGAGCGCAATTCGGGCTGCCATGGGTTGATCAAGGACGGCGCGAAGCTGGTCGAGAACGCCGAGGATATACTCGTGGAACTCGGGCTGAGTTCGGACGACGAGAACGACGAGCGGCGTCAGCTCCTGCTGCCGATGGATTCGCTGAACCCCGACGAGCAGAGCATAGTCTCGCTGTTGTCATTGGAGCCGATGCCTGCGGACGAGATCATCGGGAAAAGCGGCCTTACCGCGCCGCAAGTCTCGGGCATGCTGACGATGCTGGAGATGAAAAACGTGGTCAGGCGCGTGCCTGGCAATGCGTATATAAGGGTGATTTAGGGGTTGGGAGTTGGGGGTTAGGGGTTAGGGGTTAGGAAAGGAACGGCTGAGTTTTGATCGGGCGGCGCTTGCTCCGGGGGGCCGGAGTCCCCCGGAGATCGTGCTGTGGCTTGATCGCTCCGGGTGAAGAATCTGGTTCGACAGCACGCGGCGTTCCGGCATTGAAATGCCGAAACATCAGAAAAAACGTAGTCAGGCGCGTTCCTGGCAATGCGTATATAAGGGTGCTGTAGGGCACCCAGGGTTTAGTGTTTAGAGCTTCCGTTGTTTCGGGAAACCCTTTTCCCGAAACGGGCAAGCGCGAAAGGGGAAGGGAAAAAGCAGATTCCTCGACTTCGCTCGGAATGACATAGTTGGAGGCTTCGCTTCGATGGTCCGGCACATCATGAAGATTTCCTTCGATACGGCCTTCGGCCTACTCAGGACCTACGGAGTCCTCTGTTGCAGGCGAGGTACTACGTGAGCGGTTTAGAGCTTCCGTTGTTTCGGGAAACCCTTTTCCCGAAACGGACAAGCGCGAAAGGGGAAGGGAAAAAGCAGATTCCTCGACTTCGCTCGGAATGACATAGTTGGAGGCTTCGCTTCGATGGTCCGGCACATCATGAAGATTGGCTAAATAACCGGGGGCACCGGCACAGCGTTACGAACCAGCACGATCTACCCCCTCGCCCTTGACGGGAGAGGGTTCCGTTGTTTCGGGAACCCCTTTTCCCGAAACGGACAAACGCCGAAGGGGAAGGGAAAAAGCAGATTCCTCGACTTCGCTCCTAAGAAACTCTCGATATTTGGGGCGTTTTCCGTGCCCCTTCGGGGCACACTTCGGCTGCATGCAACCGAAGCAACCCAACGGACAAGCGCGAAAGGGGAAGGGAAAAAGCAGATTCCTCGACTTCGCTCGGAATGACATGATATGGGGGCTCCCGTTATCTGATCCCTCCAGGTATCCCTGCCTGGAGGGAACTCACGATTGGTTGCGAAGGCGAGCTCCTAGCTCATCGGCGGGATCCAATCCCCGTGAGCTTCAAACAGATCGTCGACCAGAGCCCGTATCTCATCCAAAGTCAGCTCCGCCGCGGTGTGAGGGTCCAGGGCCGCGGCGTGGTAGACGTGCTCCTTCTTTCGCGTCAGCGCAGCGCGAACTACCAGATCCTGGACGTTCACCTGCCAACGAATCAGCCCGGCCACCTGCGGTGGAAGCTCACCGACAACAGTCGGCTGGATTCCATTCCTGTCCACAAGACACGGGACCTCAACGCAGGCCTCGGCAGGCAGGTTCGTGATCAGCCCGCGGTTCATCACGTTGCCGTAGATGACTCTCGGCGTGCCGGTCTCGATTGAGTGGATGATGAAGCTTCCATACTCGTGACTGCGCTTGTGCCTCATCTCCTGCTCCCCCGACATCAGCTTGTCCCGGGTCTTCTCCCACCACTGGATCTGGTGGATGCAGCGGGTGATGTATTCGTCTATCGGCACGTCGAAGCGTTCCAGCAGGTCGGGGCGGTCGCGCCTGATGAAGTAAGGCAGGTACTCCGCCGTATGCTCGCTGGACTCCCCGCCGTAATAGCCGAACTGCTTGAGCATCTCGAAGCGCACCGGGTCCTTCTTGAAGTGCTCCCCTCCCTCAGCAGCGATTTGCTTCAGCTTCGGGTAGAGGTCGATGCCGTTGTGCATCAGCTTCAGGAAGAAAGCCATGTGGTTGGTACCGGCGGCGATGAACTCAAGCTCCGACGAAGGCACTCCGAGCACCTCGCAGAGCCATTTCTGGCTGAAATGGATGCCGTGGCAGAGGCCGACGGACTTGATGGCGCTGCCGCGGAGAATCGCGCCGGTGTTCATAGCCATCGGGTTGACGTAGTTGAGGAACAAGACGTCCGGGCAGATCTCCTCCATATCGCGACAGAACTCCATGATGACCGGGATGGTCCTGAGCGCCCTGAAGATTCCGCCGATGCCAAGGGTGTCCCCGATGGTCTGCTTGAGGCCGTATTTCTTCGGAACCTCGAAGTCTGTGACTGTGCAGGGCTCATAGCCGCCGACTTGGATCATGTTCACGACGTAGTCGGCCCCTTCGAGCGCCGCGCGGCGGTCTTCGTAGGTCTTGACTGTGGCGTTCGCCCCGAGATAGGACGAAACACGATTTATCAGCACCTCGGCGACCTTCAGCCGTTCCTGGTCTATGTCCACGAGCCTTATCTCGGAGTCCGCAAGCTCCGCAAACGAGAGAATATCACCCGTTATGTTCTTTGCGAAAACGACGCTGCCGGCGCCTATCAAGACTATTCTGGCCATGTTGGTCTCCTAACATCATCCTGTCATTCCCGCGTCTATGTCATTGGTGTTTCGGGACTTCAGTCCCGAAACCAAGCGCATGTATCGGGACTAAACTCCCGATACACCTGAATCCACCTTCAATCCACCTTCGCTTCGGCAGCTCGGTTCGTGGATTCCCGATCAGGTCGGGAATGACATATCAAAAGCGGACAACAAGCGTGCCCGTTGTGCGGTCGGAATTGGCTGCGGGAAACGTCACATCGATCGCCACGGCGTTCCCGCCCGCGGCGTCGGCCGTCTTGCCCGCGACCTGGGCGTCGAGTCCGTCGCAGTCAACGCCGGACACCTCGAAGCCCTTCGGCGCATGCACCCAGTAGGTCTCGGCGCTGCCGCTGACTCCATCGAGGCCAAGCGTCAGCTTGCCGGCGTCCCAGCTCTGGGACTTCAGGCTGATGGCATCCTGGCTGACGTGACGTGTGGACGACAGAAATTGCGGTCTCGGTAGCGCCTCCCGCAGTGAAATGATCTGGCAGTGGCCGAGCTTCAGCTCGGGGCAGTCGAGCGATCCGCGAAGGACGCCCAGGTACTCTTCCTTCCAGAAGTCGAAGGCCAGGTAGTCTGTCTCAGGGTCGAGTGACAGCGCTTCCACAGAGAGCTTGGACGCTCTGAGCGGCAGAGTGGCAAACCGTCCGAGAACGGCCCACCGGCCCACCTCTGTGTCCAAGTGCAGTGACCAGAGGGAGGAGAACGGGTGATCGTCATTAACCGTGGGCCAGCGGCCGGCGATGGCGCGAGCGTCCTCGTCGGACATGTGCTCCGCCTCGAAAGGCTTCTCGTTGAGCACCTGGAAGCTGTGAAGCTTCGTCCAGGTGAAGGCCGCAGAGTCGGCCTGCAGAGGTCCGGTCTCACCGGTGACTGTCGGAAGCGGCGGGATGCACTTTCTGATCAGGTCAAGACGCTTCTCGTCGTACTCGTGCAGAGCATCGCTGAGCATAAAGAGTCCACCTGTGAGCGCAACCATCGAAAGCACGCTGCGGGACCACTCGAACGGCGCGCGGACGCAGACGTGGTCCGGGTCGTTCAGGAAGAGGATCCGCTGCGTGAAGAACCAGCGCGCGGACTCCACCAGCTGCATCTGCATCCCGGACCAGTTCGGCATAGCGTCCTGCGAGATGCGGCAGGCGTCGCACAGGCCTACCATCTCGGTCAGGATGCCCCAGGAAGAGAGCCAGTAGGCGTCGGGGCCGATCGCCTCGCGGCCAACCTCCAGATACCTCCTGAACCTGCGGTCGGACTCCTCGTTCGTCATCAGACCGGCGAGCACGGCCTCGTGCAGGCCGTCGAGAAACAGGTGGCGTATTGCGTCGATCTTGAAATACTCGTAGCCGGCTTCCCTCATGGCCTTGAGGTAGGGCCGAAGGTGGATATCCAGGGTCTCCTCGCGACAGTCCAGGATGTACTTCTGCCAGTCGCCGAGCATTGGGGCGCCGTCTTTGTCGCGGATCAGCCAATGGGGCTGAGCGTCCGCGAATTCGTCGTTGTAGACGGCTGACGAGGACCAGATTCCGGGCTTCATGCCCCGTGCCTTGATCTTCTCGATGACTCCCTCGTGTCCGCCGGGGAAGACTTCCTTGATGTCGAGCCACGCCTGATTGATCGTGCCGTGTGGGTTGAACGGGATGGGCAGCTTCTCAAAGCCGTCGTCGATCTGGATGTACTCCATTCCGTAAGGCCGGAGTTTATCCGCGAAGAGGTCTGTCGCGTCGACGACGTTGCGCTCGGTGACATTCCTGCGATACGCCTCCCACGTACACCAGCCAACGATCGGCTTCAGGTTCGGCCTGCGCTCCCACGGCTTGTGGTAGCGGTAGTTGAGGTGGGTGCGGTAGTAATGCGGTCGAAACTCGATCACCCAGACCGAGGGCCCCAGATCGGCCTCGAGCTGTGCTACCAGGTTGCCGTCCTCGTCAGGGGTAAGCCTGTCGGTAATCCACTTCCAGTCGCAGCCGTGCCAGCCGATCAGGAGGTCCTGCTCGATGTCGTAGAGCCCGTTTACGCCCGGGAGGCAGGGCCGGCCGACCTGGCCGACGATGGCTTGCTGGGAGCGGGCGCGGTTAGGGCGGCAGTTGATGGTGTCCGCGCTCATCTGGAACGTGACCTTGCACCTTGCCGGCGCCTCGAGGATCACGTAGATCTGCTGAAGCAGCGGCCAGCTCTGGATGGTGCCGTCAGACCCGTGGCGGAAGCTGACCTGGCCTCCTTCTTCGGGAATCCGCACCTGGATGACCTTGCGGTTGTTGTAGCTGTAGATGAGGTTGCGCGTCTCGCGGTCGAAATGGTGGTAGGCGTGGGCGATTGGCGGCTCAGGCACCGCGTTCAGCAGCAGCCTGTTGGTATCCTCTGGCATAAGCCGTTTTGGCTTGTTGGCATTTACCGACATTCGTTACCTCTGATATTATGAGGGCATTGCCCCTCTTAAGGGTACAACAAATGGCTGAGGTGATGCAAGAGGTTAAGCAAGCAATCCGCGATATGGTGTTGGTAAGGAGTCTCGAAGTCGATCACGTATTCCGCGCATCTATTGATCTTTGGATATTGACTTAGCTGCCAATTATGTCATTGGTGGCTTGACCGGGAATCCAGGAACCCAGCCTCGGAAGGTGGATTCCCGCGTTCGCGGGAATGACAGGTTGCGGCAGGTCTGTTTGTTAA
>Ga0315287_10007270_pt1 | contig 11091 bp, 14 predicted proteins | sample YL17G11_0_MG_FD_205037 | JGI IMG/M metagenome (GOLD analysis project Ga0315287, IMG submission 205037) | Sediment microbial communities from Yellowstone Lake, YNP, Wyoming, USA - YL17G11_0 | ecosystem: Environmental > Aquatic > Freshwater > Lake > Sediment | place: USA: Wyoming | collected...
GAACTTCGCTTTCGCATGATCAAATGACGCAGCTGGTTTCCAGCTGTTCGTCGTGTGGCATGTCTGGCATTCTGCACTGACCGTCCCCTTGTGCCGGTCGGTATGACACGAGGCGCAGCGCTGCTCTAGTCCAAGAAACGTCTTGTGCGGATGGTCTTTCAGTACCTTTTTGACTTCGACCGAAGAGATGAACTTCTCGAGGTGACATTGTTCACATTTGAGCGATCCGTGCTTGCCAGCCAAAGCAAATCCGGTCCTCGGATGATCCCAATGTGACTCGTCGAACTGAGCGTTTTTCGCATCTTTCCCAAGATGCTCCTTGTGACAGCTAACGCATGTGCTTTCCGAGTTAAGGAAGTGATACCCACGCTTGGTGCCAATTTCCTCTTTGATCTCACTGTGACATGCCAGACACTTTGTGCCACTGATCTCCTTGCCGCCTTCGTGACACCGGGAGCAGTTTGAAATTCCCTCCAACGCGGCGTGTGCCTTCGACAGTCCCCCCGGCGAGATCTGTGCGAAGCTCAGACCGGGTTGACAGAACACACCGGCGATCAGAGGGAGAACGAGTCTCCTCATTCCGTAGTTCACAAAATCCATCGATCGCAGGGCGAGAGCGAGTCGTCAATGACAAGGAGAAACGATGAGGTCTTCTCACAGGGACCCGATCGACTTTTGGTCGCGACTAACTGACTGTTCGCCATCTGGAGGAGACTTGAGGCGATCTCCAACTCCCGGAGGGTCTTGCGAATCCTGTCGAACTTTTCGAGGACAGGGCAAAGCAGACAGAGGAAGATGTGAGACTCCAGCCAGTTGGGTAACTTCCGCAAACGCCAGGGTGCGCGAAATCTCCTGCGTGATGTATAAGTGAGTCCGCCGATGGTTACCATTGTCGCACCAAGGACTCCAAGACCTTGGCTGAAGGTGGTGGAGAGCTTGAGCTCCTTGTCGGTTGGAAACGCCTTCTTGCTCAATGGGGTCAGACTGTGTACATAGCCATGCAACCCGACAGTAAGAACTGCAGTCAGGCTAACGAAAAGGAGAACTATTTCGAAAACTCTCTGAACCAATTGCTAACTCAGTAAGTTAGGCTCTATGTCAAAAATGGCAAATCCTTGGGAAAGCTCGTGACTCACGTCTGGAAGGTAAGTTCCCGAAATCTTCTCATTCGCAGGATCAGGTCGATAAAGAAAGCACATAAAGATCAGCGACTTTGGGCATCCGACCAGCAGGAATACTCCTCAAATCACATGCCGTATGATCTATGGAAAATTTTGTCCGAATTTGAAGCATTTCCACTGGTGGGAATTTTCAGAGTTACTTTTCTACAACTCTCGGGTTGAGATTCCCACTATTGAGAATGCAGGCTTTGCATGGTAAACGAATATTCTGCGGACCCTGAGACAATTATGTTCTTTGATCTTGCGCGACTGAAACTTTTATCGTAATATTACGATAGACAATCTATGGGACTCTCAAAAAAGGATTCATTCGATACAGAGCAAAACAGGATAGCTGATTTTGCCAAGGCACTCGGTCACCCGGCACGTATCGCGATTCTGCAATTCCTGGCAAATCAAAACGCCTGCATGTGCGGCGACATCGTTGAAGAGATACCGCTCTCTCAGGCGACAGTCTCTCAACATCTGGCCGAACTCAAGCGCGTCGGTCTGATCAAGGGCGAAATCGACGGACCAAAAATGTGTTATTGCATAGACAAGAAAGCGTGGAACGAAGCGAAGGACTTGTTGTCGCAATTTATGGTTGATGTGATAAAATGTTGCTGAGATGTTTGTGTGATCACATCCAGCGGAGAACTGCACCTTATGGAGGCTCATCATGAACACCGATAGCGAAATCAAAGAGATGGTGAAAGAGAAATACGGCGCCATTGCACAACAGTCCAAAGACGAGAACCAATCATCGTGCTGCGGCAGCGGATGCGGCTGCGGACCGGTCGAGTTTTCGGTGATGGCCGAAGACTACACCACCCTCCCCGGCTACGTCGCCGATGCGGATCTCGCACTGGGCTGCGGACTGCCCACAGAATTTGCTCAGATCAAACCAGGAGACACTGTTGTCGACCTCGGTTCAGGTGCCGGCAACGATTGTTTCATCGCGCGATCTATTGTCGGAGAAACCGGACGCGTCATCGGCGTTGATATGACCGTGCCGATGGTTGAGAAGGCACGTGCCAACGCTGCGAAGCTCAGATTTCTTAACGTTGAGTTTCGCCTCGGGGACATCGAAAACATGCCGATTGAAGACAACACGGCCGATGTCGTCGTCAGCAATTGCGTGATGAATCTTGTGCCGGACAAACAGAAGGCATTCGCCGAAACGTACCGCATCACCAAACCCGGAGGGCACTTCAGCATCTCGGACATCGTTCTTCAAGGGCAGCTCACAGACGAACTTCGCAAGGAGGCATCGCTGTATGCAGGTTGCATCTCCGGGGCGATTCAAAAAGACGAATACCTGGAGACGATCCGGAACGCCGGATTCACGAACATCACTGTCCAAAAGGAACGGAAGATTGACATCCCGAACGAAGTCCTCGCCCGCGTACTTACGCTGGAACAACTCAGAGAATTCAAAAGGACGAGGGTAGGGATATTCAGTATTACGGTTTACGCCGACAAACCGAAAGACTAATCTCCAAAGCAATGAGCATCGCCTGCCGAAAAGCCGCTGGAGCTGACGAACTGCAGATTCGTACCCTGCTCGAACACGCTCAGTTGCCGACCGAATCTCTTGGCGCGAACGTGACAGAGTTCTTTGTCGCTGAACAAGGGGGCGTCATCATTGGGGTAGCGGGGTTTGAGTACTATGGAGATGACGCACTTCTTCGATCGGTGGCAATGCGAACAGATCAGCGAAATCTGGGGCGAGGATCGGCCCTAGTAGATTGGATGCTTGCCCGGGCGAAAGCTCAACGGATCAAAAGAGTAGTCCTCCTGACAGACACTGCCAGGACCTTTTTTGAGCGAAAAGGCTTTCAGGTTGTTGACCGTTCCCACATCACCAATGATGCTTTGAAGAAGTCCTCTGAATTCGCTTCTGTCTGCCCGGCTTCCTCGACCACCATGATGCTCAATCTCATGTAGGCACGCATGGCAAAAAGAATCCTCGTCCTGTGCACCGGAAATTCCTGCCGCAGCCAGATGGCGGAGGGATTCCTCCGGTCGTTCGATCAGACGGTTGAAGTATATTCAGCGGGAACTGAACCGGCCTCGAGAGTCAGTTCCCATGCAATTGCGGCGATGAAAGAGCTTGGCATCGACATCAGTCGTCATTCACCAAAGAATGTCAGTCAATTTCTTAGGCATTCATTTGACTATGTCATTACGGTCTGCGACGATGCGAACGAATCCTGCCCTGTGTTTCTTGGGAAGGTAAACCTGCGCCTGCACATGGGATTCGTTGATCCGACGTGGACGATGGGAACTGAAGAAGAAGTGGTAGAGGCCCACCGACGCGTCCGTGATCAAATCGAGTCCGCCTTCCGCTCCTTCTATGACGAAAACCTCAAAGGGAGACAGGCATGAAAGGCATTCGAAAACAGCTTTCCTTTCTCGACCGCTATCTCACGTTGTGGATATTTCTCGCAATGGCAATCGGCGTCCTCGCCGGCTATGCCTCTCCCGGCATCGTGAGCTTCTGGAATTCGTTCCAGAGTGGTACGACCAACATTCCGATCGCGATCGGCTTGATTCTGATGATGTACCCGCCCCTCGCAAAGGTCAAATACGAGGAGCTCGGCGATGTGTTCAAGAACACCCGGGTGCTCGTCATCTCTCTCATCCAAAACTGGCTCGTCGGACCTGTGTTGATGTTCATCCTGGCGATCATTTTTCTGCGGGGTTATCCCGAATACATGGCCGGCTTGATCATTATGGGACTTGCCCGATGCATCGCGATGGTGATTGTCTGGAACGAGCTGGCAAAAGGAGACACGGAATATGCGGCGGGACTGGTCGCTTTCAACTCCATCTTTCAGGTACTGTTCTTCTCTGTCTATGCATATGTTTTCCTCACTGTCTTCCCCTCATGGCTCGGCTTGCAGACGTTTGCTGTCGACATTACGATCGGACAGATAGCGAAGAGCGTGTTTGTTTACCTCGGCATTCCTTTCATCGCCGGCATCGTGACGAGATTCACGTTGCTAAGATTCAAAAGCAAAGAGTGGTATGAGCACCAGTTCATTCCGAAGATTTCACCGATCACACTCGTTGCCCTCCTGTTCACGATCGTGGTTATGTTTTCGCTCAAGGGCGAGTACATCGTCAAGATCCCTCTCGACGTACTGCGGATTGCATTGCCATTGGTCGTTTACTTCGTAGTCATGTTCCTGATTTCATTCGCTATGGCGAAAAGAGCGGGCGCGGACTATGCGAAGTCAGCAACACTTTCCTTCACGGCGGCGAGCAACAACTTTGAACTCGCCATTGCTGTCTCTATTGCGGTGTTCGGGATCAATTCAGGAGTGGCCTTCGCGGCCGTCATAGGCCCATTGGTGGAGGTTCCGGTGCTGATCGGCCTTGTCAACGTTTCCCTCTTCTTCAAACGACGGTACTTTCCTTTCCCATCCGTCTGACAGGGCATGACCTTATTGTTGCGTTGAGACTCGTACATGAAAGCGCCCCCGAGGTGGCGCTTTCAGTTTCGACCAGACAAGATCAAACACATCAAGTGGTTTTCCTGCTTTCTCTCTTCTTCGGAACATTCAATGAGTATGTCACTGTCTTTGAACATTCGTGGAATACAATACAGCCTTGCTGGAATAGTCCTGTCGTTGACACACAAACACATAACGATCGCCAGGCAGGTCATGGAACTCCGCATGCAACATGTATGTGCAGTTGCACCTGCAGAGATGAGCTGCCGTGTCGGCAATTGTCACAAGGATCGTGTCACGCCGGATTTCGTGCCTGATGAGAAAGCGATTGCTATCGGGACAGCAGTTGGCAGAGGCGCAGAAGTACACGTCGAGGGCGTCGTGAAATTGATACGTGAAGCACGAGTCAGTCGAAACACTACTTTTACCCAGTTGGCCGGACTTGCAGCCCGGAATTTGCACGCCGGGTTTGATCGTTCCCAGGACCTACAGATTTGTCGCAGCCCGATTGCATGAGTGCTGCAATGAAAAATGAAAAACCGAACGATCGGATGATCTTCATGTCACTGCAGTTTCCTTCCCACACGGACCCTGGAGTGCGCATTGTCTTGTTCTTGGAGGACTCGTTGGGGACAACATTTAGAAGAGAGGCCTATCGCCAAACGGCAAGAATAGCGCCTGCAACGCTCAATCCCACAAAGTGATTTCCGATTCGGATCATGAAGAGCTTGAATGGGATTTTTTCCCAAGCCAGTTCACCCACCTCCAAGGTCACGACGAAACCAAGCCACATGAGCAGTCCGACAACGCAGCCGTCCACCGCTGTCGTGGCATTGGCAAAAGTGACGACCACTGCCAACACGAGTGCGATGACCAGGTGACCGACGACGCCGGCCGGAACCCAGTTGCGGTCAGGCTTCATCTCTTGTCTTGTGAGCTCCATCCATTGCTTGCCAAAGAACCTGGGCATGAACCAGATCAGGCCAATCACCATATGAGCAACTCCCGCGACGAGGACGGCAACGAGGTTTATATCAACCAGAACTGTTTTCAGTGACATAGCGCACCTTGATTAGTGATGCAGGGAACACACTGTGCTACAAAGCTACATCAAGCACGAATCAAACGCAAGAACGGGGGCGGTATTCCTGGGGTGTCAGGGTCCGTACCCTGACAGTTCCGAGCCAGCAAGCGGCACCGTTAGGTGCCATGCACTTTCCCTCCGCGAAGTCATTCCCGTCCCGACCTTCGTCGGGATAAACTCCACCGGGAATCCACAATTTGGCTTAACGCATGCAAATGGCCAATGCAGTTCACGTTCTGGATCCCCGCTTACAACGTGCGGGGATGACAAACAAAAAAGAGAACCACCCGTAACCGCAACCTTCAGGTTGCGCGCGCTGAATGCTCAGGCCTACAGTACCCGCCTTTCTTTTTCGCTTTCAGCAATGACTCTCCCGAGCCGTTTGAGCCGGGTTGATTCCTGTTTCGCGCTCATGATGTAATGGAGAATGACCTTTCGATAGGATGGCGCTTGCGCTGTGAAGAACTTCCATGCTTTCTTGTTTGCTTTGAATCTTTTTTCCAAACGGAGGGCAAGTCTCTTCGTCTCGCTCTCGAAACTGTAGACTCTTGATTTGTCATCTTTGCGATGCTCGAACGCTTCGACCCCAGCCGGTCGCATGAGCCCTTGGCGCGTGAGCTCTTCGACTTTCCTGATGTTGACCGCGCTCCAGGTACTTGTCTTCCTCCTGGGCGTGAAGCGAATGCAATAGCTTACTTTGTCAATCGATTTGCGGATCCCGTCAATCCAGCCGAAGCAGAGCGCTTCGTCAACGGACTGTGGCCATGTCATGCTGGGTTTGCCGCTGTCCACTTTGTAGAAACCTACCAACAATTCGGTTTCTTCCTCGTGGTTTTTCTCCAACCACTTCCTGAAGTCGGATTGTTGTGAAAAGAACTTGGGTTTCATAGGAGATGCTCATTCCTCGTGCCAGAAGCGTGAAATGTTTCCGAGCTATTGTGAACACAGTAACAATGGCGTCGGCCAGGCGTTTTCGCGCAGCTTGTTCATGGATCCTGAAAAAGCCTTGCGAATCCCGGATAAGCGACCAGCGGTATGACGTCGAAGTCAATCAATTTCTGTTTGACGAGCGGCAGGGTTGAAAGGACCGCCCGGGCCTCATCGACGCTCGCGCATTCGAGCATCAGGACGGCCGCGTTTCGATCAGCCCGGAAGTACAACTCGCGGATCACGCCAGACTGATGAAGTTGCCATCCACGCGCCGCTTCCTCTTTGAGTATTTCGTCGGTGAACCTGCTATCGGAGACTCCCGGCAGATCCTTTTCCAGAGCGATTATTTTCATGATTGTTGTAGGGTTATTTTCTCGTACCCACGATTCGCGTGGGATCAGATTTTCAGTGTCTCAATGCCTTCAAGGTGTCGACTACCAAACGCACCGCCCTCAGGTCGCTTTCCTTCCTTACGAGCAACTTCAAGGGATACCCCTCAGGGTACCGCTTCGCCGATGCCAACTCCTCTTTTGCCTTCGCCGGCAATTTCGAATTCAGCAAAGATTCCTTTTCCATGTCCCGCACTGCAAACCCAAGTCTGAATGATTTGTCCAGCAGTACCAGATAAAACAGCGCCTTCCCCTTTTGAGAGACTTTGAGCTGCCACCCGAGCCTGGCTCCGTAGAACTTCCACTCCTGAGCATAGGATTCGGTCAACGTGAGTATCTCCTTGTATGCGGAGTGCACGGGACCGAGAGCTTTCTTCAATGCCAGGTCATCAGGAGCTGCATCTTTGCGGTTGAAACGAGCTTCAGTAGTTGTCATTATTGTTTCGTCGGAGACGGTCCCGAAGGCCCGCCCGCATTCGTAAAACCTCAAGGGCAGGCGGAGATCCCTTCGGGATTTACTCCCAGGCCGTGGCGCACACTCACATCAGATAGTAGTAGAAGCAGACAAACATCACCGTTTGAAAAAACGCTACCAGTGCTATATAGCGATAGATCTTCATCAGGACTCGGATATTGTCAAATGGCCATTTCTCAAGGAGAGCGAAGTATACTCGCCCGTCAACCGAAGCAAATGTCAAGACTCCCAAAACGGCCGGAACAATGTTGCCAGAAATGAAGCTAATGTAGACAAGACCACGGGCGGCAACGTGTGGGGAGAGAGCCAGTGCCCGTTCCAATACCGACATCCATTGAATCAAACTACTGGCGGATGACCGTTGGATGACTTCCGAGGTGTGCTCTTCCAATGGTGTTCCCTTGAGTGGATTCTGGATGAACGGCAACATAATGGCTTCCACCGCGCCAGCAGCTGCTCCAAATCCAATGAGTTGAACCAAAGTCAACTTCGGAACGACAAATACGAAGAACAGAAATGCTGCACCGAGTTCCGAAATTGCAGAGACAAGACCATGGGAAACACTAAGCCAGAGATTTGAGAGTTTCCCATGCAGCAACTTGACAACGAAGAAATGATAGATGGGGATTTTGAAACCAGTGACGCCAAGGACGTACGAGAGAACGCCCCAGCCGATGATGAGTTTGCGCGACACGCCAAAGTAATGAATGAGGATGAAGACCGGGATGATGCCCACGGCGATTGAAGCCAACGTCGGTAGTAGTTTCTGAAGTTTAGTGTTCATGGTAGTAGATTGTGAGTGTGCGCTTGCGCATGACGTTTAGGCACAGGCAAAGTCCCATATCGACGGCGTTTTGCGGCACAAAGCCAAAGCCAGAATATTTCAGATCTTATTCTCGTGTTCCAAAGTTACTACTACTTTTCCTTTGGCATGTCCCTCTTCAAGATAGCGGACAGCTTTGGCCACCTCGCTCAACGGGTAACGTCTATCTATGACGGGCACAATTGTACCGGCGCCAAGAAGATCTTTCAGAACATTCAAATCCGCCTTATTGATGTTTGCCAGAAGGCTGAGCATCTTTTTGCTTCCAATCAGTGACAGGAATGATTGCAGGAGCATTTCGAGCAGTATGCCTGGAAGACTTTGATCACCTCCACCACCGGCCCCGACATAGATTCCGCCCTGACTCAACGAACGCCTGTAGTCAAAAATCGAATGATAGGCGTTTGCACCCAAGATCAGATCGTAGTGCTTTCCGCTGCGCGTGAAATCTGTCCGGGTGTAATCAATAACATGGTCTGCGCCGATTGCTCGCGCCGTGTCCACCTTACTCGTGCTGCACACTGCGGTCACTTCAGCCCCGAACGATTTAGCAATCTGGACAGCAAATGTACCCACGCCACCGGACGCGCCATCAACAAGAACCCGCTGACCTCTCTGAATCCGTCCCTTATCACGAAGACCCTGAAGGGCAGTGATTGCTGCCACTGGTACGGCCGCTGCGTCCTCAAACGATGTGTTGGCCGGCTTCAGTACCAGTTTGTCTTCAACAGTACACACATACTCGGCAAAGGACCCGATGCACGCGCCGAACACCTCGTCGCCAGGTTTGAACTGGGTTACGTTCCGGCCAACTGCTTCAACTTGGCCAGCTACATCCCGGCCGGGTCGCGTGATCTTTGGTTTGCGCAGCCCACCGAACATGAGGCGGATAAACCACGGTTTACCCCTCATGAGGTGCCAGTCAAGTGCATTCAGGGATGCTGCGCGAACTTTTATCAAAATTTCCTTGTCCCCGGGGGTCGGCTTTTCAATCTCTTCACATTGAAGAACATCTGGTGAACCGTAATTGTGGTAAACAATGGCTTTCATGAGCCTTTTCCCAGAGTTTGCAGAGTTCAACTGTAGTTAATATGGTTTCCAGAGTAAAACACTCTCTGGTTTTCTTTCATGAGGTGTGACGCGCCGTTTCACCGTGATGGAGAGAAAACTTTGCTACAAAGCTAACTCAACGCCGATTGAAACGCAACAAGGCTTCTCCCCCGGCATGATTCTGAACGGTGAGAGCATAGCCGAGATTGATAATTCGATTTATGCAAAACTGGAGTGCCTGGGAGGAAATGGCCGTAGTGGGTAAGGTCGCCGGATAAACATAACCGCCCGGCCATTTGGCCAGGCAGAAGTTGCTTCACGGGCAACAAAGGCAAATGCGCTTTACGCGGTCAACCATTTTCTCCCGCAAGGCGTGCGATTTGAAGCATGTAGTAGCGCAGAAGTTGCTGCTTTTTCGGAGGGAGCGCTTGTTCTTCGATTTTCGCGATCTTTTCGACTTCCTTCATCGATCGGATGATTGCGACAGGGACTTCGATCATGCCTTCCGATAATGCTCCCAGATACTCTAGCGACGCCCCCAGAAACTGCCGCATGTCATCTGTCGTGTTCGAAGCCCGGAAGAAATGCGAGAGGTCCGACGACAACTTGGATGCCCGAAGAGGGCTCGGCGCGTTCTTCAGGACGTGGGTCGAGGAAAGTGAATTCAGCGCTACGGCCAGCTCAGCGAAACTCTGGACACGCTGATACAGGGGACTCTCCAGCAATTCCCAGATTCGTGTACGCCACGCCTGAATCTCAACCGGAACGCTGAGGAGACGATCGACTCTTGTTTGCCACTGCTCATCGGCACGTCCGGCGGAAACATTGAGGAGGTTTCCAATGTCTGTGTTGAAAAGATCGCCTTGCAGGAGCACTGCCAGATCAGGCCGAATTGTCGGCAGAAGTTGGGGTATGAACCCTCCATTCTCGAAGAAGTCCCTGACATCGAGGCCGTGCCGGCGTAGAAGCTCCTGCTGAATGAGCCCCACATATCTGAGCAGACTATCGTTGTCTTCCCTGACCGCAAGAAACGCCGAAGTGCCTGCCGGGAATGCCGGCTCCATTCGCTTCACGAACGACAGACTGGGATCGTGATAGAGCCTCAGACTCTGGAGCATTTCGTAGACCGGGAGTTGAGGCAATATGCGATCCGTTACTAGAGATCGTGTATCTCCCTCTTTGAATTCGATCCGTGTGAACCGATCGAATGCCCGAAACAAACCGGTCGTGAGCTGGTTGTAGCCCAACACTGCTGTCTGAGCCTGATTGTGTGCAATTGCCCTGAGCCGGCTGCCGTGCCGTGACATCGGTATGATCTGCGCTATTTGTTCGAGGATGCGTTGCCCCCGCTCACTTCCTGCACCAGATTGCGGCCGTACGGTAGGCCGGTCGCGAAGCTGGGGCATCGTTCGCGCAATGAAGTATGAGATGATGTGCATGCCGACGACATCCTCTTCCCTCCCGTAGAGAATCTGCCTGAAATCCTCCGTCAGAAGTGAGATGAACTGATCGTACACAGGATCTCTGGTACCGACGGTCAGGCGCTCGAGTTCCTGGGCTCCGCGCTTCTTCTGGAGAAGACGGCTTTCCACCAGCGTTTCCGCAGCACGGATGAGATCATTCCGATGCCTGCGCTGCGATTCTGTGAGGTGGTAGTGCACGTTCGCCATCTCCTGAACAGCCAAATAACGCAACTGCTCTGAGACCGTGCTCTGTAACGTC
>Ga0315287_10007271_pt1 | contig 11090 bp, 10 predicted proteins | sample YL17G11_0_MG_FD_205037 | JGI IMG/M metagenome (GOLD analysis project Ga0315287, IMG submission 205037) | Sediment microbial communities from Yellowstone Lake, YNP, Wyoming, USA - YL17G11_0 | ecosystem: Environmental > Aquatic > Freshwater > Lake > Sediment | place: USA: Wyoming | collected...
GGCATCAAGACGACCATCCCGCTGCACAAACGCATCCTCAACGACCCCGACTTTCAAAAGGGGCACGTCTCCACCACCTTCCTCGAACGCTTCCTCGCGAGCTAACGCACCCCGCTCGTCGCTCTTGCTCATCTGGTTCGTTTGGTTTGTTTAGCTGAACAAGACCAACCGGATAAACCAGAGAAACCAGATGAACCAGACAGACCAGAGAAACCAGTCTACCCAGCCCCACCTTCCGCGTTCATCTCGTGGCGGCACCCCACAGCAGAAGGTCCGTTTCAACTAGGAACTCAGCACAGAAGCGCCACGGAAGCACAAATAGTGGAAAAAAAGAAAATTGATCCGTCAAGCCACAAAATATGGGGGCTGCACAAGACAGACCACAATGCCCATTTATTAGGCAAACTGCCACAGGTCTCTCGGCGTCGGCCATTTTCTACGAGACAAGCCTCTCATCCACAGAGTTACCCACAGAAGCTGTGGAACAGAACCTCTGACAAGCGCAGAGGCGAGCCATGAAGGATAAAGACTGTAGGGATTTGCAGGCAGTCAGGCAAAAGAAGCGGTCAATGATTGCTGGTTGAGCAGGAACAGACGGGATTGGCATTACGAGGAGCGTATCCTCGATGGCGGGCGTTGCACGAGAGAGGCGTGACTCGGATTCTATTTACTCTGTTTCGCCGGTTCCTGGGATGACGGTTTTTCCGATCCCTTCTCTGTGATCTTCTTGACCGCGTTTCCGATCGCAGACCCGATCTTGGGAATCTCTTTCTCGATATTCTGGGCCGCGCTCTTCAGCCCTCGTCCGAGGTCTTCCACTGTGAAGCCTTTGCTCTCCTCTGTGTTGCGATTGTCGGCAGAGGCCGCTGCGGCTGCTGCTGTCTGTGTCAGCCCTCCTACCAATAGGGCCGCTATGATGACCGTCCTTTGCATAAAACACCTCTCTCTTTAAGAAATTATACCATGTGTGGAGTTCTTCTTCACGGCAGGATGGAGGAGGCATGTCGTGGACTTCACGCTGCGGAAAAACTATTTCGGCACAGCAGAGCTTCGATGGCCTGCACGTCCGACAGCCGCGCGAGACACGCGAGACTGGCGGGAAAAGCGAGACACGTGGAATCAGGGCTTGCGCGTCTCGCCTGTCGCGCGCTTGAGAGCGCTGGCGGATTTTTTCTGCAGCCTGCTGCGCGCTGTGGAAAACGGCACGGTGTCGTGGAGGCACGCGTTACACCGAGCAGGGGTCGCGAGCCACTCTGCCCTCAAGTCAGTCGCGCTCGTCTCGCTTGTCGTGCCCGTCGCTCGCATGCGGACGGTTTCCTCATCCTGCTGAATGTTGAACGGGAGAAGCGGGGAATCCCCTGTCAAGACACAGACTTAGTAGATTTCATGCAGGTGATTCGGTAAGATGCCATGCTCGTGGCAAGGATGCGGTTTACCCACCGAGCATGATTAATCCAGGGAGCAGGAGTGGTCCGAACTCGTGTTGTTGTCGCCCTGATTGCCATTCTGCTGATCGGCGGCGGCGCCTTTTTCATTTTCTCGCCCTACCTGACCGGCAACGATTATCTCAAAGATTTCTTCCTCCAGCAGCTTGAGCAGAGTATTGGGCGCAAGATCGACGTCCATCGCATCAAGCTGGTCCTGTTCCCTCGCATCCGATTGGAACTGACGCAGGTTGCGATTCACGATCGGAATTCTGATGACATCTTGTTATCGGCCAAGAAGCTGGATTTGGTCTTGCGGTTTCTCCCGCTGTTGCGCAAACAGGTGGTGGGGAAACGGTTGCTCATCGAAGAACCGACCTTAACGCTTCGGCGAAACCGAAGTGGGCACTGGAATCTCCTCGATCAGGTCGTCAAGGGGGGCGCAGCCGATGAAGATGCCGTGCAGACGATCAGCCGGATCTTCCGCATCCGTGAAGCGACGCTGGTGAACGGGAAGCTGATCATCATCGACGACGCACGGCCTGACGGGACTCGATCGATGACATTGGAGTCGGTGGAGGCGGCGCTGGTCATTAAAGCGGAGCGGGGACAGGCGGATCTGCACATCTCTGCCGGTCATGCGGGAGGCAAAGGTTTGTCTGCCATCTCCCTGGCCGGGACGATCAGCACTGCCCCGCGGCAGACGTTGGCGATCGACGATTCCTCTGCTCCAACGGTCACACTACAATTCGATGGCACACTCGAAGCGGCCAATCTGAATCTTCGAGAGGTGGCGGATTTCTTCGGGCCGCACCCGGTTCCGGAGCAGTTGCAGGGCACCGTTAATGTGCACAGTCACCTTCGGGCTGTGCCTGGCCTCGCGGGCTATGATGTGGTGTTGTCCGATCTGTCCGCGAATCTCGAACAGCTGAGGCTCGCAGGCCAAGCGAGCCTCTCCGGTCTGTTGACGCCTCAGCCCACATTTGCATTGACCTTTGCGGCATCCCCGATCCAATTGAGCCAGCTGTTCACGACCGTGCCGGCCGAGTGGGTGCATCCGCAACTGCCGTTGATGATCAAGGAACGGGAGATCGACGGGATCGTGGAAATTGTCTCGGCGACCATCACGGGAGCGGCGGCGGCAGGGCCGCAGCTGTCGTTGACTGGGGAATTTCGCGTGAAGCAGGGGCAATCCTTGATTGGAGAAAGTCGTGTCCCTGCCAAGGAATTGACGGCGGTGGTGTCGGTCGAAGCCGGTCGTCTCAAGGTGTCGAATCTGAGCGGACTCTATGGCACGATTCATATGAATGAGAGCAAGGCGCTCGTCTCCTTTCTGGAGGCTGGGCCCTGGCTCGAGTGGGATATTACAGGAACAATGACCGCCGCAGACCTCTTGCAGCATCTCGGGAAGACCGTCAAGTCGGAACAGCTGTCGCGTATGTTGGCCACCATGCGTGATGTCGAAGGTATGGCTGCTCTCACCTTTCGTATGGTCGGCCCGCTCAATCAGCCTGGTGGCGTCACCTTTGCCGGGGGAGAGATTACCGTTCAGCGTGTCAGTCTGACCCATCCGTTGTTGCCCGAGCGGCTAACGGAGCTGCAAGGCCGGTTCGTGCTGTCGGATGGCGGGACTCTGTTCGATCAGGTGACGGGACATTTTGGCGATCTGGCCTTGCAGATCAGCGGGGGCATCACGGGTGGCAGTGACAGCACCTTTCAGGATTTCCTGATTCGGGTCACGGGCGATGCGGACCATATGACCAAGTTGCTGCCCCCGAAAGCCATTTCAGCCGGGGTGATCGAGGGTTTGGTCAACGGCGCCGTAGTGTTGACCGGGCCCACCCTGTCGCCGCACATACGGGGTGAGGTCGTCCTGTCCGAGTCGAAAGTGACGTTTCCCGGTCTGGTCGAAAAACCGATCGGCGCCCAGGCGACGGTGGAATTCGAGGGCGTGATTCCACAGAGCTCCGGGGTCTTGCTCGATCGGCTCGAGCTGATCGTGCCGCCGATCCGACTGCCGGTCAAAGGCAAGATTCAACTGGGTGAACGATTCTCCATCGACGCAGCGATTTCGACCGGCACGCTGTCATTGTCCCGCGTGCCGGAATGGATTGCGAAGGGAGGGTTTGAGGCGGGGAATATCGAATTGTCGCTTGACATGAAGGGGACGGATCTCGATTGGAAAGCCTGGAGGACCACCGGGTGGCTCGCGTTGACCAACGGTCTGATGAACGCCAAGGGGGCCGATGGACCTATCCAGGATTTGTATCTGCGGGTCCACTTCGTGAAGAACGGCGCGGAGATCAAGCGGTTGTCGTTTCGCGTGCTTGACAGTGACGTCGCGCTGGAAGGGACGATCCGCAACTGGACGACGAAACCCACGATTACCGCCAAGATCGAGTCCAATCAGATGGATCTCGACCTCCTCATCCCGAAAGGCGAGCGGTCACCCATTCGTGATTTTTTGGAAACCCTCGCAGCCACCAGCAAGGTCAATGCAACTGCGTCAATGGCGCGCGGCCACTACAAACATCTCAAATTTGGAAGCCTGTCAGCCCGTATCATGATTCAAGACGGCGTGCTCGATGTGGATCGTATGTCCGGCCAATCGCCCAGTGGGACAGTTGCCGGACGTATTGTGGTGCAACTACCTTCACACGAGCCGGCCGCCGCCGAGATCTCGGTTCGGGCGACGGGCTGGCAGGTGGAAGATGTGTTGAAATTTTTGGGTCCGAAAGCGGGAATGGCTACGGGGGAAGCTCGCGTGACGGGGACGATGCGCGGGCATGGGAGGAACCCGCACGGGCTGTATCCTACGCTGAACGGCAAGGTGGACGTCCTGATTGAAAACGGACGCATCTTCAAATCGCAGGAACGGGCGATTTGGAAAATCATCAGCATTCTGAATTTGCCGGCAGTGCTGCAGGGGAAGGTGGATCTGGAAAAAGAGGGGCTGCCCTATAACAAGATTTCTGCGACGGTTCTTGCGCGGAACGGGCTCTTCGAGACTGAGAACCTGATCATCGATAGTCCGATCGTCAAGATTACCGCTGCCGGTAACTATGATCTGCCGACGGATCAAGTCGACATGGTCTGGGCCGTCAGCCCGTTCGGGTCGTACTCGCAATTCCTGAAAACGATTCCACTCTTCGGGCGGCTTTTTGCCGGTGATCGCAAAGGCATTGCCACTGCGCTGTTCTCCGTCAAAGGGTCAATCGAGGACCCGGAGGTGACGTACATGCCGATGAAGTCGTTCGCCACAGGCTTGACAGGCCTGGCGCAACTTGCCTTCGACATCTTGAAGAACACGGTCATGCTGCCGATTGATCTGATGACGCCTGATGAGGATCAAGGTGTGGGCAAGGACTCGATTCCTGCGCCTGAGTCCGCACCTGAACCGGTTCCATCCGCGCCTTGACCGACCTCCCCCCCCGTGTTAGATTCCGACCACCACTCACTATGGCGTCATCCACTCCGCAATCGCAACGTGCCACGGTCTTCATCGCTGCCAGCGAGACCGACGCCAATTTATATTACGCCACGAAATTTATTGCGCCAGACCCCTTTATCTATTTGGAAATGAAGGGGGAGCGGATTCTGGTGATGAGCGATCTCGAAATGGATCGGGCAAAGAGCCAATCGTCCGTCGATCGGGTGCTCTCGTACTCGGAGGTCGAAGGACGAGCCAAGACGCAAGGCATCGCCGAGCCAGGCACGGTCGAGGTCGTCCATATCCTCTTGAGAGAAGCCGGCATTACACAGATCCTGGTCCCGGCGAACTTTCCCTTCGGCCATGCCGTCAAGTTCCAGTCCTTGGGGTATCAGCTGCATCCGAAGCGGGACCCGTTCTACGAACAGCGGGTGGTGAAGACCGCCGAAGAAGTACGCTATATCGAAGTAGCCCAGCGCGCGACCGAACAGGCGGTCGCGGCCGCCCATGACATGCTGCGTCAGGCCTCGATCGACAAGGATCAACTGTGGTTCGAGGGGATGCCTCTGACGTCCGAGCGAGTGAAGAAGCTGATCAATGTGACATTGATGGAGTGCGACTGTGTCGCCCAGCATACCATCGTCTCCGCGGGAGAGCAGGCCTGCGATCCACACAACGAAGGCAGTGGGCCGTTGCCGGCTCACCGCAGCATAATCTTCGATGTATTTCCTCGTTCAGCCACCAACCGGTATTTCGCCGACATGTCCAGGACCGTGGTGCGTGGGACCCCGAGCCCCGAACTGAAGCGGCTCTACCAGACGGTCCTGGATGCGCAGGAGGAAGCCATCACGAAAGTCAAAGACGGGGCGGACGGGAAGAGGATTCATCAAAGTATCTGCACTCGGTTTGAAAAAGCCGGGTACAAGACAGGCCTGGTGAACGGGCGTATGCAGGGCTATTTCCACGGCACCGGCCACGGGGTCGGACTCGACATCCATGAAATGCCGCGCATCAGCCGCACCGGGTCACTGCTCCAAGAAGGCCACGTCGTCACCGTCGAGCCAGGCCTGTACTATCCTGGTCTTGGGGCCGTCCGCATCGAGGACATGGTGCTCGTCACGAAAGACGGGTGCCGCAATCTGACGAACTTTCCCAAGACCTTCGAGTTGGGTTGAATAAGACGTAAGGCGTAAGGGGCAAGAAGTCCCACCCACGTTTTACGCTTCACGTTTCACGTTTCACGTCTTCCATGCGCCTGACCTTTACGATCCAACGATTCAATCCCGAAGTCGATTCCACCGCCCATCCTCAAGAGATCCGGCTCGACGTCGGGCGCGGGATGACCGTCCTCGACGCGCTCATTCGAATCAAGCAGGAGTGCGACGGGAGCCTGGCACTCCGCTATTCCTGCCGCTCTGCCATCTGCGGGTCTTGCGCGATGACGATCAACGGCAGCGAGAAACTAGCCTGCCGCACCTCCCTCCGCAAAGAATTTGAGCGACACGGGCACATCACGGTTGCGCCGCTCCGCAACTTGCCGGTGATCAAGGACCTGGTCGTGGATATGACGTCCTTCTGGGAGAAAATCCGCGACGTGCATCCCTGGCTGGTGTCGACCGTTCGGCCTAGGCGTGAGGGCGTGCCTGCTCCGACGAAGTCGCGGGACCATGCCAATCCTCAGTTTCACAATGTGGATGCCTGCATCATGTGCGGCGCCTGTGTCGCGGCTTGTACCGTGTATGAAGTCTCGAAGGGGTTTGCCGGCCCTGCAGCCTTGGCGAAGGCCGATCGCTTCCTCTCCGACCCACGCGAATCCCCTTCGGCGACACGCGCCAGGCTTTCGGCTCTCCAAGACGAGAATGGAATCTGGGATTGCACGCGCTGCAACTTCTGCGTGGAGGTCTGCCCGAAAGACGTCAAACCGATGGAGGCGATCGTCCGGTTGCGGAGAGCCTCGCTCGAACGCGGATTGACGACGACGGGCGGCGCGCGCCACATCCTTGGTTTTACCGATCTGGTGGAACAACAAGGGCGCTTGAACGAAGCGATCCTGCCGCTGAAAGTGATCGGGTTCGCACCGCGTGGCTTGCTGCGCATCCTGCCTCTGGGCATCAAGATGTTATTCAAAGGGAAAATTCCCAATCCCTTCGGACATGCGCTTCCCGGGCTCAGCCACCTCCAAGCCCTCATACGGCGAGTGCGCCGTGCCACGCCGTCAGCCTGACGCCCATGGCCTGGACGTTTCGATTCCTTGAAGAGATTGCCCTGGCCGATCTCGCATTCGAGGCCGAGGGGGAGTCGGTCGAGGAGGTCTTTCGCGGCGCGACGCAGGCGATTCTAGAGACTATGGCGAACCCAGCTACGGTGTCGGGAGAATGGGAGCGCGCGATTGAACGGACCGATGTGGACCCGTCGGCACTGTTGTTCGATTGGTTGTCGGAGGTGGTCTACTGGAAGGACGCCGCAGGGGTGGTCTTCCAAGAGGCGCCGCTCACCCTGACGCAGGAGGGGGACGTCTGGCTGTTGCGGGCACGTCTAATCGGCGCACCGGTGGATCAGCAGACACAGGAACTCCACGCCGATGTGAAAGGGGTCACGAAACATCTATACGAGCTCAAGCAGACAGGCGGTTGCTGGAAGGTACGCGTGGTGCTCGACGTCTAACGATGGACATGTGGTGGAATCTGATGATCTGTCGATCTGTTGACTTGGGGGAAGCGTGAGATGGGAATGTAGAGATTGGCAATCTTTATTTTTGAAAATCGTCAGATCAATAGATCATCAGATCAACAGATACAACGTCACGAGTCCCTATGAAGCTGAATACCAACATGCAGGTGAACCGGATTACCGATGAAATCTGGGAGATCCCGCCATCGGAGAAACCTGGCATGCTGGTGCCGGCGAGGATTTATGCCACCAAGGGGATTCTTCAAGCCATGGATTCCGGGGTCTTCGATCAGGTGACGAATGTCGCCTGCCTGCCCGGCATTCGCCGGTATGCGCTCTGTATGCCGGACGGGCATTGGGGCTATGGATTTCCGATCGGTGGTGTCGCGGCGTTCGACGCGCAGGACGGCGTCATTTCTCCCGGCGGTGTGGGATACGATATCAACTGCGGCATGCGGCTGATTCGAACAGATTTGACGCTGGCGGACGTGCAGCCTCACCTAGAACGGCTTATGACCGAACTCTTTCGGAAAGTGCCGGCCGGCGTCGGGGCGAGCGGATTCGTTCGGCTCTCACGGGATGAATTTCGTCGCGTGATGACCCATGGGGCCAGGTGGTGTGTGGAGCGGGGATACGGATGGCATCGGGATCTCGTCCGCATGGAAGAAGGCGGCTGCATTGAGGGGGCCGATCCATCGATCGTGACCGATCATGCGATCCAACGAGGCATCAACCAGCTAGGGACCTTGGGGTCGGGCAATCACTACCTCGAAGTCCAGGTGGTCTCGAACGAGCGGATATTCGATCCGGTCACGGCTGCGGCGCTCGGCATCACCGGCCACGAGCAGATCGTCGTGATGGTCCATTGCGGTTCGCGCGGGTTTGGCCATCAGGTGGCCAGCGACTATCTCAAAATATTCGAGAAGGCGATGCGCCGGTATGGGATTACGGTGAAGGATCAGCAGTTGGCCTGTGCGCCGTTTCGATCTCCCGAGGGGCAGGAATATTTTTCCGCCATGAACTGTGCCGCGAACACGGCCTTTGCCAATCGCCAAGTCATCACGCATCAGATTCGCGAAGCCTTCGCGACGGTCTTCGGTCGGTCCGCCGAGGCATTGGGCATGGAGTTGGTGTATGACGTGGCGCATAACATCGCCAAGGTAGAACGGTATGCAGAAGGGGAGCTCGTGGTGCATCGCAAAGGAGCGACCAGGGCGTTTGGGCCGGGGAGTCCAGAGCTACCAGAAACGTTTCGACAGACAGGCCAGCCGGTCATCTGTGGCGGCTCGATGGAGACCGGCTCGTACCTGCTTGTGGGGACGGATCAGGCGGTGCGCGACACGTTCGGGTCGACGATGCACGGGTCCGGGCGAACGATGTCCCGCGCGCAAGCGAAGAGAACGGTTCGCGGCGAGCAGCTGCAGCAGCAGATGAAACAGCGCGGCATTCTGGTCAAGGCCGTGTCGATGTCGGGCCTCGCGGAGGAGGCCGGCCTGGCCTACAAAAATATATCTGAAGTGGTGGAGTCGGTCGATCGTGCGGGAATTACAAAAAAGGTGGCGGAATTGCGTCCCATCGGCAATATAAAGGGGTAATCACAGAAGGAGTGTCGCATGGATAAACGTCAGCATCCCCGGTTTCCCGCCAGGTTTCACAGTTCCTTTACCTCCGTCACTGTGGTCAGTGGGGAGGGCAATGTGGTCGACCTGTCGCAGCGCGGCTGCTGCGTGGAATGCAAGACGTCCGTGCACCCTGGAAGCACGCTCACGATACGCGTGCATGTGCTGCCGGACGAACCCCCGATCACCATCCTCGAAGCCGTCGTGCGGTGGACGCGCGAGGGCCGCTTCGGTATCGAATTCGTCTCCCTGGTCCCTGAAGAATGGGCTCGCTTGCAACACACCGTGACGCAGTTGGAACTGCACCCCTACCAGAAGAAGCCGACTGACGACACATCCGCAGCGGCGTAACAGCAATCGGCCAGGCGCTCAGTCGGGTGGTCTGTCTGGTTCATCTGGTCTCTCTGGTTCATCTGGTTTGTCTTGTTTGTTTCGTCTCTCTTGTTCATCGCACCAGATAAACCAAATAGACCGGACAGACCAGCTCCGCCCTCACTCCTCACGTCTTACCTTTCACGTCTCACGTTTCACACCCCTCCCGCCAGTCGAGCTCGTCTCACCATCTGTCAGAAATACAGGTGTCCGGAACCATTTCCTGAATGGACGGTAGCGAGCTGAGGTGCACGAATGGACCGACCGGCGCGAACCCTGTCCGGAAGTCTGATGCCCCGCGTTCTGCGTCATGCGTATGCGGGGGTGCCGATCATGGCTCCTGACACCTTTTTCTGTCTGAACATCTCCGTGCAGTAGGTCCTGCCGAGAAGCAGATACTTCTTGCTAGACCCCCCCAATTCCCATACACTCAGAACCGGAACCTCAGCAATCCTCATTTTACGCGTAAACCACAGATCGGCGCGTTTGTCATGAGCACCCGGGTCTCCGGACTGTCGAAGGCCATCGAGCAGTCACCGAAGTCGCAGCCAGTAAGTTGCAGGTTCAAGACACACTATGAACACAAGAAATCGTTCGGTTAACCGACAACAATAGTCGGAGAAAGATGAGAAATAGTGATGAGTAACAAGTTAGAAGAACAGACAGAGAACTTTGAGATTTCCGATCTCAGGAGAAAAGCGGAACAAGGCGACGCAGAGACGCAGTACAACCTCGGGATGCTGTATTACGAAGGACACGGCGTCACGCAAGATTACGTAATGGCACGACAATGGTGGGAGCAAGCCGCCGCCCAGGGCAACGCGGCGGCGCAGTTCAACCTCGGCGTGCTGTATAAGAAAGGACAGGGTGTGCCGCAGAACAATGCGACGGCGCGGAAGTGGTTCGAGAAAGCCGCTGCGCAGGGGTACGAGGCGATGTCTTGTCAATCAATAGGTGAGTAAATGGAATCAGGCGGAGACCTTGTGCCGGGCGACGCGATGGTTCTATGAACCGTCGTAGATCCGACGAGAGGCTTCATCAGTTTGTCGTGTGTAATGTTGAAGTAACTGAACAGGTCCAGAAACAGCTTGAAGGTAAGTCTATCCCGCCCCGTCGGCTGAGCGTGTGTATGCAAGCCTAAGCATCGGAGCACTCATCGACTATCCCTGCCTTGCGGTTTCCTCAGTCCCCTCCTAGAATGAGCCTCCCTGCGAGGCCCCCATGTCGCTCCGATTCACCATCCCCCTTGTGCTCTTGTTCGTGTGTCTCGCCGTGCCCGCATGGGCCGACTTTCAGGCTGGTATGGATGCCAATAACCGTGAAGAGTACGCCACAGCCTTGCGTGAGTGGCGGCCGCTCGCCGAGCAGGGTGATGCCCTCGCGCAGTACAACCTCGGGGTGCTGTATCGCAAAGGCCGAGGCGTGCCGCAGGACGATGTCCAAGCACGGCAGTGGTATCAAAAAGCGGCGGCACAGGGACAGGCCAAGGCGCAGTACAACCTGGGGACTTTGTATTTCAACGGAGAAGGAGTCCCGAAAGACTATCAGCAGGCCTTGCGATGGTTCCGTCTGGCT
>Ga0315287_10007274_pt1 | contig 11090 bp, 10 predicted proteins | sample YL17G11_0_MG_FD_205037 | JGI IMG/M metagenome (GOLD analysis project Ga0315287, IMG submission 205037) | Sediment microbial communities from Yellowstone Lake, YNP, Wyoming, USA - YL17G11_0 | ecosystem: Environmental > Aquatic > Freshwater > Lake > Sediment | place: USA: Wyoming | collected...
TGTACGCTATCCTGTCAAAGGATTGTATGTCTGGTATCCCTACGGGTTTGCGATACGCAAATACGTGTACCAGAGACTCCGCGATCTCCTTGATCGCGACCACCAGGAAACACTTTTTCCCCTTCTGATTCCTGAACAGGAGTTCATGAAGGAGGCTGAGCACATCAAAGGATTCGAAGATGAAGTATACTGGGTGACGCATGGAGGGACAACACCTCTCGAAGTCAGGCTGGCACTGCGTCCGACAAGCGAGACCGCCATCTACCCGATGTATGCCCTCTGGGTCCGCTCTCATGCAGATTTACCCATAAAATATTACCAGATCGTAAACACGTTCCGGTACGAGACAAAACAGACCCGCCCGCTGATTCGCCTCAGGGAGATCACGTCGTTCAAGGAGGCCCACACAGTCCATGCGACATGGGAGGAAGCTGAACAGCAGGTGGAAGAGGCAATCGCACTCTACCGCGAGTTCTACGATGGTCTCTGCATCCCAACCCTCATCTCAAAACGCCCGGACTGGGATAAGTTCCCTGGCGCCGATTACACGATCGCTGTTGATGCGATAATGCCAAACGGCAAAACTCTCCAGATCGGCACCGTGCACCACCTTGGCGATCACTTTTCCCGGACGTTCAACATTACGTACGAGGACAAAAATGGCGAGCAGAAGTTCGCACAACAGACCTGCTACGGTATTTCGGAGCGGTCGATTGCAGCCCTGATCAGCATACATGGCGATGACAAGGGACTTATCCTTCCCCCGGTTGTTGCCACGTTCCAGGCAGTCATCGTGCCCATCACCATTGGCAAACGACATGAAGATGTGATGGCAGCAGCGCAGAAACTAAAAACAGATCTCACCGCTGCAGGTTTCCGGGTGAAACTCGATACCCGCGACCTGCGCCCCGGTGCAAAATACTACTGGTGGGAGCTTCGCGGTGTCCCGCTCCGGCTCGAGCTTGGACCAAGGGACCTTGATGCAGGAAACGTCATGGCGGTAAAGCGGACCGGAGAGAAGATATCAATCGAACTTGCAACCGTAACAGAAAGTATGAAGCGCGTGCTGAGCGAGATCACGGACACGCTCCGTTCACGGGCAGAAGAGCACACGAGATCACATCTCTGCAATGTTGATTCCATGGATGCGCTCAAATCCACCCTCAATGAAGGCAGGGTCGCGGTTATCCCCTGGTGTCAGCAGCGGGAATGCGGCGATCTGATCGAGGAGCAGACAAACGCGAGTATTCTTGGTACCGATGTGCGTTCATTGCTTGTTCCCGCTACAGACGGTAAATGTATTGCCTGCGGGAAACCGGGCAAGGCAACACTTGTCGGAATGGCGTATTGATGTAAAATCCCCGTGAGACCGGGCATCGTTTTTGCCTCTTTTTTCTTGGGTCATCGCTGTTTCATGCGGGTAAGACAGGTTACTAAAATTTTGTTTGTGATGTTCCCCCGCCTCAGGGCCTCTACGAGGCACGGCGGGGCAGGGAGGTTTTAATATTTGGAGTCACTAAAACCGCCGCGGGGGCGTCCGTTTGAGGGGCGGCGGCGTTCAATAGTATTCGGGGGTATGGGGGCATCAGCCCCCATCTTGATAATCTACCCAATACATGCGTTACCCATTCGATTTAGCAAAAGAGCCTTTTTCTTATCATTTCCGTCATCGATCGCGAGTGTCAAAAACACTCAGATGATAAGGAGGGAAATCGCGAGGGGTCCGGTGAACCTGTCAGATGTGCCCGATACAGACGAATTTTTTTTTGGAAATTACGTTCTCCCATCTACAAACCCGTTGACCTTTTAGGGCACCGTTCTTTTTTTTACTGCAACAGAACATAATAATAGGTAATAAATTGAGGCTGCAGCAGTGAATAAAAATCCCAAAGACTCAAACATCACGTATCTGCCACAGCGGTACAAAAGGCTGATTGAGGCAAAGAAGAAAAGGCGCCAACTTAAAAAAATCGCCGTATTCTGTTTGGTTATCACAATCTGTGCTGTGTTGTACCTGGTATTGAACGGAATGCTGACGGGTTCACTGAAGCAGACTCCGGTGCAACTTCCGCCATCCCCGGTATCTTCAGCAGAGACTGTCCCGATATCTCAACCGGGTGAACTAACGACCACTCTGACCCGGAACGTGACGGTTACAAAAACCCCCGATATTATCATTGGTGAGGGTGTGCCCTTTCAATCAACCCGTGATATGCAGTCCCTGGATGCTGCAACCGCTTCCCTTCGTTTTGACTATCCGGCACCCGCGTATATTCTGATGAGCGTGAATATCACTGATCAATACGCAGATCGAACCCTGTTCGAGTTCAGGATCAAACAGGTCAATACTTCACCGGATGATACCGGGTTTTCGGTGTTTATTGATGCAAGAACCGGCGATCCCTATACTTTGGGTCAGGAACGTGCCAGGATTACTGCCGACCAGGCAAAAACTCTCATAAGCAATGCGTTCATTCTGTATCATCCTGAAAAGGTCAGAATCAAATATAATAATAGTCCGGATTCAATGCAGGAATGGATCTTTACCCTGTACCGGAACAATATTACGATACTTACCGGAACCCTTGACACGGACACGGGTCATATCGTATCATTCTCCAGCAGCATAGAACGACAGGGCAGGCCGGCAAACCCTGCGCTTGATAGTACGGCCGCACAAAAAATTGCAGATCGCTACATTATCGATCGGAACGGGTTTCCCCTTCCCCTCAACATGAGCGTTGACCGGTATGATCCTCTTGGATTCCCTGATGAAGCAATTGCCGGGCAATACGTTTTTGTATACAACCGCATCGTGCAGGATATTCCCTGTGATTATGAGGGGTTCACAATTTCAGTCGATTCGGTAACCGGGGTAGTAACGGAATATCACCGGCGCTGGAGCGCTCCTGACAATGCATTTTCCCTGGCCGTTGAGCCGCTTGTCACACACTATGAGGCAACCTATGCGGTTCTGGACAGAGCGAAGCAGACATACCCGGCATCAGTCAACGGACTTGCGATCATTTCAGCAGAAATCCGGTGGAAAGACCAGCGCCCCCCACGGAGCATTCCCCGACCGGGTAGTATCTCTACTGCATGGAAGGTGCAATTTGAAGATGATGTCATCCGTGAAAAGCAGGGGTCGGTGCCCGCAGTAGGCTGGGTTGATGCGCAGACAGGAAAAATTCTTGATTTTTATTACCCGCATTGATCCAAAAAAACCAATCTGAAGATTTCACAACCATAACAAATGAGCGCGATATCAGCACCGGTCGCATACGTACTCAACGGTAAGCTGAGTCCGGCGCATATCGCCACGGATTGATTTCTTTCCACCACGGAAGAATAATTTTTTGCATTTCGCACAGTGCTTTGGTCTGATCTGGTCCCAACGGTTCATCGGGATTTCGAGAGTGAACTCTGTTTTGGTCCACTCTTCCGTGGGCTTTTCTGTATTCTGTTCATAGGTGGCGACAAACTCCATGATCTGGTGAGGAGGAACACCCATGTCGACAAATTTTTTAAAGACGAAATAATTGAAGATCAGCCACGAAAGATCCGAGCGGTCGAGGATTCCTTCGTACTCCCCAAACGACTCATCAAAATCCTCAAGTGAGCAGCCGCAGAGCGGGCACTTTCCGCCAACGAGCTCATCGAGAAAAACCTCTTCCTGGCACCCGGGACAGGTCGTGTGCGGGGATTGCATGCGTGATGTCATAGTAATTCCAGTGATAATAATTATTGATATTTTTTGATACTGGTTCTTAAAAAACCGTTGCGGGATTATGGGTTGGTTCTAGTATTGATCGGGTCTGCACATATAGGTATCACCAGTGCATGTGCACTCCGATAATATCTTTTGCGGCCGGGATAAAAATTCAGTCTGCGGACAGGTCTTCGCGTTCCATTACCAGCGAGCCAAAGACCACTTTTTCAAGCACCTGCGCAACGTACTTGATGTGCATCGCTTTTTCCAGATCTTCGTTCCGGTGGATATCTGCATGGAGCTGGAGCCGCATAAGTGAGAACCTGAACCTGTCAAGCGTGTCATCATCAAGTTTCATCGCCTCACGATAGATCGGTTCGAGCAGATCGGGAAATGCAAGCGGGTTCTCCAGGCAGGCGATGACACCATGGTAAATCGGGAGCGGTGTTTCCTTTCCAACGAGGATCCGCAGGTAGTCCATCGCTTATCCCTCAACAACTTTTATGAGCGCTTCCATGACCTTGTCAACAGCCGCCCATGTCGGGCTGTTGCCGCGCCTTATGATGAACGGGCGTCCCTCGTCCCCTGCTTTGCGCATTTCGATGTCGATCGGGATTGCACCGAGGAAGGGGACGGATAGTTCATCTGCGATCTTTTTGCCGCCGCCCTTGCCAAAGAGGTCAATCTCCTCTCCGCAGTGGGGACAGACCATCCCGCTCATATTCTCGATGATCCCCAGTACGGGGACATCAAGTTTCTGGATAAATTTTACCGATTTCCGCGCATCAAGTGTTGCAACATCCTGCGGGGTTGTGACAATTACTGCACCGCGGAGATTGGGTGCGAGCTGGGCGATGGTGAGCGCCTCATCGCCGGTTCCCGGGGGAAGGTCGACAACCAGATAATCCAGTATGCCCCAGTTCACTTCGTTGAGGAACTGCTGGATTGCCACCATCTTCATAGGACCACGCCAGATGATCGGTGTGCTTGTGTCCGGCAGAAGGAACGCCATCGAAATCACTGATAGCTTCCCGGTGATGTGCACGGGTTCGATCATTTCTCCCATAATAGCGAGTTTATGGTCCTCAATACCCAGCATCTTGGGGATGTTGGGGCCATGCATGTCAAGGTCTAACAGCCCGACCCTGAAGCCATGGTTGGACAGGGCATATGCAAGGTTCACTGACACCGTGGATTTGCCCACACCGCCTTTCCCCGAGAGAACCATGATGACGTGCCTGACATCCACATCAGCCTTCGGGGGGAGGCCGGCCGGCCCGTTCTTTGCTGATGCGCAGGTTGTTGCAGTCGGGCAGCTGGAGCACTCTTTTGTGCACTCCTCATCTGCCGCTTCTTTTTTTGTTGTTTTCTTTGCCATAAAATGCCTCTGATAAATTCAATGTGTACTCTCATCAGTTGTTCTTCAGAGACAATAAAGATGTGGAGATAAGGATATGAGCTCCCTGATGGAATGTGGAACTCCCGGGGCATGAACAGAGGATCTGCACATTTTTTTTGTATCCTGCCATCTCACCAGTCATGAATGGCACTTGGTCAAAAGTTCTGTACTGAGTGCGGTACTGCCCTCGCATCCGGTATGAGGTTCTGCGGGCAGTGTGGCCATACGGTTCCCTGAGCAGTTACACCGGCTGGTTACCGCGTGGGTAAGGATAATGGGGCGATGAGTGGCCTGATGGGAATACATATATTTCCCGGCAATTTTCAGATTTATTAAAGAGCATGATACCCGGGTCTATAACCGGGGTTATGAATCGGGGAAAGCATTTCACTTTGATTCATTTGCCAGCTCTGCATCCCGTAGTTTCCATCAGACTTAATACCCCGGGAGGCAGATTCACCGGTAAGATGCCCCCTTCCCGAAAGAACCGGCGCCTTCCCAGCCCCGGCATCGACTCATCCATTCGCACCATGACTGATAAGCGGGAATCACTCCTGTCTCCCCTTGCCGCAACCAGTGCGGATGCAATACGCCGTCACAACCGGACTGCAGAGGATATCCGTACCCCCTACTCCCGGGATGCTGATCGAATCATCCATACAAGGGCATACACACGGTATATCGACAAGACGCAGGTCTTTTACCTTGTCGAAAACGACCACATCACCCACCGCGTCATCCATGTGCAGATCGTATCGAAGATCGCACGGACAATCGGGCGGTGCCTGCGGCTGAACGAGGATCTCATTGAAGCGATCGCTCTCGGGCATGATATCGGGCATATCCCGTACGGGCATTTTGGGGAGACCTGCCTGTCGGCACTCTGTGAGCAGTACGGGATTGGAACGTTTTTCCATAATGTGCAGAGCGTTCAGTTCCTCGATCGTATTGAAGACTGTGACCTCACCATGCAGGTGCTGGACGGGATTCTCTGTCACAACGGAGAAGCTGACGATCTTAAAATCTCGCCTGAACCGTGCAAAAACTGGTTGTCATTTGACAAAAAAGTGCAGGATAATGCAGATGGCAGGCGCACAAAGGCACCAATGACGCTGGAAGGTTGTGTTGTAAAATTTTCTGACACCATCGCCTATATTGGCAGGGATTTGCAGGATGCCCGGGAAGTGGGATTGATCGGGTGTGAAACTCCGCTTCCTCAGGAGTGCAGGGATACTCTTGGTGACTCCAACCGGGAGATCATCAACACACTGATCTACGACCTGCTTGAAAACAGTAACACTGAAGATACTGGGTATATCTCGTACAGTCCTGAGGTGGAAAAGGCACTCATTTCCCTGCGTACATTTTCCCGGATCTATATTTATAATAACAAAAAACTCACTTCAGAACGGGAAAAAGTAAGGCAGATGTATGCCACCCTGTTTGCGACATGCCTTAATGATATCGAGGAAGAGTTACGGGATGCAAAAATTTTTACCGATTTTATTGACACCAGCTGGATCAATCAGAACTATCTTCAGTCAGCTGTGTCAGCAGAGCTGGTCCGGGACTTTATCGCCGGTATGACCGACCGGTACTTTGCAAAACGATACGAGGAATGTGTGATCCCCCGCAGGATTGAGGGAAAATTTACCTGAAAAAATGTGTATCAGTCACACTTACCCTTAGGCTCAGCCCAACCGGTAAACCCACAGTATATGCACCCGATCCCTTCACAATGAGGGCATGATCTTTTAGGTGCAGAGACAAGGACAACTCCTTTCTTATTGCAGTACAGGCATCCTATTCCACCACAGTGAGCACATGGCGCGGATTCGTAGATCTGGTGTCCGTCTGTCATACTGACAATCCCCCATAAATCATAAAACTGACCTCGATAATCGTTTTTTTTAAAAAGAGAAAGGTTTAGTTCTTTTTCATCCTGCCCAGAACACCGACCACACCTACAATACCAAGTGCCGCGATCGCAAGTATACCTGCAGACGGTGATGCAGGTGTATCGGTGGGGTAGGGTGTTGGTACAATAATTGTTTGTTTTGGGGTTGGTATTTTAGTCGGGGTGGTCGTGACGATGGTTCCCTGCGTAACCTCTGTTGGTGTGGTTGTTACTGCAGCAGGAGTGGTGAGCCGGACATTGTCGATATATCCCAATGCGTAAATATTCATCGTGCCATAGTCACCCTTGGAGCCCACATATATCCTGTTCATTCCATTCAGGTTCTCGGCAGTGTTCAGGAAATAACTCCAGACCTCCTTTCCGGTTATCTTTTCAGTGACCGTCATACTGAGGATCTTGAGATTTTCCTCGTATTTTACGGTAACATGGTAGGTTTTGTTTAATTCGTACTTTACCGTGGGTCCGTTATAAGCAGTTGGTCCCATTTCCACTGCCGCATGCTGGCTGTTCACTTCCATTAGCTTACTGCCGGGGGTCACCAGGTGAAGCCACAGGATCTGCCCATATTTTCCATTGGTGAACATTGAGAGGACATTAGGACTCTTGGACGGATCCATCTCACTTCCGGACAAACCTAACCTGAACGTTGCCCCCTCATCTACTTTGGTGAGGATGAGATCATAATCCAAGGTAAACGAACCTCCCTCATAATCGACAAGCGTGTATGCATATCCCCCAGTACTGGGTTCAAGAGAGAAGTGGTATATACCCTGGTTCGGATCCCAGTAATTGGTTGAAGGGTTGTTCGTGATCCAGCGGGGATCTGAACTGAACGAAGTCTGGTAAATTACCTTGACGGCATTGTCATCGGAAAGCGCCTGCAGGGAAGGAATTAATGCCAGCAGGCTTACAGCAATGATAAGGCACATAACATGTTTTTTTATCTTCATAGGGTTTCGTATCTTCATAGTGAATTCTCCGGTTTTTCTTTTGTTATCCTGGTATAAGCCTAACCTGAGTTTTTTTAAAAAATCCCGCTGTCCAGCAGAACATTCATAATTACTCTGAGGTTGGTTAGAATGCCGGTATAAATATAGTATACTTATGCTATCCAGTATTTCTTAAAAATATCGAACGTCCCCAGGAAAACCGGATTGTATATCCAGGAAGGGACTCATGTTCCTGCAGGTCTTCTCCAAATTCCGTGCGGGTTAATCTGGAATAAAAGAAAATTCTTCAGGTTTCTTTAAAATTTTTGATATATTTCCGAATCTCCAGGACCAGCCACCATGTTAATAAATTTTTAGCTGATCTGTAATGATTGCGTAAACACTATATTTATCTTTAAAATCACGCAATATTAGAGCGCAGAAAAGTGAGGACGCGATAATAGTCTAGCGGTAGGACAGGAGCTTCCCAAGCTTCTAACCCGGGTTCGATCCCCGGTTATCGCATTGGTACTATGGAGATGGAACCCGGTCGCTGTGCTATGCGGATCATCGCGGAGAACCGCAAGGGTGTCCTGCGGGACATCGCAACAGTAGTTGCTGAACATCAGGCAAACATCGTGATGATCAACCAGGAAGTGTTCGATTCCGGTCCCTACGCAGGTATGGCAGAACTCTATTTTGAGTACGATTCTGAAGAGGGCAGCGATCACGAGCGGCTCATTGAAGATTTGTCCCACATCCCTTCGATCAGGGACGTAAAGACCTACCAGCCATTCGGCCATATCTTCGGGTCACGGGTCATCATCATCGGCGGCGGGGCACAGGTTGCGCAGGTTGCAGTCGGTGCAGTAAATGAAGCTGACCGGCACAATATCCGTGGTGAGCGGATATCGGTGGACACCATCCCGCTTGTCGGTGAACGGACACTTGCACTCGCAGTTGATGCCGTTGCACGACTTCCCCGTGCATCCATTCTCGTCCTCGCCGGATCTATTATGGGTGGCGAGATTTCAAGGGCAGTCGACAGGGTTCGCGAAGCGGGGATCCCGGTCATTGCACTAAAGATGGCGGGAACGGTTCCCGAGCATGCTGACCTTGTCGTCACCGACCCCATCCAGGCCGGCGTTTTTGCGGTGATGCACATCAGCAGCAAGGCAGTCTTTGACATAAATCGCGTCCGCGGACGTGAATTCTAAATGGATATCATCGATAAAGCCGTTTCTGTGCTGATGCATGACGGAACTATCATCTATCCCACAGAAACAATCTACGGTCTTGGTGCCGATGCATTTTCTGATGAGGCAATTTTTAAAGTCTACGAGGCAAAGAAGCGCCCACTCGGGATGCCCGTTTCCATTGCTGTTTGTGATTTTGATATGCTTGCATCGGTTGCCCGTGTTGAGCCCCGCATGCATGCATTCATCGAGACATTTCTTCCCGGCCCGGTAACGGTAATTCTTGCCGCACGCAGACTTGTACCGGATATCCTTACCGGGGGTACTGGCATGATCGGCATCAGGATGCCGGCACATGATCTTGCATTGCAGATCATCGAACGGTTCGATGCGCCTATCACTGCGACAAGTGCCAACTTCCACGGTGCTAAAGACCCGCAGGTACCAGAGGAGTGTACGGTACCACGCGATCTTTTTATTGACGGAGGCAGGCTGCCAGGTACTCCCAGCACCGTTGTCGACCTCATAAAAAAAATAATCCTCCGCAAAGGAGCACAGGCAGAAGCAGTCGAAGCATTCCTTGCAAAACTCTGAGTGTTATATGATGCCTGTCCGCCTGCGGGATTTTATTGAGGATGCCGATGGCTGGCTCTATGCAGTATCTACCTACGATAATGAAGAGAAAGTTGGCTGTGTTCTCAGATATGTTCCCGATGAACATGGCGAACGCGTAAACCCTCAAGGTGCGCGATATAAAAAATATGATTTTGAAGAGGCCTATGCATTCATCGCAGACAATAAACCCGCCTATTCAAATCTTGTCCAGCGCATCCCGATCCATGATGTAAAAAAGGTGTTAAAACCGGATGTGGAGATTCCCCGCATCGCCCGTAATCACGTACGGGTGCAAAAACTGCTCGATCTTTTCATGCTTCAAAAAGGGACCATCGGCTGCACAGGTTCTCTCCTGTGCGGGCTGGAGAACGAGACTTCGGATATTGACATGGTTGTATACGGCAGGCACTGGTTTTTCGCCCAGGCACTGGTCAGGCAGGGAATCCTTAACGGGAAGCTGGAGGGGCTCTCCCCTGATATGTGGCGGAAAGTATACGAGAAGCGTAAACCGGAGATCCCCTATGATCATTTTGTGCTTCACGAGCTGCGGAAATGGAACCGGGGGCAGATAGAGGGCACCTATTTCGACATTCTCTATACACGGTCGTATGATGAGCTGAAAAGTGCACCCACAGGAAGAGGACGAGTTGTTGGCAAAATGAAGATAGAGGCGGAGGTAACCGATGCGTCCCTTGCATTTGACAGCCCGGCAGTGTATGAAGTGGAGCACGAATCGGTGAGCCGGGTCCTCTCATTCACCCACACTTATAGCGGGCAGGCGGTTGCTGGTGAGACGATCGAAGCATGCGGGATCTGCGAGCAGCATGGCAGTGAACACTGGCTGGTTGTGGGGACGACACGTGAAGCGCGGGGGGAGTATATTATTTCAAAAACGCTTTTGGATCAATAGCTAGAGCAGGTCAGACAACCGCCGTCCACTACTGCTCTCGCACCGCTCCCTGAATTTACACCGCTTGCAGGGAGCGTTGAACGGGTGGAGGGGCATATCTCCTTTGTGGATTGATCGGATTTTGTGCAGGGTGGCAATTACCTGCCGTCGGTCACGGGGCTGGACGGTGTGGAACCGCAAGACCCCGTCGGGAATATATTCTACATGTCCGCCAGTTACCTCGTTTCCCGTCATTTCTTCGAGGCAGAACGCGACACATGCAATCCGCAACCGGTCTGCCGCATACGTACCAAACGGCATGGCACCGGCAGCCCGTATGATAGAATATGTGCCATCATCAGCGATGCGATCTACCATTCCCACAATACCGTGCTTGTCAGACATCACCCGGATATCGGACTGGACAGCTGGTTT
>Ga0315287_10007275_pt1 | contig 11090 bp, 8 predicted proteins | sample YL17G11_0_MG_FD_205037 | JGI IMG/M metagenome (GOLD analysis project Ga0315287, IMG submission 205037) | Sediment microbial communities from Yellowstone Lake, YNP, Wyoming, USA - YL17G11_0 | ecosystem: Environmental > Aquatic > Freshwater > Lake > Sediment | place: USA: Wyoming | collected...
TTCACCATGCTCGGCAAGAACGCGGACAAGAGCCTCGAGCGCGTCATGCCGGAATTGTCTGCGTGCTACGTGCTGGGGATCGAACCGGGACCGGCCGACACCGAGGGCTCACGCCACACGCTGCGCGTCGGAACACCGCGCCAGCCACTCACCGTTCGCGCACCCGGATGGCTGATTCCGCGACAGGACATCGACGACCTGGTGCCGGCCGCCGCGCCGCCTCCGCGCCTGAGCGGGGCCGCCGCGCCTGTTGTGGTGACCGACGGGGCTTCGAAGGCGAGAGCGGCCAAATCTGTCAAGCCGACGCCGCGCGACGTGGAAGCGCAGCGCCTGGTGGCGCGGGCTGCCAACTATATTGCCGGATACCAGCGCGAGTATTCTCTGCTCGTCGCCGAAGAGACCTACGTGCAGTCGACCAGAGACCTGCGTCAGCAGACCCGATCCGACCTCCTGCTAGTCCGGAGGGAGCACGCCGACGGCTGGGTGTCGTTCCGGGACGTGTACGAGGTGAACGGCCAGGCCGTGCGCGACCACGACGATCGTCTGAAGCGGCTCTTCCTCGATCCAGGCACGGACGCCGAGGCCCAACTGGCCTTGATTCTGAGCGAGAGCGCCCGGTACAACATCGGGCCGATCGCACGGAACATCAACGTGCCGCTGTTCGCGACGAAGTTCCTCGAGAACGAGAGCCTTTGGCGCTGCAGCTTCAAAGTCGGCGGGGCCCAGGCGGTTGGCGGCGTGGTGTCGACGCGCCTGGAGTACGAGGAAACGGGGCGTCCCACGCTCGTGCGGGACAACAAGGTCTCCGACATTGCCGCCACCGGGTGGTTTCTGATCGATCCGGCCAGCGGCGCGATCACCGGCTCGCGAATGCGCCTCAAGTCCACCGTCAACGGCAGCTTCGTCGAGTTTGACGTCAAGTACGAGCGGGATGCGACATTGGGTCTCTGGGTGCCGCGCGAAATGACCGAGGTCTATACCCGGACCGGGCTCGCATCCGGCGGCAATACCGTGACGCTCGACGCGCTCGCCACCTATGCGAAGTTCCGGCGCTTCCAGGTGAAATCCGAGACCGAAATTAAGATCGCCAAGTAAGCAGGTGTGACAGCGCACCCTCCAGGGTGAGATACCGGAACGAGAACCCGGCGCGGCTGACGCGATCGGGCATCACACGCTGGCTGAACAGCAGCAGTGGGCCGCTCATTTCGCCGAGCGCCACCTTCAGTGCCCACGCCGGAGCCGGCAGCCACGACGGCCGGCGCAGCGCGCGACCGAGCGTACGAGCAAACTCCGCATTGGTCACCGGACCCGGCGCCGTCGCGTTGATCGGCCCGGCGACGCCGTGCGCATCGAGCAGCCACAGCACAAGAGCTACCCAGTCATCACGGTGAATCCACGACACGAACTGGCGGCCGGTGCCGAACGGCCCTCCTGCAAACAGCTTGAACGGCAGCAGCATCCTGGCCAGCGCCCCGCCTCGAGGGTCGAGGACCAGGCCGGTGCGCAACAGGACCACCCGTGTTTCCGCGCTCTGCGCCCGGCGCGCTTTGGCCTCCCAGTCGCGACAGAGCGTCGCGAGGAAATCCGCACCGGCGGGAGCGTCTTCGGTCAGGACGTCGTTGCCGCGATCCCCGTAGAGGCCAATCGCCGACGCATTGATCAGCAGTGAAGGCCGCGGCGATGCCTGGTTGACGAAGCGCACGAGGCTGCGGGTGGCGTTGACGCGGCTGGCGACGAGCGCAGCCTTGCGGGCCCGCGACCATCGGCCGTCGCCAATCGATTCACCGGCGAGGTTGATGATGGCCTCGATGGGGCCGCACGTGTCGGCCCAGGGGCCCGTCGATCCGTCGGGTGTCCAGGCGATCGTCCGCGGCCCTCTTGTGCGGCCGGCGGATCCCGGATCCGCTCGACGTGAGAGAATGTTGACGTCGTGGCCGGCGGTTGTGAGGGCGTTCGTAAGGCGGCTGCCAAGGAAGCCCGATCCGCCGGCGATGAGGATTCGCATAGGGACAGAATATCAAGACGGAGACCGTCCATGACGCCGCATATGCACCGCCAGATCCTGCGCCACGCTTCCGTCTGGGCCGCCGCCGCGGCTGTCCTGCTGACAGGCTCCGCGTGTGCGAAGAAGGCCCCGGCCGACCGTGTCCGCGTCTCTGGCTACGTCGAGGCCACCGAAGTCCAGGTATCCGCGGAAGTCGGCGGCCGCCTGCTCGACCTGAAGGTGGCCGAAGGAGACCGCGTGATCGCGGGCGCCGTCGTGGCCCAGATCGACACAGCGGACGCGCTGTTGATCCTCAAACGCGCGCAGGCGGATCGTGAAGGCGCCGACGCCCAACTGCGGTTGCTGCTCGCCGGTGCGCGCGTCGAGGACGTCCGGCAGGCCGAGGCGATGCGTGCGGCGGCGGAAGCCGACCTGGCTGCGGCCACCGAAGACCTCACAGCAGCGGAGCGGGATCTCAAGCGCTTCGAGGCGCTGATGGCCTCCAACTCGGGCGTCGAGAAACAACGCGACGATGCCGCGAGCCGGAAACAGGTGGCGGGCAAGCGTGTCACGGGCGCCGAGCAGCGGATGCGCGCGACGACGGAGGCGCTCAACCGGCTCAAGGCCGGCGCCCGCGCCGAAGAGATCGACGCGGCCCGCGCCCGCCTCGCGTCGATCGATGCCCAGATCGAGACCATCACGAAGGGCGTCAGGGACGCGACCGTGCTGGCGCCTATCAGCGGGCTGGTCACCCAGAAACTGGTCGACCAGGGCGAGCTCCACGCGCCGCGGGTTCCGTTGCTCGTCGTTGCCGATCTGGACAACGTGTGGGCCAACGTCTATCTCGACGAGCCGCTCGTGCCGAAGGTATCGCTTGGCCAGACCGTGACGCTCTTTACGGATGCCGGCGGGCAGGGCATAGCTGGCAAGATCACCTTCATCTCTTCCAAGGCGGAATTCACGCCGCGCAACGTGCAGACCGCCGCCGAGCGGTCGAAGCTGGTCTTCCGGCTGAAAGTGAGCGTGGACAACCGGAAAGGCGTCCTCAAACAGGGCATGCCTGTCGAGGCGGAGATTCTGTTCACGAAGTAGCGGCGAGGGATGCACACGCCCATGAGCGACGCCGCCATCACGCTTGACCACGTGAAGAAGCGTTTTGGCCAGACCGAGGCCGTGCGCGGCGTGTCGTTCGACGTCCGGAAGGGCGAGATGTTCGGACTGATCGGTCCGGACGGCGCCGGCAAGACCACGACAATCCGCATGCTCTGCGGCCTGCTTCGCGCCGACAGCGGCGTCATCAAAGTGCTTGGCAAGGATCCGGTCACCGAGCATCACGCGATCACCCGCACGGTGGGCTACTTCTCCCAGAAGTTCAGCCTCTACGGCGACCTCACGATCGACGAGAACATCGCGTTCTTCGCCGAGATCCACGGCGTCAAGGGCTACCAGGCGCGGCGCACCCGGCTGCTCGACATGATGCAACTGACGAAGTTCCGTGACCGGCTCGCGGAGCGGCTGTCGGGCGGCATGAAGCAGAAGCTGGCGCTGGCCTGCACGCTGGTGCACGAGCCAGACGTCGTCCTGCTCGACGAGCCGACGACGGGGGTCGACCCGGTGTCGCGCCGCGAATTCTGGCGGCTGCTCTCGGACTTCCTGTCGCAGGGCATCACGATCTTCATGGCGACGCCGTATCTGGACGAGGCGGAACGCTGTTCGCGCGTGGCGCTGATGAGCGAGGGGCTCGTCCTGGCGCTCGACCAGCCGTCGGCGATTCGTGCCACGTTCCCGGGCGAGATCGTGGAAGTGATTGCCGATCCGCAGGAAGCGGCCCTGGCGGTCGTCGGCCAGGATGCCGGCGTGCGGGACGTGCAGACCTTTGGCGAGCGGCTGCACGCGCGGCTGGAACAAGGGCAGGGGGAACCGGCGGTCGCGCGTATCAGCGCGGCGCTGCAGCGGGCTGGCGTCGGGGTGACCAGTCTTCGCGTGCTGCCGGCCAGCCTCGAGGATGTGTTCATTGATCGCGTGACCCAGAAGCGATAGCACAGGACTGTCATGAGAAACAGAGCAGATCGGATTCGTTGTGTCGTCGGCGCGCTGGCCGTCATGGTGCTGGCGGGCGCCGCGCCCGGTTCGGCGCAGACATCCACGCCGCCGCAGGGGTCGATGCCGGTTCGCCTGTCGGTGGACGAGGCGATCGCCCTCGCGCTCGAGGTCAGCCACCGCATCGGTGAGTTCGAGGCGCGTGAAGACGCCGCAAAGGCAAGCACCGCTCAACGCGCCTCCGCCGACAATCCCTTCGTGAGCCTGTTTGCCGGCTACGCCCGGACCAACCATGTCAGCGAGTTTGCCATTCAGATTCCCGGCGCGCCGCCGCGGGTGATCTATCCCGATCTGCCGGACAACTGGCGGTCGCGCCTCGATGTGCAGTGGCCCGTCTACACGTCCGGGCGCGTGCAGGCGCTCGAACGCGCGGCGCAGGCGGAGCAGAACGCCGCCGGGAAGGACGTGTCGACGGCGCGAGCCGACATCCGGCTCGACGCGGCGCGCGCATTCTGGACGCTTGTGACCGCGACCGAGACCGTCAGGGTTGTGGACGACGCGCTGAAGCTGGTTGAAGCACACCTCCAGGATGTGCGCAACATGCTCGCCGTGGGGCTCGTGGCGAACAACGATGTGCTGACCGCAGAAGCGAGGTGCTCGCGCGAACAGGTGCTGCTGATCGAAGCGAAGAACTTCCGCGATGTGGCCGAGGCAGATCTGCGGCGAGCGACGGGTCTTGGACCAGCCGTTCGAATTGACCTTGTCGCCGCGCTGGACGGGCCTCAGCCGAGCGTCCCCACATTCGATGAGCTTCTGACAGAGGCGCGAAAGAGTCGCCCCGAGCGACAGGCTATGCAGCTTCGCATCGACGGTGTCGGACAGCAACGAACGGCGGCGGCGGCTGAGTCGAAACCCGTCGTGTCGGTTGGCGGCGGGATCGACTACGCCCGCCCCAACATGAGGATCTTCCCTCGTTCGGGCGACTGGAACGAGTCGTGGGACGTTGGCGTCAACTTCGCGTGGCCGTTGTGGGATGGCGGACGCGTCAAGGCCGACGTGGCGCAGGTCAGTGCAGTCGAACGGGTAGCCCAGCAGCGGCTGGCCGAGTTCGACACCGTGCTCGAATTCAACGTGCGGCAGCGCCAGCTCGATCTGACCTCGGCGATTGCCGCCATCGCGACGGTGACCGCCGAGGTCGCCAGCGCCGCCGAAGCCAGGCGCGTCGTCGCCGAACGCTTCAAGGCGGGCCTGGTGTCCAATACGGACGTGCTCGACGCCCAGCAAGCGCTGCTTACCGCCCAACTCGGCCGCACGCGCACGCTGGCGTCGATCAAACTGGCCGAGGCGCAACTCAACCGTGTGCTCGGACGCTGACCCGCGGCGACGAGAACGAACAAGGGGAGTCCACTGGATGCCGGCTGTCACGGTTCGCGAGTTGACACGGCGCTTCGGCGACTTCGTGGCCGTGGACCGCGTGTCGTTCAATGTCGAGCAGGGCGAGATCTTCGGATTCCTCGGCAGCAACGGCGCGGGCAAGTCCACCACGATCCGCATGCTGTGCGGGCTGCTCAAGCCGACCTCTGGCAGCGCGCTGGTTGGAGGCATTGACGTTGGCCGCGATCCGGAGGGCGTCAAGCGCCGGATCGGATACATGTCGCAGCGGTTCTCCCTCTACGAACTGCTGACGGTGGAGGAGAACATCACCTTTTTTGGCGGCCTGTACGGCCTCGACGACAACGCCATCACCCGTCGCCGGGATTTCGTGCTCGACATGGCTGGCCTGCGCGGACGTGAGCGGACGTTGACGCAGGACCTGGCTGGCGGATGGCGGCAGCGCCTCGCGCTGGGCTGCGCCATTCTCCACGAGCCGCCCATCCTGTTTCTCGACGAGCCCACCGGTGGCGTCGATCCGGTGTCACGCCGCCAGTTCTGGGCGCTCATCAATCAGTTGTCGGATGGCGGCGTCACGGTCTTTGTCACCACGCACTACCTCGACGAGGCCGAGCACTGCCACCGCCTGGCGTTGATGCAGGCGGGCCGCATCGCCGCGCTCGGCACGGTCCACGAGCTCAAGGCCGTGTTCTCCGACCGGGCGGTGGTCGAAGTTCGCACGCCTTCGCCGATGGAGGCGCTGCGCGCACTGGACGATGTGCCGTCGGTGGAGAAGACGAGCCTGTTCGGCACAGCGCTCCACGTCTGGCTCAGGCCTGGCGAGCGCGACACGCGGCCGCTGCGGCAGCGGTTCACCGAGCGCGGGTTGGCAATCGAGTCTGTCGAGTTCGTGCAGCCGTCGCTCGAGGACGTGTTCATGGATGTGGTTGAACGCGCCGGAGGAACCTCGGGATGAGAAAGGCTCTCGCTGTCGGGCGCAAGGAGTTCTGGCAAATTGTGCGCGACGGGCGCACGCTGATGATCCTGCTGTTCGTCCCCGCGTTCTTCCTCGGACTCTACGGCTACGCGCTCAGCTGGGACATCCGCCACGTGCGACTGGCGGTGATGGACCGCGACAACAGTCGCGACAGCCGCGAGCTGATCTCGTCGTTCACCAACTCGACCTACTTCGACATTGTGGCCACCGTCCGGTCGATGACCGACATCGAGCGGCTCATGGACCGCGGCGACATCCGCGTGGCGCTCGTCATTCCGGAAGGCATGAGCCACGACTTGCGGACCGGCCGCGTCGCGCAGGTACAGGTGCTGATCAACGGCGACAACGCCAACACGGCGACCACCGTGTTCGGGTACGCGCAGGCAATCGTCCGCGGCGTGTCCGCGCAACTGCAACTGGACATCATCGCCGGGGGGAAGATGCCGCCGCCGATTTCGGCAGAGCCGCGCATCTGGTACAACCCGGAACTCACCAGCACGCTGTTCCTGGTGCCCGGCCTGATCGGCTTCATCGTGATGATCAGCAGCGTCGTGTCGACGTCGATGTCGATCGTGCGCGAAAAGGAACGGGGCACGTGGGAACAGGTGCGAATGGCCCCAATCAACAACGTGTCGTACGTGGTCGGCAAGACGATCCCCTACTTCGTGATTTCGCTGGTCTCGGCGTTGTTCATCATCGCGGCCGCCATGGTGCTCTTCGGCCTGCCCATGCGGGGATCGTGGCTGCTCCTGCTGTTCACGGTCTCGCTGTTTCTCGCCGGTGCGCTCGGCACGGGCCTGCTGGTGTCGACGCTGGTCGATTCCCAGTCGCTCGCGTTTCAGGTCAGCCTGTTGATTTCCATGCTGCCCACAATCATCCTGTCCGGATTCATCTTCCCGATTGCGAGCATGCCGGCGCCGATTCGCGCGATCACGTATCTGGTTCCGGCCAGGTACTTCCTCGTCGCGCTGCGCGCCATTGTCTTGAAAGGCGTCGACGCGCACGTCGTCAGCATGGAACTTGCCGCGCTGGGCGTCTATGCCGTGGCGGTGCTCGGGCTCGCCTCCGTGCGGCTCGGAAAGGAGAAGGTCTGAGGTGCGACGGCTCGGCTTTCTCATGCGCAAGGAATTTCAGGAGCTCAGGCGCAATCCGCGCATGTTGCGGGTGCTGCTGATTGCGCCGGTGGTTCAGCTCGGCATTCTCGGATACGCGGCAACGACCGACGTCAAGAACGTGCCGGTGATCGTCGTCGACGCCGATCGGTCGACGGCGAGTCGCGATCTGATTGGCCGATTCGAGGGTTCGCCGTACTTCAGCGTTGTTGGTGTGACGTCACGACACCTGGATGTGGAAGACGCGCTGCAGCACCGGACAGCGTGGATGGCCGTGTCAATTCCGGCCGGCTACGGACGAGACATTGCCGACCGGACACCGGTAACCGTCCAGGTGATTGCCGATGGCACCGACTCCAACTCGGCGGCAGTCGGGCTGGGGTATGCCACGAGCCTCATCGCGGAGAAGGCGGTCGATGTCGCGCGCGAACGGCTGGGCGCAGGCGGGCGGCTGCTGCCCATCGGCTCACTCGAGGTCCGCACGCGCGTCTGGTTCAATCCGCAGCTGCTCAGTCAGCAATTCATGGTCCCGGGCGTGCTGGCGCTGTTGCTGATGATCACGACGACCGTGCTGGGCGCCGTCGCTATTGTGCGCGAGAAGGAACTGGGCACGCTGGAGCAGCTCAACGTCACCCCGCTTCGCCGATGGGAGTTGACCCTCGGCAAGCTGCTGCCCTTCGGGCTGATTGGGGTGATCCAAGTGTTCCTGGTCGTGGGCGTGACCGTGTTGTGGTTCCAGATTCCGCTGAAGGGCAGTTTTCCGCTGCTGTTCGGATTGTCGCTGGTCTACCTGCTGTGCACACTGAGTCTCGGGCTGCTGGTCTCGACCATTTCGAGCACACAGCAGCAGGCCATGATGACGGCCGTGTTCTTTTTCGTGGTTCCGATGATCTATCTGTCCGGGTTCATCTTCCCGATCGAGAACATGCCCTCCCTCATTCAGCCGCTCACCTACCTGATCCCGCTCAGGTACTACCTCGTCATCGTTCGCGGTATGTTCCTGAAGGGCGTTGGGCTGGAATCGTTCTGGCCGGACGCGCTGATGATGCTGGCGTGGGGATTGACGGTGCTCACGCTGGCAACCATGCGGTCGAGGAAGACGCTCAGGTAATGCCAGCTGGCGCGATTGGTGCGATCGGTCTCGCCTTCCTGCTTCAGGCGGGCCCGCAGGATGCGGGGCCGTGCCGCATGTCCGGCGCGGTCGTCGATCCGGTTACGCGCGCGGGTGTAGGGGATGTGCACGTCGTGGTGCGGCACAACGGCAAGATTGCTTCGTCTACGACAACCGGCCCTGATGGCCGTTTTGAACTACTCAGCCTCGCGCCCGGCGCGTACCTGGTGGCCGCTTCGGCGCCCGGATTCGCCGAAATCTCACCCGTCGGCGTGAATCTCGGGGGAACACCGTGCGCGGCAGTCGTGGAGCTTCCATTTCGGCTGGCGATGCAGACCGAGGCTCGTGGCGCCGCTCCGCGTTTGCCTGATGCGACGCCCATCATGAACCCGGCTGCGCCAGTGTTGACGGGAACGGCGATTGCGGCCGCCCCTGGCGCCCTCGAGGATGTGTTCCGTGCGTTTCAGTCGCAGCCTGGCGTGGCGGCTTCGCAGGACAACCGCAACGACCTGCTCGTGCGCGGGGGAGGCGCGATCGAGAACCAGACGCGCATCGACGGGTTCGACGTGCCGAACCCGAATCACTTCGGCGCGCAGGGCGGCACAGGCGGGGGCCTGTCGATGATTCCGCCGTGGCTCATCGATGTCGGCACGATCGAGGCCGGCGGGTTCTCCGCCTCGTTCGGCGAACGGATGTCGTCGGTTGTCGATATGTCGCTGCGGCCGGTCAGATCCGATCGCATGCACGGCATGGTTGGCCTCGGCGTTGGCGGCGCCATGGCGGAGATCGAGCGGCCGTTTGGCGACAGCAAGGGGTCGTGGGTCGTCTCGGCGCGTCGCAGCCTGCTTGAGCTGACATTTCAGCAGCAGGGATCGCAGGTCGTCCCGAAGTACGCCGACGCGCTGGTGCGAGTGGAACGCAGGGTGGGCGACAGGCATTCGTTCAAGCTCCTCGGGATCGGGGCCAACGACTCGGTCGAGATCGACGATTACGACGGGGGCACCGACCGGATCCGCGGCACTGAGTGGGTCGGTCTGGCGGGCGTGAGGCTTGATTCGAGCTGGTCGGCGACCACCGCCTCGACCGTGGTGGCGAGCATTGGCACCAGTGAGCTCGATGCGAAATCCTGGAATGGCACCGTGGTCGATGGACTCGATCGCGGGCGTGATGTGGAAATCAGAGTCAGGGCCGACATCCGGCGGCGGCATACGTGGCTCGGCGACGTGCTGGCGGGTGTGGCGGTCAAGGCTTTCACGTTCGACTACGAATTGCTCGCGTACGGCGTCTGGACGCCCTATTCGCCCGCGAAGGAGAACATTTCGGCCAGGAGCCGGCAGTCGTTTGCCGATGTCGCCGGATACATCGAGTCGACGGCGCCGTTGTTCGGCCGGGGCCGCGTGTCGGCTGGTGTGCGCGTCGATAGCTGGGGTGCGTCGGCGATCACGACGGGCAGCCCACGCGTCAAGGCCGACTACCTGCTCGGCAGCCGGGCGAGGCTTGTCGGGTACTGGGGCGTGTATCGCCAGGCCGTGCCCTACATCTGGATGGCGAGCGCGCCGCAGAACGTGTCGCTTGTGCCAATCGGATCGACCCAGGGTGGCGGGGGTGTCGATCTTGAAGTGAGCCGGGCCGTGCATCTCGGCATCGAGGGATTCGACAAGCACTACAGCAACTACCCGGTCGATCGTCTGGCACCAGGCCACGTGCTGGTAGACGCGGCCGCGGACTTCGAATCGCCGTTTGTCGGAGAGTTGACGAGCGGCGGCAACGTCCATGCACGAGGCGTCGATACCGTGGTGTGGGCGAGACTCGGCAGCCATCTCCACGCTGTCGCCAATTACTCCTATTGGCGCGTGTCCCAGATGGGGCTCGACAACGTCTGGCGGCGCGCCCAGCACGAAGTTCGCCATCAGGCCAGGTTGGAGCTGAACTATGCGCACCCTCAAAGTTGGGCCACCAGCCTGCGGTGGCGCTATGTGAGCGGCCATCCCTACACGCCGTTCAGCCCGGCGGCCTCTCTCAAGGCGGGCCGGGCGGTCTTCGATCTGACGCGCATCAACGCCGTCGAGTACCCGCCGTACCACCGTCTGGATGTTCGCGCCGACAAGATCCTCACACGCGGTCGCACATCGACGATCGTCTACGTCGAGGTCGACAACCTGTACGACCACGACAACCTGCTGGTCTATAAGTGGGATCGGAAGCTCCGCAGCCCGAAGCCGACCTATCAGTGGGGCCGGACGTATGTCGGAGGCCTGCGGGTGGAGTTTTGATGGCTCCGGCCGCCCGTTGCGGGAGGACAGCGGCCAGTAGACGGGATTAGGGATTGGGGATTCGGGATTCGGAAAGAGACGGAAGACACACAGCGGGGCCTGGGGGTGCCGTGGCGATTCGCGAAGCGGCCCCTCGAACCAAGCCGACGGCGTCAGTCTGCAAAACGTGCCGTGAGGGCCAAAGCAGGCGGCGCGAATAGCG
>Ga0315287_10007279_pt1 | contig 11088 bp, 7 predicted proteins | sample YL17G11_0_MG_FD_205037 | JGI IMG/M metagenome (GOLD analysis project Ga0315287, IMG submission 205037) | Sediment microbial communities from Yellowstone Lake, YNP, Wyoming, USA - YL17G11_0 | ecosystem: Environmental > Aquatic > Freshwater > Lake > Sediment | place: USA: Wyoming | collected...
GCCCGGGCGTCCCCCGCGACCCGGCGGGTGTCCCCGTGGAGCTCGACGCTGTCGTCCCCGCGCAGGCCCGGGCGGGCATCGGTCGCGGGGCGGCCTCGGAGGACCAGCACCGCGCCGGTGTCGCCGCTGACCGGGTAACCGATGTCGGGGGTGTCCTCCCCGGTGACGCCGACCGCCAGGTCGTCGATGTCGTCGCCGTTCGTGTCCCCCGCCGCCAGGTCGACGCCCAAGCGGTCCCCGTCTTCGGGGCCACCCGCCACGGTGGCCGTCCCGGCGTGGATCTCCCGCCCGGTGGCGCCGAGCCCCGAGGCCGACCCGCCGAACACCGTGAGCGCTCCCGCCCCGGCATGGCCCTGCACGCCTTCGCCCGGCGCGCCGGCGACCAGGTCGGCGAACCCGTCGCCGTCGAAGTCCCCTGTGGCCAGGGACGCCCCGAACTGGTCGCCGCTCTCCGGCGCCGTGCCGACCAGGCGCAGGCTCCGCGGCGCCGGCAGCAGGCCCTCGGCCGACCCGTAGAGGACGATGACCTCCCCGGCCGCCCGGGCGCCGGCCTCGGTGGCCGCCGGCGCCCCGACGGCGACGTCGTCGAAGCCGTCGGCATCGAAGTCCCCGGTGGCTACGGCCGCGCCGAAGACCTCGTTGCTCTTCTGCTCGCCCGGGATGCCGTTGTGCTCCTGGAAGATCCGCTCGGCGCCGGCGGCGCTGACACCGGGCTCGGGCAGGCCGGCGCCGTAGAGGATGAACGCCCCGCCGCTGTCGATGTGGGGGCCGGTGTCCTCGCCGGGGACGCCGACGACCACGTCGTCGATGTCGTCACCGTTCACGTCGCCGGTGGCCACACCCGGCCCGCCCCAGTAAAGGCCGCTGTTGTCCACGGCGAAGCCCTGGTTGCGTAGACGGGTCCCGTAGGGCGTGTTCCACCAGGACGTGTGGCCGCTGGCGTTGGGATAGGCGAGGAGACGCCCGTCCACGATCCCGAACATGACCCCTGGGTCCTTCTGGGCGCCGCCGGCGGTCCGCTCCTCGTAGTGCAGGTGGGGCGACGTGGCCCGCCCGCTCTGGCCGGAACGTCCGATCGGCGTGCCCCGGTCGACCTGCTGACCGACGTTCACGTTCTCAGCCGAGAGGTGGAGGTAGCGGGAGTGGATCCCGTCGTCGTGTTCGATGTCGACGTAGGTCCCCCGGGCATCGCCCGCCGAGCCGGCGAAGGCCACGATGCCGGGACCGGCCGCGTAAACGAGGGTCCCCACGGGCATCCCGATGTCCAGGGCCGGGTAGTCGTGGTGGCTGACGCAGCCGGAGTAGCCCGGGTTGTGCATCGTGCACCAGAGCTCATGGTCACCGACGAACGGCACCCAGTTGGCGTCCTCGTTCTGACCGTCGGCCTCGAGGGGGGTCATCTCGGCCCCCCTGGGCGGGTCCGGGTACCCGCGGGTGGGCCCGGCGGCGACCGACGGGGCGGCGCCCACGAGCACGGCAGCCGCGAGTGCGGCGAAGAGCAGAGGGCGGCGAGGTCGCGGATGCAGCATGGGGCAGGGCGGGGCCCGTCCGACGAGGGTACGGGTCACCGGTAGCGTGCGACACGTGCACGACCTGGTGATCCGCGGTGGAACCGTCGTCGACGGGACCGGGGCCCCGGGCCGGCTCGCCGACGTGGCCATCGACGGTGACCGGGTCGTCGCCGTGGGCGAGGTCGACGGCCCCGCCCACCGCACCCTCGAGGCCGACGGCCTGACCGTCACCCCCGGATTCGTCGACGCCCACACCCACCTCGACGCCCAGCTCGGCTGGGACCCCGAGGCCACGCCGTCCTGCTGGCACGGCGTCACCTCGGTCGTCATCGGCAACTGCGGGGTGACCTTCGCTCCGTGCCGGCCCCAGGACCGGGCCTGGCTGGCCGAGATGATGGAGTCGGTCGAGGACATCCCCGCCGACGCCATCCTGGGCGGCCTCCCGTGGGACTGGGAGTCCTACGGCGACTACCTCGACACCGTGGACCGGCTGCCCAAGGGCGTGAACGTCGGCGGGATGGTGGGCCACTGCGCCATCCGCTGGAACGTGATGGGCGAACGCAGCCTCGACCGGTCCGAGTCCCCGACGGCCGACGAGCTCGAGGCCATGGCCGCCCACGTGGACGAAGCCCTCGAGCGCGGCGCGCTGGGGGTCAGCTCGTCGCGGACCATCATCCACACGCTGCCCGACGGCCGGGAGGTCCCCGGCACCTTCGCCGGGCTGGACGAGCTGGTGGCCCTGACCGATCCCCTGCGCCGCCGGGGCCGGGGCGTGTTCGAGACGGCGGCCATGCTCGGGGCCCAGAACGGGGTCGACGAGGAGGGCACCCGGCACGAGATCGAGTTGCTGGCCGCCGTCAGCCGGGCCTGCGGGCGACCGGTCTCCTTCGGCCTGACCCACACCAACGCCGGGCCCCATCTGCACGAGCTGGCCCTGGCGCACGTCACCCGGGTCAACGCCGACGGGGCCCGGCTGCGGCCCCAGACCTCGCCCCGTCAGATCGGCGTGCTCATCGGCCTCGACTTCCGCACGCCCTTCGACTTCTGCGCCGGATGGCAGGCCCTGGCGCCGCTCTCCCACGACGAGAAGATGGCGGCGCTGGCAGATCCCGAGCGTCGGGCCGCCCTCGTGACCGAGGCCGACGCCCTCGGCAACACCGGTGAGCACACCTTCCTGATGCCCCTCGACCGGGCCCGCTACGACCACAGCCCCGACGACAGCCTCGCCGCCGAAGCGGCCCGGCGGGGGGTCTCGGTGGCCCAGGCCTTCATCGATCTCAACCTCGAGTCCGACGGCGGCCGCATCTTCAACTACCCGTTCCTCAACCAGGATCTCGAGGCCGCCGGGGCCATGTTCACCCACCCCGACGTGGTGGTCGGCCTCGGCGACGCCGGCGCCCATGTCAGCCAGGTGATCGACGCCAGCCAGGCCACCTTCCTGTTGTCGTACTGGGTGCGGGAGCGGGGCGCCTTCACCTTGGAGGACGCCGTGCGCCGCATCACCTCGGAGACGGCCGAGCTGTTCGGCCTGACCGGCCGGGGGCTGCTGGCGCCGGGCGCCCATGCCGACGTGAACGTGCTGGACCCCGAGGCGCTGGGCCTGCCGCTCCCCGAGCACGTCCGGGACCTGCCCGGCGGCGCCGGCCGCCTCATCCAGCGGGCCGAGGGGTACCGGGCCACGATCGTCAACGGCCAGGTCGCACTGGAGGACGGCGAACACACCGGCACCCTCGCCGGCCGCCTCCTACGATCCGCCTCATGACCCAGGAGTCACCCCGCCCCTCGCTCGCCCCGTACCCCGAACTGGCCGTCAGCGACCTACTGGCCGGCGCGGCGTCGACCTGGCCGGAACGCATCGCCCTCGTCGACGGGATCACCGACGCCGAGTACACCTTCGCCCGGGTCTGGGAAGCCTCCCGGGGTGTGGCCCGCTCGCTGCAGGACGAGGGGATCGAGCCGGGCGACCGGATCGGCATCGTCGCCCCCAACTCACCGGAGTGGGTCATCGCCTTCCACGGCGCCCTGCTCGCCGGAGCCACCGTCACCACCCTGAACCCGCTCTACAAGGAGCGAGAGATCACCCACCAGTTCGGCGACTCCGAGCCCAAGGCCGTCTTCGTGGCCGACGCCACGGAGGCGACGGCCCGGGGCGTGTGGGGCGAAAAGGGCGGCTTCCACCACACCTCGGACGTCTGGGAACTGGCCGCGGGCGCCGCCGGCGACCCGGCCCCCCTCAGCATCGACCCCCGGACCGACCTGGCCGCGCTGCCCTACTCGTCGGGGACCACCGGTGCCCCCAAGGGCGTGATGCTGCGCCACCACAACATCACCAGCAACGTGCAGCAGATCCGGGGTACCGGCGTCATCCCCGACGGCTCGGTGATGATCGACTTCCTGCCCTTCTTCCACATCTACGGCCTGACCGTGCTGATGCTCTGCGGCCTGGCCAGCGGTTCCAAGCAGGTGGTGCTCCCCGGCTTCGACCCCCAGCGCTTCGTGGACCTGACCCAGAGCCACCAGGCCACCAACCTGTTCGTCGTGCCCCCGGCCCTGCTCGCCCTGGCCAACATGGGCGACCAGCTCGGGGCGGACCTGAGCAGCGTGCGCTACGTCATGTCCGGCGCCGCCCCCCTGCCCATCGACATCGCCCGCCGGGTGGCGGAGCACTATGAGGTCGAGGTCGTGCAGGGCTACGGCATGACCGAGGCCAGCCCCGTGACCCACATCAGCCTGCTGGGCCAGGACAAGCCGGGCACCGTCGGCCCACCCGTGGCCGACACCCGCCAGAAGGTGGTCGACCTGGCGACCGGCGAGGAGCTGGGGATCGGCGAGACCGGCGAGCTGCTGGTGCAGGGCCCCCAGGTCATGGCCGGGTACTACCGGCGCCCCGACGCCACCGAGGAGACGCTGCTGACCGACGTCGACGGCGTCTGGTTGCGCACCGGCGACATCGTCACGGTCGACGAGGACGCCTACGTCACCATCCGGGACCGGGCCAAGGAGATGATCAAGTACAAGGGGTACCAGATCGCCCCGGCCGAGCTGGAGGCCGTCCTGATCGAAAACGCCGACATCGCCGACGCCGCGGTGATCCCCAAGGACGCCGGCAACGGGATGGACGAGATCCCGAAGGCCTTCGTGGTCCTGCGGGAGGGGGCGACCCTCTCGGCCGACGAGGTGATGGCCTACGTCGACGAACGGGTGGCGCCCTACAAGAAGGTCCGGGAAGTGGCCTTCGTCGAGGCCATCCCCAAGAACCCGAGCGGCAAGATCCTCCGCCGCGAACTCAAGGAGAAGGAGCGCTCGTCCTCGTGAATGACCTGCCTGCCCTGTTGCACCCGTTCGCCAAACCGGCGGCGCCCAAGGACCACTTCATCACCGTCGTGCGGGGTGAGGGGGCCCTGGTGTGGGACGCCGCCGGCAACGAGTACGTCGACGCCATGGCGAGCCTCTGGTTCGCCAATGTCGGCTACGGCCGGGCCGAGGTGGCCGACGCCGTCGCCGCCCAGGCCCGGACCCTGCACGCCTACCACTGCTTCGACCCGTTCACGAACGGCCCGGCCGACGCCCTGGCCGCGCGCCTGGCCGGGCTGGCCCCGGTGGACGACCCCCGGATCTTCCTCGTCAGCTCCGGTTCGGAGGCCGTCGACTCGGCCATGAAGCTGGCCAAGGCGGCCCACATCCGGGCGGGCCGACCGGAGCGCAAGCTCATCGTCAGCCGTTCGGCGGGCTATCACGGGGTGACCTACGGCGGCACCTCGGCCCAGGGCATCCCCGACAACCGGGCCGGGTTCGGCGAGCTGCTCCCGGACGTGGTCAACGTGCCCGGCCACGACATCGAGGCCATGGCCTCCCTGTTCGTCGAGCGGGGCGACGAGGTCGCGGCGGTCATCAGCGAGCCGGTGCAGGGCGCGGGTGGTGTGTTCCCGCCGCCGGACGGCTACCTGACCCAACTGCGCCGGCTGTGCGACGACCACGGGGCGTTCCTGATCCTCGATGACGTCATCTGCGCCTTCGGGCGTCTGGGCCGCTGGTTCGGAGCCGAGCACTACGGCGTCCGCCCCGACCTCATCACCTTCGCCAAGGGTGTCACCTCGGGCTACGTGCCCCTCGGCGGCGTCGTGGTCGGCGGGCCGGTGCACACCGCCCTGGAGTCCGACCCGGACTTCATCCTCCGCCACGGCCACACCTACTCGGGCCACGCCACCGCGGCGGCGGCCGCCCTGGCCAACCTGGACGTGATCGAGGGCGACGGCCTGCTCGACCGGGCCCTGGCGGTCGGTGACCGCCTGTCGGCCGGGCTCCGCAGCCTCGAAGCGGACGGCCTCGTCACCGAGGTGCGGGGCGAGGGCGCGGTGTGGGCCGTCGAGCTGCCCGAGGGCAAGGAGGCCCCCGCGGCCCGTGACGCCCTGCTCGGCGAAGGCGTCATCGTGCGCCCGCTCGGCACCGCCCTGGCCATGTGCCCGCCCCTCGTCATCACCGACGAGCAGGTCGACCGCGTGGTCGACGGACTGGCTCGCGTCCTCGGCACCTGATTGCTCCGATAGACCGATGGCGGTGCGCGCCGTCGTCGTCCTCTTCAACCGTGACCTGCGGGTCCACGACCATCCGGCGCTGGCCGAGGCGGCCCGGGCGGCCGAGACGGTCGTGCCGCTGTTCGTGGTCGACGACGCCCTCCTGGCATCGGGCTTCGCCGTTCCGAACCGGGCGGCCTTCCTGGTCGACAGCCTGACCGATCTCCGCTCGGCCCTCCGGGCTCGCGGCGGGAACCTCGTCGTGCGCCGCGGCGACCCGGTGGCCGAGGCCGTTGCCGTCGCCCGCGAGGTCGGGGCCGAAGCCGTCCACGTCTCGGCTGACGTGACCGCCTTCGCCCGCCGACGGGAGCAGCGCCTGGTCGGCGCCGGCCTCGCCGCCCGGCTCGACGTCGTCGCCTTCCCCGGCGTCGGGGTGATCCCCGCCGACGAGGTCCACACCGGGTCGGGCGGCCGCTACAAGGTCTTCACGCCCTACTGGCGCGCCTGGTCGGGGCACCCCCGGCGCGTGGTCGAGGTCGCGCCCGAACGGCTGGCGCTCCCCGACGGCGTCGAAGCCGGGAACCTGCCCAGCGCCGCCGACCTGGCCTCCGGCGAACCCAGCCCGGACCTGGCCCCGGGGGGTGAGACCGAGGCCCGGGCCCTGATGAGCCGCTGGGCCGAGGCCGGGTTGGCGGACTACGAGAACGGCCACGACGACCTCCCCGGTGACCGCACGTCGCGCATCAGCCCGCACCTGCACTTCGGCACCATCTCGGCCCTCGAGCTGGCTGATCGGCTCGGTCCCCGTCCGGGCGGGGACCCCTTCGTGCGTCAGCTCTGCTGGCGGGACTTCCACCACCAGACGACGTTTCACTTCCCCGCCATCGCTCGCGTCGACCTGCACGACCGGGGGCGGCGATGGGTCGTCGACGACGAGGTGTTGGCGGCCTGGGCCGGTGGGCGGACCGGCCTGCCGATCATCGACGCCGGCCTGCGCCAGCTCCACCAGGAGGGCTGGATGCACAACCGGGCCCGCCTCCTCGTGGGGTCGTTCCTGACCAAGCACCTGGGCATTGACTGGCGTCGGGGGGCGGACCATTTCCTGGACTGGCTGGTCGACGGCGACATCGCCAACAACTCGGCCAACTGGCAGTGGGTGGCGGGCACCGGCTCGGACACCCGCCCCAACCGGATCTTCAACCCCATCCGCCAGGCCCACCGCTTCGACCCCCGGGGCGACTACGTCCGGCGCTACGTGACCGAGTTGGCGGACATCGCCGGAGGGGCCGTCCACGAGCCGTGGCTGCTGACCGGGACGAGCGATGCCCCGGGCCCGGACTACCCGGACCGGATCGTCGACCACGAGATGGCGGCCGACCGCTTCCGCGAGGCGCTCCATAGTACCTAGTGGCTGCTATCACGTCGGGTAAGGTCGCGTCGTGGCCACCCGGGAGCGACGGACCCGACGCCGACGCCTCCCCGCCGAGGAAGGGCGCCGGGTGTTGCTCGAAGCCGGTCGCGACTACCTCTACGAGAGCCCGCTGGGCGAGCCGTTGGACCACGTCCGCGTCACCGACATCGTCAGCCGGCTGGGGCTGAGCATCGGCGCCGTCTACCACTACTGGGACAGCCAGGACGACTACCGCGACGACCTGCTGGAGCTGCTGCTGTCGCCCGAGCAGCTGCCCGCCGTGCAACAGGCCGGCGAGGCCGTGGATCGGGCCGTGGCCGACGACCCCACCTTCGAGGAACTGGTGCGCACGGCGGCCGCCATCAGCTTCGAGGGGCTCGCCGTCACCCCCGAGCGGGAGCGACTGGCGCTGGCTCTGCTGGCCTATGGCGACCCGGAGATCGACGCCCGCCAAGGGGCGCAGTCCCGAGAGGTCAGCCACCGCTGGGCGGAGCTGTTCGCCACCTGGTTCCCGGCCTACGGCCTGGAGCCCCGGCCGCCCTTCACCTTCGAGTCGATGGCCGTCGTGTTGATGGCCTTGGTCCAAGGCATGCATGTGCGCCGGACCGTCGACCCCGATGCCGTCACGGGCGAGCTGGAGGCGGGCTGGGACCTCTTCGCCGGCGCCGCCCTCGCGTTCATCTGCTCGGCCAGCCGTCCGATCTCGGCCCGGGCGGACCCGGCGGGCGGGGACCGAACCCTCTGGGACCTGGCCCGCCGGGTGATCCCCCGGCGCAGACCCGGTCAGTAGCCTGCCGCCTGTGCGGCGGCCCCTCCTGCTCCTGTCTCTGCTCCTCGGCGTCGGCTTCGTCGTCGCGCTGAGTGCCACGGCCGGGGCCTCCCCCGCCGATCCGACGCCCCGCACGATCACCCAGCCCGACGGGTCCACGTTCGTCGGTCGCCTCTACGGCGACGAGTACGTCAACGGCCTGGAGACCCAGGCGGGCTTCACCCTGGTGCAGGACGCCGACGGCACCTGGACCTTCGCCGAGGCCACCGAGGCCGGGCGCCTCCGGTCCACCGGGCTGCGCCCCGGGACCTCGGGCCGGCCCCCGGCGTCGGCCGAGCTGACCCCCCACCTGCGCGACACCGTCGCCCTAGCCGAGGCCGTGGACGCCCGGGCCGAGGCCGCCGAAGGGGCGCCCCCCCATACGCCTCCGGCCACCGGGACCCAGCCCGTGCTCGTGGTCCTGGCCCGATTCACCGACCGGGACCTGATGACCACGCCGGCCGACTGGGCCGAGATGTTCTTCGGCGCCGACCAGAGCGTGGCCGACTTCTATGACGAGGCCTCCTACGGGGCGCTGGACCTCGAGCCGGCGACCGAGACCGACACCGCCGTCGGGGGCGGGGTCGACGACGGCGTGGTCGTGGTGGACGTGGCGACCCCCCACCCGAACAGCGGTCGGGACTTCGGGACGTTCCAGAGCACGGTGAACGACATCCTGTCCGACCCCCAGCTCACCGCCGCGGTGGACTTCGCCGCCTACGACATGGCGCCGCGGGGCAACGACGACGGCCACCTGTCCGCCGATGAGCTGCATCTGGCCGTCGTGGTGGCCGGCACCGAGGCGGCGCAGGGTTGTCAAGCTCCGTCGATCTGGGCCCATCGCAACTCGCTCAACGATCCCGCCACCGCCGACGGGATCATCCTCGGCGACGGCGACGTCAACGGTGGTTTCCTGACCGGCGGCGAGCTCCAGTGCGACATCGCCGTGCAGCAGGCCACGCTCGGCATCTGGGTTCACGAGTTCGGCCACGACCTCGGCCTGATCGACCTCTACGACATCGACGGCAGCTCCGCCGGTGTGAACACCTGGAGCGTCATGGGCCTGCACTGGCTGGCCCTGCCCGGCGAGCCCACCGGCACCCGCCCGCCGCTGCCCGACCCCTTCAGCCGGTCCCAGCTCGGCTGGCTGGCCCCCACCGAGGTGACCTCGACCACCGGCGACCTGACGCTGGCCTCCTCCGCGAGCTCTGACGAGGTCGCCCAGGTCCTGGAGAACCCCGACGGCGTGGATATCGGGTTCCTCGGGGGTGGCGGGACCGGTGAGTACTTCCTCGTCGAGAACCGGGAGCAGGAGGGGTACGACCTCGCGCTGGCCGGCTGCGGCCTGCTGGTGTGGCACATCGACGAGACCCGCGACCACAACGGCGACGACGACGCCCGCCGCGTCGACGTCGTCGAGGCCGGGGGCGGCGAAGACCAGGCGGGAACCGCTGACACAGAAGACCCCTATCCCTCCGAGAACCCGCCGAACGCCGTCCTCGACCCGGCCAGCAGCCCGAACAGCAGCCTGAACTCGGGCCGGCCCACCGGGGTGGGGCTCAGTGACTTCAGCCCGACGTGTGGGCCGTCACTCTCCCTCGATGTGGAGCCCGGCGGCGCCCCGGTGGGTCGCCCCGCGAACGATCGAATGGCCAACGCCCGCGTCATCCCCCTCTACCGCACCGGCGCCGTCTCGGTGCGGGGCCACAACGTCGGCGCCACCCACCAGGTCGGCGAGCCCCGGCACGACGGGGCCCCGGGCCGGTCTTCGATCTGGTACTCCTTCCGCCCGCCCCGGGCGGGTTACGTGAACATGACCACCGAGAGCACCTTCCAGGAGGTGGCGGCCGTCTACACGGGGACCCACGTCGGGAACCTGAGCCGCGTGGAGTCCGTGCAGGGTGTCCCGCCGGGAGGCGGGCTGGGCAGCCCGCCCGCGCGGGAGTCGATCAACCGGGGCCTGGCGATCCGGGTGGAGCGCAACGTCCGCTACCTCGTCGCCGTGGACTCCCTGGCCGTGGCCGACACGGGCGGGGTGCGTCTGTTCCTCGGCTACGACCAGGCCCGACCCGACGTGCGCCCGGTCCGCCGGTACGTCGCCGCCGGCGAGCGCCCGGCGCTGCGGGTGCAGATCCGCAACACGAGCCTCTTCGACACCCTGCGGGTCTCCCGACTGCTGGAGGGCCCGGTCGCGCTGCACCCGCTGGACTGCCCCGGCTCCTTCCTGATCGCCCCCGGCCAGGCCCGCACCTGTCGGGTGCGCACGACGGTCACCGGCGGCGCCGGCGCCTCCCTCCGGGGGAAGATCACCGCCTGGATCGAATGGCCCGACGCCGGCCGCTACGCCAACGTCGCCGACTCCTGGTTCGCCCGGGTGCGCCGCTGACGACCGGCTCGCACGCCCGGCTACCTTCGCCACCGTGATCATCCACGCCGACCTCGACGCCGCAACCCTCACCCTCGTCGACGCCGCCGACTTCCGCGGCTTCCACGTGGCGGTGACCGGCGGTGACGTGGGCGACGAGCGCCTCGTTGCCGTCCTCGCCCCGCACGGCCGCCTCGACGGGGACCACGCCTGGATCGACGTGGACGCGGTCACCGCCCTCGCCGGCGACGCAGCCGACGACGACTGGCGGGCCGGCTTCGACGGCATGGTCGCCTACGCCCGTGACAAGGGCTTCCTCGACGATTCGGGCACCGCCATCCGGGCCCACCTCGAACCGGCGTGACCCCGACGCGGGCTAGGTGCCCGGGGTGGTGTGATGGTTCAGGACATCGGCAACAGATGAGTCGAGACATCGGCAACACCCTGGGGGTGGGTGATGGTGGCCGATGTCGTTGCGC
>Ga0315287_10007280_pt1 | contig 11088 bp, 10 predicted proteins | sample YL17G11_0_MG_FD_205037 | JGI IMG/M metagenome (GOLD analysis project Ga0315287, IMG submission 205037) | Sediment microbial communities from Yellowstone Lake, YNP, Wyoming, USA - YL17G11_0 | ecosystem: Environmental > Aquatic > Freshwater > Lake > Sediment | place: USA: Wyoming | collected...
CTGCACGCCGCTCGCCAGCCCGGGAACCTGCACGGGCACCTGGCTGCTGGAGGTGCTGAGCGCGCCCCGGCCAGTGTACCCCCAGCAGAGCACGCCGCCGCCCGCGAGCGCGCAGGTGTACGTGTAGCCCGCGGCGATGGCCACGACGCCGCCCGGGAGGCCGGATACCGGCACGGGCACGGAGGCGCTGACGGTGGACCCGTCTCCCAGCTGCCCGAAGGAGTTGTCCCCCCAGCACCGGACGCCACCGCTCGCGAGCGCGCAGGTGTGCCGGCCGCCCGCGGCGACGGCCTGCACCCCGCTCGAGAGGCCGGACACCGGCACGGCGACGGAGCTGCCGACGCTGGAGCCGTCTCCGAGCTGCCCGTAGAAGTTGTCCCCCCAGCACTGGACCCCGCCGCTCACGAGCGCGCAGGTGTGCAGTCCGCCTCCGGAGATGGCCTGCACGGCCTGGCCCGCCTGCTCCGACGGACCGCAGCCCCCCAGCCACGTGGCCACGATCAGCGAGACCATCCTCGCGCCGAGCCTCGCGAGGCGAGCCCGGGATCCCGTCGCCCTCGCGCCGCCGGAGGGAAGGACGGCGCTCGCGCGGGAGACATCCCGGCAGGTCGGGGCACGCCGGATCGGGGGGAGGCAAGTCACGGCACGATCCCGTCGCTCAGCGTGCGGAGGAACGCCACGATGTCGTCCACGTCCTGCGGGCTCAAGGGAGGGGGGGCGCCGGCAGCCCCACCGAACGGCGCGATCGCCGTCACGTTGTCCCGATAGATCGCGGGCAGGTCGTCGAACTTCTGCACCAGGCCGTTCACCGACGGGTACCAGCGCTCGGGGTTCGTGTCGCGCGTGGCATGGAAGTACACCGCCTCCTGCAGCGTCCGGAACGCGGCGTTGTGAAAATAGGGCGCCGTCCTCGCCACGTTCCTCAGGGTCGGCACGCGGAACATCCCACAGAGATCGGGACGGCCCGCGAGGTCGGTCCGTCGCGGGCCGCACAATCCAAGGTCGAAGAACTCCGGGTCGTCGTTGCTCCGGCCGTGATTGCGGGGCGCTCCCAGGGCGAAGTAGGAGAAGTTCGTGAAGAGCGGCTTCGCCCCGTCCGCACCGGGCGCGCTTGGATGGCACGCCTTGCAGTTGCCCGAGGCCGGGTCGTCGAACAGCCTTAGGCCGCGCGCCTCCTGCGCCGTCAACTCGCCCCGCCCCTCGAGAAACGCATCGTACCGGCTGTTCAAGGGGTGGAATTCCAAGTCCCCGGCCTGGTAGGCGTCGAGCGCTCGCAGTGCCGCGTCGAGCAGGTCCCCATCGCTCGCACTCGACGCGAGAGAGGCCGCGGCGACGAGGTCCGCGAAGTAAGGGACCGACCGCAGGCGGCCGATGAACGCCGGTACGTCGGCGTTCGCCATCTCAATCGGGCTGAACAGCGGGCCCCGGGCCTGGGCGGTCCGCGAGTCGGCCCGTCCGTCCCAGAAGAGCCCGCCCTTCGCCGATCCCGGCCCCAGGATCTGGAACGGGCCTGCCGCGTCCAGGTAGCGCAACGACGGCGAGCTGCGCAGCCCCTCCTCGTGAAGGGTCGCGCCGCCGAAGGGGAGGAAGGTGCCCTCGGGGTCGGCATGGGCTCGATGGGCCTGGTGGCACGTCGCGCAGGCCTGCTGGCCGCTGGCCGAAAGCGATGGATCGTGAAACAGCCTCTCCCCGACATCGAGCAGGGTCGGCGGGGCTGGCGGCGCCCCGGGCTCGTTCGCCACGCCACCGCATCCCGCCAGCGCGGAGAGCAGGACGACCGCGATCGAGCCGAAGGGCGACGGCCAACCTGTTCCACGCATCCCGGGATCGTCTCCCTTCTCGCCGCGCATGCCCTGGGCCGGGGTCTTCGCCCGCCGCGGCGGCGCCCCGACCGCGGGCAGGCTGAAGTCCCTGCCGCGGGCCATCGAGGGGAGCCCTAACCGGGAGGAGCGCACGTGTCGAGTCCCACGACTATCGGCACGTCCTCCTGTCGGGCCCTGTCCGCTTCCGCGGACGGCCTCCGCCCGGCTCGACGAGAGCCTGGCATCCGAGGTCACCCGGTCGGATGCCTGCGAGTCCGTCGTGATCGGTGGAACGCTCGAGGCCAGGCGGGTGTCGACCCCGCGGTCCGCCGGCGCATCTCCGGCGGATCTGCCGGACGAGGCCGCCAAGGTCGAGTGGACGGGCTGGCATTGCTCGCGGCGAAGGACGGGGCCACCGCCCTGGGGGGAGCCGGCCCACCTCCACGTCAGGTGCCCGCTCGTCGGCCACTTCTTCCAGGCTCCTCGGTGAGCTTGCGAAATGGTTCGACGCCCGGGTCTCCAGGAAGGCGTTCAGACCCGTGCAGGCCGGGGTGGGCGGCCTTATCTTGCCCTCGACCGAACGGAGAGCCCCATGAGCCGCCTGCAGATGGCGCTGGACATCCTCGCGCGACGGCGGGACCCCCTGCCGCCGGCCGAACTGCTGCAGCGGCCAACCCTGCTCGCGTACCCGGAGCTCAAATCCAGCCCCGTCTGGGAAAGCGCGCGATTCGAATGGGTGGCGCGCCTCGAGGCCGCGGGCCCGCGAATTCGGAGCGAGCTCGAGGAGGTGCTGCGGCGGCGCCGGGGCTTCCGGACGGCCTGGAAGGACACGACGGAGCTCGGCGAGTGGGCGGTGATGTGGCTCTACCTCTACGAGAAGCCGTACGCCGAGAACCTTGCGATGTGCCCCGGGACGGCCGAGATCCTGTCCAGCATCCCGCGGCGTACGGGCTGGGCCTGTTTCTCGGCGATGATGCCGGGATCCCACGCCCGACCGCACTGTGGCACCACAAATGCGAAGCTCCGTTGCCACCTGCCCCTCCAGGTTCCCGAGGGATGCAGGATGCGCGTCGGGAACGAAGTCGTGCGGTGGTCCGAGGGCAAGCTCCTGGTCTTCGACGACTCGTTCGAGCACGAAGTCTGGACCGCCGGCGACCGCACCCGGTTCGTGCTCCTGTTCGACGTCTACCACCCGGACCTTCGCCCGGAGGAGATGATTCTCCTCGAGGCCATCCAGAGGAAGCACGACCTCGCCGGCAACGTGGACCGCGACTCGTCCCGGGGCGCCGTGCGGCCGGACGCATGCTCGTGGGTCTACGACTGAGGCGCGGCTCCCCGTCCTTCCCGGTCGGCTGCCGGCTCAGGGCGCGCGCCGCGCGAATGCGTGGGCCCGCGCCAGGGTGACGACCAGGAACAACGGGAGGGCCTCTGGATCGCGGGCCGCGTCGTCGAACAGGCGGCGGTAGTCGAGGCCCGGCAACCGGACGTTGGAGGCCCGGATCCCCTCGATGCATCGCGTCGGGTCGACGCGACCCCGGAGGACGCCCTGATAGTCGCCCTTCCCGCGCTCGCGGAGGGCCGGGGGGAGCATGCCCTCCAGCGCGTCGCGGAGGAGGGACTTCGGACGCCCTGGTTCGCCCTTCACCGCACAGGGCAGCGAGGCGAGGAAGTCGACCAGCGCCCGGTCGGCGAAGGGGTGGCGCAGGTCGATCCCGTGGCGAGCCGCCTCTAGTTCCTTCTGCTCCATCGACACCGTCGCGCGCGGCAGCAAGGGCTGGAGCTGCCGGACGCGCCAGCGGGCGCCTGGCCACCGCCAGCGGTTCACGTCCTCGCGCAGGACCCGCGCGCGCAACGCCCCTTGGAAGTACCGGGCGACGTCCTGCGCGTAGGTCTGGCGCCGGAAGGCACGCGGGCGGAGCCAGGGCGGAACGAAGGCGGCGGCGGTGCCCGTCACGGTGCTCCGCGGCCCGTGGGCCTGGGCGAAAGTCGCGAAGGCGCCGAATGCGCCTTCCAGCAGGAGTTCCGCCCACTCGCCGCCCGGGGGCCCTAGCACGCCGTCGGCGTCGTGCCCGTCGAGCGCCACCGGGGTCCCGTGCGCGGCGAGGTGGGACAGGGCCGGCTCATCCATGCCGTAGGGGAACCAGTTGTAGGGAATACCGAGCCGGTCCAGGTCGGCGTCCGGGCTCCAGGGCGAGATGTCTCCCTCCACCGCGTGGAGCGGCACCCCCAGCTCGCGGGCCACCGCGGAGGCGTGACCATCCTCGCGGGTCTCGGGCAACCCTGTGAAGCGCACGTGGACGAGGCACGGACGCTCGCACCCGGCGCCTGGCGCCGCGAGCGCCACGGCGCTCGAGTCGAGGCCGCCGCTCAGCAGGATGCCGGTGGGCCCCTCGACGCAGCGCCGCACAGCGGCGAAGAAGTGCTCGCGGAACTCCGCCCGGGCCTCTTCCCGCCCGCCCCGATACGACCCAAGCCACCGAGCCGGTTCCCAGTACGCCTCCCTCGCGATGCGCAGGTCGCGCGCATCGACCTCGATGGCTCCGCCGGGGAGGACCCGGTGGATCCCGCTCCACCCGGTCCGCTCCTCGATCGGGACGAACGCGGCTCGCGCGGCGAGGGCCTCGAGGTCGGGGACGGGGTCCTCGAGCGAGACGAGGGGCTCGACCTCGGTGGCCAGCCAAACCGCCCCCGGAAGCGCGCGGTAGAAGAGCGGGGCCAGGCCCAGGGGGTCACGGCTCGCCCGTAGCCTCGTCCCGTCCCATTCCAGGGCGGCGAACCGGTTGGCCGTCCGCTCGAGGTGCGCGAGTGGCGCCGGCGCGGCGCCGTGGACGAGCCGGGTGACGCCTGCCCGCGTTTCCAGAGCCGGTCCCTCCCGCCCGTCGACGAGGCGCGCGACATGCAGCGCGCCGCAGTCGTCGCGGATGGGCTGCCCCCTGTGCCAGCGGAGGCGCTCGGCGGCGTACTCGACCGGCGTCCGATCCAAGCCCAGACAGGCGACGAAGCCCCCTCGCATCGCGCGGTCAGGAACGGCCGGGAGGTCCCGGCGACCGTCGTTCCCGCTCCCGTACCCAGGCCGTGCGCAGCGCGGCCGCCACGCGGTGCAACCCCGTCATGACCCGTGCGGTCGCACGGGGGCTCACCTGGAGGGCCCCCACCGCCAAGGCCACCGACAGCGCGCGGACCGCCCGGGCGGGGAGCGACCGTCGCGGCGACCCCGCGGGACGGACCCACCCGCCGGAGCGCCAGACGCCGGTGACGGCCCCGAGGACCTGGCCCGTCGCCACCGGCGGGTCAGGGACGAGCGTCGCGTCGCCGAGGGTAACGAGGTGGCCGAGCGCGGCCGCGGCCCGGCCCCGGTGCGCCACTCGGTGCACGACGATCTGCTCCCCGGCCACGAAGGTCACCACCTCCCCCACCTCGTAGGAAGCGGCGGGGATCAGGGCGATGCGGATCCGCGACCCCGGGGGAAGCCACGGACCCATGCTCATCCCGGTCACCGTGGACTCGTAGGTGCGGCCCGGGGCGCGCAGGCTGTCGGCGACGGCCAGCGTGCGGGCCGGGTCGGCGCGCAGCAGCCCCCCGATGGCCTCGACGATCTCAGGGAACGGGATGGCCACGGGGCTCCTGGGGCGCGTTGCGGCTGGCCAGCTCCGAGTCGAGCGCGACCTCCTCCTCGGTGAAGCCGGCCTCCACGCGGCTCGCGCGGTCGGTGGGGTAGTAGATGCCTTCGGTCCCCTCGGTCCCCATCACCTGCTTGAAGGCCCGCGCCGCTCGCGTCATCGCCTTCCCCATCTCCAGCAGCTGGCGGGGGTCCTCCCGCAGGGTCCGGCGCAGCCAGGCGTTCGCGAACCGCACGTGGAGGATCTCGTCCGCCAGCTGCGACTCGAAGAACTCCGCGAGCCCGGGGTCCCCCCCACCCTCAGCCTCCCGTGCCACCCACGACACCGCGTCGAGGCCCCCGGCCTCGAAGGTCCGGTTCTGGATCGTGAGGCGGCCCACCAGCGTGTCCGCCTTCGCGATGATCCGGTACTGGAAGTTCAGGACCGGGAACTGGCCGAGGTGGCCGCCGAGGCTCTCCAGCCGCCGGCGGAACATCCGCACGTGGCGCGCCTCGTCCGCGCACTGGCGCGCCAGCCACATCCGGAGCTCCCAGTCGGCGTCGGGGAAGTCGGCGAGGCAACTCGCCGAGCACTCGAGGCCGTTCACCTCCTCGTTCATCTGGCGGTGGGTGAACTCGACGTGGTGCAGCGGGTGGTCGCCCGGGAGGTTCTCGCAGTCGCGCCAGCGATCCACGACGCGGAAGCGGGGATCGCGCGCCGGGGAGTCGGCGAAGAGCGAAGGGTCGAGCGCGGCGGGCGCTTCAGTCGAGGTCGAATCCTGCATCTCGGCGGTCCTCGGCGTTGACGGGGACGACGTGGGGTTCCCTCACTCCCAGCGCGGCCACCCAGGCGCGCGCGGCGCTCATCGCGGAGATCGCCTGGAGCAGGGCCCGCGGCTCCTCGACCCGAAGGCGGGCGAGCCACTGGTTCGCGAAACGGACGTGCTGGACCTCGTCGGGGACGATCGACTCCATCACCTCCGCGGTGGCGTCGTCCCCCCACTCGCGGCAGACGGCCGCCGCCTGCTTGAAGACGTCGAGGGATCCGCCCTCGAACACCCGGTTCTGGACCGCCAGGCGGCCCACCAGGGAGTCGAACATGCAGACCACGCCCCACTCCTGGTTGATCACCGGGAACTCCCCCCTCCGCCCGCCCATCTCCAGGAGCCGGCGCAGGAAGACCCGCGCGTGCCGCACCTCGTCCCAGCACTGGCGCGCCAGGTGGAGGCGGATCTCCCAGGGCGCGTCCGGGAAGTCCGCGAGGCACTGTGCCGCGATCTCCAGGCTCTGGATCTCCTCGTTGACGTCGCCGTGGAGCATCTCGCGGCGGTGCGCCGGCGTCCCCTCCTCGGACTTCACCATGTCGGCCTGGTCGGTCACCACCCGGATCCACGCCTCCCGGGCGGGGCTGGCGCGCAGCGTCACCCCCCCGCGAACCACGATGGTCCCGATGGTCGAGGCGTCCACGCGGCCCCCCCTACACGGCGACCGCGTCCGGGGCCCGGGGCGCGACGATGTCGGCGAGGGACGCCTCGCGCCGCCGCTCGGCCTCGAGCCACGCCGCATCCGTGGACGCGACGGCCGGCACCTCCTCGCGGAGCGCCTGGCCCTCGCGCTTCATCCGCTCGATGTCGAACAGGATGCGCTCGAGGATCCGCACGGTCGGGCCGTCGAGGAGGGGGTCCACGTTCCGGACGTAGGCGTGGAAGCGCCGCTCGAGCACTGGCAGGACGCAGTCGTAGAAGCCCGCCACTCGCCGGTCGGTCTCGGTCCTCGCCGCCAGGTCGCCCAGGAACGCCGCGAACTCGCGCGTCGGCTCCCGGCTGTGCTGGGCGGGCAGGCGGAGCTCCTGGGTCCGCTGGCCGAGCCAGTCGGCGTGCTGGGCGAGATCCCAGATGTGGGCGCCGAAGGCCAGCTTGACCTCGGTCTCCGGGGTCGTGGGGACCCAGCGCGCCAGCGTCTCCATCAGGCGCACCTCGATCCACCGGAACGTCGCGACGTGGTCGCCCCTCTGCTTCACGTTCAGTGGCATTCGCCCTCCATGATCCTCTCGATCGCGGCCGCGGTCTCCTCCGCAGGCCCCAGCTCGACGAGGTGGCACTCGATTCGCGAGAGCACGTTCACGACCGCCAGGAAGCGCATCAGGTCGCGGCCCGGCGAGTGGCCCCACGACGGGGTGCCACCGTTGACGACGGGCCGGAGCCGCCTCACGTCCTCGATCCGGGGACGGTAGCGGGTCAGCTTCGGGCGCGGGCCGAAACCGTCGAGGAGAAAGGCGAAGCGCAGCGGCAGCACCCGCCCCTCCGACGTGGGGAACAGCTCCCGCATGCTCACGAGCGCCCGCTCCTGGCCGTCGTCGCCGACGGCCTTCGCGTGGCGGGTGGCCCGCAGCCTGGCCTCGAGGGACCGGACGAACGGGCCCGGGCGCAGGCTCGCGACCTTGGGGAAGGGCAGGAGCTCCCGGGTCCGGGTCCGGACCGCCGCGACGTCGTCGCCGAGGAAGGCGTGGCCTCGCGCCGCCAGGGCCAGGGCGGTCGTCGACTTGCCCGACTGGCTCCAGCCGACGAGCAGGGCGCCGGCCCCTCCGACCCCGAACGACGCGGCGTGGAGGAAGAGCACGTCCCGCTGGGCCGCCTGGACGAGGTTGACGACGCAGTCCGTCGCGAGCTCGGCGGGGGCCGCGTCCAGGTCGAGGAAGAGGCGTCGGCCGTCCCCGGCCGCGATCGGCCGGCCCCCGTGCTCGCGGTCCACCAGCGCCCGCTGGCCGGGTCGCGGGCCCGGCACCTGCTCGTACCGCGCGAGACCCCGGACGATCCGGAACGGCGTCCCCGCGGCCTCGAGGGGGTCGGGCAGGTCCTCCCCCTCGAAGGTCAGGCACACGAGCGGCGTGCCGGGGAGGCGCCGGGCGTCGCAGCGAACGTCCCCCGGCGCCGGGGCCGGCGCGGAGACGAGGCAGTCCCGGTACTGCGACTCCATCGCGTCGAGGAGGACGCCCCCCTCGGAGTCGAATCGCAGGTGGCGGTCCCCGATCCGGAACCAGGAGCTGCTCGGCGGCACCGCGGATCGCCCGCCTGCCAGGTCCGCGATCGCCTCCGCCCGGCCGAACCAGTCCGCCAGGCCGGTGGAGCTCCGCCTCTCCCGGCGTCCGCCGGCCTCGACGTCCGGCGCCAGCACGCCCCCGCTCACCTCGGGGACCCCGGCCCGGTCCCCAGGAGCGCGGTCTCCTGAAGCAGGGCCTGGCCGATCTCCGCCTCCGTGAACCCCGCCAGGCGCCGATCCTCGGAGCTCACGATCACCTCGACGTGCTCGAAGGCCGCCAGGCTCACCCCGGCGGCATTCGTCTCGCCGGGCTGGGGCTCGAGCGCCCGGGTCACGGTGCGGACGAAGTTGACCGCGGAGGCCAGCTTGAGGAGCACCCGGGGGTCCTCCTTCGACATCCGCTTGAACCAGGCGTTGGAGAACCGGACGTGCTGGATCTCGTCGGCGAGGATCCCCTCCAGCAGATCGGCCGTGACCGGGTCCCCGGCCTCCTTCCAGACGCGCACCAGCCGCTTCAGCAGGTCGATCTCACCGCCCTCGAAGGTGCGGTTCTGGATGGCGATCCGGGCCCACACCGAATCCGCCATGCAGGTGATGGACCACTCGAAGTTCATCACCGGGAACTCGCCCTTGCGTCCGCCGATCTCGAGCAGGCGGCGATGGAGGACGCGGCTGTGCCGGGACTCGTCCCAGCACTGGCGCGCCAGCGACATGCGGAGCTCCCAGGGCGCGTCGGGGAAGTCAGCGAGCGACTGGGCGGCCATCTCGAGGCTCTGCATCTCGTTGTGCATGTGCTTGTGCAACCGCTGCCGCCTCGCCGCGTCGGACATGTCGGCGTGGTCGGCGAGCTCGGAGGGCTCGTGGACGACCTTGAAGCACGGCTCGCGCGCCGGGTCGGCCCGCAGCGTCACGCCTCGGATCACCTTCGTGGCAAAGGGCTCCATCTGACGCTCGCTCCTCCGGGCCCGCCCGGGCCCTGGCTCTTCCGGCGGGTTCGTCCGCATGCGACGGCGGGCCGGGCGCACCCGGCGTCCCGCCCGTCGTCTCCACGCCCCAGCGACCCTAGGGGTTGATCGACCGGCAGTTGCCCCACCAGCAGCCGGCGACGCTGATCTCGGCCGCGGTCATCTGGAAGACCTTGAGGAGGTCCTCCTCCCCGAGCACCTCCACCGCGGGCGAGGCATAGCCCGCGACGTCCGTTCCCCCGCCGTCACCGCCCTCGGCGGAGGCCGTGGCGTGCTCGGCGTCGACGGCCCGCGGCTGCGCGCGGACGAGGTCGAGGCTCAGCAGGCTCTCGAGCGCTTGCCTCACGTCGTGGCGCGCCCGGCCCGCGTCGACGCCGGGGTAGGTCTTGCAGAGCCCTCGGACGAGGTCGTCTTCCGTCCGAGTGCTCTGGAGCGCGGTCCACAGCCGATCGGCGGACCGGTTGAGCATGATGAACTTCCCGCTCTTCGCGCTGTACACGACCATGCCGCCATCGGCCAGCGGTGCCGCCTCGAGACCGGCCACCGCGACGAAGTTGTTGCTCATCGCTGTTCCTCCGCTATGGCACCGGTGGTTCGACCGGGGATCGGCCTCCTCGGCACCAAACGGACGGATTCTTACGGACTTCTTGATTGGGATCAACCCGGTTTCTTGAGAAAGTGATAGCCAACTCGGGCGCGCGGAACGCCCTGGCTGACCCGATCGGGGCCTGTCCGGCCCCGGAGGCGCTCCGCACGTGCGAGTGGACGATCTCCTCCCCCCCTCCTTCTGGGCGGCCGTGCAACGGATCGCCACCGGCGGCGCGTGGCCACCGGCCTCGCCGGGCGAGGCGCGGCGCCTCGTCGAGGCGTGCGCCCGCCACGGCCTGCTCCCCATGCTCCTCGAGGAGACCGGCCTGCCCCCGTCCCTCGCCCAGGCTCTCGAGGACGCCCGCGGCTGGCGGCGGATCCTCGAGATGCGGGCGCGCACCTTCCACGACGCGACCGTCGCGGTCTGCGACCTGCTCGCGGGCGAGCCCCCGGTGCTGCTCAAGGGCGCGGACTTCGCCCACCGGCTCTACCCGAGCCCGTTCCTGCGCCCGATGCAGGACGTCGACCTCCTCGTCCCCGCCGACCGCATCGACGCGACCTGCGAGCGCCTGGTGGCGGCGGGCCTGGTCCCCGTGGCCACCGAGGGCGCCGTACGCGACCCCGGGTATCACGAGCGGGCCCTCGCCTGGGGAAAGCTGCTCGTCGAGGTCCACCAGTCCTTCATCCAGCGCCCTCGCCACCGGATCGACTATTCGGGGATCTGGATCCGCCGCGTGCCGATGGAGGTGGGGGGACGGCGGGCCTTCCGGCTCGACGACGTCGACGCCCTCCTCTACCAGGCCCTCACCATCGCGATCGACGAGTTCCAGGTGCGCCTCGTCCGCTACGTCGATCTCTGGCTGCTGCTCCGGCGGCGCGAGGGAATCGCGACGGCCGCCGCCGAGCGCGCGAGGGAGTGGGAGGTGGCGCGCGCCTACTACGGCGCCCTCTGCATGGCCTGCCGCCTGTTCCCGGGGTTCGGGACGGACGACGTCCGTTCGGCGATGGACCGCACCCTGCCGGCGGCCACCCGCCGATTCGTGGACCGGCTTGTGGTGCCCCGGCCGACGGCGCGTCGCCCGGGCGGGTCCCGCGC
>Ga0315287_10007282_pt1 | contig 11086 bp, 10 predicted proteins | sample YL17G11_0_MG_FD_205037 | JGI IMG/M metagenome (GOLD analysis project Ga0315287, IMG submission 205037) | Sediment microbial communities from Yellowstone Lake, YNP, Wyoming, USA - YL17G11_0 | ecosystem: Environmental > Aquatic > Freshwater > Lake > Sediment | place: USA: Wyoming | collected...
GTACAACAACCAGTTCGCGGGCATCGGCGGCGGCTCCAACATCGGTGGCTTCACCTACGAAACCTTCCAGGGCAGCCTGCTCTGGACTCCGAGCGAGAATTTCGAGGGCCAGTTGTCCCTCTACTTCTCGAACGACAACGTCGGCAACTCCGCGATCAGCCCGGTGCAGGCGAACTGCGAGAACCTGAACTCGCTGCTGTCGACGCAGACACCGGTGCCCGCTGCGGGTTACATGAACTATTGCGGCACCTTCCAGGCGGTCGGCCGCAACGGGCTGTCGGCCATCCCCCAGGCCACCGGCAACGACCGCGACCTGACCCGCGCCCACCTGAACCTCAAGTGGCAGACGGGCATCGGCACGATCACCTCGCTGACCGGCTATTCGAAGCTCGACCAGAGCTTCTACGTCGACGGCTCGCGCAACATCGGCGAGAACGTGCCGTTCACCTATATCGCGCGTCCGCCCACCGGCCTCGTGCCGGTCGCGGGCGGCGCCTTCCAGGCCGGCCTGCAGCGCACCTTCCGCACCGGCCTGCTGCAGATCGGCGGCGGCGCCCAGACCGAAGAGGTCAGCACGGAACTGCGCCTCGCGAGCGACCCGGAAAAGAGCTTCCGCTGGTCGACGGGCTTCTACTACTACGACACGAAGTCCACCAGCGGCAACGACGGCGTCGTCGCGACCAAGCCGCTTCCGGCCGACCTCTACGCGTTCTGCCTCTCGTGCCGCTCGGCAGCGCTGTTCGGGGGGCCGGCCAACCTGATCGTCGACCCCACGTTCGCGCCGCCGGATTCCACCGGCTTCCTGCCGTGGTTCACGAGCCCGACCGGTGACGCGATCTTCTCGACCACGGTCGAGGACAAGGTCAGCGCGCCTTCGGTGTTTGCATCGGCCGAGTTCGATTTCGCCGAGGCCTGGACGGCCCGGCTCGAGGGCCGCTACACCGACGAGAAGAAGTCGTTCAAGCGGATCCTGACCAACCGTTCCGGCGACAAGACCTGGGGCATCGTCAACTATCGCGCCACGGTCGACTACAAGCCGGCCGACAACCTGACCGTGTACGGCTCCTTCGCGCACGCCGAGAAGAGTGGCTCGGTCGGCGCGGCGACGGTGCAGTTCACGACCAACCCGGTCGGCACGAACTCCGCCGTCCTCACGTCCTTCGATCCCGAGGAGAACGACGCGTTCGAGCTCGGCATCAAGGGCGAGCTGCTGGATCGTCGCCTGTACTTCGACTTCGACGTCTACCAGAGCAAGTGGAAGAACATCGTCATCCCGCAGATCCGCACCGAAATCGATGGGGTGCCCATCCGCACGCCGACGGCGTTCAACGTCAACGCGGGCGACGCCACCATCCGCGGCGCCGAAGCGTCATTGGCGGCGCGCCTCGGTTCGTATGTCGATGCGAGCTTCGGCGTGTCGTACATCGATGCGACCTACGACAAGGCGCGGGTCGACAGCTTCAAGAACTTCCCGTCGTTCTCGCCCCTGGGCGACGTCGCGGGCAATCAGATCCTGCGCCAATCGCCTTGGCAGCTGTCTGCGAGCCTCGGCTACAAGGCCCCGGTCAACGAGCGACTCGACTGGTACCTGCGCGGCGACCTCTCGTATCGCGACGAGCAGTACGCCGATGCGACCAACCAGGCGATCACGCCCGACCAGACCAAGCTCAACATGCAGATCGGCCTGCAGGGCGACGCCTGGACGCTCGAGCTCTGGGGCCGCAACCTGACCAACGAGGACGGCCCTAGCGCGGCGTATCGCGACGTCTACTTCACGAACTCGCTGCCGGACGGCACCTTCTTCCGCACCCCGCCCGGCACGACGCCGGCCGGCACGACCGGCAGGAGCACGTTCTTCCCGTGGCGCTACAGCGTCTCCTACCCGACGCTGCGTGAGTACGGCGTCACCGTCCGCTACAAGTTCTGAGGATGCGTGTTTCGCGGGCGACCGCGCCTGGTGTCCTGCTGCTGCTCGCCGGCGTCCTCGCCGGCGGGCAGCTCTTCGCCGCGGAAGGGCCCGTTCGCGCCGACCCGCAGCAGCTGACGCTTGGCGATCCGGCACGCAAGGGTAAGCAGGCCCCGATCCGGCTCGACGGCATCACCGACACGGCGACGGGCGAGATCATCGCCGCGAACGAGCTCGCCCGGCGCCTCACCGACGCGCGCGTGCTGTTCATCGGCGAGGAACACACCAACGGCGAGTTCCATCGCGCGCAGCTGCGCGTGATCGAGGCGCTGCATGCGGCCGGCCGCAAGGTGATCATCGGCCTCGAGATGTTCCCCTGGACCACCACGGCGCCGCTGGAGCGCTGGAGCCGTGGCGAACTGACCGAGCCGCAGTTTCTCGACGAGGCGGGCTGGTACGAATCCTGGTCGCATCACTGGGGCGGCTATCGCGAGATTTTCGCCTTCGCGCGCGACAACCGGCTGCGGATGGTCGGCGTGAACGCGCCGCGCGACGTGGTGCGCAACGTACGCGCCAAAGGGCTTGAATCGCTCGACGCCGAGACCCGCAAGCGCATGCCGCCGGCGATCGACATCAGCAGCGCCGACCACCGCGCGCTGGTCACGTCCTACTTCGCGTCTGACGATCCCCTGCATTCGAAGATGTCGCCCGAGCAGGCCGAGGGTCTGTACCAGGCGCAGGTCACCTGGGACGCCGCGATGGGCTGGAACGCCGGCCAGGCGCTGTCCACCCCGGTGGACCCGAAGGAAATCGTGGTCGTGCTGATCGGTTCGGGCCATGTCGCCTACGGCCTCGGCGCCGAGCGCCAGCTGGCGCCGGGTTTCAAGGGCCGCATCGCCTCGCTGATCCCGGTTACCGTGCGCGACGGCGACGGCAAGCCGGTGCCGACCGTCAGCGCCGGCTATGCGAACTTCGTCTGGGGCGTTCCGTGGACGGCGCAGCCTACCGAGCCGGTGCTCGGAGTCTCGCTGATGGGCAAGCTCGGCAATGAGCCCTCCAAGGTCATCCAGATCGACGCGGGATCCACCGCGGAACAGGCCGGGATCAGGCTCGGTGACGTGCTGCGCGAGCTCGACGGCACCCGGATCGACGGCACCACGGCGCTGCAGCGCAAGACCGGCGACTATCGTTGGGGCGACGGCGCGAAGCTGCTGATCGAACGCGCGGGCAAGCCGCAGACGCTCGACATTGTATTTCGCCGCAAGGGCTGAGCGGGAATCCTCCCGCGCGCCCCGGCGCAGGGCATATCCATGCGACTACTCTCGACCGCACTCGGCCTGACCCTGGCCGCGATCTCGGCGTCCCTGGTGTTGGCGCAGGCACCGGCCGCCAGCCCGGCTGCGCCGTCGGTCAGTGCGACTGCGGCGCCCGCCAGCGCGGCGCCTCCAGCCGCACCGACGGCGCCCGCGCAGATGCTGCGGTATACGCTCGACGCCGTCATCGATCCGCCCGCCAGCACGCTCGACACCCGCGCCACCCTCGAGCTGCCGCCGTCGATGGCCGGCCAGGCAATCGAATTCCTGCTCGCCGCGCCGCTGCAGGTGCTCGAGTCCGAGCCCGCGGTGCAGAAGCTCGCGGCCGGCGAGGGCCAGGGCTTCTCGGGCATCAACGGCTCGTCCGATGCGATGACGAAGTCCGGCCACGCCGTGCGGTATCGCGTGCAGCTGCCCGCCGGCGGCCGGCGCCTGACGCTGCACTACAAGGGGCGCATCGATTTCGGCTTCGAGACACCCGCGCAGGAGTACGCGCGCGGCTTCAACGAGACGGCCGGCGTGATCCTCGAGGACGGTGTGTATCTCGCCGGCAGCACGCTCTGGTATCCCTATCTCGGCGAGTCGCTGTTCACGTTCGAACTCAGCGCGAAGTCCCCCGAGGGCTGGCAGCTCATCAGCGCGGGCTCGGGCACCGCGCGTGATGCCCAGGGCGTCGCGCACTGGCGCTCCGACACGCCGCTCGACGAACTGCACATCGTCGGCGGTCCGCTGAAGCGCTATTCGCGCCCCGCCGGCGCGGTCACGGCCGAGGTCTACCTGCGCAAGCCCGACGACGCGCTCGCCGCGAAGTACCTCGAGGCGACGGCGCGCAACCTCGAGATGTACCGCAGCCTGATCGGCACCTATCCCTACGACAAGTTCGCGCTGGTCGAGAATTTCTGGGAGACCGGCTACGGCATGCCGAGCTTCACGCTGCTCGGCCCGCAGATCATCCGCTTCCCGTTCATCCTCACCTCGTCCTACCCGCACGAGATCCTGCACAACTGGTGGGGCAACGGCGTCTTCGTCGATTATTCGAGCGGTAACTGGTGCGAGGGACTGACCGCCTACCTCGCCGATCACCTCTACAAGGAAAAGGAGGGCCAGGGCGCCGAGTACCGGCGCGACACGCTCAAGAAATTCCGCGACTTCGTCAAGGAAGGGCGCGATTTCCCGCTGTCCGAGTTCCGTTCGCGCCACAGCCCCGCGACCGAGGCGGTCGGCTACGGCAAGGCCCTGATGACTTTCCACATGGCGCGTCGCCAGGTCGGCGACGAGGCCTACACGCGCGGCCTGCAGCGCTTCTACCGCGAGCAGCGCGGCCGGCGCGCCAGCTTCGAGGACCTTGCGCGCGCGCAGGGCGCGGCCGCGTCCACCGACCTCGCGCCGTTCTTCCGCCAGTGGGTCATGCGTCCGGGCGCGCCGGACCTGCGCGTCGCCGACGTGAAGGTGACGGGCGAGGGGGACGCGAGCGTCGTGCGTGGCGTGCTGCGCCAGGTGCAGAAGGCCGCGCCGTTCGCGCTCGACGTGCCGGTCGCGGTGCGCACCGCCGCGGGCACGCAGATGTTCGTCGCGAAGATGGCGGTCCGCGAGACCCGCTTCGAGTTTCCGGTGAAGGGCAGGCCGCTGTCGCTCGAGGTGGACCCCGAGTTCGATCTGTTTCGCCTGCTCGATGCGCGCGAGACCGCGCCCTCGCTCGGCCAGATGTTCGGCGACCCCGAGATCGTCGCCGTGCTGCCTTCGAAGGCGAGCGCGGCTGCGCTGGCCGCGTACCGCGAGATGATCACGTTCTGGACCGGCGGCAACGCGCAGAAGATCGTCGTGCGCACCGATACCGACCCGGCGCCGCTGCCGACCGATCGCGCGATCTGGGTCTTCGGCCGCAACAACGCGCTCGCGGCGAAGTGGTTCGCGGGCGATCCGGCGACGGGCTTCGAGGTCGGTGCCGAGGCGATCCGCGCCGGCGGTGGCCAGATCCCGTATGCCAGCCATTCCGCGGTGATCGTGCGCCGCCATCCCGGCAATGCCGCCAAGGCGATCGGCTGGGTCGTGGTCGATCCACTGGAGGCCGCGCCGGGGCTCGCCCGCAAGCTGCCCCACTACGGCAAGTATTCCTACCTCGGCTTCGCGGGCACCGAGCCCGCCAACGACGTCAAGGGCGAGTGGGTGGCCGCCGATTCGCCGTTGCATGTCGACTTGCGACCGGCGGCGCTGCGCAACGAGGCGCTCCCGCCGGCCCGCTATCCCGCGCGGGCGCCGCTCGCACGCCTGCCGGCGGTGTTCGACGGCGCCGCGATGGCAGCGCACGTGCAGTGGCTCGCGGATCCGGCGCGCGAGGGTCGCGGCCTCGGCACCGCGGGCCTCGAGGCGTCGGGCGTCTATGTCGCCGAGGCGTTGCGCGCGATCGGCATCCGGCCCGCGAAATCCTCGACGCCGCCCGGCACTCCGGCGGCCACGATGATCGGCGCCAACCTCGACGACTATTTCCAGGACTTCGAGTTCACGCCGGTCGGTGCGCAGAAGCCGGTGAAGGCCCGCAATGTCATCGCGGTGCTGCCCGGTGCCAACCCCGCGTTCGCCAACGAAGCCGTGATCGTTTCCGCGCACTACGATCACCTGGGTCGCAACGGCCCTGGCGTGCGCGTCGCCGAGATCGGCCAGGTGCATCCCGGTGCCGACGACAACGCCAGCGGCGTGGCGGTGCTGCTCGAGCTCGCGCGTACGCTGGCGGCAGCCGGCGCGCCGCCGCGTACGATCGTGTTCGTCGCGTTCTCCGCCGAGGAGTCTGGCCTGCAGGGTTCGAAGTACTACGTCGCGAACCCGATCCCGGTGCCGCTCGCGGGCATCCGTTCGGTGCTGAATTTCGACACGGTGGGTCGGCTCGGCAGCGGCGAGGTGAACGTGCTCGCGACCGGCACGGCGTCCGAGTGGCCGCACGTGTTCCGCGGCATCACGTTCTCCACCGGCATCCCGACGAAGAGCATCCCGGGCGCCTCGCAGTCCTCCGACCAGCAGAGCTTCATCGATCGCGGCATCCCCGGCGTGCAGTTGTTCACCGGCGCGCATCTCGACTACCACCGCGTCACCGACACGGCCGACAAGATCGACGTCGCCGGGCTCGTCAAGGTGGCCACCGTCGCGCGCGAGGCGGTGGACTACCTGGCGCAGCGCCCCGGTGCGCTCACCGTGACGATCGCACCGCCGGCGCCGTCCACCAGCGGCACGCCGCCGCCGGGCGCGAGCGGCGCTGCCGCCGCGGGTTCGCCCACTGGCCGTCCCGACGGCACCTCGCGCCGCGTCTCGTTCGGCCTCGTCCCCGACTATGCCCACACGGGCGCCGGCGTACGCGCCGAGTCGGTGGTTCCCGACTCTCCCGCGGCGCGTGCCGGCATCGTCGCGGGCGACGTGCTGCTCGAACTCGATGGCAAGGCGGTGACCGACCTCGGCGCCTTCGCTGCGACGCTGAAGGGCTACAAGCCCGGGGACAAGGTCGTCGCGAAGCTGCGTCGCGGCGATATCGAATCCGTCAGGACGGTGGACCTCGCGGAACGCTAGCGTGCGGATCGTCGAAGCCGACGCACGGCCGCAGACGCTGGCAGTCGTGCGCGAGCTCTTCACCGAGTACGGCGACCAACTGGGACACGACCTCGCCTTCCAGGACTTCGCGCAGGAGCTCGAAACGCTGCCCGGCAAGTATGCGCCGCCCAGCGGCGCCATCCTGCTCGCGGCGCGCGGCGAACTCGCCGACGTCGGCGCCTGCGATCCGTTCGAACCCGATCGCGTCGCGAGCGCCGCCGCCGCCGGTTGTGTCGCGTTGCGTCCGTTCGGCGATCCGGCCGAGCGCTGCGCCGAGATGAAGCGCCTGTGGGTACGCGACGCCTGGCGCCGCAGCGGCCTCGGCCGTCGGCTCGCCGAGACCGTCGTCGAGCGCGCGCGCCAGATCGGCTACGGCCGCATCCGCCTCGACACCCTCGCGTCCATGACGCCGGCCATTTCGTTGTACCGCTCGCTCGGGTTCCGCGAGATCCCGCCGTACTACCTGAATCCGTTGCCCGACGTGGTCTACTTCGAGCTCACGCTCTGGCCGAACTGATCGCCCGCTCCGGTCTCGTGCCCGCCGGGGGCACGCGCCCGCGGCAGGTCGAGGCACTCGTCGGCCGAGTCCACGACGTGAGATGATCAGTCTCCGGCAAGGAGGCGATCATGACGAACCTGCCTGCAAGGTCCGTTCCGCGCTTCGACGAGTCGTCGCTGTTCGCGAAGCTCGCGCGGTATGGCGCGGCTGCGGGCCGCGAAGTCGTCGAGAAGGTGCTGTGGCTGTGGTTCGCGAGCCGCCGGCCCGAGCTGCCGGTGTGGGCCCGCACGGCCGTCTACGGCGCGCTCGCCTACTTCGTGCTGCCGACCGATGCGATCCCCGACCTGATCCCCGCCCTCGGCTACACCGACGACATCGGCGTGCTGTCGTACGCGCTGGTGACGATCGCGCGCTACGTCGACGCCGACGTCAGGCGCCGCACCGCCGTCGTGCTGTCGAGGCTGTTCGCCGGCTCCGCCACGCCGAGCACCTGACCGTAGCGCAGGTCACAGTCGGCGCAGCGGCCGCGCGCGCTGCACCAGCGCAGGCTGCGGCCATTGAGCCGGCCCCAGAAGACGCCTGCCGGGTCGGCGTCGAATTCCCGCAGCAGCTCGATGAAGCCTTGAGTCGCGGACTGGCGCGGATAGGCGCGCCAGCGAGCGCGCTCGTCGAGATAGAGGAGACGCCATTCGTTGCGGGCCGCGTGGTAGCGGAATTGCGCGAGCTCCACCGGCTGCCCCGTGCCCGGGATCCCGAAGAGGCGCTGGATCTCGTGGATCGTGACGCGGTCGAAGGCGACGTCGAAGCCGAGCGTCACCGCATGCCGCGCGCTCGGCGGGCAGATGCGGTCGCAGTAGCCCTGGAGCAGCTTCTCGACCAGGCGGCGGGTGTGCAGCGGAATCTCGTTCACGTCCCTAGCCTAGCGCGAGGGCGCGCTGCGCCGCTATTCTCGCCGCATGGCATCCGGAGTCATCGAGCCGCCGACGGTGCCGCGCTACGCGTTCGACGTCCTCGACTGTGAGACGGTCGGGCCCGGGCGCGGCCCGTTGCGGCTGCGACTGCGCGGACGCGCGTCCGACGGCCGCGTGCTGCTGCTCGACCTCAGCGGCGCAGCGCTGGCGCGTCTCGAGCCCGCGCGCCTCTCCCGCGCCATCGTCGCGGCGACCGACCGGGCGACCGCCGACGGCGCTTCGATCCGTACCTGGCACTTGCAGGCCGACGAGGGGCGTTTCGAATTCGGCCCGGCGCAGCTGTTCGTGCACGAGGACGTGACGGCGCAGGCCACCGCGGCCGTGCCGCCGCGCGCCGTGCCGCTCGCCAGGCACCTCTTATGGCGCCTGGTGTTCCTGCTGCTCGCGACGCGCAGCGGTCGGCGCTGGCTCGAGCGTCGCGCCACTCGCGCCTGACCCCAAAGACTCGGCGCCGTTGCCGGGCCGCGCACGAACTCTCCATCGAGGTCCCCGACATGCACTCCGGTCTCTATCTGCTGGCCTTCGTCGCCGGTGCTGCGCTCGTGGTCCAGATCGGCATGAATGCCGTGATCGGCCAGGCCTTCGGCGGCAATTCCATCGGCGCTGCATTCGTCAACTTCACCGTCGGCGCGGCCGGACTGTTCCTGTTCCTGCTGGCCACGCGCGCCGTGTTTCCGCAGCGCGAGCAGATCGCGGCCGTACCCGGGTGGGCCTGGTTCGGCGGCCTGATCGGCGCGTTCTATGTCGCGACCGTGACGGTCGCTGGTCCGCGCGTCGGCGCGCTCGCCGTGCTTGCGCTCACCGTCGCCGGCCAGATGGCCGCCTCGCTGCTGGTCGATCACTTCGGCCTGCTCGGCTTTCCGCGCGAGCCGGTGACGCTGCTGAAACTGTTCGGCGCCGGCCTGCTGTTTGTCGGCGTCGTGCTGGTCGCGCGCTGAGCGCGGGCCTGCGGTGCGGCGACCCAGAACTATCTCTACTCGCTGTATGATGCGCTGGTCAGCATCAACATCCCGTCAGACAAGGCACTGGCGGTCGTCGATGCGATGGAGCGCGACATGAGCACGCATCTCGCCACCAAGGCCGACCTCGAGTCGCAGCGCCTCATCGGCAAAGCCGACCTCGAAAACGTCCGTGACTCCCTGCAATCCGACCTTGCGCTCGTCGTTCAGGCGCTGGAGTCCGGGCTTGCTGGGGTTCGCCGGGACCTGGAGTCCGGGCTCGCTGCGGTCCGCCGGGACCTGGAGTCCGGGCTTGCTGGGGTTCGCTGGGACCTGGAGTCCGGGCTCGCTGCGGTCCGCCAGGAAGTGAAGTCCGAGTTCGCCTTGCTGCGTCGCGAGACGCAAGCCGAAAACGCGCTGCTGCGACAGGAGCTCAAGTCCGATGTTGCGCTGCTTCGTTACGAGCTCGAGACCACTTCCGCGAGGATGCAGAAAGACCTGGCGGCGGGTTTCACGGCGGCGAGCCACGAGATGGATGCCCGGTTCGCCGAGTCGCGGCGCGACGTGGATGCCCGGTTCGCGGCCGCCAGCAATGAGCTGGTCGTGGCCTTGAGCGCAGTCCGCAAGGACATCGTGATCTGGCTCGGCTCGGCCATCGCCGTGGCCGCCGGGCTGATCATCGGCGCGATCCAGCTGGCCTGATCAGATCCAGCGCCGCACGCGGCCGCGATAGTCCGCGAATTCCCGGCTGAAGATCCGCAGCAACGCACGCTCTTCCGGCGCGATCTGGAACCGGGTGATGTAGAGGACGAAGGCCGCGACGCCCACCATCGTCCACGGCGAACCGAGCCACGCGGCCCAGCCGAGCAGCACCACCGCCATCCCGAGATACATCGGATTGCGCGTGACGCGATAGATGCCCGAGGTCACCAGCGCGCTCGACGTCTCGGGCTTCAGCGGATTCACGGTCGTGCGCGCGCGGCGGAAGGCGAGCACGCCGGAGAGGGCGATGCCGAGGCCGAGTGCCGCCAGCAGGGGCGCCACGAGGTGCAGGAGGGCGAGGGTTGCGGCACCCGGTGCCTCGCCGCGCCAAGGCGGCAGCCACGACAGCAGCAGCATCGTGCCCGCACAGGCGAGCGCCACCGCCGGCGGCGGCAGCTTCAGCTCGAGCGTGGCCATGCTTCGGGCGCCTCGGGTGCAGCCGCAGCCGCAGCCGGCGGCGGCGTCGCGCAGTCGTTGCAGAGCCCCTTGATCTCCAGCGAGGTCGGCTCGATCCGGAAGCCCATCGAGCGGGATTTCTCGGCGAGCACGCGGTTCAGCGCCGGGTCGTCGATCTCGGCGACGCGGTGGCAGGCGCGGCAGACCAGGAACTGCGCCACGTGCGCCCGGCCCGGTGCATCGCAGCCGAGGAAGGCGTTCAGCGAGTCGATCCGGTGGACCAGGCCCGCCGCCATCAGGAACTCCAGCGCGCGGTAGACGGTGGGCGGCGCGGCCTTGTCGCGCTCCTTGGCGAGCTCGGCCAGGATCTCGTAGGCCCCGATCGGCTCATGGGCTCGCCAGACGATTTCCAGGATCCGCTTGCGGACCGGGGTGAGGTTCAGCCCGCGGGCCGCGCAGACCTCGGTCGCGGTCGCCACGGCCCGGTCGATGCAGGCGCCGTGGTCGTGAGGCCCGCTCTTGCGTGGTCGGGGCTTCGACATGAGGGCTACGTTATCATGTGACCCTTATGGCCACCACGGATCGGGTTCCCGTCACCGTACTGACCGGGTTTCTGGGGTCTGGGAAGACCACTCTCCTCAATCGCATCCTCTCCGAGAACCACGGCAAGCGCATCGCCGTGATCGAGAACGAGTTCGGCGAGGTCGGCGTCGATCACCAGCTCG
>Ga0315287_10007283_pt1 | contig 11086 bp, 10 predicted proteins | sample YL17G11_0_MG_FD_205037 | JGI IMG/M metagenome (GOLD analysis project Ga0315287, IMG submission 205037) | Sediment microbial communities from Yellowstone Lake, YNP, Wyoming, USA - YL17G11_0 | ecosystem: Environmental > Aquatic > Freshwater > Lake > Sediment | place: USA: Wyoming | collected...
CCAGGGCCCACGAGAGGGCCCGCCGCGCGGGCATGGGAGGGCGACGATCCATCACCCTCTGTGTCGGCCTGCCGCGAGCCGCCCTTGAGGAAGCGGCGGCGCGGAACCCTCCGGTTAGGGCCGGACTGCTCCGACGTAGCCGGAGTACGTGGAGAGCTGGGCCACGCGGACCACGTCACCGGTGTGCGGCGCGTGGACGAACTGGTCGCCGCCCAGGTAGATGCCCATATGACCGAGGCCGTGGAAGAAGACGAGGTCCCCGACCTGGAGCTGACCCGAGGGGACCTGCGGGAACGCGGCCCAGATGGCCCCCGTGTAGTGCGGGACGCTCTTGCCGATCTGCGCGTAGGCGTACGAGGCGAGACCGCTGCAGTCGAAGCCGGAGGGGCTGGAGCCGCCCCAGACGTAGGGAACGCCCAGGTACTGCATCGCGACGCTGGCGGCGGCCGCGTTGCCGCTGCCGCTCGGAAGGGGCGTCGCGGGCGCAGCTACCGCCGCGGCGGTCGGCGCGACGGTGGAGGGCGAGGATGAGGCCACGGCGGCGGCGGCCTGGCGTTGGCGGGCGACCTCCGCGGCTGCGGCCGCCTCGCGGGCCTTGCGCTCCTGTTCGGCCCTCAGGAGGCCCTTGAGCTCGGTGCTGGCGTTGTCGAGGACGGCCTGGCGCTGGCCGAGGAGGTCCTCCACCTTGGCCTTCTGGCGAGCCTTCGCCGCGACGGCGTCCTCGGCGATGGCCCTGTCCTCCACCAGCTGCGCGCGGAGCTTGGCGAGCGTCGCCTTGTGCTCGCGGAGGCCGCCCACGACCTGGGCGTCCTGCTCGCCCACGCGGTCGAGCAGATCCATCGAATCGGCGGCGGCGGTGATGCTGCCGCTCGTGATCAGGACCTCGGCGAGGCTCGGGTCGGGCGAGGCGTAGATGCCGCGCAGGCGCTCGGCGAGCACCTCGCGGCTCGCCTCCAGGTCGCGCTGGGTCTGCTTGGTGAGGGCGGTGTTCTCCTCGATCCGAGCGTTCACCTGGCCGAGCTGGTACTGGGCGCCGTTGTACGCCTCGGCAGCCACTTCGACCTGGGTGTTGATGGCATCCAGGTCGGACTGGATCTGAGCAACCTCGGCGCGCTTCGCCTCGATCGCCGCCGGTTCGGTCGTCGCGACCGATGCCCCGAACGCCATGAGCGACGAGAGCACGATCGTTGCGATGCCGGTGGCTACAAGGTGACGCGGGCGTCTCAGAAAGCGAGTCTCCTGCGCGTTTACGGGGCTCGGGGAGCCGGACATCAGCCCCAGCCGATGCGGCACGGTACCACCCCTGCTCGTGAAGGCACAACTGCAGGGCCCGGTATTTACGGCCTTCATAACTTCGCCCTCCCTGCATTGATGCATCGGGCCGCGCAGGGAATGATTGAGGCGTGAGGCTCATCCGAACGCTCGCCGCCGTGTGCCTCGCCGCCGCCGCCGCGATTCCCATGGCGCTGGGACAGGGCGGCGCCGAGCCGACCGCGAAGGCCGTCGGCTACGCGGCGTTGCTGCCCGTCGGCACCCAGGGCGCCGTGGCCGCGACCGCCACCGGGCCCACCGAGCGGAGCGCGAGCGTCGGCGGCCTGCGGCCGGCCGGCGGAGGGAGCATCGCGAGCATCCGCGTCAGCGTGAGCGCCTCGGCCCGCGGCCTCGCGGGCACCGCCGAGGGCAGCGTCACGGTGAGTGGCGCGAGCCTCCTCGACGGGCGGGTCTCCATCGGGTCCCTGCGGATGGCGGCCCGCGCGGTCGCGGGCGGGGAGGACGGGAGCGGCCTCACCGAGGGCGCCGTGTCGGACCTGGTCGTGGATGGCGTGGCGGTCGCCGCGGGCCCGGGGAGCCGGGTGGACGTCGCCGGCATCGGGACGCTCGTCTTCCTGGAGCAGGTGTCCGACGGAGCGGGCGGCGTGCGCGCCAACGGTGTCCGCCTCGAGGTGACCGACGCCCACGCGGCCACGGTGATCGGCCAGCCGTTCGTCCTCGGGCACCTCGACCTCGCGGCGACCGAGGGCACCGCCCCGATCGCACCGGAGCCGAAGGAGGAGCCCTCCCCGGCCGGCGGCGGGTCGGGAGCGCCCGCGCGGACCACCACCGGACCCCGCGCGGCCCCCGCCCCCGCTCCCGAGGCGACCCCCGCGGCCCCGCTCACGACCACCCCGCCCCTGGGGCTCCCGCGCCGCGCGGCGCCCGAGGTGGCCATCCCCACCGACGGCGGCTACGTCTTCCCGGTCGCGGGCGAGGTCGGCTTCGGCGACGACTACGGCGCCCCCCGCGCGGGGACCGGCTGGCACCACGGCAACGACATCTTCGCGCCCCGCGGGACGCCCCTCCTCGCCGTCGCCGACGGCACGCTCTCACGCGTCGGCGTCAACACGCTCGGCGGCAACCGCCTCTGGTTGACCGACGACTCGGGCAACGCCTTCTACTACGCCCATCTGTCCGCCTACGCCCCGGCCGCCGTCGAGGGCGCCCGCGTGAGCGCCGGCCAGGTGATCGGCTTCCTCGGCAACACCGGCCAGGCGATCACCACCCCGCCGCACCTCCACTTCGAGGTCCATCCCGGCGGAGGCGACAGCGTCAATCCCTATCCCTACCTCGTGGCCTGGCAGCGTGGCTCGGACATCCCGAGGGCCTTCATCCAGGCCGCCACCTCACCGGCCCCGGCCCCGGCCGTCGGCGCGGTGCTCGTGGACGGGGTCCCGGAACTCGACACGGCGCCCGAAGCCGGCGACGGACTGGCGACGCCCGCGACCTGAGCGCGAGGAGGCGGGCGCGCCGCGCGCGGCGCGCGGATCCCGTCCCGTCGCGAGCCGACGGGATCTCGCATCGCTCCGATCGCGCCGCGCCCGCACCATGGGTCCGATGGCGCGCGGGCATTGACTTCCCTCCCCCGGACTGGGAATGCTCCCGCTGGGAGACGCACGTCCCGGCCAAGGCGAGAAGGGGATGGGTTGCCGACCCCGGCCAGCATGCCGCCTCGCAGCATCGCGCCATGACCGCGGTCGATCCGGCAGCGCGCCGGCCGGACGCGTTCCTGTCCTACTCGCGACGAGACCGGGAACTCGCCGACCGCCTTGCCGCGGTGCTCGAGGAGCGCGGCAAGGACGTCTGGGTCGACGTCCAGGACATCCCCGCGGCGTCGCGTTGGCGCGACGAGCTGGCTCGGGCGATCGAGGTGAGCGACGCCGTGATCGCCCTGGTGACCCCCGCATGGGTGGCGTCCGAGAACTGCCGGCAGGAGATCGAGCACGCGGATGCGGCGGGAAAGCGCATCGTGCCGCTGCTCGCGACCGCGACCGGATCCATCCCGGAGGTCCTGACCGCCCGCCAATGGGTGGAGCTCGGCGCCGAGCCGGACTGGGCCGGCGCCGCCGACGAGATCGTCGCGGCCATCGAGACCGACCTCCCCTACGTCCGCGCCCACGCGCGCTACCTCGAGGAGTCCCAGCGCTGGGGAGCCTCCGGCCGCGACCGTGGATTCCTGCTTCGCGGCGGGGAGCTGCGCGCGGCCGAGGAGTGGCTCGCGACCCGATCGGAGCGCCGCGAGCCCCGGCCCACCGCCGAGCAGATCGCCTTCGTCCAGGCGAGCCGCTCGGACGCCACCCGCCGCCTGCGGGTGCTGACGGCCTCCGCATGCGTCGCCACGGTGTTGGTGGTCGCGCTCGGCATCGTCGCACTCCTTCAGCGCAACGTCGCGGTCGACCGCGAGCACCTCGCTCGTTCGCGAGAGCTCGCGGCACTGTCGGAGGTGCGGCGGGCCACCGACCCAGAGCTCGCCGTGCGGCTCGCGATGCAAGGGCTCGGCGAGAGTGACACCGGCGAGGCTCAGATCGCCCTGCGCCGGGCGATCCGTGAGTCCCCGCTCGTCGCGCGCTTCGGCGGGCCGCGCGACGAGGTGAACGATGCCGCGATCACCGCCGACGGGCGAACCGTGGTGACCGCGCGCAGGGACGGCCTCGTCCGGGCGTTCGATACGTCGACCGGTGACACACGGTGGTCATGGACGGGCCTGTCCGGTCTGCAGAGCGTGGCCGTGGCGCCCGGCGGCCGAGAGGTCGCCGTGGGTCAGGCAGGTGTCGTCGAGGTCCTCGGCATCGACGATGGACGCCCGATCACGCGGTTCTCGCTCGGCGCCGAAGGGGAGAGCACCGTGGGGGTCCCGAGTCCTGACGGCCGGACCATCGCCGGCGAGACCGTCCAGCTCGGCGACCTCCGAGGGGTCCTGAAGCTCTGGGAGAGGGGGACCGGCCGCGAGATCGCCGATCTCAGCGCGGACGACCTCCCGTTCCGACCGGTCTTCGGCCCGGGCGGCCGGATCGTCGCCGTGCCCTACCGGAGCGGGAACATCCGGGTCTGGGATGCCAGGACCGGACGACTGCTGCATCTGCTCGACGGCCATGCCGGATCGCCGGTGAACCGGGTGGACGTCGACCCCCGCGGCCGATGGATCGCGTCCGCGGCCGACGACGGGCATGCCGTCCTCTGGGACGCCGCCACCGGGGCTCGGGTGTCGACGCTCGTCACCAGCGACCGGCCTCTGCGGTCCGTGCGCTTCAGTCCGGACGGGAGGCGTGCGGCGGTGACCGGCGCGGACGGCCTCGTGTACGTCTGCGACGTGCCGTCCGGCGACGTGGTCGCGCAGCTGAGCGGACACGAGGCGGCCGTCGTGAGCGCGGACTTCCTCGACGCGAGGACCCTGGTGACGGGCAGCGACGATGGCACCGCGCGAGTGTGGGACCTCGATCGCTTCCGGCAGTCGGCGGTACTCCTCGGCCATGGCCTGGGCGTCCGGATCCCCGGAGGGACGTCTGCCCACCTGCTGACGGTCGGGGAGGAGGGCACCGCTCGCGTCTGGCGCCTACCCCGGGCGTCGGGCAGGACGATCGGCGCGGCCGGCTCGATCGACCGCTTCTCGGTCGCCCGGGACGGGGAGCTTCTCACGACGGCGAGGACCGGAGGACCCGACCCCGCGCTCTGGGCGCTCGCGCCCGACGGGCTCAACCGCCGACTCGCCACCGATGCCCGGGCGTTCGACGCCGACATCTCCGCCGACGGGTCGCTCGTCGTCTTCGGTGGCGTCGGCCTGCGTCTGGCGGGGGATGACGGCCAGGTGCGCGACGTGGTGGAGGTCGGCTCCCTCGACGTCGCCGCCGGGCCCGACGGGCATCGAATCGCCGCCCGCGTCGAGGGCGACGTGGAGCTGCGCTCGGGCGCGGACGGATCCCTGGTCGCGAGGGTTCCCGGCGGCGAGCGGGTCCTCTTCCCGTTCATGTCCTTCAGCCGGGACGGGAGCGCGGTGGGTACCGCGGACCTCGGCAGCCCGATCGTGGTGGCCGACGCCGAGACCGGAGTGGTGATCGGCTCCGTGCCGTCCCCGGAGGTCGGCTCGCTGCCGGACTTCGCGATCGATCCCACGGGGGACCGGGTCTTCAGGATCGCCTACGGCTTCCCCCGGGAGCCGGTGATCGTCGACGTGCGCTCCGGCGCCCGCACCCCGCTCAGCGGGTCCACCGCGGGCGCTCTCGACTCGGCGGTCTTCAGCTCCGACGGAGCGCTGCTGCTCACCGCGGGCGGTGGCGCGGCCCAGATCTGGAACGCCGCCGACGGAGGGCTGATCCGCGAGTTGGGCAGCGACCGCAGCCGGACCTCGACGGCGGCGTTCAGCCCCGACGACCGGCTGGTCGTGACGGGTCACGACGACGGCATGGTCCGCGTCTGGGACCGGGAGACCGGCGCGATGCTGGGGGAGTTCGACGTCGGCACGGGCCCGGTGGCGCAGGTCGCGATCGCCTTCGGAGGCGAGCGCATCCTGGCGGTCGGGAAGGAGCAGACCCTGCGCATGCTCACCTGCGACGCGTGCGCGCCCTCGGATCGGCTGCCGACCCTGGCGGCCGATCACGTGGCGTTCGGCGACCTCGACCCGGGCTGACCCGCCGGGATCCCTCTACGCCCCGAAGCTGTCCCCGCAGGAGCAGGTGGAGGTGGCGTTCGGGTTGTTGATGCGGAACCCGCGGCGCAGGAGGCCGTCCTCGTAGTCGATGACCGACCCGGTGACGTGGATCGCGCTCTTGAGGTCCATGAGCATCGTGACGCCGTTGGAGACGACCTCGCGGTCGCCCGGGGCTGCCGCCTCGCCCGTCTCCAGCAGGTCGAGCTTGTACTCGAGCCCCGAGCAGCCGCCGGCGAGGATGCGCAGTCGGACGCCCTCCGGCCGGCCCTGCTCGGCCGCCGACGCGCGGATGTAGGCGGCCGCGGAGGGGGAGACGGTCACGAAGGCCTCCCCGCCGGCCTCCGCCTGGCGCGCGGCGCGGGCGCGGGCCCGGGCCGCGGCCTTCTTCTCCTCGAGCGTCAGCGGCCGGTCGGCGGCCGGCGGGCTCGCCTGGGCCGCCTCAGCCAAAGCCCATCACCTTCATGAGGAACTTGCCCTCCTCGGTCATCGCGTCGGGCGACCACGGCGGGTCCCAGACCCAGTTGACGTCGACATGGGTCACGCCCTCGAGGGGCTCCAGCGCGGCCCGCGAGTCGCCCAGGATCTGCTCGGTGAGGGGGCACCCCATCGAGGTGAGGGTCAGGTCCAGGATGACCTTGCCGTCCTCGCCGATGTTCACGCCGTAGAGGAGGCCGAGGTCGACGATGTTGACGCCGAGCTCGGGGTCCTCCACCTGCTTCATCGCGCTGCGGATCTCCTCTTCGGTGACCATCGGCTACGCCTCCTCGCGCTGGTAGGTCTGGATCGCGTCCTTGGCGGCCATCCATCCGAGCAGCGCGCACTTCACGCGCACCGGGTACTTGGCCACGCCCTCGAGGGCGATCGCGTCGCCGAGGCGGTCCTCGTCGCCCTGCTCGGAGCCGTGCATCACCATCCGGAAGTGCTCGACCACCTCGAGCGCCTCCTCGAGGGTCTTGCCGACGAGCGCCTCGCTCATCATCGACATCGAGGCCTGTGAGATCGAGCAGCCCTCGCCGGTGTGGGCGATCTCGGTCACGATTCCGTCGACGATGTTGAGCTCCAGGTGGATCTCGTCGCCGCAGAGCGGGTTGTTCTGATCCACCGCCACGGTGGGGTTGTCCAGCGACCCCTCGCCGCGCTTGCGGCGGTAGTGGTCGAGGATCAGGTCCTGGTACAGGTCGTCGAGGCCGCCCACGTGCTCCCCTACCTCAAGGCGACCCGGGCATTGCCCAGGGCGCGCACGAATACATCGATCTCCTCGGTGGAATTGTAGAGGTACGTGCTCGCGCGGGCCGTGGCCCCCACGCCGAGCACGCGCATGAGCGGCTTGGCGCAGTGGTGGCCCGCCCGCACGCACACGCCCTCCTGGTCGACCAGCTGGGCGATGTCGTGCGGGTGCAGGTCGGGAAGGCTGAACGACACGGCCCCGCCGCGGACGGCCGGATCGCGTGGGCCGTAGATCGTGATGTCCTCGACCTGCGACAGCGCGTCGAGCATGTACGCCGTGAGCTCGACCTCGTGCGCCCGCACGGCGTCCAGGCCGACGGCCATCAGGTACTCGGCCGCCGCCCCGAGCCCGATCGCCTCGGCGATGGGAGGGGTGCCGGCCTCGAACTTCCAGGGCAGGTCGGCCCAGGTCGAGCCCTCGGTGGTGACGTTGGAGATCATCTCGCCGCCCCCGAGGAACGGCTCCATGGTCTCGAGGATCTCGCCCCGCCCGATCAGGACCCCGATGCCCGTGGGCCCGAGCATCTTGTGACCGGTGAATGCGAAGAAGTCGCACCCGAGCGACGGCACGTCGACCGGCATCTGGGGGACGCTCTGCGAGCCGTCCACCAGCACGAGTGCGCCCTTCTCGTGGGCCATGCGGGCGATCTCGGCCACCGGGTTGATGGTGCCGAGCACGTTGCTGACGTGCACCACGCCGACCATCCGGGTGCGCTCGGTCAGGAGGCCGGCGAACGCGTCCAGGTCGAGCTCGCCGCCCGGGGTGACCGGCGCGAAGCGCACGACCGCGCCGGTGATGGCGGCCACGATCTGCCAGGGGACGATGTTCGAGTGATGCTCCATCTCGGTGACGAGGATCTCGTCGCCGGCGCGCAGGTTGCGCACGCCCCACGCCCAGGCCACCAGGTTGATGGCCTCCGTGGCGTTCTTGGTGAAGACGACCGACTCGCGCCGCGCCCCGACCAGCCGGGCGACCGCGTCGCGCCCTGCCTCGTAGCGCGCCGTGGCCTCGGCCGCGAGCTCGTACACGCCGCGATGGACGTTGGCGTTGGTCTCGCGGTAGTACGCGTCCATCGCGTCGAGCACCGCGGTGGGCTTCTGCGATGTCGCCGCGGAGTCGAGATACACCAGCGGCGCCCCGTGGACGGTCCGCGCGAGGATCGGGAAATCCGCCCGCAGCGCGGTGACGTCGATGGCCGCCGCCGTGCTCACCTCACCCGCCGGCGCCTGCGGGCGCCACGGCCTCCTCGGCGGCGCCGAACTCCACGTAGCCGTGCTCCTCGAGGTAGTCGGCCAACTCCGGGCCGCCGGTGCGGGCGATCCGGCCCTCGAACATGACGTGCACCACGTCGGGGCGGATGTAGCGCAGGATGCGCGTGTAGTGGGTGATGATCAGGACGCCGAGGTTCGGTCCGCGCATGGTGTTGACGCCCTCGGAGACGACCTTCAGGGCGTCGACGTCGAGACCGGAGTCGGTCTCGTCGAGCACGGCGAACTTCGGCTCGATCATCGCCATCTGGAGGATCTCGTGGCGCTTCTTCTCGCCGCCAGAGAAGCCCTGGTTGAGATAGCGGTCGGCGAAGGAGCGGTCGAACCCGAGCAGCTCCGACTTGGCGTCGAAGAGCTTGATGAAGTCGCGGGGGGAGATGTCCTCGCCACGGATCGCGTTGATCGACGTGCGCAGGAAGTTCATCACCGACACGCCGGGGACCTCGACGGGGTACTGCATCGCCAGGAACAGGCCGAGGCGGGCGCGCTCGTCGGCCTCCATCTCGACGATGTCCTGGCCGTCGAAGATCACCGAGCCGCCCGTGATCTCGTAGCGGGGGTGGCCGGCCAGCGCGTAGGCCAGGGTGCTCTTGCCGGAGCCGTTCGGGCCCATCAGCGCGTGGACCTCCCCTTGGGGGACCGTCAGGTCGACGCCCTTCAGGATCGGGGTGCCGTCGACGGCGACCTCGAGGCCGGTGATCTGCAGGATGGGGTCAGCCACGGTGCTCCTCGGTGTTCAGCGGATCAGTGGGTGTACACAGCTCGGGGTGGGGTCGACCAGGACGCGGCCGTCCTGGATCTCCACCGCGAAGGTCGGCAGCGCCCGCGACGCGGGCGGTGTCAGCACCTCGCCGGTGCGCAGCGAGAACTGCGCGCCGTGGCGGGGGCACTCGATGCGGTCGTCCTCGACCCAGCCCGCCGACAGCGAGGCCAGGGCGTGGGTGCACACGTCGTGCACCGCGAGGACGGTCCCGTCGACGTTCACCAGGCACACCGGTGTCTCGGCCACCTCGACGAGCATCGGCTCGCCGGGGGCGAGGTCGGCCAGCGCGGCGACATCGACGAGGGCGTTCAGGAGAGCTTCTCCTGCACCGCGGCCTCGAGCTCGGTGCGCAGCTCCTCGAGGCTCACCATCTCGAGGACCTCCTGGAGGAAGCCCATGACGATCAGCCGCTTGGCCTCGGCCGTCGGGACCCCGCGCGACTGGAGGTAGAAGAGGTGCTCGTCGTCGACGCGCCCCACGGCGCCCGCGTGGGAGCACTTCACCTCGGCGGTCTCGATCTCGAGGAACGGGATCGTGTCCGCCCGGGCTCCGTCGTTGAGCACCAGGTTGCGGTTGGTCTGGTACGCGTCGGTGCCCGGCGCGCCCGGGGGCACGATCAGGTTGCCGAAGAAGACCGTGTGCGCGTGGTCCTGGATCGCGCCCTTGTACAGCAGGTTCGAGTAGCACTGCGGCGCCTCGTGGCGCGCGATCACCCGGTGCTCGAAGTGCTGCTCGCCGCCGGCGAAGTACAGGCCGAGGGCGCGCGCGTCGGCGCCCGGGCCGGCGCAGACCACCGTCGGCTCCACGCGGACGACGTCGCCGCCGAGGGTGACCACCACCGAGCGCACCTTGGCGTCGCGGTCGACCCGCGCCCGCAGCATCGCGTGGTGGCGCACGCCGGCGCCCCAGTCGATCACCGAGATGTGCTCCAGCTCGGCGCCCTGGCCGACGTAGAGCTCGACGACGGTCGACGCCTGGACCGGTCCGGAGACCTCGGGCGAGGCGTAGCGGTCGATGACCGTCGCCTTGGCGCCCTCCTCCACGACCACGAGGGTCCGGCCGAAGATGCGCCCGCGTGCGCCCGACGCCGTGAGGATCGCCTCGACCGGCAGCGTCGCATGCACGCCGCGCGGGACGTAGACGAACAGCCCGCCGTCCCAGTTGGCCGCGTTCAGCGCCTCGGGGCGCTCGCCGAAGCCGATCAGGCCGTAGAGCCGGTCGCGCACGAGCGCCTCGTGCTCCTCGAGCGCCGCGCCCAGCTCGGCGACGATCACGCCCTCGGGGAGGTCGAGCAGCTCCGGGGCCCGGGCCACGCCGTCGGCGAGCCGCAGCCGCGCCGCGCGCACGCCGTCCTCGACGACCACGGCGCCGGCGGCGCCCGGTGCCTCGGGCTCGGAGCCGGTCAGCGCGAGGTCGGCGGGCGGGGTGAACCGCCAGGCCTCCTCCTCGCCGGTCAGGGCGGGGAGGGTGGCGAGGTTCTGGGTCGCGGCGTCACGGACCTCCTGGGCCCACGCCGGGATCGCGCTAGCCAATCGAGCCCTCCATCTGCAGCTCGATGAGCCGGTTGAGCTCGACGGCGTACTCCATCGGCAGCTCCTTGGCGATCGGCTCGATGAAGCCGCGCACGATCATCGCCATGGCCTCCTCCTCCGACAGCCCGCGGCTCATGAGGTAGAAGATCTGATCGTCGGCCACCTTCGACACGGTGGCCTCATGGCCGATGTTGACATCCGCCGAGCCGACCTCCATGTAGGGGTAGGTGTCGGAGATGGAGTCCTCGTCGAGGATGAGGGCGTCGCACTGGACGTGGGCCTTGCAGCCGTAGGCGTCGGGCTCGACGTGCACCAGGCCGCGGTAGCTGGTGCGGC
>Ga0315287_10007284_pt1 | contig 11085 bp, 8 predicted proteins | sample YL17G11_0_MG_FD_205037 | JGI IMG/M metagenome (GOLD analysis project Ga0315287, IMG submission 205037) | Sediment microbial communities from Yellowstone Lake, YNP, Wyoming, USA - YL17G11_0 | ecosystem: Environmental > Aquatic > Freshwater > Lake > Sediment | place: USA: Wyoming | collected...
GAGTACTCGCCCGTCCCCAACGCCACGGTGAACGGGTTCCCGTCATGATGCTTGGACATCGACCGCAGGCCGTACGGGCTGAGGAACTCGTTCTCGTCGAGCATCTTGGACAGCATGGTGACCAGGCGCTCGGGGTTGACGATTGAGAACAGTCGGAACTGCTGCCCGTCGCGGATATGGATGGTTCCGATGACGCCGCGATACTGCGGTTTGTTGTCGAAGAACCAGTGAAACCGTTCGGCGAACTCCGGTAGCCGCGCGAGGACCTCCTCCGGCATGCTCGCTGTCGCGCTCAGGGGAAGTAGTCCGACCATGGAACGCACGCGCATCGGCTCGGTGCGCCCGTCACCAAAGCGCAGGACGTCGTAGTAGAAGCCGTCGTGCTCATTCCACAGTCCGCGCTTGTCGATCGCATCGGCGATGTAGGCGAAGTGCTCGAAGAACTTGGTGGACACGTCCTGGTAGATGGGGTCATGTTGGGCGAGGAGCAGGGACATCTGCAGCATCCCTAGGCAGTACATCGCCATCCACGCCGTTCCGTCACTCTGCTCCAGCGTGGTTCCCTCGGGCAACCCCCGGGAGCGGTCGATGGGTCCGATGTTGTCCAGCCCGAGGAAGCCCCCTTCGAAGACGTTGTTGCCCTCACGATCCAGTCGGTTCACCCACCAGGTGAAGTTGATGAGCAGTTTGCGGAAGACGCGGGCGAGGAACGTGAAGTCCTTGGCGCCGTCGATGTAGAAGACCCGGGTTGCCGCGAGCGCATGCACGGGCGGGTTCACGTCGCTGAAGTTCCACTCGTACGCCGGAATCGCGCCGTTGGGATGCATGTACCACTCGCGTAGCAGCAAGGTGAGCTGAGACTTGGCGAATTCGGGATCCACTTGGGCAATGGGTATGCAGTGGAAGGCGAGATCCCAGGCGGCGTACCACGGGTACTCCCAGGGATCAGGCATGGAGATCACGTCGTGGTTGTTGAGGTGGCTCCAGGCGCGGTTGCGTCCGCTTCTGCGCTTGTCGCTGACCGTCGGACCTGCGGGGTCCCCGTCGAGCCACTTCTCCACGTCATAGTGGAAGAACTGCTTACCCCACATCAGGCCCGCTATCGCCTGGCGCACAATGCGTTGCTCGTCCTCGGTCATCGTTTCGGTTGCCAACCCAGCGAAGAACTCGTCGGCCTCCGCTTGGCGCGCTCTGATCACGGTGTCGAAGCCCTCAGCGAGGTCCAAGCCCGAATGGTCGCCCGCGCTCAGGCGTACGCGAATCTCGGTTGACTCGCCGGGCCCGAGTGTCACGATGTGATGCAGCGCCGCCTTAGTCCCCTCCTGAGCGGGGTTGACTGTGGAGTCATTCGTATCCAGCCGCTTCACGACGTGGTCGTTTATCGCGTCCTTCGGGTGGGCGGGTCCGGTAGCCGTCCCGAAGATGCGCTGACTGTTGGTCTCGTTGTCGCAGAAGAGCGCCTGCGCGGCGGGGTCGCCCACCAAAGTGAGGCGACCGAGGCGATCATGGTCGGCCAGGACACGATTCTCGTCCCACACCATGCGCGGTGCGGCCGTGGCGGTCGAGTCGCCCCAGGACCAGGTGTTACGGAACCAGAGCGTAGGGAGCACGTGCAACGTCGCGGCCTCGGGTCCGCGATTGGCAACGGTTATGCGCATCAGCAGGTCATGAGCATCTGCTTTGGCGTAGTCGACGGTGATCGCCCAATACTTGTCGTTGTCGAAGATCCCGGTGTCGATGAGTTCGTACTCTGGTTGCGTGCGATCGCGACGTGCGTTCTCCGCGATGAGTTCGGCGTACGGGAACTCGGCCTGGGGATAGTGGTACCGCCACGTCATCCACGAGTGCGTCGGGGTCGAGTCGAGATACCACCAGTAGTCCTTGGCGTCTTCGCCATGGTTGCCCTGGGGGCCGTTCAGGCCGAAGATGCGCTCCTTGAGGAAGGGATCCCGTTCGTTCCACAGCGCAAGTCCGAGGCAGAAGCGTTGGTCCTTGTCGCAGACGCCGGCCAGGCCGTCTTCGCTCCAGCGGAAGGCGCGTGACTTGGCGTCGTCGAAGGGGAAGTAGTTCCACGCGTCGCCGTCGTCGCTGTAGTCCTCCCGGACCGTTCCCCAGGCGCGTTCGGACAGATAGGGTCCCCACTCCCGCCACATCACCTCGTCGCGATTGGCCTGGTCGAGTCGTTCCTGCTCCCTGGACATGGCAAATGAGGCTAGTGCGTGGTCCGTGGTTGTGGCCCGGGTTGGCACTTCTCGAGGGCGGTTCGCCAGTAGGACATTCGGGCCCAGAACTCAGGCTCCGGAACCTCAGGTGCGAAGAGCCACATGGGGTAGGTGTTGTTGCCGATGAGTACGTCCTTGCGTTCGAGCGGGTCCGCGTCGTCGATCGGGTACCAGTGGTAGCCGTGCGGTTCGATCTCGGCCTGAAGAACCCCCTCTGCTTGGCGGGGCAGCACTTCACACAGGATCCAGGGCCGATGCTCCGACACGGTCACCATTCCGCCACGCAGTACGTCAGGCTCGGTCATCTCCGTATCCAGTTTCAGCACGGCGGGAGGCTGCTGGCTCGCCTCGACGAGCCGATCGATGGTGTCGACCTGTACGTCGATGCTCGCGTGTGACGGCTTGAACCCAGCCTGCAGCGAGTTCGACGTATCCGACTTCGTGGAGAGGTAGAACGTCTTCAGTGCGGACTCCGCACCGAGTGCAAGTTGACGGCAGTCAACCCGAAGGTGATTGCTTACGGCGGTGTTGCTTGCAACGAGCAGGGTCTCCGGGGTGGGCTCGAATGCCAGGACATCACGATCGGTGAGGGAAGCCGCGAGCAGGGCAAACACACCGATGTTGGCCCCAACGTCCCATACCGGGCCTGCCGGCGCCGTGTCGAGCACTGCCAGGAAGCACGCGAGCGCTTCCCGCTCGTACCCCGCCAGGCCCTTGGCCTGCAAGATCCTTGGCATGGTCAGGCCGACCGGTGCCTCGAACAGCAATCCGCCTGCCCCGCTGCGCGCGGGTGTGGGGAGCCGGACCCAGACTTGCCACGAGCCAGTAGTCGGCGGGGGCGGCGGCAGTCCACGGATTCGACGGTAGAACCGATGGGCGGTCGGGTTGCGATGCAACAGCCGAGAGAGACGCCGCTTCAGGTCCGCAGGCCAGGACACCGCCGCCGCTCCCTTCTCGATCGTGACCGATGATCGTGACGGCTGGTCGAATCCCGGGTCAGCACCGGACGGGTGTATCCAAGCACGGGATTACGAAATGCGGACCCAAGGCCCAGATCGCTTGACTCGGGGTCCGTGCCTCCGCGTACCGTCGGCGCATGTACGCCGTGGCGGACCAACCGCTGACCGAGGCCGCCGCTGAGGCCTATGTCGAGCGGACCTGCTTCAAGACGGGCCCACCAGGCACCCTGGGGCTGGAGTTGGAGTACATCCCCGTTCAAGGCCGAAGTTGGACCGTACCTGTTGATCACTCCCGGATCGCCGCCACGATCAAGTCCCTGTCACCGCTCCCGGCCGGTGGGCTCGTCACCTTCGAGCCCGGCGGCCAGGTTGAGCTCAGCACCCGCCCCGCGCCGGACCTCGACTCATTGCTGCGCGACGCCCAAGCCGACCTCGATGAACTCCGTTCGGCGCTTGGTGCTCACGACATCCTGTTGGTGGGCACTGCCCTTGATCCGATCCGCCCGTCGACGCGAATCCTGGACCATCCGCGATACGCAGCCATGGAACGCCATCTCGACCAGTGGGGTCCGTCCGGTCGAACGATGATGTGCTCGACCGCCTCCGTTCAGATCACCGTCGAGGCGGGCGAGGAGGCGGATCTGGGGGGTGCGGCGTCCGTCGACGATCCACGGGGCTACCGCGCGCGGTGGCACCTCGTACACGCGATGGGGCCGACGCTGCTCGCCACCTTCGCGAATTCGCCGTACCGCGGCGGTTCGGTCACCGGGTGGAAGAGCAGTCGCCAAGCGGCTTGGCTGGACTTCGATCCATCTCGGACGGCATCCGCGCTCGCTGGCGGCGTTGACCGCTCGCTCGGCGATATTCGAGAGTGTTACGCCCGCTACGCCCTCGACGCACAACTGATGCTGATACGCCGGGACAACGAAGACTGGTCCGCTCCACGCGGGGTCACGTTCCGCGACTGGACCCGAGGGGCCTGGCAGGCGCACCCCGGGCTGCGCGCACCGACCGCCGGTGACCTCGACTACCACCTCACGACCCTCTTTCCGCCCGTGCGCGCACGTGGCGCCCTCGAGGTGCGCTACCTCGATGCGCAGTCCGTCGATCACTGGCGGGTGATGACCGCGGTGCTCGCGGCGCTGATGGATGACGCGTACGTGGCAGACGCGGTGCGTTGCGCGGTTGAGGCGGTCGAGGATCGCTGGGAGGACGCCGCCAGGTACGGACTCGCCGATCACGACCTCGCCAAGTCCGCGGTCACCTGCCTGGGGATCGCGCGGGATTCGCTCTCGCACTCGCGCCGCCACCCCGACGGTCAACTGCTCGACGAGCTGGACGACTTCGTTGAGCGTTACACCTCACGCGGGCGCTGCCCGGCTGATGACCTGCTGGACAATCCGGCTGGATTCGACGACCTGATCCACGCGGCTGGGATCCGGGAGCCCAAGGCATGCTGACCGACCTGGCCTCGGCGAGCGATGAGCAACTCAAGGAGAGAATCGCGGCGGACCTGGAGCGACAACGTGAGCGCACGAACACGCTCACAACTGCGGTCGAGGATCCGGACCTGCTGGCCCAGCACTCGCCGCTGATGTCGCCATTGGTGTGGGACCTCGCCCATGTGGGGAATCAGGAGGAACTCTGGTTGCTGCGTGATGTCGGTGGTCGCGAGCCAATCCTCGGTGCGAGCATCGATCAGCTCTACGACGCGTTCCGGCATCCGCGCAGGACCCGACCTTCGCTGCCGCTACTGGACGTCAACGAGTCGCGTCGATACGTCGCCGATGTTCGGGGTCGAGTGTTGGACGTGCTCGACGATGTGGAACTCGGTGGTCGACCGCTCCTGGAGAGTGGGTTCGCCTTCGGAATGATCGTGCAGCACGAGGCCCAGCATGACGAGACGATGTTGGCGACTCATCAACTGCGGCGCGGAGAAGCTGTCCTCACGGCACCGCCGCCGCCCGTACCACTCAGCGCTTCTCTGCCTGCGGATGTCCTCATTCCCGACGGTGAATTCACGATGGGTACGTCGACCGAGCCGTGGGCGCTCGACAACGAGCGACCCGCCCATCTCGTACATGTTCCTGCCTTCCGCCTCGACACGGTGCCGGTGTGCAACGCGGCGTACCAGGACTTCATCGCCGACGGCGGATACATGAATCCGAGATGGTGGACGGATGCCGGGTGGACTCACCGTGAGCGCGAAGGTCTGTTCGCGCCGCTCTTCTGGCGGCGTGAGGAGGGTCAGTGGATTCGGAGCCGTTTCGGTCGCGACGAACTCCTGCCGCCCGAAGAGCCGGTCATGCACGTCTGCTGGTACGAAGCCGATGCCTACGCACGCTGGGCCGGCAAGAGGCTGCCCAGTGAGCACGAGTGGGAGAAGGCGGCGCGCCACGACCCGGTCAGCGGGCGGTCGCGCCGATTCCCGTGGGGTGACAGTGATCCCACGCCGGATCAGGCCAATCTCGGACAGCGTCACCTGCAGCCGGCACCTGTCGGCGCCTACCCGGCTGGCGCCTCGGCCAACGGTGTTCGGCAACTGGTGGGCGACGTATGGGAGTGGACGTCGAGCGATTTCCACGGGTATCCGGGGTTCCGCGGTTGGCCGTACCGCGAGTACTCCGAGGTCTTCTTCGGCTCGGAGTACAAGGTCCTGCGGGGAGGATCCTTCGCCACCGACATCGCGGCCTGCCGGGGGACGTTTCGCAACTGGGACTATCCGATCCGCCGGCAGATCTTCGCGGGGTTCCGCTGTGCTCGCGACGCCTCGCCGGAGGAATCCGCTGACGGTGGGACGAGCTGACCATGTGTCGTCACATCGCCTACCTGGGCCCACCCGTCTCGCTCCAGCATCTGCTGATCGACCAACCGCACTCGTTGGTCCAGCAGTCGTGGGCGCCGAAGCTGCAGACCAACGGAATCATGAACGCCGACGGGTTCGGTGTGGGCTGGTACTCGTCGGAGTCCGGTGGGGCGGGGGGCGATCCCCAGGATCCCATCCCGGCCCGGTATCGACGCGACCTCCCGATCTGGGCCGACGCCGGCTTCGTCGACCTGGCCCGAGTGACCCGATCACCCGCCGTTCTGGCCGCCTTGCGGTCGGGAACGCCGGGCTTGCCATTCGGCGAATCGGCTTGCGCCCCGTTTGCCTGCGCCCCCTTCGGCCAGGGTCCGTGGCTGTTCAGTCACAACGGGGCGATTGAGGGGTACCCGCGTAAGGCGTCATCACTCGTGGCGTCGATCGAGCCAGAGCGGCTTCTGGAGATGGAGGCGGCCACCGACTCGGCCCTGCTGTGGGTTCTCGTGCGCGAGCGGCTCGAACGTGGCGAATCCTTGGGGGACGCGCTGGCCGACGTCGCGCACCTCGCGAGCCGACAGTGCGAGGGTCGGTTCAACTTCTTGCTCACCGATGGGATCACCATCGCGGGGATCACCTTGGGCAACAGCCACTTCTGGCGTACCACCGGCGGCTCCGTCGTGGTCGCGTCCGAGCCCTACGACGACAAGCCGGGCTGGAACTCTGTCCCGGACAACACCGTGCTCATTGCGACAACGGCGGGAGTGGAGGTGTCCGCGCTGTGACGACCTACCGCCTCGACGTACACCTTCCTCCGGAGTACGGCTCTGATGCCCTTCGCCGCGATGTACTACGTGGATTGACCAGCACCCCGAAGTCCCTGCCGCCCAAGTGGTTCTATGACAAGGTCGGCAGCGCGCTCTTCGAGCAGATCACGAGGCTCCCCGAGTACTACCCGACGCGCGCTGAGCGGGAGATCCTCGAAGCCCACGCCGCCCACATCGCGTCGGTGAGCGATACCGACACGCTGGTCGAACTCGGCTCCGGATCGTCGACCAAGACACGGTTGCTCATCGACGCGATGATCGCCTCGCAGGGATTGCAGACCTATGTCGCCCTCGATGTGAGCGAGGACGCGCTGTGCGAGGCGGCCGACTCGCTGGTTCGGGACTATCAGGGCCTCCAGGTGCACGCACTCGTCGCCGACTTCACCACCCAGCTGGACCTGCTCCCCTCGTCGGGAAAGCGACTCGTCATCTTCCTCGGCGGAACGCTCGGCAACTTCGAACCCGAGCCGCGTGCGTCCTTCTTGCAGCAGGTTCGCGACTGCCTGTCGACGAATGACCGCTTCCTGCTCGGCGCGGACTTGGTGAAGTCACCGTCGGTCCTGATCCCGGCGTACGACGATGCCGCCGGGACGACCGCGGCCTTCAACCGCAACGTTCTCGAGGTGCTCAATCGTGGTCTGGATGCGAACTTCGTTCCCGACAACTTCGACCACGTCGCGCTGTGGGATGACGTCAACGAGTGGATCGAAATGCGCCTGTGTTCACGTCGCGCGCAAGCTGTACGAGTGAATGCCCTCGATCTCGACGTCTCCTTCGTGGAGGGGGAGTCGATGCGCACCGAGGTCTCGGCGAAGTTCCGGCGTGAACGCCTCGAAACGGAGATGGACGCCGCCGGCTTCGTCGAATCCGGTTGGTGGACCGACTCGGAGGATCTCTTCTCGTTGTCCCTCTGGCAACCCGCATAGTCACGCGAGCCGTCGAGGGTGATGTGCCCCGGGGGGACATGACCATGTCCGGATGACCGGGTCAGGCTCCTTCGCGTGTCGCCCGCAGTCAGACGGCCGCCAGATCCCCAGCCGCAGGAAGTGCCCCGGAGCCTCCTCCGGCCACGCTCGTCGCCGACGAGAACTCCCGACAGACCCGAGGCCGAACACCCATCGCGGATCTGGTAGACAAAGCGGCCAAGAACCAGCTCGCGTGAGGAGCCCGAGGCAGATGACGACCTGGACCGACTTGCAGGCACACGTGCACTCGACGTACGAGATCGCTGACGACCAGCCCGGTTACATGAAGCTCATCTTCGAAACCGAGCATCTGCGCAGCCAGGTGGTGGTCCTCGCGCTGGAGACACTCCTCGACGGCGCTGAGGAATGGTGCACGATCCAGTCGCCGATCGGGGACATTGCGGACCTGGACCTGCTGGCGGTTCTTCGCGCCAGCGAGGACATGCTTGTCGGTGGCCTCGGCCTCATCGGCGACTTGGTGGTGGTCAAGCACTCGGTGCCGCTCGAAGACATGAACATCACCGAGTTCGAGCGTCCCCTGGCGCTCGTCATCTACGCGGCGGATCGACTCGAGGCCAAGTTCGCCGGTGGAGACGTCCACTAGTCGGGCGAACGACTCAGCTGCTCGAGAACGCCTGATCGGTAACGGCGACCGCTGACTTCTTTGCTTCGCCCTACGTCGCGCGCAACAGGGTGGCGTAGAGCGTCAGTCCCGGGCCGAAGGCCAGGGCGATGACATGATCCCCCGATTGCAGGGCGCGCCGCTGGCGTACCTCCTCGAGTACCGCGAGCACGGTCGCGGACGAGCAGTTGCCGTGAGTGGCGAGGGTGTCGCGCGACTCGATCAGGTCGTCGGGCTCGAGGTCGAGTGCCTCGGCCGCGACATCGAGGATGCGCGGCCCGCCGGGGTGTACGGCCCACCCGCGTACGTCCTCAAGTTCCAGCTGGTGGCGAGCCAGCAGGTCATCGACCACGTTGCGCAAGTGAAGCGCCAGTACGTCGGGGACCCGCGGGGAGAGTCCCATCCGGAAGCCGAGGTCGGTGACGTCCCACGTCATATGATCCGAGGCGGACACGTCAGTCCTGGCGACGATGTCGATGATCTCGAGATTCGCACGGGCAGAACTTGACGGCTTTGGCTGGATGACGAGGGCTGCCGCCGCGTCGCTGAAGAGGGCATGCGACACGATCTGGTCGGTGTCGTTCGTGCCCGGCTGAATGTGCAGGCTGGTCAACTCGAGGCACAAGAGCAGGGCGGGACGTTGTCGAGCGGTGACATAGTCGGACACAGCGCCGAGCGCCGGAAGGGCTGCGTAGCAGCCCATGTGGCCGATGAACAGCCGCTGAACGGTGTCGGACATGCCGATGTCACGGGCGAGCAGGATGTCGAGGCCCGGAGTGGCATAGCCGGTGCAGGAAGCGACCGCGAACAGCCCGACGTCGCTGGGGTCCAACGCCGCGGCAGACAGCGCCGTGCTGATCGCTTCCTTCCCGAGCGGCATCGCCTCGGGGAGGAAACGCGAGATTCGAGCAGCCGTCGACCAACTCGAGAGGTCCTCCACGATGGGGTTTGCGACCGCGTGACGTTGCCGTACGCCCGCGGTCGTGAAGATGCGGCGGGCGATGGGGGAGTTGTTGTAGTGGTCTCTGAAGAAGCCGGCCCAGAGGTCTTCCTGGGTTGCGGACTCGGGGAATGCGAACCCAGAGCCGGTGACGATGGCGCGCCTGGTCATCCGTTCCTCACCACCTAGGTGTTGCGGCATCGGCGTCGGGATCGAGGCCAAGCGCTGCTACGCCCAGCCAATCGGCACATACGTCGGAGGTCGCGGGTTGCAGCGAACCACATCGCGCGTCGCGATAGATGCGTTCGAGCGGATTCCCGCGACGGGTCGCCGATGTTCCGGCGGCCTCCAGCATCGACGCGGCCACCTCCATCGCGGTCTGACCGGCGACCAGTTTCGCCCGGTAGACCCATTGGTTGGTCTCGGCCTCACCGGGCGCGCTGTCGATCCGGCGCGCGGCCTCGCGGACCACCAGTTGCGCGGCGGCCACCGAGGCATCTGCGCGACCGATCCGGGCCCGCACAGCCGGTAGACCGCTCAGGTTGCGCTCGTTCAAGTGCGCGATCGCGGCGTCGATCGCTGACCGAGCGACTCCGACGTACACCGCCGCGTAGCTGGCCACCAACCACTGCGGCATGATCTGCGCGAGCAGGAGTGTCAGACCCTCCAACCCTCCGATCAGAGTGTCGGACGGGACGTCTACGTCGATGTGCAGGTCCTGGCTGCCGGTGGCACGCATCCCGAGCGAGTCCCACGTCTGTTCGACGGTGAGACCGTCGCCCGCCGGCACCAAGAAGTGCGACACCTCAGGGGGATCGGCGATACGTGACTTCGCCGCGAGGAGGTACGCATCGGCGAAACCAGCGCCTGAGACGAACGTCTTCGATCCTTCGAGGTGGTAGCCGGAGTCGATCGGTTCGTACGTCGTGGTGATCTTCGACAATCGCGACCCCGCGCCGCGCTCGCTCATTGCGACGGCGTAGAAGAGTCCGTCGCGTGCACCCCCGAGGATCCGATCCCGGGCGGCGAAGTACGACTCTGGTACGCCGAGCATGCGGGCCAGGTCGTCCGGTGTTCCAGCCAGCGCCCCGGTGATCGATGCGTGCATGTTGAACACGAGAGCGGTGGCGCCGTTGGCGGCAGCCAAGGCCATCGCGACCTCGACGTAGTCGGCGAAGCCGCAACCCGGGCCACCGAGCCGGGTCGGGACCATCAGCCCGAGCAGCCCGTGACCACGCAGGTCGGAGAAGTCGGCCTCCGGGAAGATGCCCGCCTTGTCGTGATCAGCGGCACGTGCGGAGATGCGGGGCTGGAGCCGTTGCGCGGCCGCGAGCGCGTCGTGTGGGTTGGCGAGACGTCCCACGCTCACGTCGGCAGTCATGGCGACTCCTTGCGGCCCATGCCCTGGAAGAGAACAGACGTCATCCGCATCGGCAGCATTCGTACCCGCGTGGATCGACCGCTCCGCCAGGCAATCGCATCCCGCACCGACGGTCGAAGTCCACGCAGTCTCAGACGGACACCGTGTCGCGCGTAAGCCTCTACGAGCGCCCGGCGATTCACGAAGAGGGCGGGGTCGTGAATCCCGGGGGGTGCGCCGCCAGGGATCCGTTCTGCAACCGTGACAGCGAGGAAGCGACCAAGCGCCGTATCCGCAATGGTGTCGATGATCAAGGTGCCACCGGGTTTGAGCACCCGCGAGGACTCCTTGATGAGTTGGTCGAGGTCAGTGACGTGTTCGAGGATCTCT
>Ga0315287_10007285_pt1 | contig 11085 bp, 7 predicted proteins | sample YL17G11_0_MG_FD_205037 | JGI IMG/M metagenome (GOLD analysis project Ga0315287, IMG submission 205037) | Sediment microbial communities from Yellowstone Lake, YNP, Wyoming, USA - YL17G11_0 | ecosystem: Environmental > Aquatic > Freshwater > Lake > Sediment | place: USA: Wyoming | collected...
TCCACCCCACCGCGGCGGAGAGATCCGGCAGGGCGAGGTCCCAGGTGACGGGCGCGCTGCCGTAATACAGGGCTGTTGCACTGACGTTCGCGTGCCGGGTCGTCCCACTCTGGTCGTAGTTCGCCGAGATCAGGCGGTTGTACTGCGGCTGCCCCGGCAGCTGCACTCTCGGCCTGGCGTTGGGCGCAGTCACCAGCTTGGTCACCGTCGGCGTGCTGAGCGCCGGCCCGACGGCGAGCGTCTGGTTGACCGGACTGCGGAAGTACACCCCAACCGTCCGATCGCTGGTCGAGCTGCCTGGCGCCGAGGCGGTTGCAAACAGCTGCTGGAACTCGTTCGGTTGGAGCTGGGCCAGCGGGATCGCGAAGTACGGCTTTGCTCCGGACGCGGCCGTATAGCTCGCGATGCTGCTGAGCAGCCCGAAGGCCGAGCCGCGTACCCCCGTGAAGAGGGCGGCGATAAACGCCTCGTCCGTTCCGAGCCCGGTTACCGTCACATTCGCGGTGGCTGGTGCAAAGGCTTCGGCCGCGTTGAAGTCCAGCGGTGGGAGGGTGCTGCCGTCCGCGGGGTTCAGGGCACGCCGCAGGATGATCCTGTTAATCGTGAACGGCGATGCGGTGAAATCACCCCGCGTGGCCACGAGGTCCTGCGGCCCGGCAGGGACATTGAGGAGCGCGAAGTTGGTACTCCCCCCCGGGGTCGTAAATGCAGAGCTCCCACCGAGGTTTGCGGTCGCGAATTCAGTCGTGGGGCTGACACCGACGAACGAACCGCTCACTGTCTTGTTCGAGGCGCATCTGCCGCTATTCACGGTGCCTCCGAACGCAGTGAACTCCGCCAACGTGCCATATGTGACGTTCAGCTCGGTGTCGGTGCCGACGGTATCGACGACCGCGACGCCGCCCTTGCCTGATGGGAACGAGAACTGGTACGTGGACGTCCCGGCGTTCTTCAGCACCTGCGTCCAGGCACCAGCACCGTCCTGTGCCGCGACCCAGATCGGGGCGTCCTCGGTGCAGAAGGTGACGGAGACGCCGCTGCCACCGCTGGCCGTATAGGTCACCGGCAAAATGCTCGAGGCGGGTGGTATCCCGGTGCCCGTGCCGGTCAGCGTGATGTTGTAGGTGCCCAGAGGGACAGAGGCTCCGGCCTGCACGGTGACGGTCGCGGAGTTCCCGCTGGTGCTGGTCGGGCTGACACTCGCGGTGACGCCTGCCAGCGCCCCGGTCAGCGCGAGGTTGACCGTACCGGTGTAGCCGCCGTTTCGCGTGATCGTTACGGTGGAGGTCGCGCTCGCGCCGCCGACGGTGACCGACAGGGCGACCGGATTGAAGGTGAACCCAATGCTCTGGGTGGAGCCGCCCGTTACGGTGACGCTGACGCCGGTGGTGGCATCGGCGAGGCCGGGGGCCGTCCCGCGAACGGTAAGCGGATAGGTGCCGTTCAAGGCGGCGGCCGTCGACGTAACGCTCAAAAGTGCCGAGTTGCCGGGGGCGCTCGCCGGAGTGACGGACGCGGTGACACCCGCCGGGGCCCCGGTCACCGCCAGCGCGACCGCCCCCACGAAGGGCGGCGTACGGGTAATGGTGATGGCCGACGTCACCGCCGCCGCGCCGGCGGCGGCAGTCAGCGTCGTGGGAGTGGCCGAGAGGGTAAACGCACCGATGTCACCACCGACCACGACCACGGCGAGCGTCGCGGTGGCCGTCGTCAGGCCGGTGGCTGCCGCATTGATCGTAATCGGATAGTTCCCGGGTGCGACCGTAGCGGCAACTGCCACGTTGACGGTGCTCGTCGTGGAGCCGGCGGCAATGGTGCCCGGACTAAAGGTCACGCCGATGCCCGCGGGGGCACCGGACTGGGAAAGCGTAACGTCGCCGGCGAACGGTGTGCCGCGCGTGATCGACACGGCGGCGCTGCCCGATCCTGGCAGTCCCACGTTGATGCTGATGGGGGTGACCGCCACCGCCACCGTGCCGGGGTCAACCGGACTGGGCTCACTGGTGCAGGCCGAAATCGACAGGACCCCCGCGACGGCAGCGAGGGCGACAACAAGCAGCGTACTGCGTCGATTGATGGTGATTCTTGACATAGAGCGGCTCCCCGGTGCGGCATGGTACGCGTCGGGAGTGCCGGTCCAGCGGGATCGCCTGATCGGATCTCCCAAGCTCTACTCTACCCACCACCGGTCAGTGCGCAAGAGGCGGCGCATCGTTTGGCGTGAGGGCGTGAGGGCGTGAGGGCGTGAGGGCGTGAGGGCGTGAGGGCTTATGGGCGATGAGGGGATCGAACCCCCGACCTCTGGTATGTGAGACCAGCGCTCTAACCAGCTGAGCTAATCGCCCTTCAGGGGCGGAAAGTCTAACCCGCGTCGTACGCCGCGAGCAACTCCTCAACAGATACCGTGGCCACCCCGGGTTTCCCGACCTCGATACCCGCGGCCACGTTGGCCAGGAGGGCCGCTTCCTCGATAGCAGCACCGGCCGCCAGGGCCAGTCCGACCCACGCCGTCACGGTGTCGCCGGCACCGGACACGTCGTACACCGCTCGGCGCGCCCCGGGGACCCGCACCGTCTCATCCCGGCCCACCAGGGCCATGCCTTCCGCGCCCAGCGTCACCAGCAGGTGGTCCGCGCCCAGGCGACGATAGGCCGAGCGGAAGGCGTCGGGCGCGGCGGGGTCGATGGCGGCGCCAAGGGCGGCCACGAGCTCGCGCTGGTTGGGCTTGAAGACGGTGGCGCCGGAGTAGGCGAAGAAGTGCCGGTACTTCGGGTCCACGACGACGGGCACCTTCCGTACCCGCGCGGCGGCGATCACCGGCGTGACCAGCGCCGGTGGCAGCGCGCCCTTGTCATAGTCTTCCAGCAGGAGGATGTCGCAGTCCTCGAGGGCCGCGAGCGCGTGCGCGGTGATGCGGGCGAGGTGATCGCCGTCGATGGGACGATCGGTCTCCTCATCCACGCGGCAGACCTGCTGGCCCCGTGCGACGACGCGCGTCTTGGTGGTCGTGGGCCGGGCGGGCACCGTGTGCACCCGCGCATCGCTGACGCCACTGGCGCGGAGGGCCTCCCGAAGGGCGCTGCCGCCGGCATCATCTCCCACCACGCCAACCAGGTGGCAGCGCGCCCCGGCCGCGCTCACGTTGGCCGCGACATTGGCGGCGCCACCGGGCGCGTCGCGGCGGTCGGATACGTGCACCACCGGCACCGGTGCCTCGGGCGAGATGCGCTCGATGTCGCCGATGAGGTAGCGGTCGAGCATGAGGTCGCCGACGACGGCGACGCGAAGGGACGCGAACCGCGCGATGATCTCGGCGGCCCGCGCACGCGACAGCGGCCGTGCATCCCGCATCACTTGAGCGGCCCCCGCTTGCCGATGCGCAGCAGCGCCTGAATCTTGCCCTCGAATCTCGTGCTGCTCACGCCCACGATGTTACCCTCGTTGTCGACGTGGTACAGCCCGCCCGAGCCCTGGATGTCGAAGGGACCCTGTCGCCCGCTGAACGTAACGCCCAGCCGGTAGCCATACTCGATCGGCTGGCTCAGGAACCCCGGCGTGACGCGAATGATGCCCGGGTCGGTCGGCGCCGGATCGGTGATGCGCGACGGTCCCTGGCGCTGGAACACGGCGTCCGGCGAGATCATCCACTGATTCATGACCGGGATCGACACGCTCAGGCTGAGGTAGTCCATGTCCGGAAATCCCCGTCCCAGGCCGACCCCGGCATCCTCGAAGTTGTCGCTCGGGTTGGCAGTCCGGAACGCCAGGTTCGACGCCTGGGAGTAGAGCGCCTGCCAGGACATGCGCTTTCCCAGCGCGCCGAACCCGGTAATGGTGAAGGCCCAGCGGTTGGGATAGGAGGTGGAATCATCGATGCTCTGGATCTGCAGGTCATCGAGCGCGAGCTGCAGCTGGATCGTTGCCCGCTTCGCCACCCGCCAGCTAACGTCCGTGCCCACGATGATGTTGCCGTTGTCCCCCTCGCCGTACTGGTTGGAAAGCAGCAGCAGGCCCGCCGGGTTGATGAACGTGCCCTCCACGCCGCGCCCGACCCCCGACCACACCGTCGTTTCCCACAGCGCCGCATACCACCTGGGCGAGAACTGGATGCCCAGGCGGTGCATGAAATGGTAGCGCGAAATGACCTGGCCCAGGGAGTCCGTCTCGTCGCGCAACTTGGCCACCTGCGCCATGAGCCGCACGTTCTTCGAACCAACATCGAGCCCGAAGTAATTTCGCGGGTAGCTGAAGTTGCTGAGGGGCACCGCGAAGAAGTTGATCGGTCCCCAGTTCTGGTCAAACTGGCCGAACCAGAACCGGCCCCACGTCTTGAACTGGAAGCCCAGGTAGGCCTCCACCATGCGACCGGCGACCGTCAGGTCGGTACGGCCCGGCCAATCGGGGTCATCGGTGACTCGCGGCTCGATGGCTGGCCGGCTTACCGCCACGACCGGGCCGAACACACCCTCGAGCAGCACGTCGGCATACGGGTAGATGCCGCCGCTGCCCACCGGATGCATGAGGTCGCGGTAGCGATCGGTGGTGGTGGCCTGAAAGCCGCCGCGCACGCCCGCGGCGTACCGGTTGGTCGCATCCAGGTCCCGGTACTGGGCCAGCAGCGTCCGTACCAGCGTGCTGTCCGACGCGGGCGTGGAGTCGGCGCGTTCCAGTGAGGCGACAAGGTCGGCGCGCCGGAACGGGCGGTGCATGGGGGACGGATCCTGGATGGATCCGCGAATGATCAGGAACTCCACCAAGGGGAGGCGCGGGTCGTCCAGCGGAACATTGGCCGACCCCTGAGCGCTGAGCGGCCCCGCGAGGACGGCCAGGAGTACCGGTAACAGGCGGGATCGGGCGGCGATCATGGACGGTAAGTCTAACGGTCTCAGGCCCGGGGAGAGAGGGCCGCGTCATGGGACGGCACCTGCTATCTTGTGCCGATGCTTGAACTTCGGGCGGAAGCCTCCCGGGGCGGGTTGCCCGAGTCGGTGCACCGGATCTCGGTGGCGGTGGTGGATTCGGCGGGGCGACTCATCGCCCGGTCCGGCGATCCCAGGCTCCGCACCTTCTGGCGTTCCGCCGCCAAGCCGTTTCAGGCGCTCCCGGTCGTGGCCGACGGCGCGGCCGACCGGTTCGGGCTGACGGACGCGGAGGTGGCGCTGGCGTGCGCGTCGCATTCGAGCGAACCGGGGCACGTGGCGCTCGCGGAGGAGATGCTGCGCAAGATGGGCCGGACGGAGGCCGATCTGGCATGCGGACCGCATGTGCCCCTGTCACCGGTCATGGCGGCTACGGTGGCTCGTGAAGGCATCCATATGAGCCCGGCCTGGAGCAACTGCTCCGGCAAGCACGCCGCGATGCTGGCCATCTCGCTGCACCGCGGGTGGCCGACGCACGGGTACGAGCGACTGGCGCACCCGCTGCAGCAGCGAATCCTGGCGGAGGTGTCGCATTGGAGTGGCGAGCCGGTCGAGTCGATCGGCCTCGGCATCGACGGCTGTACCGCAGTGAGCTTCGCCCTCCCGCTCGTGGCAATGGCGCGGGCCTATGCGCGCTTCGGCACGTCGGACGAGCCGGCAATGGTGCGCATCCGGAACGCGATGATGGCGCATCCCTGGCTCGTGGCCGGCACCGGGCGATCCTGTACCGACCTGATGGAGGCCCTCCCGGGCCGGCTGGCGGTGAAGCTCGGCGCCGATGGCATCTACAGCGCGGTCCTGGTACGGCCGGGGATTGGCGTCGCGCTCAAAGTGGAGGACGGCGACATGCGCGCCTCGCCGGCGGCGCTGATCGCGATCCTTCGCGACCTGGCCCGGCGATACGACCCCGACGTGGCCGGCGCGCTCGAAGCGCCGTCGGTCGAGCGCCATGCCCGGCTCGCGATCTACAGTACGCGGGGCCAGGTGACGGGGTACCTGCAGGTAGTCGGCGGATTGCAGTACGAGACACCGGTCGGCGTGCGAACGGTGATGGCTGAAGCCCGGTGACGAGGTAGCGTATGGCGAAACAGGACAGTCTCGATCTCCAGACCCGAGAACTGGTGCGGTTCGCGGCGGCAATTGCGCAGGGCGATGAGCCCGATGTGCGTGAGCGCGTGCGGGCCGTGCGGCTGGCGCAGGTGCCGATCGTCTGGGTCGAGGAGCTGCTGCTGCAGTCCATCCTCATGTGTGGCTATCCGCGCGCGCTCGTGGCCATGGCGGTGTGGCGCAAGTTCAGCGGGGTGAAGGCGCCGCCGCTGGATGCGGAGGCCTCGTACGACGCCCACACCGAGTGGACGCAGCGCGGTGAGGCCGCCTGCGCCATCGTGTACGGCGACAACTACCGGAAACTGCGCGACAACGTGCGCGCGCTGCATCCCGCGGTCGATGAGTGGATGATTGCGGAAGGGTACGGGCGCACGCTGTCGCGGCCGGGGCTCGATCTCATGCGCCGCGAACTGTGCACGGTGGCGCAGTGCGCGATCCTGGAAACGGAGCGCCAGCTGCACTCGCACCTGCGGGGCGCCCTCAACGCCGGCGCCAATCCGATGCAGGTGGATGCGGTACTGTCGGTGGTGAACCCGATGATCTCGTTCGACGCGTGGCGCAAGGTGAAGGAGTTGTGGCGCAGCGTGCGTGATGGCCGGACTCCGGAGAGCTAGCGTCAATGTTCGTTGATCAGGCCATCGTGAAAGTTGCGGCGGGCACCGGCGGTTCCGGGGCCTCGTCATTCGCCCGCTTCAAGTACATGCCCAAGGCCGGTCCCGATGGAGGCGACGGCGGTCGCGGTGGCAGCGTCTTCGTGGTGGGCAATCCCAACCTGAGCACGCTGCTCGACTACCGCTACCGCACGGTCTGGAAGGCGGAGCGGGCCCAGCACGGGATGGGGAAGAACAAGACCGGCGCCTCCACCGATGATGTCGAGTTGCCGGTGCCACCGGGCACGGTGGTCAAGGACACCGCCACCGGCGAAGTGCTCGGCGAAGTCATGGCGGGCGACCGCTTGCTGGTGGCGCGCGGCGGCCGGGGCGGGCGCGGCAACTCCCGCTTCGCGACGTCGACCCACCGGGCACCCCGCGAGTGGGAGCCCGGCGCAGAAGGACAGGAACGCGAGATCGAGCTGCTCCTGAAGCTCATCGCCGACGTCGGTCTCGTCGGCGAACCGAATGCCGGCAAGAGCACCTTGCTCTCCGTCATCTCCGCCGCTCGCCCGAAGATCGCGGACTATCCCTTCACCACGCTCGAACCCAACCTGGGCGTGGTCGGACTCTCGGGGAGCCGCACCTACGTCGTCGCCGACATTCCCGGGATCATCGAGGGCGCGCACGCGGGGAAGGGGCTGGGGCTCCGCTTCCTGCGGCACGTGGAGCGGACCCGGGTGCTGGCCTACCTGCTGCCGCTCGACGCGGAGGACCCGCAGGTCGTGTACGAGCAGCTCCGGCGCGAAGTCGCGGCCTACAGCGAGGAGTTGGCGCTCAAGCCCCACGTCGTGGTGCTCACCAAGGCCGATCTGCTCCCTGGCGGGGCGACGGTACCTGACCTGACTGCCCCCGGCGCGGCTGGTACGTTCACGATTTCGAGCGTCGCCGGCACCGGGCTCGAGGACCTGAAGGAATTTCTCTGGCGCTTCGTCGAGGCGGCGCGACGCGAAGCGGCGGCCGCAGAACAGGAGTACGTCGAGCCCGCCGACGACGAGGACGCAGTGTTGTTCGATCCGGATTCGGCCGATGACGGCATCGACGACGGTACCTGACGACCCGCGGGAGCGGGCGGCCTATGTGGCGCTCGCCCTCACACCGGGCCTCGGGTCACGACTCCCCGATATCATCGCAGCTTGCTCTACCCCGCTCGGCGCCATTTCGGCGCCGTCTGCGTTTCTGGGCTCCGTGGGGTTCTCGAAGGCGGCGGTGGCGGCCATCATGGGCGCGACGGTAGCGGAGGGTGAGCGAGTGCTGCGCGCCGCGGCGGCGATGGGCGTCAGGTCCATCTTTCCCGGCGATGCCGGCTTTCCGGCCCGGCTCGCCGAGATTCCCGACCCGCCGCGACTGCTCTTCAGCCTCGGCGACACCGCACTCGCGGCGCGCCCGGCGATCGCCGTGGTCGGGAGCAGGAGCCACTCCGACTATGGGCTTCACGCCTGCCGTGCGGTGGTTGATGCCGCGGTGGCTGCCGGTGCGGTGGTGGTCAGCGGGATGGCGCGGGGCATCGACGCGCATGCACACGCGCGCGCTCTCGATGATGGCGGCGACACCATCGGTATTCTCGGCAACGGGCTCGGCGTCATCTACCCAGCTGCGAACCGGGCTCTATACGAGCGTGTCGCCCGCGACGGTCTCCTGCTCACCGAGATGCCACCCGGTGAACGACCGCGGGTCTACACCTTTCCGCACCGGAATCGCCTGATCGCCGGACTGGCATCGATCACGGTGGTGGTCGAGGCGGCGCATACCTCGGGCTCGCTGATCACCGCCGCGGCCGCGCTCGATGCCGGGCGGGAGGTGATGGCGGTGCCGGGGCCGATCACCGAGGCCACGTCCGACGGCACCAACGCCCTGATTCGCGACGGTGCCACGCCGTTCCTCACCGCCGAAGATCTTTGGGCGAAGCTGCCGGGCGCGCCTGCGATCCGGCCCCTTCCGTTCCCGGTTGCGCCGCTGCAGCGACGCCTGCCCGATGGGCTCTCGGAGGTCGAGCGGCGCATCGCCGAGGTCCTGCTGCATGGCGAGCAGGACGTCGACCTCATCGCGCGCGACGCCAAGGTGGACGCCGGTGCGGCGCTGGTCGAGCTGCTATCACTGGAACTGCGGTCGGTGGTGGAGTCGCGCCCGGGACGCCGATACCGCTTGCGGTAGGCGGGTAGGCGGGTAGGCGGGTAGGCGGGTGGCTACTTTCCCCGGGTGCATCTCTACATCCACGTCCCCTTCTGTGCCCGGCGCTGCAGCTACTGCGATTTTGCCATCGCGGTGCGCCGGGAGGTTCCGTCCCGGAAGTTCGTGGATGCGGTGCTCGCGGAGTGGCGCGGCTGGCAGCAGGAGCCGGCCTGGAATGACTCGCCGTCCCTTGCCACGATCTACCTGGGCGGCGGGACGCCCTCCCACCTCGATGCCGCAGAGCTTGGCCGGTTGCTCCGCGAGTTACGCCTCGACCGGCCAGTGGACCCCGATGCGGAGGTCACGCTCGAGGCCAACCCCGAGGACGTGACCGTCCGCAATGCGGAGGCGTGGATCGCTGCCGGGGTGAACCGCGTCTCCCTTGGGGTGCAGTCGTTCGATGATGCGGTGCTCGCATGGATGCACCGCACCCACGATGCCGCGGCGGTACCGGCGGCGATGTCGGCGCTTCGTGCGGCAGGCTTCAGTAACATTTCCATCGACCTCATCTTCGCCCTGCCGGAGGCGCTGGGGCGCGACTGGTCCCGCGACCTCGAACTGGCGCTCGCGCTCGAGCCGGAGCACCTCTCGCTCTATGGGCTCACGGTGGAAGGGGGCACGCCCCTGGGCCGGTGGACTTCGCGGGGCGAGAGCACATCCCCACCCGATGAGCGGTATGCGGCGGAGTACCTGCTGGCGCACCGCGCGCTGCGTGCCGCGGGCCTCGATCACTACGAGGTGTCCAACGCCGGGCGCCCGGGCTATCGCGCCCGCCACAACAGCGCCTACTGGAGACGGGCCCCCTTCATCGGGCTCGGCCCGTCGGCGCATTCGGCGCTTCGCAGGCGGCGGTCCTGGAACGTTTCCCAGTGGGCCGCTTATGAGCGCCTGACCGATCGCGCCCAGCCGGTTCGGGAGGAAGAAGAGCACCTGGACCCGAGCCAGCTGCGGCTCGAACAGCTGTACCTGGGCCTGCGCACGAGGGAGGGCCTCGCCACCGACCTGATCCCCCTGTCCGCGCGCCAGGATTGGGTCGCCAACGGGTGGGCGGAAGCCGTGAACGGGAGCTACCGCCTCACCGTCGAGGGCTGGCTCCGGCTGGACGCCCTTGTCCGATCCATCGCCTGAGCATGTCCCTTGCTTTGCTTCACGGGTCTGCGGCCGAACCTGTCGGATCGGCCGCCGGACCTGTCAGGCTGGCTGCCAACGCTTCACCTGACCCCACCCGACCCCGTAAATTACTGTCATGACTGCACCTGAGGGGCTGAACGAGCGAGAGCTGCGGGTACTGGAAGCGGTGGTGCAGGCGTACATCGATACCGCCGAACCAGCCGGGAGCCACGCTGTTGCCCGCCGTTCTGGCCTTGGGGTCTCCTCCGCCACCATCCGCAGCACGATGAGTGACCTGGAGGAGAAGGGATACCTGTACCACCCGCACACCTCGGCGGGACGCATACCCACCGACCGCGGGTACCGCACTTACGTCGATGGCCTCGTCCGCGTTGCGCCTCCGACTGAACAGGAGCGGGAGATGCTGCGCCAGGAACTGCAGCCGCCACCGGCGACGAATGCCGTTGGTGACATCCTGCGGCGCGCGGCGCAGGTGCTTGGCGTCCTCACGCAGGAGCTGGGCGTGGCGGTGGCGCCGGCCCTCGACGCGGTGGTGCTGGAGCGGCTCGAACTGGTGTCGGTGACGTCGGATCGCCTGCTGCTCGTGTTCAATCTTCGCAGCGGCGTGGTGCGCACGATCTTCGTGCAGGTGCCCAGCAGCCTGCCGCCAACCGCCGTGCAGCGGGTGGGCCAGATCCTGAACGAGCGGCTTGCGGGCCTCACGCTCCGCGAAATCAGGACGACGCTTCCCATGCGCCTGCGTGACGCGGAGGATTCCGGCGGGGAGCGGGACTTGCTCAACATCTTCGTGTCGCAAGGCGAGGAGCTGTTCGACCTGCGCGACGATCCGGGTTCGCTCATGCTGGGCAGCGCCCGCCCGCTCGCCGAGCAGCCCGAGTTCGCCGGGAACAATGCCCGGATTCGCGACCTGCTCGAACTCACAGAGGAGCGGAACACGCTGGGTGCCGCCCTCGAGGCACGCCGGCGGCGCGGGCTCACCATCACTATCGGGGGCGAGAACGCCGATCCGCGCCTGGCCGGCTTCACGCTCGTCACTTCTTCATATCGCGCCGGGGACCTCAGCGGGGTCATCGGCGTCATGGGACCGACACGCATGCCGTACGACA
>Ga0315287_10007288_pt1 | contig 11080 bp, 12 predicted proteins | sample YL17G11_0_MG_FD_205037 | JGI IMG/M metagenome (GOLD analysis project Ga0315287, IMG submission 205037) | Sediment microbial communities from Yellowstone Lake, YNP, Wyoming, USA - YL17G11_0 | ecosystem: Environmental > Aquatic > Freshwater > Lake > Sediment | place: USA: Wyoming | collected...
CACCACAATGTTCTCAGTCATGGCGACCACAACGGCCACAGCAAGCAGCTGGAGGATCAAGATCACGCCATCGTACCAGTCCATGGCTAGTCCTTGTCGGTCAAGTCGACCGTGATAAGCACTGAGGTTTCGTCCCCGTAGCTGCACGTATTGCAGCCACTTTTATGTGTGATATCACCGATGTTGATGTTACGCGAACCGGTGTAATCGGCCAAACTGGCCAGCATCCTGTACGTGATGTTAGGCGGGTTCGTGAGTGTAAACTGAACGACCTTGCTGTCAGCATAGAAGTGCGAGATGTCCGCCCCGAAAAACTGCTCGACTGTGCCTTGCGAGTAGACCTTGGCGAATGATTTGCGCGGCATGGTCAGCACCTCTCCGGCAGGCTGACGACAGAGCCGGCCCCGTAGATGGCTTCCAGCTGGATACGAGCCTCTGCTGGGGTGCGGGCTGAGACGGTCGCGGGATAGATTCCGCCATTCATCCTGATCCGGGCGCGGTAATTGTGGGCCATTTGGTACCTCCAAGGCGAAGGTATCATGTGGGGCCCAGCCGGTCAAGCACTTTGATGGGTGTCGCTCTTCATATTTCGCAGTGGCCACCGTGCATCCAGCCATTCAAGATCCTCTACGTCAACCCCGTATTTGGTCGCCGCCGCCGCAAGGTCGTCCATCAACCCAGCGGAACGCAGCTTGGCTAGTGAGCCGTTTTCTTTGAGCAATCTGACCGCCGCCTTGACCAGCTCAACCTTGATCCCGTAGTCTGCCATTTTGTCGCAAGCCGTTTTCCAGCCGGCCTGATCAAACAAGCCTTCGATCTGGGCGGCAACCCATCCAGCGGCCTTGGCCTGTTTCTTTTCTGTTGTGGCCCCAGCCAGTACCTGATTGAACAGCGCGCCCAATGCGTCTGGCCGTGGTGCTGTCCGTTTAGGCGGAGCAGGAGCCACAGCCTTTGATTTTTCAGCCTTTTTCTTAGGCTGGCGTGGAAGTTTAGCGGCAGCCATGACCGGAGCCAGTTTGGCCGTGCCATCCACGAACTTGACCGGGGCACCGGTCAGCACCCCGGTGGCCGCTCCAGTCAGGACCTCGTCAAGATCCCACTTGGCGTTGGTGACTTGGCCGGTAGGGCCCACCAGCCCGTCAGCAATCGTGATGCCGGGAAGCTCCCGGAGCCGTTCCGCGGCGTCCGCCACCCCGACCACTACCCCGTCCAAGCTCAGGCCTGCCGCGGCCGCGTTAGCTTGGAAAAACCTGAGCGTTTCACAGCCGCCGTTGGGGCCAGCCACGATCACGAGCTTGCGGCGCGGATCATCCTTCGTGGCTTTGAGAAACTTGGCCAGCGCGGCCAATTCCTCTGCCGTCGGGGCGCCCATCTGCTTTGGGACCCAAGCCGAGTAATCCAGACAGGCCAGCATGATGGCCGGATTGGCAAACGCGAAACCTAGCATTGTGGTACTCCTTTTTGTTAGATTTTACGGCTTAATGTGTGGATCCTGCGTCCTCGATCAGCGTGCTGATGCCATTTTGTTTCTCAACAACCCATTCATGGTCAAACCGGACAGTGCTCAGGGTGGCCCTGTGAGAAATCACGAAAACGCTCTCGTAGACTCCGCGCAGCTGGTCCAGCAACAAACTGTAGGCTTCCAACCCTTGCCGGTCCAGCCCGCCGTCCGCCTCGTCCAGTACCAAAATGTTGACCGTACGTTCGGGCTGCATCAATTTCTGAACAGCCCAGATGAACGCCACCCGTAGCCGGGCCCGTTCACCCTTGGACAACCCCATCACCGGGATCCTGACACGCGTCCCGTCAGGACCGGGTCGACTGGCCCAGCGTTCTATGGAGTCAGGGTCATTGTCATCAATTTCGATCTGGACATCGTCCTCACCAAACATGGTGGCGATGCATGGCGGAACAGCCTCTTGGATGGCCTTGACTATCCCGTGGAGCCTGCGGATCTTAAGCTTCTGCATGGCCTTGCAGAGCATTTTTCGTAGCTCGTTCTCGCGCCGCAACGCGGCCAACCGGTCCAGTTGTTTACGACCCTCGGCCAGCTCGCTCTTTAGCCGGTCCAATTCCCGCACAACCAACGATAGCTCCTGCCATGTCTCGTTGGTCTGCTGCCGGCTAAGCTCGATGTTGGCCGCGACCTGCTTGCATTTGGCCAGCTTGCCTTCCAGCTTCTCGGCTGTCTCGGTTGACTCAGGGATACGCTCAAGCTGACGCATCACAGGCAGCACCGCGTCCAGCTCTTTGAGGGCCAGCTGGGCTGTCTTTTTACGCTGCAGCTGTTCGGCCGCGTCGACCTGCGGCAGGTTCAAGATACCTAGCTGGTCTATTGATTGTTTGAGATTGGCCACCCGCATGACCAGCGCATCATAACGACCGATCCGCGTCTGGTGGGTATCGATGGTGGCCCGGGCAGTATCGATGGCGGCCTGTAGTTCACGGGCCTGCTCTGACGCGGCAGTAGCCCGTGCAATCTCGGCTGCTAGGTGCTTCTTGTCCACCAGCTGACCACACTGTGAACAAGTTGTCCCTTGGACCTGCTCTCGTGCGTCGAGGATGGCCGCCACTGCCTCGGCCGCGGCCCGCTGCTTCTCCAGCGTTTTAATGTTGTCCTTGATGCTCGCCGCGTCAATCATGGTCAGGGTGGCTTTGGCCGTCTTGACAGACTGCTGGGCGTCAGCCAGATTTTTCTGGAGAGCTGTTTTGTTTTCAATCTGGCGCGCTGCCGCCGCAACCTCCACGAGCATCTTGTCAATAGTACGGATCTGCTCGCGCAACTTCTCGGCCCGTTTGGACGCTTCACTGGAACCGAGACTGGCAAACTGCCCCAGCTCTGCCAGCAATTCAGCCCGTGTCCGGACCTGCTCCAAGGCCCGTCGGGCAGTGTCACCCGCGGTCTGGTTTGTTTGTGCCAGACCCTCTAAGGTTTTGACTTCACGCCTTAGCCGTTCAGCTTCGGCCACCACCGCGTCCGGGTCACCGATCTGCTTCAGCCGAGCTTCAGCGTTGCGGACCATGTGTTCGTAGGCTGCCAGCTCGCCTGCCTGTTTATCAGCGTTTTTGGTCAGCTCCTTCAGTTTGTCACGGTATTCGTCGTACACGCCGAGCCCGAAGGTAGCGCTCAGGTAGGCGGTGCACTGGGCGCCCGTTCCATTAACCAGCGGGTGGGCGGCTTCCTGCGAGATGAAAACCGAAGCGTCGAATTGTTCTTCCGTCATCCCAAGCAGGTTTTCAGCAACGAAGTGCTGGTTACGCACTTTCGCTTTCTGGTGTGTGATGATCTCGTCACCCCTGTAGACCAGAACGCCGGAGCCGTGCGTCTTGTGCTTGAGCGCTTGATGGACCTGATAAGCTTCGCCGGCTTTCTCGAGCGAGACTGCCGCGAAATAGCCTCCGGTGGAACCCGCCCGTACAATCTCTTTATCCTTGATCCCGCGTGCCGTCGAGCCAAACATCACATGACGGATGACTTCAAACAGTGCCGATTTGGCTGCCCCGTTGCTGGAGTGGGTGCCATCATCCTGAACCGCGTCCAGATTCCGGCCCCTGACCAGCACGAGTCCTTTGTGGGCGAGGTCGACGCGCAATTTTTTGAACGTGAAGGCGTTCTCGACTGTGCAGCCGGTAATACGGATCGGTTTAGCCATGATTGTGGTTTACGCCTCTGGCTGGGTTTGCACTGGTGTGTCTACACGACGGAGACGCTGCAGTCTCGCATGCCCGTCGTCTGTTAGTTGCAGGCCCGGCCGGCGGATAATAAAACCGCCTTTGATGGCCTGCAGGGCCGTTGACGGTGCGTTGCTGAACGTTATTGCCTTGATGATCGAGACCGCGTCAGCTGTTTTGACAAATGTACTGCCTTGCTGGGTCAAGAAGTCAATAGCACACAAAAGCCAATCAGCCGCGGTTTTTAGCTTGAAACTGTCACTGAACGTCTCGAATGTCACGTCGGCTGTGTATTGCCGTGGCTCGCCGGCGGTCACATCACAACCGTCCTCTAGCGAGGCAAGAAACTCTGGTGATGGCAAGACAGATGTGGTTTCTAGCTCTGGGCCCGCCTCCAACTCGGTGTCGGCCTTGACCTCGGCGTCTACGTTCAAGGCGTGGTTTCCATCCGAGTTTTCAGTGCTAGGCGGAAGTTCCGTGTCAGCCAGCCTGACTGGCAGTTCCACAGTAGACGGTTCCACCGGCTCACAAGTCTCTGGTGTGACCGTGGCACCGGAAATCCCGGGGAGGAGGCAGCTCCCGCCGGCTACCACGGCAGCCGGCTCGTCCGGTTCAGGAACGGTGGCGGCCGTTTGCTTATTGGTATCGGACGTTTTGTCAGCCAACAGTGACGGCGGATCGTCGGCGTCATCCAGCCGTTTCTGAACCCCCGCCAGCTTGGCCTGAACAATTCTCAACGTGGCGGTGAGCAGAACGGCTTGAGCGTCCGGGGCAGTGTAACCCTTGAGGAGTTGATTGGTTTCTAGCAGAATCTGGCTCATGGCGACAATGTTGGACGGCGTGGTGGGCAGGTCAGCCAGATCCTTGTAGTACAGATCAGGTTCATGGTCTGACATGCCGCGCAGAAAATGGCCGTTCATCCGGACTGCTGCGTCAATAAACGGGACAGGGAACTCGGCTCCGCTGACGGCGGCATTCATAGCCGTCACCGCATCGCCCGCATGGAGAGCCTTGATCCAAGCCCGAGCCAGCTTGTTCGGCGAGTCAGCCGTGGCCTGCCTGACGGCCTGATCCACGGCCACATCTGGCGACTTCTCCCCACCAAGCCGGGCCAGCATGCAGGATTCGAGCGTCATCAGGGCCAACCGGGCGGAGCCCTCGGAGGCCTGCGCGATTTTCTCGTAAGTTTCCTTGGTGAAGTCTACACCCTCCTTGCTGGCCACGCGCCCGAGCAACCCCATGATAGCCTCGGGTGAGTGTGGCTTGAGCTTCAAGTGAAGATGGCGGGTCAAAATCGTGGGAGGAAGGGCCTGAGGTTCGCTGGTGCAGATGATGAAGACTGTGTTGGGGCTAGGCTCTTCAATCACCTTCAAGAGACTCTGCCACGCCTGTGGTGTGAGCATATGACAGTTGTGTACAAGAACAGGTTTCCCTAGATCTTTTGGGTTACTACATATCCGCCCTGTGATCGGTGATCTGCTTGGCCTCGCCGGATAATCCGCCGCCGGAACCACAAAGAAATTGTGAACGTCTTCGACTTCGATGTCGAACACCAATTTTCCTCGCGACGGATTGTCATCGGAGACAACGCTGTCAACCACAGCAAAATGGTTATTGCAGAAGGCCTCCAGCTCACCTCTGACTTCTGTCAGATTTGTCTTGATACGCGCCGCATCGACCACTAAGCAATCATAACCGATTTGGGCATATGCCTGTTTCACCTGCTCAGCCTCATCGCGGGTATGCCAATACACAAAGTCCATCACCTCTACAATCTTCTTGACCTCCCCATCCTCTTTGTAGACAAAGTCTGGGTTTTTATGTTTGTATGTGCCGTCAGGCATTGTCAGAGGCATAAACAGCTTACCGTCACCGACGAATGTCAAGCCAGTGATGTTCATATCGACAACAGCCTGCTCAACGTTATTGATAGATTTTCTATGTATGGGTGCCTTCATAAATCTTTTTATGCGAACTTCTCTGTCTTCAGGTGACAGAGAGGCCCACCATTTTCTGCTCTGAGCGCCCAGCCTGAGCGCTACCTCCTCTGGTGTCGAGTGCCGGAAGACTGTGTTGTTGGAGCCGCGCTGGCGGGAAGAGGCGTTGTCTCTCATAACCGCGCCCGCCTCTGTTTCTTGAAATCGAAGGCTGCCTACCCTACATTTGTCGACCCATGCTTTGTCGTGTTTCGTCCCCTTAAGACTTTCCGTGTATGACTGGTGCGTTGTCACATCACGATGGCATACCATCATGTGCGTCGCTAGACTATCAACAATAGCGTCACAGATGTGACATGCTCGGCCATTTGAGAAAGCACCATCGTAAACTATCACTTGGTCCATAGGGGAGAGCTTGGCCGCGGCCACATAGCCCTTACCAACAACATAGAACGGGTGATTGCTAGTGCATCTGATTTTATGGCCGCTGATCGTGACGGTGACCATCGTGTCATAACACGGCTTACGCATACGACCGATGATCTTCTTCTTCACAATCTGTTTCTTCTCGAGGTCGTAGGCAAGAACGTGTGTAATGGCCTCGTTGGTGACAACGTCTTCGATTGGAATAGCCGAATTGTAGTCAATCATAACAAGTGTCTCAGCCGGAAAACATTCATCCAAGATGAAGACACGGAAATCCCCCCGCGGGGCGTACTGGGCGTTGATGGCCAGCTGTTTGGCTGCGTCAATCCCGCGTTCGCTGGCCCCATTCAATTCGTGGACGTCCTGCCCCTTACCGGCGTAGATGCCCGTACAGGATGGGCATTCTTGGCACGCCACCAGATCCTTCAGGTTGGGGCAGTTAAAATGAGCTGCCAAGATCCGCGCCAGCGTGGTTTTGCCTGATCCGGTGGGACCACTGATCATGATCACCTTGATGATATCACTGGAGAGCATGCCGCGGACCACGTTGGTCACACTGGCAGGTGCCATGAAACTCTTCAGTGTTTTTGGGCGGTACTTGAGCGCGAGCGAGTCTTTGGCTTTCATCGATCACCCTTAACCGAGTTGTCGCAGTCAAACTGTGCGTAATTGGGGATTCCGTGACCAGTCAGCCCATTGTAATGAATGGTGACCTTCTTGCCAATCAGGCCGGCCTTTTCGTGTAACGTTCTTGTGAACTGGCTTTCATTGCCCTTCAAGTTGGCCGCAAAGGTACGACCATCGGTCATCTTCAGGATGACCCGGCCGGCCATGCCTGACCGATTCCCGTCGCCCTCCTCCACGTCAAGGACCTCAAACTCGGAGTCGTCAACAGGCTTCACCTTGAGCAGATTGCTTGATCGTTTGTTCTCGTACGGGCCGTCCACACGGACAATCGCACCCTCGTAGCCTTCGGCGAGGTAGCGGTTGTATGCGGTCACCACGTCGTCTTCATTGTTGGCCAGCACGTTATCGACCACAACAACCGTTTTGAACCCGGCCAGCAGCCGCTCGCGGGCCCGTTTACGCTCACTGTAGCGGGTTGCCTGCGTGATGCCATCGAAGCCGTAGCAGTCATAAACAAAGTATCTGACCAGCTCGCGGCTGCGTGCCAGATGTTCTGCCGTGATGTTCTTGGTACGCCGGACAATGCTGATCAGCTCATTGAGCTTGTTACCGAAGTCGCTGCAGTACAGTTCGCCGTCGAGCACCAGATCCGGGTATTGCTCGAAAAGCGGCCGCAGTTCTTCTGCGATGTGTGGCGCGCTCATGATGGCTTCGCCCTTCCGGGTGAAGGCTCCAGCGCGTGTCGTGATCTGGCGCATGCCGTTGTATTTGCGGTCCACGTAGACAGGGTACTTGAGCTTAGCCTTACGGTCGTTGAAATTCTTGGCCAGCATGGGCTCGACGTAACCGGCTTGGTCGATGGCCTCCGCGGATTCATGGTAACCGGTCTTCAACTGCTTCCGGTATTTGGAGTCAACCTCGGCCGCGGCCTGTTCCTCGGGCGAGGTCTCGTTGGCGCGGCCCACGTTCTTTCCTCTAACGACCGTCCATTCAGAGGTTGTCTGGGCCCCACCCAGTTGGCCCGAGACAGAACGGTAACGGGCTCCGTCAGTTTCCATGGACCATGTTTGAACAGCCCCGGTTGAGGTGCGAGAATAGAGGGTAGGATGGTTCATGGTTTGCTCCCGTGGGTGTCCAGAAGGGTTTGTTTGATACTGGCAGCCGATTCTTGCTTTGTGTGTAACACCACTATAGCCGTTCTTCTCATTCTCGTCAATGACTTTAACCGTGTAGTGATCTAGGCCTCTGATCATGTCCCCGTCAATCTCGTACCGAAGTGGCAGACTGAGGGCACGGAATAGACCGGAGATCTCGACGACGATCATGCAGCGACCTCGTTGGACGCGAGGCCAAGATCCTCGCAAAAATGATCAAGCGCCAGAACAGCCAAGGCGCTATTGGCTTGCAGCAACGCTGCCCGGAGCGCGTCAACGGTTGGGTACTGGGTTGACGCAAGGTAGCCGCCACCATCAAAGACCCTGCCATCCCAGCAGATGTGCCACCCAGTCACGTCACTCGCAACGGCCACGCAGTCGCCGACCACATGGTAACCGCGGGATGGGCGTAGAAGTTGGTAATCAGCAGCTGTCAGCGCTCGCATTTGACCGGGAGACTGGTCTCGATGCTGGTGGCGGTACAGCCAACATCCATACAGCGCACAGTGTACACGGGCGCGCACGGGCCGTGGCCACGCACGGTAACCAGCGGGTACGTGCTATTCATGTACACGTCCAGAGACAATTTCGGTTGCGTCTCGGCTGGTGTGATCGCATACTGTGCTGGCGAATAGGCGAAAACACCCATCGTTGGCTCCTGAGGGAAATTAATACCCGGCGTCAAAACCCCAGCCTCTGGCGGCTTTTCCGTCAGCATCGACGGCTGGGCCGTTCCGATGACGGCCGCCAGCGTACCTGCGACGATATAAACCAAAGAAAACGGAGACTTAGACTGTGGCAGAGGAGTCAGCATCTTGCTCTTTCGCGTCAATACCGAGGAGGAAACAGACACTATCAATGGACAGCTTGGCCAGCGATGTACGGACGGAGACGCCTTTGCGCAAGTTAAAAAGCAGTCCGGAGAACCGGGTCTTGGTCGCGTGCCCCGCAAAGTCCTTCTGGGAAGGGAGGTCCTTGATCGGGGCGTAAAACGTCTCTACCTCGCTGATCAGTGCCTCATAGCGGGCCTTGATCGCGTCATGCTCACCGCGGAGATTTTCAAAATAGGCCAGCCATTCTGCTGATTCATTCCGGCGCACCAGCTCAAGCAGCCGTTTCGGCGAGTTACCGTTGGCCACATGGTGGAGGAGCACGTATTTTGGTGCTTTGATCTTGACCCGAGGAAAGACCCCATCGACCTTGGCCGACCGCACGACACAGCCCTCTGACGCGTTGGGCTGCAGCGTCTCAGCCCAAGCCAAGGCCTCCGACAACGTGGTCAACGGGTGCGACCGGCACAGCTCCCAGCCGTAGCGGGCCGCGTAGGTCTCTGGTTCATGTTCTTCCAGCGTGGTCATGTCACGGCAGCCATGCAGGACCAGCCGCGGTTGGGCATGTTCCACTACAATCCGGTTGTCCTGCGTACACAGCTCAAACATGAAGCACATGTGGGTCTCGGCAGGTAATTTACCGCCCAGCAGTTCCCAGAACCGGTCAGCAAATGTCTGCAGCACCGTCGGTGGACCACCACGTTCGTAGACGCGCTGGATCGGCGCAGACCCGTCCGGCACACCCGAGGTACTGACGTGCCACCGGCCAGCATACCAGTAGAGAGTCATCAGGCTGCCGTCTTCCTTCTCGAAAACCTTAGCCGTGGACCAATCAATCGGGTCTGCGTGGATCTCACCGGCGTTGAAAAATCGGCGATACGGGAAGGCCACCGCGGCCCAGTCGGCTGACTGGTCAAGAATCAAGGCTCGGCAGTCCTGTACGGTCGGGTCACCAACCGGGCTGTCGATCTGGTCGTACTTGAACAGCCACAGGGCCGGCTCGGTTTTATGCTGCTTGGCCTTGAGCGAATACTTCTGCACAACCGCCTCAAGCCCTAGACTGCGGAGTTCTTGCTGGATCGGAAGAGTTTTCATCAAGTCCCTCTAGCGTGTCACTAGCCCAAACAGTGTGTGTGCCACAAAACCTACGACAAAAGCAAGCAAAAAGATGCTGGTCAGCACCAGCCGGGCCGCGTTGGTATCGGCGGCCGCTGTTTGGTAACCTGACCACCTGAGAAATCGGCTGATCCGCAGCAGCATCCACCGCACAGTACGCTCGAACGTTTTCCATGCCATTTTTGGCCCCGTGTACCGGCTGTCAGCTTGATACTCAGCGGTGAGGAAATTGAGCCGACGGACTAGAAACCGCATCGCTCTTGGCTCGTCCGAGTAAACCTTTTCGTACCATGCAGGGTCTAAACCGTACGGCAGCACTTTTATGCCTGTAATCATTGACGTTTTTTAACTTGTTTGATAAACCATTCCATGAGGGTCTCACCGGCAACGGCCAGACTGATGAGCAACAAGACACCACCGCCCCCGCCTAGGAAGCCCACAGCAAAAACCTCAACGGCCAACGATACAGTTAGGTGCTGCACGGGTCAGTCCTTGGCGAGCTTGATCAGGGCCGCGAGGGCCTGTCTGTACAGACTATAACCAAGAGCCACCAGCAAACCAGCCAGCAACAACAGATCAATCACGATGAACATGGTGGCTATCGGGGCCAGCACAATGTATGCCACATCAAGGGAGTGGCCGATCATCGGGCGGCCGCGGCCAAAACAAGCTGGACCGACTCGGCTGTCCACCCGGCTAGCCGGTGACGCCATTTGACGGTACGGTTGTAGGGGGCGTCAAATAGAAACGACCGCCGGGAATGCCCCGACGGGTTACCAACGATCTGTTCATTGGACCATTCCTGCACGTTGGCAAATTTATCATCAACAAACACATTACCACAGTAGATGTGTTTCATCCCGGCCATATGGATGTGATCAGCGGTGATGCCGAACTGACCAAAATGACGCAAGAGCCAGCGCCGACGGCAATTCTCCCAGACAGGACACGATTGCCAAGGGCTCGTGACGAAATGCACCTCGACGTCGGCCTGCCTGAAGGCCTCCACGGCCTCCAAGGCGCCGGGGATTAGGGGCTGGGTGGACCAGAATTCCTGCCCCTGAAGGTGCCTAAGGAGGGTCTTTCTCTGCTCATCAGAGAGGTGAGCCTTGATAAAATCCCACTCCGTGTAGGTTGAAGGGTGAGGCAATCCGGGGTAAACTGGCGCCATTAAATCGTACAGCGGCTCCACAAACTGGGCCACCACTCCGTCAACGTCGAGAAGAATCCTTGCCATGGAGTCATTCTAGCGATTGATCAGCATGGTGTCAATCGGACCAAGTATGCCACGTACAGCCCGCCAACACCGGCCGACATG
>Ga0315287_10007292_pt1 | contig 11076 bp, 12 predicted proteins | sample YL17G11_0_MG_FD_205037 | JGI IMG/M metagenome (GOLD analysis project Ga0315287, IMG submission 205037) | Sediment microbial communities from Yellowstone Lake, YNP, Wyoming, USA - YL17G11_0 | ecosystem: Environmental > Aquatic > Freshwater > Lake > Sediment | place: USA: Wyoming | collected...
CGCACCGCGAGTTCTTCGGCAGCGCGAAACACGGCGATGCCGGTGAGGAGGGGGAGGGGCCGTGGCCGATCGGCCTGGCCGTGGCCACGCTGGCAGGCGTCACGGTGCTGGTGGCGCTGGTCAGCGAGGTCTTCGTCTCGTCGGTGCAGAAGGCGGCGGAGGCCTTCGGGCTGACCCCGGCGTTCGTGGGCTTCATCGTCGTGGCCCTGGTGGGGGGGGCCGCCGAGATGGGCTCGGCGTTTTCCGGCGCGCGCAAGGACCGGCTGGACCTGAGCGTCGGCATCGCGCTGGGGAGCGCGTCGCAGATCGCGCTGTTCGTGGCGCCGGTGCTCGTGCTGCTGAGCTACGTCATCGGCCCGACGCCGATGGACCTGCAGTTCTGGCCGGGCGCCGTGGCGATGATGCTCGTCGCGACCCTCGCCGCCACGCTCGTGACCACCAGCGGGCGGTCGGCGTGGTTCGTCGGGGTGCTCCTGCTCATGGTTTATCTGATCTTCGCCATGTCGCTCTACCTGCTACCGCCCCGCGCGCTATGAACCCGCAGCCCGCCGCCTCCCGCCGCGTGCTCGAGCCGAGCGATCGCATCTCCGAGGTGCTTTTCGGGCTGATCATGGTCCTCACTTTCACCGGTTCGCTGAGCGTGGCCGAGGCCGGGCGCGAGGACATCCGCACGATGCTCGTCGGCGCGTTGGGCTGCAACCTGGCGTGGGGGGTCATCGACGCGGTCTTCTACCTGATGGGCAGCCTGGCCGAGAAGGGGCGCGACCTGGCGATCTTCCGGGCCGTGCGCACGGTTGCGGACCCGCGGGAGGCGCAACTGCTGATCGCGGCGGCGCTGCCGTCCGTGATCGCGTCCGTCGTCCGCCCACCGGAGTTCGACGCGATGCACCGGCGGCTGCAGCTGCTGCCCGAGCCGCCCGGGCCGGCGCGCTTGGACGGCACGGACTGGCGAGGGGCGGGGGGCGTCTTTCTGCTGGTGTTTCTCTCCACGTTCCCCGTGGCCGTGCCGTTTATCGTCATGCAGGATACGATGGCCGCCATGCGCGCCTCCAATGCCGTCGCCGTCGCGATGCTGTTCGTCGCCGGCGCGGCCTACGGGCGTGTCGTCGGGCGGTCGCCGTGGGTGCTCGGCACTGTCATGGTCGCACTGGGCGGGGTTCTCGTCGCGCTGACGATCGCGCTGGGAGGCTGAGGAGGCCCGTGCCGGCGAACTCGGCGCTTGAGCATTTCGGCCTTCTCCTGTTTAATGCCAGGAAGTCATGGATACACGGCAGATCGTTCGGTACTGGATCAAGGAGGCCCAAGAGGACATCCCTGTTGCGGATCATCTCTTCGCGGCTGGGGACTATACGTACAGCCTTTTCTTTTGCCATCTATTCATCGAGAAACTCCTCAAGGCTCTGGTGGTCGCACGAACGGCGGCGCATGCACCGCCCATCCACAACCTGATCGTGCTCTCCGAGAAAGCCCTGCTCCCCCTGCGGCCGGAGCAGGCGGATCTTTTGCGCGAACTGATGCGTTTCAACATCGAATCGCGGTATCCGAAGGATCGAGAATCTTTGCGCCAAGCATGCGGCAGGGATTACACCCGAGAAAAACTCACAGCCTCCAGGGAACTCGCACAATGGTTGATCGAAAAGACGAAATAATCGAGAAGCTGACCGGTCTGACCGATACTCTCCGGCGCAGCGGGTTCAGGGTCGTGCGCGTGTTTCTCTACGGCTCAAGTGCAAAGGGGAACCGAAACGCAGCCAGCGATATCGACGTTGCCTTCATCTCTCCGGATTTTCATCCCAACTCGATGGACGAATGGACGAGACTGCTCCGGCTCTGCCAGGAGGCCGATGTCCGGATCGAGCCGGTTTTTTACCGGCCGGAAGACTTCAGGGACGAAGAACCATTGGCCTGGGAAATCAAGAGTACTGGCCACGAGATCGCCCTGACCCCGGCAGCCTGATCCTTTCCGAAACCCCATAGCACTCGTAAACACAGGCTTGCGTTTTCAGCCAATTCCGTCCCGCTCACGGTTGCTGTATGCTCGCCTTGGCGAGCTGGCTCGGCAACGGCAGCGGAGATTCCCTTCTCTCTGGCTGGGAGGTAGAACCGGGAGGAGCCATGGGCGAGAAGCAGCATCAGGAAGTGGACAATAAGCGCCGGGGTTTCACCGCGGACATCCTCCCCGGGCTCACGACCGCGGCCGTCGTCGTGCCGAAGGCGCTCGCCTATGCGACCATTGCGGCGCTTCCCGTTCAGGCCGGGCTGTTCGCGGCGCTGGTGCCGATGGCCGTGTACGCCGCCCTGGGAACCTCGCGCCTGCTGAGCGTAAGCACCACGACGCCCATCGCCATCCTCTGCGCGGTGGCGATCGGTGAGGCGCTCCAGGCGAACCAGGGGCTCGACCCCCTCACCGCCTCGGCCACCCTCTCCGTGCTCGTCGGTGCAATCCTGATCGCGGCGCGCGTGCTGCGGCTCGGCTTCCTGGCCAATTTCATCTCGGAGCCGGTGCTGACCGGATTCAAGGCGGGGGTGGGCTGCGTCATCGTCGTCGACCAGCTGCCCAAGCTGCTGGGGATCCACATCCAGAAGGCGGGCTTCTTCCGCGACGTGACCTCGATCGTCGCACACGTCCCGGAGTTCTCGAAGCCGACCCTCCTCGTCGCCCTCGGCACCCTTGCCGTCATCGCGCTCGCCAAGCGCTTCCTGCCGAAGTCCCCGGCGCCGCTGCTCGCTGTGGCCGTGGGCATTACTGCGTCGGCCGTCGCCGGGCTCCAGGCGGCCGGTGTCAGCGTGGTCGGGACAATCCAGGGGGGGATGCCGACGCTCCAGCTCCCGCAGCCTTCCCTGATGCTGGCGATGTGGCCGGCGGCGGCCGGTATCGCCCTGATTGCCTTCACCGAGTCGATCGCCGCGGCGCGCGCGTTCGCCCGGACCACGGACCCGCCCCTCAACGCGAACCGGGAACTCTTCGCGCTGGGGGCCGCGAACGCCGCGGGCGCGTTCATCGGCTCCATGCCCGCCGGCGGCGGGACCTCCCAGACGGCGGTTAACCGCAACGCCGGGGCGCGGTCCCAGGCCTCCTCGCTCGTGGTCGCGGTAACGGCGCTGGCGACGTTGCTTTTTCTCGCGCCGGTGCTGGCGCTGATGCCCCACGCCACGCTCGCGGCGGTGGTCATCGCCTACTCGATCGGGCTGATCAGCCTGGTGGAGCTGAACGCAATCCGCCGTGTGCGGATGATGGAGTACCGCTGGGCGCTCGCCGCCTGCCTCGGGGTCATGGTGCTCGGGACGCTCAAGGGCATCCTGGTCGCCATCGTGCTGTCGCTCGCGGGCCTGATGTCGCTCGCGAACAACCCGCGCGTCGACGAGGTCCGGCGCAAGCGGGGCACGAACGTCTTCCGGCCGGTCTCGCCGGAGCACCCCGATGACGAGTCGATCCCCGGCCTGCTGATCGCCAGGCCCGAAGGCCGCGTCTACTTCGGCAACGCGGCGCGCGTCCTCGAAAAGCTGCACACGCTGTCCCTGGCGGCTGCGCCGCGCGTGCTGCTGCTCGACGGTTCCGCGATCCCCGGCCTCGAGTACACGTCGCTCAAGATGCTGGTCGAGGGGGAGGAGCGGCTGCGCGCCGCGGGCATTGAGGTCTGGCTCGCGGCGCTCAATCCCGAGACGCTGGAGTTGGTGCGACGCACGCCCCTCGCGGAACGGCTGGGGCGGGAGCGGATGTACCAGACCGTGGAACAGGCGGTCGCCGCGTTCGAGGCGCGGCAGGCCGCATCAACCGCGACAAGCTGATCGCTGCTGGTGAGCGGCCGGCAACGAGCCAGATGAAACGGGAGAAGGACCTCAGGCAGACTTGCCAGGTCCTCTCTGGCGGAGCGATTCTCGCCGCAACGGTAGCGGCGCTGATGTTTCTCGTGCTCGCGCCGCAGGTGGCGCCGTCGTCGATGGCGGCACCGAGGGGGCAGGCGCCCCCGCGGCCCGCGCCGACGACACCCGCTGCCAAGAGGGCGCCTGCGCCCGCCTCCGCCGACCTCGGCCAGGACATCCGCGCCGAGGTTTCCGAGACGCGCGGTGCCGCACTGATCCGGAGCCACCATTCAGAGCTGAAGTGCAAGATCTGCTCTGCCTTGGACGACCTGCTCGGCGACCCGACCATTGGCAAGCCGCTTCGCGAAGAGCTTGCCGGGCTTCGGAGTTGTCGGGTCGCCCGGTTCCGGATCATTTGCCGGGTCGCCGGGACAGTGATCGAGATTCTGGCGGTCGGACCGCGCCACACCATCTATGAGGAAACCTGGAGAAGGGTCCGTCGGAATCCCCGGTCCCTCTGATCCAAAGTTCCCAGCCGCCGCGCATCACAACTGCGGGACGGCGCCAGCCGCGATAACCTCGGGCGGCGCCTTGCTGAACAGGACGCGCAGGCCCAGGCCGAGGATTTCGGGCCGCGACAGCGCATCGCGCTCGCGCATCACCTTCTTCAGCAGCGCCGGGTCGTCGGTGATGATGTTGTCCACGCCGCGCTCGATCATGCGCAGCATCACTTCGGGCTTGTTCACCGTCCACACGTGAACGGCCTTGCCGGCCGCGTGCGCGCGGCGCAGCAGCGAGGGGGTCGCCTGCGCGCTGTTGAGGCTGAGGAAATCAGCCGCGGACTGAACGACGTCGCCCACGGCCGCGGTGACGATGAGCCCGGTCTGCAGGCCCGAGTCGCCGGACTCCGCCTGCTTGAGCGCCGCCTGGTCGAGCGAGGTGATCACGACCTGGTCGAGGAAATTCTCCCGCTTCAGCACCTCCAGAACGGCGGGCGTGAGTGCGGGATCAGGCACGTTGTACTTGAGCTCGATGTTGATCTTCGCGCGTCCGCGCGCCAGGCCGATGACCTCGGCCAGCGTCGGCACGTGCTCGCCGGCGAAACCCGGGGCGTACTTGCGGCCGATGTCGATGCTCGTGAGGTCTTCCACCGTGAGCGCCGCGATCTTGCGCTGATCGCCGGCCATGCGCAGCAGGTCGCCGTCGTGCACCACCACCACCTGGCCGTCGCGGGTGCGCTGCACGTCGAGTTCGATGAAGTCGGCGCCGGCGTCGAGCGCCCGGCGAAAGGACGCCATGGTGTTCTCCGGCGCGGCGACGGAGGCCCCGCGGTGCGCCGTGACCGCGACGTCCCGCTTGAGATCGAGGCGGGTCGTCAGGAACGCCGCAACCCCCACTGCCAGGACGAGCAGCGCCAGGGTGACCACGACCGCCGGTCGCGCAAGCCGGCGCGCGCGTTCCTCGCTCGTCTCGAGTTGCGGCGGAACCCTCCACTTCGCGTCCGTCTGCTCCGCGTACATGCGCGTGACGAGGAACTGGTGGCCCGCAAGCTGCAGCGCGCCATAGACGAAGCCGCAAAAGGCCGACACGGTCAGGAACAGGGCTACCAGCGGCAGTACTCGCTGGACGTCGATGCCGGCCCAGGCGAGTCCGGCGTCCGCAATCTCGCGGCCCGTCAAGGCGACGAGGAGCGCGGCGCCCGGCAGCAGCAGCCACCAGAGCGCGAGCGGAACGACGATCGCGCGCAGTCGGCCCTGGGTCATGTGCGCGCTGCGTCGCAGGGCCTGCGACGGGGTTGCCCCCTCGAACAACAGGGCAGGCAAGGCAAACAACCAGCGGGCGAGTTGCCGGACGGCGAGCGCCGCGTACGCGAGCACCAGCGCGGCGGCGGCGAGTTTCGCGCGCTGCCAGGGCGGCGGATTCTCGCTCAGGTAGTAATTGACGTCGTTGCCGGCGAGTGTGGCGACCCAGACCAGCGCGGCCGCGGCCAGGAACGGCAGCAGGAGCAGCGCGAGGCGCAGGAACACCCGCGCCGACAGCGCGATGAGCGCGGGCAGATGACGCGCGACGAAACCGACCGTCGAGGTCACCGTGACCGGACGACGCATGATCGCGTGGCCGGCGATCCAGCTGAGGCCGGCGAACTCGGCGAACGACAACCCGATTGTGAGCGCGGCCACCGCCAGGATGAACACGGCGCCGCGGAACGAGAGCGCGAATGCGGCGATGTCGTAGTTGCTGATGACGGGCTCGCCTGTCGCGGCGACGAGGCGGTTCGCGATCCCGCTGATCAGGGGCGTGAAGAACGCAACCCCGATCAGCTGCATGATCAGGTGAAATGCCAGGGGCCGGCGCCAGAGCAGGAGGAAATCGTCCCGGGTCCGGGCGGGCAATCCAGCCTTCATGCGGTCTCCCAGTCAGACGAGAGCACTGCCAGCGTCCTAGGGTTTTGTGCCCTGCGGCAGCAAACCGCACTCGCGCTTGCTGCGACAAAGAGGCGCAGAGTGATCCCCCTTCTATTTAAACTATGGTCAATAATGTAACAATGTTCAATATCAAGCCGAGAACTGCTTTCTGTCGTCATCGGCGCGGGTGTTGCTGTCGCACCACAAGGAGATCACATGTATACACCAGGAAATGTCGGGAGCAAAACGATTGCGATGGTTCTCGCCGGCGGCAAGGGTGAACGGCTCAGTCCGCTGACCCTGAAGCGGCCGAAACCCGGCGTTGCGTTTGGCGGGAAGTACAAGATCATCGATTTTGTCCTGAGCAATCTCTTCAATTCCGGGATCAGGAAGGTCTACATCCTGACGCAGTACCGATCGTATTCCCTGATGAAACACATCAGGGAATCGTGGGGCAAGTGGACCGGCCTCGGAGAATTCTTTGTGGCCATCACCCCGGAAACCAGCAGTGAACGGGAAGAGTGGTTCAAGGGGACTGCCGACGCCATTTATCATTACCTGAGGTTCGTCGAAGCCACGGATGCGGATTACGTGGCGATTTTCGGAGGTGACCACATCTACCGGATGGATATCAGCCAGATGATCGATTTCCACCGGGCGAACGAGGCGGACATCACGGTGGCAGCTCTCGAGGTCCCGGTTGAAGATGCCAGGAGGTTCGGGGTCTTCTCCGTGGACGAAGACTACCGGGTGACCGCCTTCGCTGAAAAGCCGGGCAATCCCCTGACGATTCCGGGGAGGGATACCAGCTTTGCCTCCATGGGTAATTACATCTTCTCTACGAAGAAACTCATCGAGGTCCTCCAGGAGGGGAAGAAGGCGCACGAAGACCTCGATTTCGGCAAACACGTGATTCCGATGATGCTCGAAAATAGCGACCGGGTCTTTGCCTATAATTTCAACGACAATCAGATCCCCGGCATGGAGCCTGAGGAGAAGGGCTACTGGAAGGATGTGGGGACCATCGAATCCTATTATGAAGCCAACATGGACCTCATCAACATCTCCCCGCAGTTGAATCTCTACAACTACAAGTGGCCCATCCTCACCAACCAGGGGAACTACCCACCGGCCAAGACCGTGTTCGACGACGAGTTCCGGCGAGGCCAGAACCTCAACTCGTATGTCTGCGCGGGATGCATTACCAGCGGCGCCATCGTGCGGAGGTCGATCATCGGGCCGCTCTGCAAGATCAACAACTACAGCCTCGTGGAGGACTCGATCCTCTTCGAGAACGTCTCGGTCGGCAGGAACGTCAAGATCAGGAAGGCGATCATCGACAAGAACATCACCATTCCCGACGGGACGGTCATCGGCTATGACCCGGAAGAGGACACGGCCAGGGGATATACCATCACGGAGTCCGGGATCGTCGTGGTCTCGGTCTGATCAACACGGGCGTGACGATAATGGTTCCTGTGTTCTTGTCATGAAGAGTTGGCGTCAGAGCAGGGACTCCGGCGCGAACGCCGAGAGGATCCAGGTGGAGAAGCTGCGCCAGAAACCCACCTCGGGGTCCGAGGTGAAGCGGACTTCCTTGCCGTCCTCCTCGGCCGTCCAGAGCAGGCCCCCGTCCGGCCCGCCCAGGGACACGCGGTAGCTGAGCGCGGGCTGGAACAGGCTCTCGAGCTTCCGGGCGATGTCCTCCGCGAGGGCGGGGCTCTCGACGACGATGCCCAGCTCCGTGTTCAGGTCAACGGACCGCGGGTCCAGGTTGAGCGAGCCCACGAACGCCTGCGTGCGGTCGATGACGAACACCTTGGCGTGCAGGCTCACGCCGGACGAGCCGAAGGCGCTCTTCTTCCCCTTGGCGCCGAGCGAGGGCTTCAGCTCGTACAGCTCCACGCCGAGGCGCAGCAGGTCCTTGCGGTAGCGGGCGTACCCGCTGTGGACGACGGCCACGTCGTTGCCGGCGAAGGAGTTGGTGATTATCCGGAGGCGGACCCCCTTCTCCCGGAGCTGCGTGAAGAGCTGCATCCCGGCCTTGCCGGGGATGAAGTAGGGGGACGAGATGATCACTTCGGAGCCGGCCTTTTCAACGAGTGGCCTCAACTGCGCCCCGAGATTCACGACCTTCACCGGGCGCTCGTCGCCCGCGACCTTCTCCGGCGGGTCGGCGAAGAACTGCGCGGGGGCCCAGGCGAACGCGAGCGTGCGGTCGAACAGCCGGCGCAGCAGGTCCGATTCCCGCAGCCGCCGCGCGTACTCCGAGTCCTGCGCCGCCGCGCGGTGCGCGGCCAGGTTTTCGAGGCCCTTGCGGCGGGCGGCGGGGTCGCTTGCGGCCGTGCGGAACGCTTCGATGGGGTAGGCCCACTCGCTGTTCCAGTACTGGTCGAAGCTCCGGGAGAGCTCCTGCACCACCGGCCCCACGGCGAGGAGATCCAGGTCGGCGAAGTTCACCTCTTCCTGGGCGCCGAAGTACTCGTCGCCGACGTTTCTCCCGCCGATGATGCCCGCCTGGTTGTCGGCCACGAACATCTTGTTGTGCATGCGGTGGTTGACCCGGCTGAAATCCGAAGCGGCGTTGAGCATCCAGCCCGTTGACGACCGCCCTGCGGAGGGGTTGAACACCCGCACCTCGATGAGCGGGTGCGAGGAGAGCACGGCGATCCCGGCGTCCCTGCCCTTCGCCGTCGTGTCGTCGACCAGGAGCCGCACGCGCACGCCGCGCTCCGCGGCCTCGAGGGCTGCACTGAGGATCAGCTTGCCCGTAAGGTCGGTGTGGAAGATGTAGTACTGGAGGTCCAACGTACGCTCGGCCGCCTGGGCCAACGCCATCCGGCCGACGAACGCATCCATGCCGCTGCCGAGGATGTGGAAGCCGGAGTACCCGGGGTGCTGCGCCACCGCCTCGGCGAGCGAGCGGCCGAGCCGCGTCTCTTGTGTTTGGTCCAAGGCCGACGACGGCTCGCGCTGCGCGCCCTTGGGCAGCGATGCGCATCCCGCGGTCAGCAGAATAAGTGCTCCCAGGAGCGCGGCGGATGCGAACCTTCTTCGACCCTTCATGGAACCCGTGGCTCCGTCTTCGTCTTGTGAGCCGGGGTCTTCATGGTGGTCCCCCGAACCGCGTGAATCGGCGCCTCCAGGAAGCGCACCCGGCCGGTTTCAATTTCATAGATCGCGCCGACGCACTTCACGCGACCTTCGGCTGTGCGCGCCTGACCTTCGGGCGACTCGAGGATCCTGCGCACCGTCGAGCGGACGTTGCTCTCGACGGCCTGTGCCAACTGTGCGAGCGGCGGCAGTTCGGGGTTCAGTCCGTCAAGGACGGGCAGTATGCTTTCCAGCAACAGTTGGATTCGCGATTTCTGCCGGACGTTCTGGTACTTCGTTTCAAGGGCGGCCTGGATCGCCCCGCACCCCTCGTGGCCGAGGACCACCAGCAGCGGGGTCCGCAGGTGGGCGACCGCGTACTGCATGCTCCCCGCAACCTCGGCCGAGAGGACGTTCCCCGCGACCCGGATGACGAACAGTTCGCCGAGGCCGGCTTCGAAGATCAACTCCGGTGCCACCCGCGAGTCGCTGCACCCCAGGATCGTCGCGAACGGCCGCTGCCCCCGGGCCATCTCGGCCATGGTCTCGCGCGACAGTCCGGCCACGCGAGATTCCCCGCGCAGGAACCGCTCGTTGCCCTCGATCAGGCGCTGCAGGGCCTCGTCGGCAGAAACGTCTGGTTTACTGTTCATGGCAGGCTATGTACTCCTCAGCTCCCAGTCGAACGCCTCGTCGATGATAGCACGCAGCCGCGTCAGCAGTTCGGGCGTGGGCTGCGAACGCTGACGAGGACGGAGAAATCAGCCGTCGATCTTCTTGAACATCTTCTTCACGAGCATCTTGAACACGCGGCAGAAAGGAGTCTGGTGTGGTTGACGCGGACGATACATGAGCTGTGCGCAACGACACGTGTTGACAAGCATCCTTTCGCTCCACTAATATCGATAGTCATAATGACCAACTGGACTATTTCGTGAAGGAGTGATGCCATGCCAACAGTTTCCGTTGCGGAAGCAAAAAGCCACCTCTCCGAGTTGATCGCCAAAAATGCCCATGGCCACGAGCGGTTCGTCATCACCCGACGCGACAAGCCGGTGGCAGCCCTGGTGAGCATCGACGACCTGCGGCTCATTGAACAGCACCAGGTGCGACAGGGGCTCGCTGCGGTCGCCGGAAAATGGCGAGGGTTCGAGGAGGTGGCTACCGCCCTGGGAGATCTGGCCTCGTTACGCCGGGAAGGCGGCGGAGGCCGCGATGTATCTTTTTGATACGGACGTCGTCACCAACATCTTCAAGCGGAAACCCGCCCCGAAACTCCTGAAGCGACTGGCCGCTGTCGAGCAGAGGCACCAACATATCGCGACCACCACCGTGGCCGAGATCGTGTACGGGGCATGGAAAAGCGAACGCCCCCGCTATCACCTCGAAAATCTCGAGAATATTCTGCTTCCAGCCGTCAATATCGTGAGCCTTGACGGCAAGGCCGCCTATGTCTGCGGCGCGCTTCGCGCCCGTCTCGAAAAAGCGGGAACGCCGCTCGCACTGGCCGATCTCGAAATCGCCGCCATCGCCATCGTCAACCAGCTCGTTCTGGTGACGGGCAACGTGCGGCACTTTGCCAGAATTCCGGAGCTGCCCGTTGAAAATTGGCTCGCATAATGCTGGCGACGACGATCAAACCTGCTCCAGCACGTGATATTTCCCGGGCCTCTCTTCGCCTCTGGGGTGCTGAATCAGCACGATCTTCATGATGGTCGAGGTCGGGAAGGTCATTGCGTAGTCGACGTCGGTGCGGTCGCTCGCCGTAAGCTTC
>Ga0315287_10007293_pt1 | contig 11076 bp, 10 predicted proteins | sample YL17G11_0_MG_FD_205037 | JGI IMG/M metagenome (GOLD analysis project Ga0315287, IMG submission 205037) | Sediment microbial communities from Yellowstone Lake, YNP, Wyoming, USA - YL17G11_0 | ecosystem: Environmental > Aquatic > Freshwater > Lake > Sediment | place: USA: Wyoming | collected...
ACTTCATCTTCCCGGGTCGCAAGGTCCCGGCCCTGATCGCGACGTTCATGGGGCTGGCGCTGATCGCCGTCCTGGTGCTGATCACCGGGCAGAGCACGTTCGAGGCCTTCGGGGGCGCCTACGACGTGGACCCGCTGACCACGTTCCTCGACCTGCTGTTCGTCTCGATCGTCGCGCTCACGATGGCCTTCGCCCCGGACTACCTCGAGGAGCGCGGGCTGCCGGTGCCGGAGTTCGCCGCGCTGCTCGTGTTCGCGATGTCGGGTGCGATGCTCCTCGCCGCCTCGGGCGACCTGCTGGTCCTGTTCCTCGGGCTCGAGCTCATGGTCCTGCCGGGCTACGTCCTGGCCGGCTACCACAAGACCGACGGGTACAGCACCGAGGGCGCGATCAAGTACTTCCTGCTCGGGTCGTTCTCGAGCGCGATCTTCCTGTTCGGCCTTGCGTTCGTCTGGGGCATCACCGGCACCACGAACATCGCCGAGGTGGCGGCCTACATGGGCCAGGTGGCGGCCGGGGCGATCCCGATGTCACCGGGCCTCGGCCTGGCGCTCGCGTTCATGACCACGGGTGTCGCCTTCAAGATCGCGGCGGTGCCGTTCCACTACTGGACGCCGGACGCGTACCAGGGCTCCCCGACCCCGGTCACGGGCTACCTATCCGTCGGCCCCAAGATCGGGGCGTTCGCGCTGATCATCCGGCTGTTCGCCCAGGGTCTGGCGGATCTCGCGATCGACTGGAACATCGTGTTCATGGTCCTGGCAGCCCTGACGATGACCCTCGGCAACCTGGTCGCGCTCCAGCAGGACAACGTGAAGCGGATGCTCGCGTACTCGTCCATCGCCCATACCGGCTACATGCTGGTCGGGTTCGCGGCCTACGGCGCCGGGAACATCGCGGGCATGGAGGCGCTGCTGTTCTACGGCGCCGCGTACACGTTCATGAACCTCGGCGCGTTCGCCGTCGTCGCCGCGCTCCAGCGGCGGACGGGCGTCACCAGCAACCTGTCGACGTTCGCCGGGCTCGTCCGCCGCGAGCCCGCGATGGCCTGGCTGCTGACGCTGTTCCTGCTCAGCCTGACCGGCATCCCGCCGACCGTCGGCTTCTTCGGCAAGTTCCTGGTGATCTCGGCCGCGGTCGAGGTCGGCGGCCCGCTCACGGCGCTCGCGATCCTGACCGTCCTCAACGCCGCGATCGCGGCCTTCTACTACCTGCGCGTCGTGGTCTACATGTTCATGCGCGACCCGGCCGGAGAGCTCCCGAGGCTGCGCCACGGCCGCCTCCTGTGGGCGGGACTCGCGGTCAGCACGTTCCTCACGATCATCCTGGGCGTGTTCCCGAACCTCCTGCTCGAGATCGTCGGGGTCGCCGCGGCCGCGATCTAGCGAACGGGGCGGGCTGACCAGGCTGCCGGGCCGCTACGGCGTGACCGTGACCCCCGGCAGGATCGTTCCGAGGCCCTGCGCCATCACGTCCGGGCCGATGCCGCCCAGCGCCCCGTCCCGCACAATTCCTTGCGCGTCGATCCAGTAGTGGACCGGCAGCGCGATCGCACCCCACTCGGCAGACGCCTTGCCATCGCTGTCGAGGCCGACGGGCAGCTCGACCCCGAGGTCCTTGAGGAACGCCGTGACTGCAGCCTCGTCCTCGCGTGCGTCGACCGCGATGGTCGCGAGACCGGTGTCCGCGTAGCGGGCCTGGAAGCCGGCCATGGCGGGCAGCTCGTCCACGCAGGAAGGGCACCAGGTCGCCATGAAGTTGACCCAGACGGGCTTGCCCCGGTAGTCGGCGAGGTCGACCGTGCCACCGCCGGCCAGCGGCAGCACGAGGGGCGGGGCGGGCTCGCCGATGCCGAAGGCCTCGGCTTGGCTCGAGGCTGCCGCGGACTCGACTGCGGGTGGGGCGGTCGAGGCGGCCGGGGGCGGTGTCGACGCGACCGGAGAGACGGGGCCTTCCGTCGACGGCGGCGCGGCAGAGGCGGTGGGTGCCGGCGTGGCGGTGGGTGCCGGCGGGGCGGTGGGTGCCGGCGTGGCGGTGGGTGCCAGCGTGGCGGTGGGTGCCGGCAGGGCACCCCCGGGACCGGGAATCAGCGCGATCACGCCACCCACGATCAGCCCGCCGACCGCGAGGCCGGCCACGAGTCCCAGCGCAATGGCCGTCTTCCCACCCATCCGTTCGAGCGTACCAGCACGAACGGATGGAGGCAGGCTTTACTGCTCTCGACTAGGATTCGCCGGCCATGATCTCCGCCCTCTCCGCCATCGGGACGCGGCTCGTCCCCGCGCTGCTCACCGCGGCAGGGGTCGTGCTGATCACCGCCGGGCTCCTCTCCTACGCAGACCCGACCGTCGCCGGCGCCGCCCCCGTTGAATCCGCGGTCGTCGAGACGCTTGACCCGGCCGAGGCGGTTGTGAGCCCGTCGCCGTCCGTGCCGGCCCCAAGCCCGTCGGGGCCCGTGTCACCCAGCGCGACGCCGGCAGGCACGCCGCCCGCATCGATCGTCCCGGACCCGACCCCGAAGCCGCGTCGGGTCGTCGCCACGCGCGTTGTCGTCCCCGCGCTGAAGATCGACCTGCCGGTGATCAAGGGCAACGAGGGCTATCCGCTGTGCAACGTCGCGATGTACCTGCACACCGCCGGCTCGGAGGAGAAGGACGCCTTCGGCCAGCCGGGCGAGGGCAGGGCGACCTACCTCTACGGCCATGCCCGCGACGGGATGTTCGGCCCGATCTACGAGCTCGCCATCCAGAAGAAGCAGGCCAAGAAGATGCTCGGGATGGAGGTCCAGGTCTACACCAGCGACCTCAAGCTCCACCTGTACGAGATCCGCGAGTACCGGCTCCACGTGACCGACCTGGACGGCCCGCTCTCAGCCACCGGGGAGGAGCTCTGGCTCCAGACCTCCGAGGGACCCAAGGGCACCCCCGGCAAGACGCAGCTGCGAGCCTTCCCGATCTCGGTCTCGGACGCGGACCCCGCGGACGCCATGCCCAAGGCCAGACCCGTGAAGTGCGGCTGAGCGTCGGCCCTGGCCGTGGCCCGGACCTGGACCGGCACTAGATCCAGTCGATCCGCCGCAGGACCAGGGCGGTGATCGCCGCCCCGGCGACCACGAAGGCGGTCACCAGCCAGAACCCGGATCCCTCGCCGCCCGCGAGCGCCACGCCGGCCTCGCTCATCCCGAAGATCCCGGCCGTGGCCCCGATGCCGGCCAGGATCACGGTCACGCCGGTGAGGCGTTTCATGATCACGGTCAGGTTGTTGTTCACCGTCGACAGGTAGACCTCGAGCGTGCCGGACACGAGCTCGCGGTCGTTGTCGAGCTCGTCCGTGACCCGGATGAGGTGGTCGTACACGTCGCGGAAGTAGATGATGTGCTCGGTCTTGATCAGGGCGAGATCCCGGTTGGTGAGCTGGTTGAAGATCTCGCGGGCCGGTGACATCGCCCGGCGCAGCTTGATGAGCTGGCGCTTGAGCGCGAACAGCCGCTCGAGCGTCCACGAGTTGGGCCGCGCGATGACGTCGTCCTGGAGGGTGTCGATCTCGTCCTCGATGGCATCCAGCACCGGGAAGTAGGCGTCCACGATGCCGTCCGTGAGCGCATAGAGCAGGAAGTCGGGGCCGCGGCGCAGGACGTTCGCCGGGTCGCCGCGGAGCTGCGGGATGGTGAACGGATCCCAGCCGGGCTCGTGGACCGTGAGCAACGACCGGTGGTTGAGCACCATGTCGATCTCGAGCTCCGTGATCTCGCCCTCGTGGGCGATCCAGAACATCACGATGTGGAGGGCGCCCTCGATCTCCGCCACCTTGGCCCGCTGGTTGCGCTCCGCGATGTCCTCCGCGATCAGCGGGTGGAGCATGAGCAGCTCAGCAACGTCGTTGACCTGGATGTGGGACGGGGCGGTGACGTCCACCCACAGGAGCATCTCGGGATCGGCCAGGCAGGCGGCCACGTCGTCGCGCCCCGCGATGACCCGGGTGTCGGCCGGGGACCAGCCGACGCCCCGGATCCGCGGCCAGCCGGTGTCAGGGTCGCGCGTCGGGGTCGTGGTCGCTGGCTCCATCAGGCTCCGCTGCTCCGCTCTCGGCCGGCGCTGGCCCGGCCGCGCCGAGCATACGCCGCCGCCGGCCCAGCAGGAGCGACGGTGGGATGGCGGCCGCCGTGATCACCGCCGCGACGAGGAAGATGCCCACCATGATCCGCGCCGCCTCACCGGCGGCCCACTGCTCCAGCGCCTCGACCACCAGCCCGTCACGGAGCGGGCGGTCGCGCAGGGCCTCGGGGATGTACCGCAGGTATGCGTCCCCGGAGGCATACACCTGGTCGTACAAGCGGTCGATGGTCGTGGAGCCGTAGGCCGTCAGGATCGCGAGACCCACGGCCATGCCGATCATGCGGGCGACGGTCACCGTGGACGAGGCAATGCCATAGGCATGCACCGCGACCGCCTCGACGGCTGCCGTGGACCGGGGCGTGACCGTGAGTCCGAAGCCGAGCCCGAACAACGCGAGCGAGAGGGCGGCGCTCTCGACGGTGGTGGCGGGTGTCCAGCCCGCCATCTGCCACAACCCGACGATGCTGGCACCCAATCCGACGACCGTCACCAGCTTGAGCGACAGGATTCGCACCGCGAACCCGGACAACAGCGCCCCCACGGCCGTCGCTGCCGCGAGTGCACCGAGCGCCAGCCGCTGCTCGTCCGGTCCGCCGTAGAGCACCCGGTCGACGAACACCGCGGCGCCTACGATCGCGGTGGCGAAGCCGTACCCGGTGAGCAGCGAGACCAGCGCCGCCGACGAAAACGACGCCGACCGGAACAGTCGCGGGTCCAGGAACGGGTCCGCGACGCGCAGGCCGCGCACGATCGTCGCAGGGCCGGCGATCACCGCCACGACAAGCAGCACGAGCGAGATCGTGGCCGGGTCCACGCCGCCAGCCGGATCCGCCTGCGACCCCAGGAGCGTGAGGGCACCCAGGGCGCCGACCAGGAACGCGGAGAACAGGATCGCCCCAGCCAGGTCCACGCGGCCCTGGCGTCGCGGGGTCTCCCAGCCGCTGCTGGCGGCCCAGGCCACGACCAGTGCCGCGAGGCCGATGGGCACGTTCACGTAGAACACCCAGCGCCAGGCCGGGGCGAGCAGCCCGGCGACGGCCGACTGCGGCTCGAACCCCAGGCGTGAGAGCGCGGCCTCGGGATGCAGGGCGCCCAGGATCGCCGCCCCCAGGACGGGGCCCGCGGCCATGCCCAGGAACGTGAGGGCGCCCACGACACCCAGCGCACGGGGCCGCGATGCGCCCGTGAACAGGTGCGAGGCGGCGGACGTCGCCACCGGCACGAGGGCGCCGCCGCCCACGGCCTGCACGAGGCGGGCAACGATGAGGAGCTCGAGGGAGGGGGCGGCACCGGCGAGGAAGGAGCCCAGGGTGAAGATCACGAGGGCCCAGAGGAAGAGGCGCCGGGCGCCGTAGAGGTCCGCCAGCCGGCCGGCCACGGGCATCGTGACCACGTAGACCAGCAGGTAGCCGTTGATGATCCAGGAGGCCTCGCGGAGGCGTGTCCAGCTCGCGAGGTCCGTGACGATGGCCGGCAGGGCCACCGCCGTGATCATCAGCTCGAGGCCGGCGAGGAAGACCCCCGTCCCGAGGATGGCAAGGAGGATGAGCGAGTCGCGCCGCGAGAGCCGGTCCACCCCCCGAGTGTACGGGGCGTCGGCCCGGAGGCCCCGCGACGCGAGTCGGAGGTTCGCCGATCAGCCCTCGGGCTGGGTCTCCGCCTGCGTCTCGAGGCGGCTGTCGTACCAGGCGGCGAAGGCCATCGGGGCGATGGCGATGAGAGTGACGATGGTGCTGATCGCGAAGTCGTAGAGCATGGGACGTTCCGGTAGCGAGAGGTGGCCCGGTGGCCACCGAGGCACCTGCCTCGCCTACGATTCCACTCCATTCTGCTCGAAATGTCACTATGTCGTAGGGAGTCCGCGTGGTTCTCCTTGGGGTGCAGGGCGCCATTGGCTGGGTTGCGATGGCCGTGTCGGCGGGACCAATCCGGCCCCAGGAAGCGCCCAGCCGCCGCCACGCTCCGTGGAGCGCCCGGCCGCCGCCGCCGTCCTCCGTTGCCTCGCACTCCTCCCGGTGCCCACCGGTCTCTCCAGTGCCAACCGGTCTCCAGTGCCCACCGGCTTCTCCTCCCGGCGCCCGGCCGCCCGCCCGGCGGGTGAACGAACGCGTGACTGGCCGATCCACCCGCCAGGCGACGCACGTGTCACGGGAACACGGCACCCCAAGTGATGCTTGACCCGCCTACCGGGTGTCGCCACCATCGGCGCGACGGTTCGCCCGCCTGGCGGGTGACCCTCCCAGTCACACCGACGATCCACGGGCGGGATCCAGGGCCGGCATCCGCGGGTGGAACCCGCGGTTGACAGGCGCCCGATCGAGCCATAGCATCAACGCCCGTTGATATAAACCGGCGTTGATACGTCGGGACGTCAACCGCCCTCGCAGGTTCCACCGGCGCATGTCCCCCTCTCCCGCGCGGATCCGGAGCACCCTCGCAGCGGCCGTCGACCAGCCAGACGACCTCCGCGAGCTGCGCCGCTTCCACAAGGTGCTGGCGGACGTGAACCGGCTGCGCATCTGCCGCGTGCTCGCGGAGGGTCCCGCCACGGTCACGGAGCTCATCGACCGCGTCGGGCTCTCCCAGCCTCTCGTCTCCTGGCATCTGTCCAAGCTGCGCGAGGTCGGGCTGGTCTCGGCGCAGCGGAACGGCCGGGAGACCATCCACACCATCGAGCCGGAGGCATTCGCGATGTTCGCCAACCGCCAGGCCAGGGCCCTCGGGCTGGGGACAGCCCTGACCCGGAAGGGAGCGGGCTCGTGAGCGGGTCGTTCGTCTCTCCCGAGCTGCGGGCGAAGGTCCGCGGCCTCGCGGATCCCGTGGGACGCGCGCTCGCGCGCACTGGCCTCTCGCCCAACGCCCTCACCTTGATCGGGTTCCTGATCGCATGCGTGGCGGCCGTCGCGGCCGGGGCGCAGGCCTGGCTCCTGGCCGGGTTCCTCGTCATCTTCGGCGGCATCTTCGACATGTTCGACGGCATGGTCGCCCGGGCCACCGGGAAGACCAGCAAGGCCGGCGCCTTCCTCGATTCCACCTTCGACCGGTGGGGAGAGGGCGTCGTCTATGTCGGCATCGTCGCTGGCTGCCTGTTCGCGGGCTTCGACCTCGGGGCGATCCTCGCCGCCGCGGCGATGACCAGCGCGTTCATGGTCAGCTACACCCGCGCCCGGGCGGAGAGCCTGGGCTTCGCGCCCGGCAAGGGGATGGCCAACGTGGGCCTCGCGCCGCGCGAGGTCCGGCTCGTCGTCCTCACCATGGGCGTCGCCCTCGCGGGCGTGTCCCTGACCATCCTGGCGGTCTCCCTCGGGCTGATCGTCATTCTCGCGTCCATCACCACCCTCCAGCGCATCCTCGTCACGCTCCGGCAGGCATCCCTCGCCGACTAGCGGTCGATCCATGGAGTACCCCGTGACCAAGAACGAGACCGCGCCCGCCAAGGCAGACCGCAAGGTGCGCGTCGCCGTCGTCGGCGTCGGCAACTGCGCCAGCAGCCTCATCCAGGGCCGCTACTACTACGAGAACGCCAAGCCCACCGACTCCATCCCCGGCCTGATGCACGTGAAGCTGGGCGACTACCACATCCGCGACGTGGAGTTCGTGGCCGCGTTCGACATCGACAGGGAGAAGGTCGGCAAGGACGTCTCCGAGGCGATCTTCTCGGGCCAGAACAACACGATCAAGTTCATGGACGTGCCCCACATGGGCGTGACCGTGGACCGCGGCATGACCCACGACGGGCTGGGCAAGTACCTGTCCCAGGTGATCGAGAAGGCCCCCGGCCCCACGGCCGACATCGTGGGCATCCTGCGCGATCGCGAGGTCGACGTCATGGTCTCCTACCTGCCCGTGGGCAGCGAGGAGGCCACGAAGTGGTACGCGGAGCAGGCGCTTGCGGCCGGCGTGGGCTTCGTCAACGCCATCCCGGTGTTCATCGGCCGTGAACCCTACTGGCAGCGCCGCTTCGCCGAGAAGGGCCTGCCGGTCATCGGCGACGACATCAAGAGCCAGGTCGGCGCGACGATCAGCCACCGGGTGCTGACCCGCCTGTTCATGGATCGCGGTGTCCGGCTGGACCGGACGTACCAGCTGAACTTCGGCGGCAACACGGACTTCATGAACATGCTCGAGCGCGAGCGACTGGAGTCGAAGAAGATCTCCAAGACCAACGCGGTCACCTCGATGCTCGACTACGAGATGGCGCCCGGTGACGTCCACGTCGGCCCGTCGGACTACGTCCCGTGGCTCAAGGACCGCAAGTACTGCTACATCGTCATGGAGGGCACGACCTTCGGCGACGTGCCGCTCAAGGCCGAGCTCAAGCTCGAGGTCTGGGACAGCCCCAACAGCGCCGGCGTCATCATCGATGCCGTCCGGTGCCTCAAGATCGGGCTTGATCGCGGCCTGAAGGGTACCCTTGTCGCACCCTCGTCCTACTTCATGAAGAGCCCGCCGCTCCAGCTCCACGACGACGTGGCGCGCGAGCGGGTCGAAGCCTTCATCCGGGGCGAGGACAACGAGACGCTCACGGGGACCGAGGTGTCGAAGAAGGACGCCAGGGATCTCGCGACCGCAGCAAGGACGAAGGCTTCCGCCCCCAAGTGACCCAACCCAAGCGCCAGCTCGAGGCGCCCCACCGGCGCCTCGAGGCAACGCCTCCGCGCATCGTCGAGAAGGCGGCGGTCATCGGCTACCGGTCGGCGTCCGCCGTCCTCGCATTCGTGCCGCCCGCGATCTCGCGCGGCGTGATCGGCGGCGCATCGCAGCTCTCGTATCTCGCCTGGCCGGCCAAGCGCCGGTCGTCCAATATCAACTTCGGCCATGTGCTGGGCCTGCCCCCGTCCGATTCGCGGGTCGTGCGGATGGCGCTGCGCGCCTACCGGGAATACGCCCGCTACATGGTGGAGCTCATGCGGCTCCCCAGCAGGCCGATGGAGGAGCTGGCCGACGGCATCGAGGGCGACGGCATCGACCGGATCGTCGGCTACTGGCAGGACTCGGGTCGCGCGATGATCGTGATCGCCGGGCACGTCGGCAACAACGAGGCAGTCGCTGCCGCCATCGCCAGCCGCGGCCTCCCCGCCAACGTCGTCGCGGACGACTCCTCCTTCCCCGAGATCTTCGAAGTCCTCCGCCAACAGCGTGAGTCCTGGGGCGTCCACATCATCCCGTGGCGCAACCTGCGCGAGCTGTTCACCGTCCTGCGCCGCAACGAGATCGTGGCCCTGCTGGTGGACTGGGGCTACCGTAGCGACGGGATCCCGGTGCAGTTGTTCGGATCGTGGACAGCACTCCCCGCCGGGCCCGCCTCGCTGGCCGCCAAGACGGGCGCGATCATCGCGCCGATGGCGATCCGGAGGACGAAGGGCGGCAGGTTCCGCATCGAGGCGCCCGAGAGCTTCACCGTCCCCTCGTCGGACCCGGCCGAGTTGCAGCGGGCCACGCAGCGCATCGCCGCGGCCCTGGAGACCATCGTCGGCGCCGCGCCCACCCAGTGGTACAGCTTCAAGCCGGTGTGGCCCACGGACCCGGCCGAGGCCGCGAGTCTGGAGGCCAGGGCCCGGGAGATGATGGCTGGCCGGCCCGATCCGGGTCCTTCGTGGTCGCCGGCCCCCGAACGGGCGGACGCGGACGGGGCCGGCGCGGACGGGGCCGGCGCGTCGTGACGGGCGGAGGGGAGCCGGCCGCCCCGGGGCAGGGCTCGCGGACGCTGCGGGGAACCCTGCTCCTGGCCGCCACCCGGCTCGTCGCCGCCCTCCCCGAGGCACCCCTGGTGGCCGCCGCCGAAAGCATCGGCGAGCTGTGGTACCGGCTCGCGCCCACCCGGGCCGCCCAGGCGCGCGCCAACCTGCGCCGTGTCTGCGAGGGACTGGATGCGCAGGGCCGCGGGACGCGCCTGGCTCGCAGGGCCGCCACCGACCCGGACGCCCTGGAACTCCTCGTGCGGCGCTGCTTCCGCCACACCGTCCGCTACTACCTCGAGGTCGCGCGGATCGGCAGCGTGGACCTGCAGCAGGCCCTGGACCGGGTCGTCGTCGAGACGCCCGACACCGTCCGCGAGACGTTACATTCCGGCCGCCCGGTCGTGGTCGTGGGCATGCACTTCGGAGGCATCGAGCTGCCGGCGATCGTGGTCGCCCATCTCGTCGGCCATCGCGTGAGCGGTCCCATGGAGACGGTAGCCGACCCCGCAATCCAGCGCTGGTTCGAGACCACGCGGGGCCGGGTCGGGGTCACGATCGTCCCGGTACAGAACGCGCGACGGACGCTCCTCGCGGCCCTGCGCCGGGGCGAATCCGTCGGTCTGGTCAACGACCGTGACATCTCGGGCTCCGGGATCCCGGTGCCGTTCTTCGGCAGCCCGGCGCCGATGTCGCCCGGACCCGCGCTGCTGGCCCTCGAGACCGGGACGCCGGTCTGCGTGGCCGCCGCGCGGCGGATCAGCGCAGGGCGCTATGCGGGCAAGGTGATCGCCGTCCCGCTGCCGGTCGAGGGCACCCGCCGCGAGCGCATGGTCGTGCTCACGGCCGCCATCGCCGCCGCCTATGAGACGATCCTGGCCGACGCGCCGGAGCAGTGGTGGGGAGCGTTCCACCCGATCTGGCCGGATCTCGTCGTCGGCGCCGGCAGCGGGGACGGAGTCGAGCACGGGGCTCGTACTGGGGGCGGCGTCCGCACCGGCACCGGTCGCACGCCGCCCGCCTCACACGAGCCGGAGACCATCCCGTGATCCAGGAGCCACTCGAGCGGCTGGGCCGCGCCGACATGCACATCCACACGCTCGCGTCGGACGGCACGTCGTCCGTGCCCGAGATCCTGGATCACGTCGAGGCGCAGGGCTTTCTGGACCTCATCGCCATCGCCGACCACGAGCGCATCGACGCGGCGGTCGCCGCGAGGCACATGGCCGAGGACCGCGGCCTGCGCATCCACGTCGTCGTGGGCGAGGAGGTGAGCACCCGTG
>Ga0315287_10007294_pt1 | contig 11074 bp, 8 predicted proteins | sample YL17G11_0_MG_FD_205037 | JGI IMG/M metagenome (GOLD analysis project Ga0315287, IMG submission 205037) | Sediment microbial communities from Yellowstone Lake, YNP, Wyoming, USA - YL17G11_0 | ecosystem: Environmental > Aquatic > Freshwater > Lake > Sediment | place: USA: Wyoming | collected...
ACCCGGGCGCCGCCGTCCTCCACCTCGCCCTCTGCGCCGCGAGCACGGCCGCGACCGTCAGCGACTTGCCCGTGCCGCTCCTCCCCGTCACCCAGACGAGCCCGCCCCTGCCCGCGGCAAGCCTCTGCGCCAGGGCAGCGTCGAGCGCCCTGGCCTCGACGGCGCGGGCCAGCGGGGCGCACCCCGGCGGGGGCGGCGGGGGGGCCCCCTGCAGGGCGCGGCGGGCGAGCGCGACCTTGGCCGCGTCGGCGGGGTCAAACCACGAGAGGTGGTCCCTCTCCGCCTCCCCTCCTCCGCCCGCCGTCGCTCCTCTTCCTCCGAGTCCGGGTCCGGTCGACGCGCTCGGGAGCGGAGGGGGCTGCAGCGGGGAGAGGGGCGGCGGCGGCGGCGGCGGGGCCGCGGCCGGGCTCGGGGCGTCGTCGCTGGCGCGGGCGGAAGCCCCCTGAGGAGGGGCAGCGGCAGGAGGGGAGGCCGAGGCTTCAGTCGCCGCCGCTCTCGGAGGAGGAGCCCCGTGCGGCTTCTTGGACGCCACGGGATCGTAGTTTATGCTGCGCCTCTTGGGATGCGGCGTCGAGGGAGGGGCGCGCCTGGCCGTGGGGACCTTGGGCGTGACGAGGGCGGCAGAAGGCAGAAGAGCCGCTTTCCTCCCCCACGGCGTCGAGGGGTTCGCCGCCGTTTTCGTTTTCTTCGGCGATGGCGCCTGTGCCTCTCTGATGCGGCGCGACAACGATGGAATAGATACGATCCCACCGCTTCTCGGGCGCGCTCTGCCCCCCGCGGGCTTCTTAAATTCCGATCTCAGCGGCGCCGCTGACCTTGCTCGTGCCGACACGGGGCGCGAGGGTGCTGTTGGGTTTTTTTGTTTGGGAGGGAGAGAGAGAGAAGGGCGTGAGAAGACCGAAGAGAAAGCGGGCATTGGATTTGTTTTTCGATTCGACCGACGTCGACCCGGGGCGGGCACTTGGAATGGGCGAGACTCGTTCGACAACTCCCTTTCCAATCGACGCATTGTCCCGCTGCCAATCTCAATCTCGCTAACCTTTCGCGACCTTGCCATCAGGGAAAATTGGAGCCGGGATGGGACCCCGCTTGGTGCCCCTGCGGGCGACGGCTTTCGTCGTCGTCGTCGTCGTCGTCGTCAACGTCGTCGTCGCGATTGCCTCGGCAGCGGCGACGGCGGCGCTTCGCCTCGTCGTCGCTTGCTTCTTCATGACTCGTGCTGCTCTGAATGAGATCACAACGCCACCTCGGGGAGGCGAGCGGCGACTCTGAGAAGAGGCCGAGCCCATCGTCCGCGCCATCTTTTCTGTCTTGCTTTTTGTTTTCTTCGTCTCTTTCGACGTTCGAAAAAAGACAAGAGTGAACGAAATTCAAAAAAAAGGGGCGAGAGAAGAGCCAGAGTAAAAGATCGTTTCGACTAACGTTCAAGCTCTTTCTCTTTTTCTCCCATCGCGCTTCCTCATTCTCACGCCATGAGCTCTTCGGCGTCTTCTGCCGTGCGCAAGCAGCTCCTGCGAGCTCTGAGCCTGTTGACAGCGGACGCCAAGGCCGCGAAAGTGCCCCTTCCGGTCCCCTTTCTGAGCTACCACTCTTTCGGCGGAGGAGATCGATCGTCGTCGTGGAGACTGGCCGACGACGACGACTCCTTTTTCTCGACCTCGACTCTTTTTTCCCCGTCTTCTCCCTCCAATCGGCTCCTCCGCGCGGCCCTCGGCGACGACCTTGACGGTGAGAGAATGTGCCCTGTTTTGATCCGCGCGCGCGAGAGAGAGAGAGGGAACTTTCGAAGAGGATCCGTCGACGAGCAAGCTCTTCTTTTTCTCATCTTTGAGAATCATGAGAGAAAAATCAACGAACTCTTCAGCTTCCTTTGCCCGCCTTCGGCGCCTCCGCGAGCAGGTCGAGTTCCTCGCCTCCTCCCCGCCCGACGTCCGCCACAGCCTCTCCCTCTGGCATGACCTCCACGAAGGAGAGCGAGAGCGCGGCGGCGGCGAGGATGGCGAAGGACCCCCGACCGCGGGAGGAGGCGTCCTGCTCTCGTCCGAGGCGCTCGCCTTTGAGCGCGGCGCGCTGCTGCTGCCCTCCGCCGCCCGCCCACCCGAGGGGCTCGAGCTCGGGGGGGTTTCGTCCTCTTCTTTTTCTTCCGATGGCGACGACGACGAAGACGGCGGCGACGACGATGGAGACGAAGAGGAGACAATCAGCGCGGAGCGGGTCTCTGCAGCGCTCGACGACGCTGCGCTCGCCGCCAGCGACGCCCTCTCAGCAACCGGCGCCGCGACCCTCGGCTCCTCCTCCGCCGCCGCCGTCCGCGGCCTCGCCCGCCTCCTCTTTGACGGCGACGCCTCCTCCTTCTCCTCCCGCCGCCGCCAGGTCGACGAAGACGGCGGTAGCAGCGGCAGCAGGCTCTTCGTGGTCCCGAGGCTGCGGCCCGCCGCCGTCGAGTGGCTCTACGACGGGCTCGGCCCGCTGTTCCCCGGCGCAGTGCTCCGCCGCGGGCAGAAGCTGGTCCTTCAGAGCAGCAGCAGCAGCAGCAGCAGCAGCAGCAGCAGCAGCAGCAGCAGCGGGAGCCAAAGCGTCAGCGTTGGCGTCGGGGCCGGGGCCCCGATAGCGCTCGCCGCCGTCGCCTCGGCGCTCGCCCGCAGGCTCGGCGTGTGGAATGTTCCCGTCCCGGCGGAGGGCGCGGAGCCGAAGGGGAGAGGAGAAGGAAGCGCAGACGGTGTCTCCGCTCTCTCTCTGTCTCCTCTCTCGCAGCACCTCTCTCCTTCCGTCGCGGCGAGGATGGCGGCGCGGACTCCCGCTGCGGCCCCGGAGACCGGGAGCTGGCTCCTCGCGTGCCCGCTGGGACAGTGGGTCTGGGACCCCTCGACGGGAGAGGTGGTCTCAGGCGAGGAGCGCGGCGAGGAGGTCGAGCGGCGGTGGCCCTCGGCGGGCTTCCGCAGGCGCGCCGGCGGCGGCGGCGGCCGGGTCCCCCTCCTGCTCCTCCCGGAGACGAGCGGCGACCCGCGCGTTGGGTGGTCGGCGATGCTCCGGGCCTGCGTGGTGGCGCACACCCGCCGCGGAGACTCGGACGCCGTGGCCGCCGTGCTGCCGCAGCTGCTCGCGCTCGACGGGGACGCGCCGGAGTGGGCGCAGGTGCTGAGGGCGTCGGAGGTGGTCGCGAGGAGATGATGCTTTTTTTCCCCCTTTCTTCTCTCCTGACCTCGTCCACTATCTCGATCTTGTAGCACTGCTCTTTGTATATCTCTTTCTCTCTCTCTTCCTTTCGTTCCGCTCCAGCGCATGGCTTATCGCCGCGCGCTGGCTCGCCTGTTAATCGACGCAGCCATTGAGCTTTCGAAGCAGCAGGAAACACGGAGAACGATGATGGGAAGCTCGAGGTGCTGCGGAGCATTGTCGTCGCTGTCGTCGTCGTCGTCGATCTCAGCTTTGATGGCGCCGACAACGCTCGCGCCTTCGCGACATCTCTCGGTGCTTCCTGCCCCGCGTATGCCCGTAGCTTCTCGCCTGGTGTCGCAGAGAAGGCAATTTCACCGATCGGGGCCGTGTGCCGCAGGTGGTAAGTGGTCTGCGAGAGAGGATTCGAAGCTTTTCTTCCCTTTGACGCCGAAACAAATTCGATGGGCGAACTCAACCGAAAAAAAAAACCTCGTCCAAAAACAAAAATCCCAGTCAAGTCCAAGATGCTCTACCAGTGCTCCTCGTGCGAGGCCACGGCCCCTCAGAAAAAAGGAAAGTGCCCCGAATGCGGCGAATGGGGAACGTTGGAAGCTGTGATGGTGAGGAGCGAATCCAGCTCAGGGCTCGGAGGAGGCAGCAGCAGCGGAGGAGGAGGAGGTGGCGGCGCCGGAGCCGCGGCCGCAGCCGCCGCCGTCTCGTCTCCCTCGCCCTACTCGTCGTCGCAGCCCGGCTCCTCCCCGGTCCCCGCGGCAGCTCGCTCCCTTCGCTCTGCCTGGGTCTCTCCGACCTCCGCCTCGCCTCGCTCGCTCGCGGACCTGAGCCGCGAGAGGGAGGCCGGCGGAGGCGCCGCGGGGAACTACTGGAGGCTGCGCCTCCCCGGCCCCGACGGGGCAGAGGTCGGCCGCGTGCTCGGCGGCGGCGGGGCCGTCCCCGGGTCGCTGACGCTGGTCGGAGGGGACCCGGGCGTGGGGAAATCGACGCTGCTGCTGCAGGTCGCCGCGATGCTGAGCGGGGACACCGGCGGCGACAGCGGCGGAGGGGGCACAGATGGGGGCGGAGAGGGAGGAGGAGACCGGGAACAACACCAGGCTCCCGGGTCGCCTCCTCCCTCCGCTCCCTCGGACTCAAGCCGCGGCCCTTCGCACGCCCGCCCCGTACTCTACGTCTCCGCCGAGGAGTCCGTCGACCAAGTCGCCAACCGCGCCGCGCGCCTCGGCCTCGGCGCGGCGCCCAACGTGCTGCTGCTTGCGGCGACGAGGGTCGAGGAGATCCTCCAGCACATCGTCGCGCTCGACCCCGTCGCCGTCGTCGTCGACTCGATCCAGACCGTGTACCTGGACGGCGCGCCGGGCTCGGCCGGGTCGGTCACGCAGGTGCGGGAGTGCGCCGCGGCGCTGCTGCGCGTCGCCAAGGACGTCGGCGGGGGGACCAGGAGGAGGCGGAGGAAAGCGACCGAGAGGCCGAAGAGGAGCAGGAACAGACCCGAAGAGAGCAACGAGAGCGAGTTCGACTTCGACGACGACTACGACGACGGCAGCGGCGGCGGCGACGACGGCGGGGAAGACGTCGTGACGGCCTCCTCCACCTCGGGCCCCGCGATCTTCCTCGTGGGACACGTCACCAAATCGGGAGACGTCGCCGGCCCCCGCGTCCTCGAGCACATCGTCGACGCCGTGCTCTACCTGGAGGGCGAGCGCGGCGGCGAGCTGCGGCTGCTGCGCGCCGTGAAGAACAGGTTCGGCCCGGCCGACGAGGTCGGCGTCTTCCGCATGGGCGAGCTGGGCCTCTCGGCGCTGCCAGACCCCTCGGCGGCGCTGGCGGCGGAGCGCGCGGCGGCCCCCTCGGTGGCCTCCGTGGCCACCGTTGCGGTCGAGGGCACGCGGCCGATGCTGCTCGAGGTCCAGGCCCTGGTCTCGCCCTCGGCGGCCGCGGCCGCGGGCCCCGGCGGCGCGCCGCCCGTGCGCGCGCCCGGCGGCGTCCGCCGCGACCGGCTGGCGCTCATCCTGGCGGTCCTCTCGAAGCACGCCGGCCTGCGGCTGGGCCGCTCCGACGTGCACGCCAACGTCGTCGGGGGCCTGGAGCTGCGCGAGCCCGCGGCGGACGTGGCCGTGGCCGCGGCGCTGGCGGCGTCCGCGGCCGACGCCGGCGGGGGCTCCGGGGCCGGGCCGAGGACGCGGCGCGACGTCGTCGCGTTTGGCGAGGTCGGCCTCGGCGGCGAGCTGCGGCGCGTGCCGCACATAGGGCAGCGGCTGGCCGAGGCCGCCAAGCTGGGTTTCAGGGCCGCGGTGATCCCTGCGAGCCAGGAGGTGCCGCCGAGGGCGCTGCAGGCGCTGCGGGACATCGCGAAAGCCGGGAAGAAGAGGACGGCAAAGGGCGAAGAAGAGGAGGGCGGGGGAGGAAAGGCCAAAGCTGCCGCTGCCGGCGCTCCGATGGAGATCATTCGATGCAAGACGGTGGTCGAGGCCCTGGGGGTCCTCATCGAGTGGCCCGGAGGCGAGGGAGGGGCTGCTGTCGTCAAGGGAGGAGGGGGATGGAGGCGCGGGGTGGCGTCGGCGAGGAAGGCGAGGAAGACGAGGGTCGAGGAGGGAGAAGGAGACGAGATAGAGAGCGACGAAGCTTTCTTTGCATGAAACGCAAGAAAAAAAACGAAGAAAAAAAAACACTTGCATTCGCGATCAATCGACTTTTATATACATGTCTCCCTCGTCGGAGGACGACGAGGCGCGCCGCCTCGCCCTGGCTGCGCTCTCCGTGGGAGACGCTGCAGAGGCCCTGCGCCTCTCTCGCTATCCCACCTCTGGGAGCGGGAGAGCGAAGCCCTGGGTGAGTGGCTGTTGTCGGTTTCAATTGCTTTTTCGATCTCTCCCTCTGTGCGACCAACCTCCTGGTCACCTCACAGTCTCTCTCTGCCCCCACCCCCCCACGCCCTCTCTCTCCCTCTCTATCGACGCCTCCGCCGCTCACTCAAACACTCAAAAATTGAAACCCCCGACCGACCAACAGCACTGGCTCGTCGCCGCGAGGGCGCACTACGCTCTGGGAGACCTCCGCGCGAGCTCGCAGGCCCTCGCCGAGGCGGCCCTCTCGGAGGAGGCATGGTGCAGTGGAGGCGGAGGCAGAGGAGCGGCCGGGACCACTCCCCTCCCCTCCTCCTCTCCCAGAGCCTCGATATCGACGGCGCTCATCCGGAACAACGTCGCCGCGGTGAGTCTCCGGGAGGGCAAGCCGCGCTGCGCCCTGCTTTGCTGCTCCTTGGCGCTGTCGCCGTCGTCGCAGGAGCAGCACGAGCATGAGAATGAGCAGCAGCAGCAGCAGCAGGAGCCTTCCTCTTCCTCCTCTTCTTCTCTCTCTCCTTCCTTCTCTGTTCTCCCCGCCGCGATCCGAGCCGCTGCCACCTACAACGCGGCGCTGGCCTCCTTGGACACGGGGGAAGACGGAGAGGGGGGGCGGGAGAGGACGGAGCGGGCCGCGGAGGAGCTCGAGGCGCTCGCGCGGTCCCTCGACGACTCCGGAGAAGGGAAGGAGAAGGAACGCCCCCTGGTCCTCGGCAGGCGCGCGCGCGCTCGGGTGTGGCTGCGGGCCGCGGAGACCCTGGCGCGGGTAGCAGCAGCCGTTGAAGAAAAAGAAGGGGGAGATGCAGAGGGAGGGAGACTTTGGGGCCGCGTCTCTGCCGACGCGAGCAGGGCCGCCGCCCTCTCTCTTCCTTCTGCTTCTCCTTCTTCTTCTTCCGCCACCGCTGCTGCTTCCTACGGATTATCGGGCGACCCGCGGTGCCGCGCAGCCGCCCTGGCGCTCGTTGCGGCCTCGGAGACGCGCCTCGGGAGGGTCCCGGAAGCACGAGAGGCGATTCTGCAAGCCCTCGACCTCGATCACGGAGGAGCCGTCGAAGAGGGCGGAAGCAGCAGAAAGGGCGACCCTGTTCTGCTGCCCGGCGCGCGCGCCGCCCTCGAGTCTTACCTGCGAGCGATGGGCTCGTGATGTATTTTTACGTTGTCTCTCCGCTCTCATTGTGCTTGTAAAAAGAAGCGTCGACAAAAAAAAACAGTATGTTGAGACAAAATGTTAATCGTTCGGAATTGAAAAAAGAAAAATCGTTTTTTTTTCAATTCCGAACGGCCTCCAACCTCGCCTTCAAGTCCTCCATCCCCTCTTCTTCTTCCGCAGTAGGAGCAGCAGCCTCCTGCGCCGCAATCCTCTGCTTCGTCCGCGGAGCCGCCGCGGCAGCAAGAGACTCCATGTCAGCCCCGGCGATCTCCATCAGCACTTTGTCCACCTCGGCCTCGGCCGCCTCGTCCTCGCCTTCCTCCGCAACCGCGCCGTCGATCGCGTCCCCGACCATCTCGTCGATCATGCCGGCCCGCGCCATCTCCCGAGACATCGCCCGCATCGTGCCCATCAGCTGCGGCACTTTGACGAGTCCATTCACAAGGGCCATCACTTCGGCGGATTTCTGCAGAGAGCCGGCCACGCGGGCGGTGCCGAGCTGCTCGGCCAGGCGCGAGTTCATGTCGACGAGCCTCGCCTTGTGCACGTAGAGCCTCGAGGTCGCGGCGCGGCAGCGGACGATCTCGCGGGCGAGGGTCTTGGCGCCGGCGGCGTCGCCGCGCTTGGCGGCGTCGCGGACCTGTTTTTTTTTTAGTGGGGGGGGAGGGGGGGGGGGAGGAAGAGGATAGAAGAAGAGGTTAGTTTTTTTTATCTTCTCTCTTCTCTCCGCGAGGTCGAGTGACGGAAGCATGTGAAAGAGAAGAAAAAAAGTCAATATCATTCTCACGTTCTTCTGCGCCAGCTTCTCCTCCCTGGCCAGGTCGCGGATCTGCCGCTCCATGCCCCTCTGCTCGCTCCGGAGCTCGGACTGCCACTTCCGGACCAAGTCCTTGGGGTCCGCAGGCTTCTTGAAGTGGTCAAAGACCGACGTGACTTTGCTGAACATTTTGGTTGAACGAAGGGATTTGCAGTTCGTTTCAGGCGGTTGCGTTTTGTTTCCTTTAGTGCTTTCGGTCTCCCCTTGTCAGCAACGATAGGCGTCGATGTGCTCGACGCTCTGGGAGTGAAGAAAATAGGAGATTCGATGACCGAGAGTGGAGGTTAAAGAAGCGTTTGTTTTCAATCGTTGTTGTCTGAAGAGAGAGACTCTGAAAACAGAGTCTCAGGAGCAGTGGAAAAAAAACTCGTTGTGCTTGCTCGCGCTGAAACAGAATTCAAAAAAACGTTTTCTCTCTCGCGTGCTCTCTCTCTCTCTCTTTCTCAGCGAGGGAGGGGAATGAGGAGAGCCGCTCTCGTTCATCATCATCATCATGACGGGCGGCACGAACAACCACAGCAGCAGTGGTAGCAGCAGCGCGCTCCCGCGCCTGCCCCCCTCGGCAGTGGCCTCTGCCGACGCCGCGGCCGCGGCAGGCAGGGCTCTGTGGGGACGACTCGGGGCAGCCGCTGGCGGGGTGCGCTCGCTGGCCGCGGAGCTCGCCGCGGACGTGATAGAGACGGCAGAGGACCTGGCCAAGGAGGTAAGGAGAGAGGGAGATTAGAGGGAGGGAGAGCAGCGAACGAGCGAATGCTTTTGATGCCATCGAAACTGAAAACAAAATCTCAACCTTGAGGACCAAACGACAAACCCAAAAATCTTTCCAACAGGCCCTCGGCGAAGGCACCGACTCCGGGGACGAGGGCAGCTACGACGGCGACGAACAAGAAGAAGAAGAACAAGAGAAGGAGGAAGATGACAGGCCGAGCGAAGAAGACTGCGGAGGGAGCGCAAGGGCAGCTGAGGCAAGGGCAGCGCCCTCGATGGCGGCGCCTCCTCCTCCGCCTCTGCCGACTGTACCTCAACAACAGCACCTCCGCCCCCCCTCCGCCGCCGCTCCGGCGGCGCCGCCGCCGACGACGACGGCGACACTATCGACCCCGTCGGCGGGGGCCCAGCGCCTCGCCGCCCTGAAGGCCAAGATAGAGGCGGACAGGGCGGCACGCGCGGCGAGGACGGCCGCTGCAGCTGCTGCACCCGCAGCAGCACCTTGTTCTTCCTCTCCTCCGGCGCCGCCGCCTGCTGCCCCCATCGCTGGTGCTCCTGCTGCTGCTCCTCCTCTTCCTCGGGAGGCGTCACCGTCTGCGCCTGTGGTTCGAGCGGATGCCTCCAAAGCGGAATCCAAGACGAGTCGTTCTCCTCCCCCTCCTCCACCGCAGCAGCAGCAGCAGCAGCAGCAGCAGCAGCAGCAGAGGCGAGAGACCCCTCCTGTGCCGCCGCTGCCGCCGCTGCCGGCTCCCGGGCCCGCAGAGGCGGCAGCACCTCGACCTCCTGTCCCCGCCGCTCCCTCTCCTTCTCCTTCTGCCCCTCCGCTCCCTTGCCCCGCCTGCGAGCGCTCCGAGTCCGAGGCCGCGACCCTCAGAGGGGAAGCCGCCCGCCTCAGGGCCCAGCTGCTGCGGCTGAAGGAGGCGACGCTCGGCGACCAGGACGACGAGGAGGCCCGTGTGCGCTGGCGCATCGACGCCGAAGTTCGCGCCGCCGTCGAGAGGGAGCGCGCCGCCGCCGGCGCGAGGGAGCGGAGCGGGTCGACGGCGCTCGCGGAGCTGGAGCGCAGGGAGGCCGCGGCCGCGGAGGCGGCGCGGCGCGCGGCCGCGGAGGCGTCGGCCGCGAGGTCTGCGCTCGAGAGCTCCGGCGCCGAAGTCCTCAACCTGAGGTCTGCCCTCGAGGGGCTGTCTCACGAGGCGTCCGTAGCGGCGAGGCTGAGGGAGCAGCTGCGGGTCGCCAAGGAGGCCGCGGCGAGCGCCGAGGGCGAGGCCGAGGCCGCCAGGGAGGCGGCGGAGGCCGCTCGCAGGGAGGCCGGAGAGGCGAAGGCCTCGGCGGCGGCGGAGGCCGAGTCCCGGGGCGGCCCGGGCGGAACCTCCGCCTCGGAGCTCAGGAGAAGGCTCGACGAGCTCGAGACGGAGGCCTCGACGCTGCGCCGCTCGCTGGCCGAGGCCCTGAGGCGCCTGGGCGCCGCCGAGAAAAAGGCGCGGGCGTCGGTCGACGGCGCCGCCGTCCGGGGGGCGCTCGCCGCGCTGCTGGGGCCCCGGGCCGGCGGCGGCGGCGGCCTCCCCGAGGCGCTCGAGGAGCTCTGCGTCGCCGCCGGCGTAGACGAGGAGACGAAGGAGAGCTACCTGCTGCGCTCCGCGAGGGGCCTGATGCTTTTATCGTCCCCGGGCGGCGCGGAGAGCGGGGGCGGCGGCGGGCCCGGAGGGGGGAGGAAGCGGGGGGCGCTGCGGGCGGCCGCGGCGGCGCCCGTCGCGCTCGCGCGCGGCGCCAGGCGGCTCGTCCTGGGAGCCGGAGGCAGGCCCGTCCCGCCGGCGAGGCCCCCTCCCGCCGGGGCGGGCCTGACGGACTCCTGGGTCGACTACCTCATAGCGCAGCAGGAGGACTCGCCGTCGAAGGTGCCCGCTGCTGCTGCCGCTGCTGCTGCGTTTGCGGGAGAGGAGGTCGAGCGGCGAGAGGGCAAACAGTAAAACATAAATGAGAACTGATAGAAGACAACACGAACAAGAGCATTGAATCCAACGTCTCTCTCTCTCTCTCTCTCTCTCTCTCTCTCGATTCTCTCTTCCGTACGCTCACTCGGAGAAAGGGAACTGCTTCGGGTTTCTTTCGTTGGGATTTGATACACTGGGGGAAAAAAGTGAGGAAAAAATATAAAAAAGTTTCTAAAACAAGTTCAGGCGAGGGGGAAAAAGCGAGAGACACGGCTTTCTCTTCTAGCTGCCCTCGCCCTCGTCCTCGTCGCTGTACGAGGCAGAAAAGCCACCATTTCCGTTGTTTTCTTCGTCGTCAGACTCGGAGTCCGAGTAGATGTAGTCGTCGGCGTCCTCGTCCGCCTCGGGCCTTGCGAGCGTCAACGGGCCCAGAGGAGCAGGAGTGGCTTCCTCT
>Ga0315287_10007295_pt1 | contig 11074 bp, 6 predicted proteins | sample YL17G11_0_MG_FD_205037 | JGI IMG/M metagenome (GOLD analysis project Ga0315287, IMG submission 205037) | Sediment microbial communities from Yellowstone Lake, YNP, Wyoming, USA - YL17G11_0 | ecosystem: Environmental > Aquatic > Freshwater > Lake > Sediment | place: USA: Wyoming | collected...
CTGGGAAATGGTTATTATACGTTCAACGAACGCAAGTTCGCGGTCTCCACGTTCCTGTTCGGATTCCTGCCTCTGTGGGTGGCCATGATCGTTCTGGGAACCTTCCTTCGGGGGCCCAATTGGAACTTCTTCAGCCCCTATGAGTATTGGGACGTGCACAAGCTCGAGTTTTTGAACAACGTCAACCTCTCGGAATGGTTTTGGTTGTCGATTATGGGACAACAGTTGCCGGTGGCGCCGGCGGGTTCGACCGCTGCGTACCAGATATGGATGATTGTTGTGCGGGAGTGGCTGGGATTGCTTGCGACGCTGGCTTATCTATTCGCCTTACCACCGCTGATGGCGGTGACCGTTTTCCGTAAGTTCTTCACAAAAATGGGTTTTCTGCGATACATGGTGTTAGCAAATTTAATGCTGTTCATGATGTCTCTGCCGATCAAGATGGTTCTCCGCTGGGCGGTGAATCTAAAGTACATTGTGGCAATTCCGGAGTGGTTTTTTAATATCTAATTTGGTTCGTCCGACAGGTCGCTGATCTCTCGGTCGGATCGGGTTCACACAGGATGTCTGGTCAAGTTCAAACAGAGTGTCTGGCCGACGGTTGGCTGGAGTTTGGCTTCCCGAAGAACTGACCCGAAGGACGGTTCGGTACTATGCCGGCGACTGACGATTATCTTCGCAATCTGAAATTAATGCACCGCGTGTTCTGTGGCAGCGCTGTGTTGTTGCTGGGCACGACCTTGTGGATGATGTGGGCCGACTACGATGATGAGTGGCGGACCTATCAACGACAGGCGTTCACCTACCAAGCCGAGAGGCTGAAGGCTCGCGAAAACGCGGTCAGTGCCTCGCCGGATTACAAAGAAAAGGTGAGTGAACTTGCTCAGCGGATTCAGGCCGCCGATGTGGAACTGGTGAAGCAACACGTCGAAGTCGAGAAGTTAACCAATCAGGTGAAAGCGGCCGTCGGCAAGACCTCCAATCACTTGCGGTCTTTAAAAACGGAGCGGGCACGGCGTGATGTCGCCCGCGCGAACTACAACCTCGCCATTCGTGATGAATTGGTGGGTCAGGATCTTGCCAAGCGGGAACAGGCATACCAAACCATCGAAGCCAGTGTGCAAACGATGGAGGTTCAGTTCGGTGAGTTGAAATTTCAGGAAAATCTCGCCAAGGGGGATCTCACCAAGGTGACCGGCGTGCGAGATATGTCTCAGAAAGAACTCAAGGGCGTAGAGACACAATCTGTCCTGATCCACGCCGCGCTCAACAAGATCGAGCCGGATACGTGGTTCTCCAAGACGAAGCGCCAGATGATGCTCCTGCCGATTATCGACGGTTTCAACTCACCAGAACGGATCACTCAAGATTGGATGCCGAAGCTGCAGTTTGGTCTCGGTGGCATGGGTACTGTTTCGCGTTTTGACCGGTGTCGAACATGCCATGCGATGATCGATACAGTCGATGATACGGTCAAGACTTCGGTGGCGGGTGCTTTTCCACACGGAACAGCACAGGACCGACGCTTTGCCCATCCTTATGCGTCACACCCGCGTCTGGATGTCTACCTCGGAGCGACTAGCCCGCATCCCCTGCCGAAGTTCGGTTGTACGGTTTGCCACGAGGGGCAGGGATCCGGAACGTCATTTACCAATGCTTCACATACTCCGAATGATCCGACGCAGGCCGACGATTGGGCCGAACACCACAAGTGGTCTGACAACCATTTTTGGGAACGTCCCATGGCTCCGACGCGATTTAAAGAGTCCTCTTGCATTAAATGCCATGTGAATATCACCGAATTGGCGGTCAACGAAAAATATGGGCCAACCGCTCCGAAAGTGGCCCGTGGACATGATCTGGTCAAGACCTACGGTTGCTTCGGATGTCATGAAATTCAAGGTTATGAAGGTTCGAAAATCATTGGGCCCGATCTGCGTCTAGAGCCCTCCACTCCGGAAGAGGCTGCGGAGATTGCTAACGATCCGACGATGGTCGCTGGAAAAATGCGAAAAGTCGGACCCTCCCTGCGACATCTGGCCTCCAAAGCGGAGGCGGGATTTGTGGCCTCGTGGACAGAAGAGCCGAAGCGATTTCGCCCGACGACACGAATGCCGCAGTTCTTCAAGCTGGAAAATCAACAGGATGTCCATGGTCAGCAGTACAACCCCGTGGAAATCGCGGCGATGACTCATTACCTCTTGAGCAAGTCATCAAGTTACGAACAGCTGACTCCGGCAGTGGATTACGTGCCGGATGCGAAACGTGGTCAGGAACTGTTTGCTACAAAGGGCTGTGTCGCCTGCCATACACACGAAGCCGTTCCTGGTTTGGACGCCGTGTTTGGACCAGAGTTATCAAAAATCCATGCGAAACTGAAGGCGGGACAGCAGGGCTTCAATTGGTTGTACACCTGGATTCGCGAGCCTGAACGGTATCACCCGCGGACAAAAATGCCTCACTTGTTTCTCGATGCTGAAGGGACCGGCGAGAAGCGAATCGACCCCGCCGCCGACATCGCTGCGTTCTTGTTGAAACTGGAAGGAGCTCCGGTCGACTTCAAGCCGACGGCCGATTACGAGACGCCCGTCGTCACCGACCAACTTCTCGACGAACTCGTATCCCATTTTCTGGGAAAATCGCTCACGAAAAGTCAGATTGCTCAGTTTATGGAGTCGGGTCAGTATCCAATCGCGATCGACAGAATTAAGGGAGATGAAATTGAGTTAGTCGGTCAGAATACGGGGGAATTGAATGCCACCGAATGGAAGAATCGCAAGCTGACCTATCTTGGACGAAAGTCCATTTCCCGTTACGGCTGTTACGGATGCCACGACATTCCGAATTTCGAGCAGGCACGACCGATTGGGACCGCGTTGCAAGATTGGGGAAAGAAAGACCGTTCCCGTTTGGCGTTTGAACACATACACGAATACTTGAATCACCACGGCCAAGCGGGATTCGGGATCACCGTCTCCAGCCTCGATGATGCCGCTGCCAAACGGTTGCAAATCGAACATACTTCGGGTGTTCGGGTGACGAATTCAAAAGGCAAGACACTCGTGGTCGATGACGTTGTCACCAGTCTTGATGGCGTCGGAGTGACCGACGTTGATCAGTATCATGATCGATTGGATCGGACGATTGTCGGCAGCGATGTGGCAATTGGCATCTTGCGTGGTGGCCACGATCAAACGGTCACGCAACACGCGGATTCCTCATTGTTGGAGCGCGTCGAACAGGGGATCGGTAGCGCTGAACGCAAAGAATTTTCAGCAGGTGGCCCAACGGCTGAGCGCGAACTGTCCGCAGCGTTTTATGTGGAAAATCTGCTGCATCACGGACGCCCCGGTTTTCTGTGGCAGAAACTTCGTCAGCCGCGCAGCTACGACTACAAAATGATTGAGACGAAGCCTTATGATGACCGCCTGAAAATGCCCAAGTTTCCGTTTTCAGAGGATGACATCGACGCCATCGCCACGTTTGTGCTGGGCTTGGTCGTCGAACCGCCTGCCGTGGAATACATGTACAATCCGACCGGAGTGGCGGGTGCGAAAATTCGTGGCGAACAATTGATTGAGCAGTTCAATTGCTCTGGTTGTCATGTGCTGGAGCTTCCCACAATTCGTTATGCGGCTGACGTTGACGCGATCACGGCCTCTGACCCGTCTACGGATTATCCAGAAGCGGTCGCACTCCTGAAAAAGTTGCGGCCAATGACCGAAGGGACAACCGGAGAGACGAAGGCGATCAAGACCACAGAGGGCCTCAAGACGTTGCCGATCGTGGAGTTCCATGGGATGATTTCCGGCACCCCGGATCCGGCGGACCCTCCCGAAGATCAAGAGTACGTCGTCGAGTTGTGGGAAAGCTTGAAAGTTCTGGGCAAAGAGCTGTTTCCCACCTATAAATTTATCTTTCCAGCGGCCAACTTGGACAAGATCGAGCCGGCACGCGGTGGCCGGTACGCGGAGTGGCTTGTTCAGCGGTTACTGGATCAGAGCGTTGCTAAGGAACGATCGCTGGCGTGGCAAATGGCACCGCCACCACTCGACATGGAAGGGACCAAGGTCCAAACACCGTGGCTATTTAACTTCCTTCGCAATCCTGGAAAAATACGACATACCACGGTGCTGCGGATGCCGCGGTTCAATATGAGTGACGACGAAGCAAAAGCATTGGCAAACTATTTCGCGGCCGTGGGTAACGCACCATTCCCCTACCAGCTGATTGAGCAGCGAGAACCAGCGTATCTGGATGCAGTCAACAGCGACTTTCATAAGGTCTTCCCTGACAAAAAGAACGAGTACCTGACGGAGTCTTGGCAGATGCTGAATGCGCCACTGTGCATCAAGTGCCATTCGGTCGGTGGACGACAAGTAACGGTCAGCGATCCCGCCAAGGATATTCGAGGTCCGAATCTCGAGCTCGCGTCGGAGCGACTGAAACCGGATTGGTTGCTGTTGTGGCTCTTCCGACCCTCATGGATTACACCCTATACATCGATGCCGTCGCCGCTGCCTCCGCAACAAGCGGGGGGGCAACCACGTTATCCGGAGTTGTTTGACGGAGAGGGATTGAGGCAGACTGTTTCGTTGCGGGATTCGTTGGTCAACTATTACAAGCTTTTGGAGCGTGAAGTCGGGACGGTCGATGCTCAAAAGTCTGCATCGCGGGTAGACGCTGGAAAGGGTCAACAATGAACCGACAACGAACGCCCACGTGTCCGATCTTGGGAGCGACGATTGGGTTGTCCCTTCTGCTCAGTGCGATCACCGGTTGCGGTAAATTGACCAGTGGTGCGAATTCGGTAGCTACCGTTAAGTATCGACCAGCTGCTCAAGTCGCGGCTGAGGCGTCTGCCGGCAATGAAACCGCAGTGAACGCGGAAGCCTCCGAAAACGAAGGTGGCGTCGGAACGCTTCGAGGTCGAGTCGTGTACGTGGGAAACCACATTCCGCTGTCGCCGTGGTTTGCGAAGGGTGCGGCGGCCAAAGATCCGAGTGTCTGCGGGTTGGAAGAGATCCCGAATGAGTCGATTCTCGTGAAGGATGGTGGGCTAGCCAATACGTTTGTGTATCTCGACAAGATTCCCAAAGGAGTCGCCTTTCCTATTCCCACCGAGGCGGTGCTATTTGACCAAAAGGTGTGCATCTTCAGTCCCCACGCGATCATCGTCCGTGTCAAACAAACGATGAAAATTTTGAATGCCGATGGAGCGGCGCACAACACGCACACCTATCCCAAGAAAAACACCGCATTCAACAGTGTGGTTCAGCCCAACGATCGCACGGGAGTCGATCTGTCTTACACGCAATCGGAAAAGGAACCGCTTTCTGTTGGCTGTGATATTCATCCGTGGATGACGGCTTATCATCTGCCACTCGATCACCCCTTTGCCGCAGTGTCTGCAGCGGACGGGTCCTTCGAGATCAAGGATTTGCCAGCGGGAAAACACGAGTTTAAAGTTTGGCACGAAGCAGGCAAGATGGTTGAAAAAGCATTTCAGGTCACCATTAAGCCCGGTGATAACGCGGTCACGATCAACGTCCCCGCCAGCAAGTTGGGTCAGTAATTTTCTTGGTGGTGTGGTCGGAACAACCGACCCCCTACCACATCGAATGGCATAGGTTGTGTGTACGATGTTTCGTCTTAGCTCAATGTCACAAATAGCGAAAAGCTCCTCCCCACCGGTGGTCTGCGCGGCGTTGATTGTCGTGCTGTGTCTGTTGCCTGGTTGCGGTGTCGGGCCTCAAGCGGAATTTAAATATCGCGACAGCACCAACAAGCTGATTGGCGATGCTCAAAAGGCGATGACTAAAACGCTGCAAGAGGGGTTTGGCACTCCTCACGAGCTGGTGGCTTGGGAAAAATTCCCGATTGGCTATGGAGGAGCGAAAGGGACGGTTTCTGGAAAACCGGCTGCCGATTCAGCGTCGAGCCAGTTGCTGACCGTGACGTTTGAGGGTGAAGCGACGAACACCATGGTCGGGGCCCCGTTGTTGTGGTTGACGGGCGCGAGGGCGAGTCAGACATCGGTGGCGGATACCGTGGCCCATTTCGATCCGAAAACCAACCAATTGAAATGGTCGGGAATGTCCCTGCCGGCACCGGTATCAGGTGATAAATTCGTCATCGGATTCGGTGAGCACTTGAAACAGGGTCGTGCGGTTTACATGAAAAACTGCATGCACTGTCATGGTGTCAGCGGCGACGGTGCGGGCCCCACAGCGGATTACTTGTCTCCTCGTCCCCGCGACTATCGACTCGGCGTTTTTAAATTCACCTCGACTCTAGCGGCAGAGAAGATCAGTCGAGACGATCTGCACCGCATTCTGAAGCATGGCATTCCGGGAACCTACATGCCGTCATTTCTGTTGCTCGGGGAAAAAGAGACAAGATCGGTGATCGAGTATGTTCGTTGGTTGGCTGTCCGTGGGGAATTCGAAAAACGGACGGACGATGATCTGGCCGAATTTTCGGTGGATGCACTGGCAGATACCGTCAAGAAAGCCGCGGCCACCTATGACGCAGCCAAGAAAGCCGGAGAGACGCCTGCGAAAGGGATGACACTTGGCCAAGCGATGAAAGAGGCTCGTGAATCGTTTGCCAAGTTTCAGAGTGATGAACTCGCTGGCGCGATCGAGGACACGGCCACATTTTTGGCAGACGCATGGACTCGAGCTGATGCTGATGAGAGCGTGATCCTCCCGACGGTGTCGCGGGTCGTGGATGAGGCGACCTCCCGTGAACGTGGCCGCTTGCTCTTTATGTCGGATAAGACCAAGTGCTATACCTGTCATGGCATGCTTGGCAAAGGTGATGGATTGGCAACAGAAGACTTTTGGAAGAAGCCCGGCTCCGAACTCATGTATTCGCGCCGCGGTCTTCACGATGCTTGGGGAAATCCGTTGCGACCCCGCAACTTGACTCTGGGCCAATACCGCGGTGGTCGGCGACCGGTGGACCTGTTCCGGCGAATTTATGCGGGAATCAAAGGGACGCCGATGCCCGGTTTTGGAAAGACGGCTTTAAAAGACGAAGAAATCTGGGACGTTGTCAACTTTGTCATGAGTCTTCAATTTCAGTCGACACAGCCGCCAAACACTGGCAGTGGCCAGATGGCCGCTGCCGAGACGAAGCACTCGAAATAGCAGTTGGCAAAAAAGTAGAACACGTGACCGTTCGGGCTTGCTGGTTGAAAGACTGGTGACGGTGTGTGTTCATCAGCGTCCGGAGGAGTTCAAGAGTTTCGACAGAGTATTGAATGGCAGCAATAGGCTTGCTTTCAGGTGAAGGTAAATTCCGTGGGAAAGTTTTGGTCGGTATTTTTTATGTTAACGGCCGTTATTGCGGTGGCCGTGTCCTGGCTGTCCGCCGGATGGGGATGGTGGTTTCCCGGTGATGGATACGCACATTCCACCATCGGGAAGCGGATTGATGCCCTGTTCTATATGATCATGGCCATCGTGACGCTGACGTTTATTGTGACTCAGGCTGTCTTGGGTTATGTCTTGTGGCGGGGGGCAACCATCAAGCCCGAAGATAAGGTTCTGTTCTCCCACGGCAGCCATGGCTTGGAAGTGATTTGGACGATTGTGCCTTCCGCCGTTTTGCTGTTCATTGCTCTGATCCAGATGGATGTCTGGGCTCAGTTCCGAATCAAGGGGTCGATCAAGGATCAGCACGGAAATCTGGTCAAACCCGAACCGATTGCGGAATTGACCGCAAGGCAATTCGAGTGGCGAATTCGCTACCCGGCCAACGGAAAACCGTTGAATCCGAAGCCGCAACCCGACGACATCTACTCGGTCAACGAATTGCACGTCCCGTCGGGTCGACCGGTTGAGGTCACTCTGCGAACGGACGATGTGCAGCATGCGTTCTTCGTCCCCGAATTGAGAATCAAGCAGGACGCGGTCGCCAGTCTGAAGATTCCCGTGTGGTTCGATGCTCTCGAAAACCGTGATTATGAGATGCTGTGCGCCGAATTATGTGGATGGGGCCATTATAAAATGAAGGCAAAACTCGTGGCACAGCCCGACATCGAATTTGAAGCTTGGAAAGAGCGAACGTCGGTCGAACAGTTCGAAGATGGTTTTCGAAAACCGGCGGATCAATAAGCCATCGTGGGTATGACTTGAGTTTCGACATCAGGCCTTTTGTTGGGGCCATGTTGCCGCAGACGGCATTGCTGAGAGACGAGCGAATCATGAGCACTCTAAATCCCGTTATCGAACATCCTGCTGACCTAGGTCATTCGGCACACGTCCATGCGGGGGCACATGGCCATGTGCCGCATCAGCAGAGCTTTATCTCGAAGTATGTTTTTTCCACAGATCACAAGATGATCGGGATGCAGTTTCTCTGCACCACTTTGGTGACTTTGATGATCGGTGGCGCGCTGGCTCTTGGAGTCCGGTGGCAACTGGCTCGACCGTGGGAGTATATGCCAATCCTTGGCGATCTCGGCTTTAAGACCGATGGTGGTCAGATTTCGCCAGAAACGTACACCATGCTGTTTACGATGCATGCCACGGTGATGATTTTCCTTGTGATCATTCCCATTTTGGCGGGTGCCTTCGGAAACTTCTTGATTCCGCTGCAGATTGGCGCGGATGACATGGCCTTTCCGGTGCTGAACATGCTGAGCTATTGGTTCATGTGGCCGGCCATCTTTTTTTTCGGACTCAGCTTCTTTTATGGGGGTGGCCCCGCTTCGGGGTGGACGGGTTATCCCCTGCTCTCGGTGCTGCCTCAAGCGGCGCCTGGTTCGGGCCACGCGCAAACCTGCTGGTTGTTGGGGGTGACGTTTGTGGGAGTCTCGTCCATGATGGGTTCGGTGAACTACATGACGACGATCATCAACATGCGCGCTCCAGGAATGACGTTGTTCCGGATGCCGCTGACCATTTGGTCGATGTTTATCACCGCGATCCTGCAGGCGTTTGCGTTGCCCGTACTGACGGCCGCTGGCTTTATGATGATGACCGACCGAATTCTGGGCACATGTTTTTTCGTTCCCGCTGGAATCGTTGTGAACAATGCGGCTCCCACCATCGGTGGAGGACAGCCGCTACTTTGGCAGCATCTGTTCTGGTTCTATTCTCATCCGGCGGTGTACATCATGCTCCTGCCAGCGATGGGAATGGTTTCTGACATGCTGGCCTGCATGTGTCGCAAACCGGTCTTCGGATACAAGCCGATGGTGTACTCGATGGCAGCAATTGCGGGACTCGGTTTTATCGTCTGGGGGCATCACATGTTCATCAGTGGAATGAATCCCGCACTGGGCATGACTTTCATGGTCAGCACCGTCCTGATTGCCTTGCCGTCAGCGGTGAAGACCTTCAATTGGATTGGAACGATTTGGGGGGGGCGAGTACAGTTCAATACGGTAATGTTGAACTGCACGGCGTTTGTCTCAATGTTCATCATTGGTGGATTGAGCGGCATTTTTATGGCTGCAGTCCCCGTCGACATCTATATCCACGACACCTACTTCATTGTCGCTCACTTTCACTACGTGATTTTCGGAGCGACCTTGTTTGGTGTCTTCGGAGCGATTCAGTTCTGGTTTCCAAAGATGTGGGGCCGGATGATGAATGAGACGGTCGGAAAGATTCACTTCGTGCTGACCTTTATCGGATTTAATTGCACATTCTATCCGATGCACATGTTGGGGATTGCGGGGATGCCTCGCCGATACGCGGACCCATACCATTTTGCCTATTTGGAGCATTTGCTTCCTTTAAATCAATTCATGACAGCCGCTGCGATGCTGATGGGATTTGCGCAGTTTCTTCTGCTCGGTAATTTTGTGTACAGCATTTTCTTCGGCCCCAAGTGTGGGCGCAATCCGTGGAATGCCAATGGCCTCGAATGGTCGGCACCATCCCCCCCGGGGCACGGGAACTTCGACATTCCTCCCATTGTTTATCACGGGCCTTACGAGTACAGCTCGCCGATCAGCGGTGGCAAGGATTTTCTGATGCAAACCGAGTATGTGCCGCTCGCTCAGCGCGTGGCCAATGTCGGCCATTGAGTTGCCCTCCCTCATAAAAAATCGTCTCGGCAGTCCCGTTATGAAATCTTCGATTCCCAGTCGCTGGCTGCACCGATTTGCTTGGCTGACGGCATTACTGACGTTGCTGTTGCCGGTCACAACGGGGGCGATCGTCACCACGTTGAAGGCTGGGATGGCATTCGGTGACTGGCCATCGTCGGATGGTTACACAATGGTGACGTATCCTTGGTTGACTGCGGCACGGGATCAGTTCGTGGAACATAGTCACCGATTGGCCGGACTGACGATTGGTGTTTTGAGTGTGGGATTGGCGGCGTACACGTGGTGCAGTTCGTCCGGGCGGTTGTCGAAATATCTTGCGGCGGCGATTTTTGGTTCAGTCGTCGTGCAGGGCCTGCTCGGAGGAGCACGCGTGTTGCTGGATCGCGAGACGATGGCTCTGGTGCATGGCGACTTTGCGGCAGGGGTCTTCAGTCTGATGGCCGTGTTAGTCCTAACCACGGCGGTCGGTTGGGAGGCGCGGGTCCGCTTGCAGTCAAGGTCTGCCGCTAAAACCGCGTTGACATGGGCGTTGATCGCTTCGGTGTTGATGAGTCTCCAGTACTTTTTCGGAGGAGTACTTCGTCACCTCAAGCTGGCATGGGCTTGGAACCTTCATCCGTGGTTTGCGCTGGCGCCACTCGCGGCGGCCTTGATGTTTGCTCTGGTCGTGAAGAATTCGGAATCGTTGATGTTGAAGCGATGCGTAAAGTCGGTCGTGGTTTTTGTCTCGCTGCAGATGCTTCTCGGATTGGCTACGTGGTTTGTGCGTTATGGGGTTCCCTCGTGGGGAGTGGTCGCCGAACAGGAGTCAATCCCGATGGTCGCGATTTGCTCTTTGCATAAGATCCTTGGAATGTTGTGTTTGATGACTACCGTTGTCTCTGTCGTTTGCGTGGCATCAATTTTTCCGAAACGCGATATTGAACATCAACCCGTGTCTGTTGATTTTGAGGCCTCCGTGATGGGAGTTGCGACATGAGCGCTGTCTCCCCTTCGTCCGCCTGT
>Ga0315287_10007296_pt1 | contig 11073 bp, 16 predicted proteins | sample YL17G11_0_MG_FD_205037 | JGI IMG/M metagenome (GOLD analysis project Ga0315287, IMG submission 205037) | Sediment microbial communities from Yellowstone Lake, YNP, Wyoming, USA - YL17G11_0 | ecosystem: Environmental > Aquatic > Freshwater > Lake > Sediment | place: USA: Wyoming | collected...
GCATCGACGTGAAGGCGGCGGCCGAGGACGCCGTGGACACCGACGGCTGGGAGCACTTTCTGTCGCGCTACGACGGCAACAGCTACGAGACGGCGAGCAGGTTCGTTTACTGGCGGGAGAACTGAGTCATGGCTCGCGAGGTAGCAGCAGAGTACCGTACCAGAACTGGGCAAATCGGTGCGGTCGTCTATCGGCACGTGGCCCCGTGGGGCATCACGTACAGCTACATGGGCAAGTGGGGCGCCGGTAGCGGCCTCTGTCTTGCTGACATGCGCGCCGATGTCACCGATTGGCTCGCCACCAAGCGAGGCATCACAGTAATTGTCCCGTTCACGGAAACAGAGTCACAGCACACGTCTGAACGCTTCAGAGGCGGGCACCCCCATGTCCAATCTATTTGACCTTGTGTTCGAGTTTCAACCAGGATCCGGGTCCGGGCGCTTCAATTTGCAGCCCGATTACTCTGGTAGCGCGTTCTCGCTGGAAGTCGGCATGAAGATGGCCGACAAGGTGCTTGGCAAGGGCATGAGCGACGCTGGCCGGTTACGCGCGCTCTTGGCGCTGCATTGGCAAGCACCCACCGGCGCCGTGGTCCGCTGGCTGCGCGATATGCAAAAGGCCGGGCACCTCGTGGGCCGACTGGTTGGAATGGGAATCGTCCTCGTTCCGCTGGTCAGCGAAACGCGCAACATCGACGATTGGGACGAGCTTTTCGAGGCTCCGTACCGCCGCTGACCGATCTGAGGTAACCCCCATGTCCTACGACCAAGTGAACCCGACCTTTTACCAGACGTTCCAGCCGCACACGCCGTTCCATGCGGGCGGTCCCGGGTGGACGAAATCTCCCTGGGTGACGTGGGGCAACAACCCGAACCTCGCCGGGCGTCGGATGCTCGCGACCGATGGACTCGGCGGCTGCGGCTGCGCGGGCGCGTCCGGGCTCGGCAACGTCTTGGCAATCAGCGGGCTCGGCGCCACGAACCTCGTGCCGACCCTCGCGCCGCCGGTGCCGCCTGCTCCCGGCGTGCCGATGCGGGCAGCGACCGCCATGCCGCTCTTGCCGCCGATGCCGCCGTTCCCTGACATCCCCGAGCAGCCGGCGTGGCGGAAGGCGCTCGGGATGGTGGCCGGGGCCGCCTGCGCCTACCACGGCTTCAAGCGGAACGAGTCGGCGGGCTGGGCGGTCGCGTGGGCCGCGTTCGGCAGCGGCGCCCCGTTCCTGGCTCTCCCGATCGCGCTCGCGCAGGGCTTCGGCAAGCCGGCGCGGAAGGCAGCGATGGCGGCGAACAGGCGGCGCGGGCGCTCCCGTCGCCGCTGACCGGAAACTTGCCGATAGGCGCCGTGCGGGCGTAGCCTGCGGACATGGACTATCACCGCGTCGGCTACACGCAGTCCCCGATCCGCCCGATGGGCATGGGTAGCTCTCCCGACGGGCTCGGCGCGTACTTCCAGACCAGCTACACGCAGCCGATCCGCCCGGCCCCGGCTCGCGGCTCCAGCATCGTCGCGGACTACCATCCGCTCAGCGGGCTCGGCGCGTACTTCCAGACCAGCTACACGCAGCCGATCCGCCCGGCCCCGGCTCGCGGCTCCAGCATCGTCGCGGACTACCATCCGCTCAGCGGCTGCCTCCCGTGCATGGCGGCGGCCGCGGGCTACGGCGCGGATGCGCCCGCGCCCTCATTGCTCAGCAGCTTCTGGGTCCGGGCCGCGCTTGGCGTCGGCGCGGTCGCGCTCGCTTGGTACACCGTGCCGGCGTTTCGCAAGCTGTGGGGGCCGGGCGGTGCACTGGTGAAGAACAAGCGGCACAGGCGGAACGGCCGGCGCCGTCGGGGGGCGGTGGCGTGATGGAAACACGAAACGGCATCACCGCGCAGCGCGCGGCGCACAATCTGGTGCGCGGTTGGATGGAAACGGACCCTGCGATGCGGTTCACGGTGCGTCTTGCTCTGAACGACGCGGAGCATCGTATGGATTTCTTCGTCACCCTGCACGACATGCTCTCTACCGAGAGTCTCGGGTCGGGAATGGGACCAACGGTCGCGGGCGCCATGCTGGAAGCTATCAACGACCACGAGACGGGTCAGACGCGCGACTACGAGCCGAACGCAGCGAATACGACCGTCGCCGACACCATCCTCGAACAGCTTACCCGGCAACCGACCAGTGGGCGCGCCATGGGCGTCCTGGCGGCCATGATCGGGGCGCACGGGTTCGTGGCGGCAGGCGACGGCGTGCGGTTCAAGTGGAAGGCGCGCGCCGAGAACGGGGCCAACACCGTGGTCATCACTCTCGATCCATCCGACACGTACAACGTGGCGTTCTGGTCCGTGCGCGGCGCCAAGAATACGTTCAAAGGCAAGTTCGACGACATTTACGCCGAATCGCTCACCGAGCTTTTCGAGCGCGAGACGAAGCTCTACCTGCGCTTCTAGTTTATGTCCTACGCCGCTGCCCTGCCGATCGCCCGCTCGCGCCGCTCGCCCGGCGTGGGCGAATTCTACCTCCGTCAGTGGCCGCTCATGGTGGACCCGCCGGTGCGGTCGTACCGGCTCGCGCGCGCAGCCGCGGGCCTGGGCGCGCTCGGCGGCACACGGCTTCCCGATAAGCTGACTCCGCTGACGGCGGACGAGGCTGCGGCGGCGCTGGCGACCGCGTACCAGCGCGTGACGGGGAAGGTCGCCGACCAGCGCGTGCTCGGGCTCCTGATCGGGCAGACGGCGCTCGAAACCGGCAACTGGAAGTCGTTGCACAACTTCAACTTCGGCAACGCGAAGGCCACGGCGAGCGACCCGTATTACGCCGGCTTCCGCTGCTGGGAGGTGGTGGACGGCGAGAAGGTCTGGTACGAGGCCGACCACCCGGCTTGCCAGTTCGCGGCGCACCTCACGGCGGCCGACGGTGCAGAGCACTACGTGCGGATCCTTCAGCGCCGCCCTCACTGGTGGGCGGGCCTGGAGTCGCGCACGGTGCCCGGGTTCGTCGCGGGGCTCACGACGCGGCCCGCCTACTTCACGGCGGACGCGGGCGCATACGCAAAGACACTGAACGACCGGATGGGAATGTTCGCCGACCAGGCGGTTCGGTACGCGGGCGAAGCGGGGAAGTTCGCGGGTGAGCACAAGGTCGCGGTGGGGGGCACGGTCGTCGGTGTGTTCGCACTCACGTTCGGCGGGTGGTATCTCTATAACGCGATGACGAGCAAGCGGAAGGCGGCGTGACCATGGCCAAGGCATTGAGTAAGGCGGCACGCGAGGTCGCGGCCGAGACACTGCTGCGGCTCACCGAGCGCTGCATGGAGCCAGAAGCCGAACTGCTCGCGCTGTACGAGCAAGTCGAACAGACGGCTCGAACCGAACCCAACGGGCTGGCACTGGAGGCCCTGGACGAGGCAATCGAAATGCTGGCGCGTGCGCGAGGCGCTATGATGCACGCTCGCAGGAGACTGCGCTGACGTGAAGATCGATAAAAGCGTCATCCTGATCGGCGTCGGTGGCGCACTGATCGGCTACGGGATCTACCACGCGCTCGCGAAGCGAGGAACCGTGCCGGCGCCGCCGTGGGTGAAGCCGGACGTGACAGGCCCGCCGCCGCCGGGCCTGTTGCGATCCTGGCCGCTCATCCAGCAACTGCACCCGAGCGTCCAGCCGATGGCGAGCGAGATGTTGCAGCGCGCGATCAACGTCGGCATCCCGCTCGTGGTGACGCAATCGTACCGCAGCCCGGCGACGCAGGCGGCGTTGTACGCGCAGGGCCGCACCACGCCCGGCGCTATCGTGACCAACGCGCCGCCAGGGTGGTCCTGGCACGAGTTCCGTCTCGCGTTCGACGTGGCGGTCATCGGCCCGAACGGGCAGCCCGCCTGGCCGAACGACGTGGCGCTGTGGGCCCGGATCGGTGAGACGGGAAAGGCCGCGGGCCTGGAGTGGGGAGGGGACTGGACGGGTATCATCGACCGCCCGCATTTTCAGCACACGGGCGGCATAACGATGGCGCAGGCCCGCGCAGGACAGATTCCGGCGCTATTGGCAGCGTGAGTCGCCGCCTGGGCCCTTGACCGGGGTGTGGCGCCAGTGCTACCACTGGTGCCAATGGCAGACGACGAAAAGCCGGCCAAGCCGGCGGAGCCTTCTCGCATCGAGGCTCCCATGATCTTCATTCGCGGCGGCACCACAACCGGCGCCCACGACGCGCTGATGGCGAAGCAGCGCGCCGACACCGACCAGCGCCGCGCCACGCAGGACGCGCAGTTCGAGGCCACGCGCCGCGATCCGCTGTCGGCGAGGATGCACAGCATGAAGCTCGGCGGGCAGGACCATCCGAAGGTGGTGCTCGCGATCAAGCATCCCAAGGATCAGTTGTTCCTCGACTGGATCGAATGCGAGGTCATCCAGTATGGCCCGGAGGAATTGATCCTGAACATGGCGTGCCCGCAGTGTCACGCGAAGAACCCGGGGCACGAGCCGGACTTCAAGCTCCATCAGAGCAACCGAAAGTGGTGGCTCGACCCGAACCCGCCGAAATGGATGCGCGATGTCGGCTCGGATCGCATCTGGCTGAATCCGAAGGACCAGACCACGGTGGTGGTAGCCGGCAGCGTGACTACCGAGGATTGGATTCGCTGCCCGGGGCTCGGTTGCACCTGGGTGTTCAAGATCGACGACTCGGTGGTGTACTCGAAATGACCTGTGCTACGCTTTGCGAAGCGCGGCGGTTCAACGAGTTCCCCCTCCCGTTGCCCACTGCGCCAGCCTGCCCGTCGGTTACTCCCGTCGGGCGGGCGCTTTGGGGAGGGAGTGCTGATGACGCACCGTGAGCTACCGCTCCCCGGCGCGCTGCACCCCGAGGCGGTTGAGCTAGTGCGCATCCTGCGCCAGCCGGACGGTCGGGTTGTGTACGTCGTGCGTGGCGCGGACGACTTATCCCCGGCCGACCCGGGCCTGTGGGGCATGATGGCGGCGGATCTGCTGCTGCATGTGGCGGACGTAATGTGCAGGGAAGGCGTGATGAACGACGACGGGCGGCTCACCCGCGGAACCATCATCGATCGCATGTGGACGATCCTGAACGCAGAGTGGGAGCGCCGCACCACCGAGGCGCGGAGGCTCACCGATGCCTGACGATCCTGACGACGCCGAGCGTGAGCGCGCGCTGGCCGTGCTCCGGGGCCCGCGCGCCTTCGGCGGCATGGGCGGCGCTACGGGCGGGCGTCCGCGCGATACGGACGATCTATTCGAGGCGGCACTCGACCGGGCGCTCGGTGAGCGACTGCGCAAAGAGCACACGCCCAACCTGGGTCGCCCCGGCTGGTACGAGGGCACAGGCATCGGCCACCGCTTGTGGGGCTCGCTCGCGAACGTGGACTGGCAGCACACCAACGGCGACACAGCGGGCTACTCGTTCCGAGCGGCGGGCGACCTGATCGCGACCATCGTGGGCGAGGGCGACTACATGGACTGGTACTGCTCGCACGCGCACGGCGTGGTCGATCCCGAGATTGCGGAAGCGATGGCGCGCGAGGGCTGGACGGCGACCGTGATGGAAGGGGAGCTTTGAACCCGTACTGGCTTGTCGCGATCCCACTCGCCTGGCTCTCCGGCTATCTGGTCGGCCAGGATGCGGGCCGCGACGCCGAGCGCAAGCGCGTGAACTACGGCATGAACATCGCGTTGTCGCTTCTGTCGAGCAAGGCACTGTACCTCCTGAACGGTTGGAACCGTGGAGACATGTCGAAGGAGTACCTCCTGTCCGGGCTCAAGGAGTACGCCGCCGAGAAGAAGGCGAAGCACGAGGGAGAGCAGCAGGCGCTGCTGGAGCGGCTTGGGCGGTACAGCGAGAAGCAGAAAGAGAGGGAGTAACACATGTCGTACGAAGCAAAGATCCTGGCGGACTCACTGAGTCCGGCTGACCACCGCGTGACCACGATGCAGGTCACATTCCCCAGGCTGATTCTGGCGGAGTTCAACACGCACCGCGTACTCTCGCGCAACAGCGCGTCGAGTCGCGCGATCCCGGTCGAGCGGCGCATCGAGCAGATCAGGGAGAACCCGTTCGTGCCGGAGGCGTTCGGCAAGAACCAGAGAGGGATGCAGGCGAGCGAGGCGCTCGATGATGATGCGGCTCTGCTCGCTAGGACTCACTGGCTCAATGCTGCCGAGGACGCGCTTGAGAACGCCGGGCACCTCGCAGCTATCGGCGTGCACAAGCAGCACGCGAACCGCGTCATAGAAACCTACGCCTGGCACACCGTCATCGTGACCTCGACTGAGTGGGCCAACTGGGACGCGCTCCGCGTCAGCAAGATGGCGCAGCCGGAGATGTTCAAGATCGCTGGCATGATGCGTGAGGTGCGGCAGGCGAGCACACCGCTCGCCATGAACTACGGTGACTGGCACCTGCCGCTCGTGCGCGGACCGTTCGGCGTGGTGAACGTGCAGGAGCAGGCTTTACGTGCTCTCGACTTCGACCCCGTCAAGGTCTGTGTCGGACGCTGCGCGTCGGTGAGTTACGAGCGCCACGACGCGACGACGCCCGAGAAGGCGAGTGCGATCTGCGACAAGCTCCGAGCCGACGGGCACATGTCCCCGTTCGAGCACGCGCTCCGGCCCATGACGGACCACGAACTGAAGCTTTTCATGCAGGAAGACCTTCAGTGGAACGGACGCGAGTGGGTGCTCGGGTCACAGCAGATTCGGCACTTCCTCGGCAACGTCGAGGGCTGGGTTCAGTACCGAAAGCTCCTGCCAGGCGAAGCCGTCTACACGGGGGAGTGAACCGATGATCGACTTGAAGGAAACCATCGCGGGGGCCGAGGCAATCCTGGAAAAGCTTTGGGAATCGAAGGAGCGTTGGGCGGGCGACGTTGAGGCGGCCTACGCCGCGGCGTACGGCTACTTGAGGCAGGGCGTGACCGTGTACCTGGAGGAGCAGATCGTTAGGGAGCCGTGCCCGAATCACAACCTAGTCCTGCTTGCGCCCGGAGAATTTTGCGCGGTCTGCGCGAACAGCACATGACCTACCCGGAGACGATGGAGGGCGCGTGAAGAACACCTACTGGCAAGGAGTGATCGCTGCGTCCCCGTGGGGCAACGTGCACAGGAGAGAGAACATGGAACAGACGACGAACGATGACCTGAATGACCACGCGGTCGAGCGCGCACAGCGCAACGACGCGGAACGGATTGCCGAGGAGTGCGACGCACTCAAGGCGATGCTGCTGGAGAAGAATCGCGCATACGGTTCGTCGGCGCTCTCGCCCGTCAGGATCTTCGCGAAGTCCGACACGGTGGAACAGATCCGTGTCCGCATCGACGACAAGCTCTCGCGGCTCATGCGCGGGAGCGCCGCGGGCGAGGATGTCGTCAAGGATCTTCTGGGCTACCTGATCCTGCTACGCATCGCGACGAAGGAACAGTGGGACAAGCAGGTTCACGTCGCCGCGTCGCCGGAGGTCATCGAGGAGGCGCTTGCTGCCGAGCACGACTGCGACGACCCCGACTGCCAGCGGTGCCATCACATCGCGCCGCTGAAGGCTGCGGCGGCACGCGAGGATGTCGGCTTCGCTCTGACCGACGCGGAGGCAGCGGAAGCGCAGCGCGCGGTGGACGCGGAGTGGGGCGGGGCGGTCCGCCGCAAGCTCGGGATCGCCCGCGGGAAGCTGGACGGGGTAGCGGACGACTTGGAGGAAGTGGGCGGCTGGGAGGAGACGGTCAAGGAGATCCGGCAGACGCTGCGCGAGACGGCCGACTCGTCTCCGCCGCCGCAGTCCGACGATATGGCCCGGCTCGTGCAGCAGCGCGACGCGCTCTGGGCGCTGCTCGACAACATCGACACGCTGGATGACTCGTGCCGTGATAACGACCGGACGTTCCGAAACATGGTCAGGCGGTGGCAGCGAACGCGGTTCGACATTTTCAACCCGGACGACGCGAAGCCGGAGCCCAGCCTGCGCGCGCCCCATGCTGCGATGCAGGATACGCTCGAACAGATGCGTGGCCGGCTCGCGGTGTTACGCCAGCGAATCCTGCCTCTACAGCGCGATTCGGACGCTCTGCACGCCGCGTACGAGGCTGCGGGTATCAGCGACCTGATGAATCTAGCGGGGCACATCCGTGCGCTCAAAATCCTGGTTGCGGACCGCAACGACCTGAAGCAATCACTCGCCGCGGCTCGTAGCGCGTTCACTGAAGAAGCGGAGATGCGCCAGCGCGAGGCGCTAGCGGCGATGCGCAAGATGGCGGAGGACGAGAAGGTCATCGCGCTCATGCAGAGCCTCGCGGCGCGCAAGGACGCCGAGGATGACGAAGGGGAGCTAGGGTAGCGCCCTCGCCACGGCGCCCTTGACGCCACTGGCAGCATGTGACATAGAACATAGAACATGGAGCAAACATGAAACGACGCAAATCAGAGCAAGCGGTGGGGATCTGGGGCAGCTTCTTGATGCCACCAGTCAAGGGAGCGGAGATCGTGTGGCAGGAGCTTCGGAAGGCGCATGAATACTACAATGCGCTGGTTCTGTTGGAGCTAGACCGGCGCGCGATGTATCGGGCTGCACGCGGCGCGATCGGAGAAACCCTCCCGGCCCTCGACGAGGCTCGGGCGAAGCTGAATGAGCAGATCAAGGCGGAGACGGGACTGCTCAATGGCAAGCGTAGCAAGGTGCGTAAGCGAGTGAAGGATCCAGTGGCCGCGGCGCGGATCTCTGCGCTGAAAGCGGAGCGGAAGGCGCTCAATGAGCAGGTCAAGGCGGCGCGTGCGGAGGTCGAAGCGGTGTACGGCGAGGGCGACGCCGAGTACGCGCGCCGCACCGCAGAGAAGGCGGGCGGCAACACGGCACCGAACGTGCGGAAACGCACGAACCCGGAGACGATCCGTGAAATGCTCGCTGAGTCCCAGTGGTCGGCCGACTGGAAGCTGAAGGCGCGCATCGACTTCGAGGCAAACGAGGCTAAGAAGCGTCTGCTGGCTGAGTGCGGACTGACGCCCGGCACGTACCTGCTCGTACAGAAAGCGGTCGAGGCTGCGTTCGCACCACCGCCTCCTGGGCAGCCGCCGAAGCCCGATCCGTCGCCGAAGGAGCAGTTCCGGGGTGAGGGACGGCTGGGCGTGCAAACCGATAGGATGTCGGTCGCCGATCTGCTGGCTGGCGCGAATCGGAAGATCGCGCTGACCATGAGCGCCAAGCTCCCGAACGGACAGAACGCAAAACAGCGGTACGGCACGCTGCGGATGCGGATCACCTGCGACAAGCAGTCCGTGGAGTTTGCGGTGAAACTTCACCGGCCGCTGCCGAAAGACGGCGTGATCACGCAAGCGTGGATTCGCGCCGAGAGGCACGGACCGCGCACGCGGTACACGTTCCAGTGCGTCGTCGAGTCGCCGACGTGGGTGAAGGACGGTCCGGTCAAAGGCGCAGGCACGGTGGCGATCGACACGGGCTGGCGCGTCATGGACGGCGGCTTGCGAGTGGCCTACTGGATGGACGACCACGGGCGGCACGGGCAGATCCTGGTCCCCGAGGGGGTGCAGCGCGCGGTGGATTTCGCGGACTCGCTGCGCAGCAGCGCGGACGACCACTTCAACGCAGCGTGCAAGGATCTGCGCGCCTGGATGCTCGCCAACCCGAGTCACATCCCCGCCTGGATGCCGGAAGCGACGGCGACGATTGCTCAGTGGCACGCGCACTGGAAGCTGATCCGAGTGGCTCGTGGCCTCAATCTTTGGCCGTCCTGGTTCGACGGACCGTGGCAGCAGTGGCGCGTTGAGCGCCAGGCAGCCGGGCGCGATCTGTTTGCGTCGTTCGCGGAGGTATGCGAGTGGCTTCAACAGAAGCGCGGAACCGTCCCGCCGCTGATGCAGATCGCCGTATACCTGGATTGGTGGCGAAGAAAAGACGCGCACCTGTACGACTGGGAGATACGTGAGCGCCGCCACGCGGAGCACGCGCGGACAGAGTTCTTCCGCAAGGTGTGTCAGGTTGCGAGGCAGTACGAGCACGTGCTGGTTGAGAAGATCGACCTGCCGAAATTTGCGCGCAACGCCTCTCCCGAGGAGAAGGTGAACCAGGAGTGGCTGCACCGGAACGCTCGCATCGCGTCGCCTGGCGACTTGGCCGCTCGAATACTGGAGTCGTGTAAGGGGCGCGCCACGCAGGTGCCGTCGGGCGCCAACACGCGCACTTGCCACAAGTGTTTTCACGTGAACAATGCGTGGGAGCATCCCGAGCGCAGAGTCCAGACGTGCGCCGGCTGCGGCGCAGAGTGGGACCGGGACGAGAACGCCTGCCGGATCATTCTGGCGCTGTGGCATTCGCCTGACGGCGAGCGGTCCGGTGACGTGACTCCCCCGGTAACCGCTCGCGGTGCGGAAAACACGCCTGCTGGCGGCACAGAGACGGCGACTAGACCCGCTCCGGGCGCTCCCGTGACGGGACCGATCGGGGACCGCTCGCAAAACGGTCGCCAAGATGCTGGAATGACAGCGTGACCTGGATGACGGGGAACCAAGGCAACGCGGGGCCTACGACGCCGCGGCCCGACGCGGGGCGAAAAAAGAAGGCGAAACAGGGGCATCGGAACCAAGGCAACGCGGGGCCTACGACGCCGCGGCGCCCAAGCGGCGAGGTCAGCCGCCGCGGACTCGATTGGGAACCAAGGCAACGCGGGGCCTACGACGCCGCGGCAACGGCCGGAAGAAGCCCCGGTTGTAGCCCGGATAGAGGGAACCAAGGCAACGCGGGGCCTACGACGCCGCGGCTCCCGATGATAGTCGAGGTACCGACGCTGACCCGAGGAACCAAGGCAACGCGGGGCCTACGACGCCGCGGCGGGCCGGACGCGATGCAATTTCTCGTGCGCCTGGCACGGAACCAAGGCAACGCGGGGCCTACGACGCCGCGGCGAGCAGTTCGTGGCGTGCGCGACCATCGACCTGGAGGAACCAAGGCAACGCGGGGCCTACGACGCCGCGGCCGGGGGCGATTACCGCCCGCCGTCCACGATCAAGAACGGAACCAAGGCAACGCGGGGCCTACGACGCCGCGGCCCGTGCTCGGTGGAGTGGAAATGTCAAAGG
>Ga0315287_10007298_pt1 | contig 11073 bp, 11 predicted proteins | sample YL17G11_0_MG_FD_205037 | JGI IMG/M metagenome (GOLD analysis project Ga0315287, IMG submission 205037) | Sediment microbial communities from Yellowstone Lake, YNP, Wyoming, USA - YL17G11_0 | ecosystem: Environmental > Aquatic > Freshwater > Lake > Sediment | place: USA: Wyoming | collected...
TGTGATTACTTCTGCTTTCACAAATGGAGCTGTCACCTGATCTTGTAAAACCTGGATTTGCTCCGGAGAGTAAGGATTTCCGTGAGTGATAAAGATATATCCGGAAGCCCAATGTCTAACAAAATCATCAACTGGTACATACTTTGGATGGGTCAAAATACCGTTCAAACGCCATAAGAGCAGCAGGCTGGCTAACAGTAACCCCCAAATGAATATGCGGTAACCAATTGATTTTCTCATCCCACTTGTTTTCCCGTTGAGAATTTTTCCATGTGGTGATTATAATTTATTGGAGTAAGGATCTTGGGGCGAAAAACCTATCGATTATGTAAACTTGGGGATTACGCTAAAAAGAGGAGTTGCTTATGCCGTCTCCCTATGCTATACTCACCTCTGAAATCGTATTCATCGATCGGTCTATCGATGAGGAAAGAATGTGATGAAACCAATCACGATTATCGTCGTGGATGATCATCCAATCTTCCGGCAAGGTGTGGTGGATGCCTTTGCACTGAATCCTGACTTTTTGGTGATCGCGCAGGCTTCAGATGGGGGGATTGCGTTGGATTTAATTCGCGAACAGCAACCTGAGGTCGCGGTTGTTGATGTCAATTTGCCAAGCCTCAATGGTCACCAAATCACGCGGCAAGTTGTGGCCGAAAAATTGCCCACTCGGATTCTTCTACTCACTGCTTATGATGATCCAGAACAACTCGTTCACGCCATGAGGGCAGGCGCTTTTGCTTATTGCTCGAAAGATGTTCAACCAGAAAAACTGGTAGAATGCGTTCGGCAAATCCACCGAGGGAAATATGTTCTTGGGGATCAGATTTTAAGTGCTGGAGACCTGCGCAGGTGGTTGGCCCAACAGGTGGAAGGAGCCATGCGGATGTATGTCAATCCGGGTGATCCGTATGATCCACTATCAGAGCGTGAGATGGAAGTGCTGACTTATGTTACCAGAGGCATGAGCAATAAGGAGATAGCAGGATTGATGGGGATCAGCCACCAGACGGTAAAGAATCATGTCACTTCGATATTAAGAAAATTAAGTGTTGAGGATCGGACGCAGGCGGCAATTTTTGCTCTTCGCCACGGGTGGGTACGCCTGGATCAAACAAACTCGTGATTTTAGGAGATAGGCAATGGTACTTACGAATAAACAAGCAGATGCCAAAGAAAAAGGACCACTAGAGGCTTTATTAGAGACATGTCAGGCTGAAATGGAGAGCCTTCGTCGCGAGATAAAGGAAATAAGCCTCATGGTGGAGCAGAGCCAATTAGAAGTAACCAAACTGGCTCAAAGGAATGCTTCAATTAATGCCCAGTTGCAACAGGTTCAGGCACAGATCGAAAGCATGCCAAGAGGAGATGTCCGCGCTGCATATGACTCAGCTTTAGATTCTCAGCAGCGTATTTTTGTCATGCGCGGGCAGTTAGATAAGCTGCAGAATGATAAAGCGCATTTGGAGAGGTACCAGTCGATGTTGGATCGCGTGCTGAAAGTGTTACAGAGTGCGACAGTTTTGTCTGGAAAAGGTGCTTCTGGGGCAGCCGATACTGTTGAAATGATCATTCGAGCCCAAGAAGCAGAACGGCAGCGTCTCTCCAGGCAAATGCACGATGGGCCAGCCCAGGCGCTTTCGAACTTTATCCTCCAGACAGAAATTGCTGCCCGGTTATTTGATATTGACCAGTCTAAGGCAAAGGAGGAGCTTGGGAATCTAAAGACATCGGCCTCTTCGACTTTTCAAAAGGTACGCGATTTTATTTTTGAGCTTCGCCCAATGATGCTAGACGATTTGGGACTAGCGCCAACCCTAAACCGTTATGTCGAAGCCCTCAAGTCTCAAACAAATATTGACATCCGTTTGAACACTTCAGGAATGGAAGAACGGTTGGAATCTTATTTGGAGGTGATGATATTCCGGGCTATTCAGGAGCTTTTGGGAAATGTCATTCGCCACAGCCAGGCTTCGCAGGTTAAGATTCAAATGGATGCTGCGGGTGGTGAGGTTAAGGTCAGCGTCGATGATAATGGCAAAGGGTTCAACGTGGAAGCGCTTACAGAGACAACGAGTATGGGTTTAAAGGTTATTCGGGATCGTGTGGAGATGATCGGTGGTGAAATGGAAATTGATAGTGTGCCTGGTCAGGGAACCCGGGTCACGTTTTCTATGCCGGCGAGAATTACCAGCGCCTTATGAAAAATTTTCCAATCCTTTCTAAACTGTAAGTTGCAAAACATGGAAGATAATAGTATAATGTTTATGAAGCTAAGGGAAACACCTTTGCTAACTTTTGAGGAAAGGAGGAATACGGAAATGTTATTTTCATCTAAGGAAAAAGGCCAGGGTATGGTAGAGTATGCGTTGATCATCGTTTTGGTAGCTGTTGTTCTGATTATCGTTCTGGCTCTTGTCGGCAGCCAAATCTCGAACGTCTTCAGCCGCATTATTTCTGGTCTGGCCACCTAATTTCACTAAAGAAGTTATTTTAGAGAAGCCCTGTCGTGAGACAGGGCTTTCTCATAATTAAGGCACATGTCTTGCAACATTGACCTTGGTGAAACTTACATAACTGTAAACTCAAAAAATTCTTCGATGAAAGGGGTGGCGCGTATCCGGATATTCAGGTAGACTATAGATTGGGTTATCGAAATAACTTTGGTAAACTTGACTTTTCACACAAAAAGCGTATGATAAAAGTTAGGATAAAAAATCCAAGATAACTGGAGGACGAAATGCGTCGCAGTCGAATTATTCTCGTTTTACTCTTGGTAGTTGTAGTTGGAATTGCCATCGTAGTGGCCATGTTGAAGTTTCTACCCCAACCTGAAGCCACGACATTGGAACCGATCATTCCAATAGTGACTCCCACCGTTGATATGGTGGATGTAGTCATTGCGAAGCAAAATATTCCTAACAGGGCAAAAATCGTAGAAGGTATGTTGTTGATGGCGCCCTATCCCAGGGAATTAATTCTGCCTAGCATGTATATTGATCCAAAAGAAGTTTTGGGTAAGAAATCTTTACTCGCTCTTCCCCAGGGCACAATTATTCAAGCAGGCATGGTTGCCGATCCGGTTGCAGAATATGGGATCGCTCACTCTGATGCGGCCGAGGTGATTCCGGCTGGTTGGGTGGCTGTATCCATTCCTATTAACCGGCTCTCCAGCGTATCTTATGCACCGCGGCGCGGCGATCATGTGAATGTCATCGCAACCATTTTGCTGGTCGATCTTGACCCGTCTTTTCAAAGCCTGATGCCAAACGAGTCCGCCCTGATTATCGCGCCGGGACCCATGGCCGAGCCAGGTACAAGTCCTGTATCGCTCGCCTTGCAGATCTCTAGTGGTGGGGATACTTCGGCTCTTGGACGGACAGAGTTTGATGCATTATTAGAGCAAAATGCTTATGTAGTGCCCTCAGAGCCTCAGCGTCCTCGCATGGTTAGCCAGACGATTATCCGGAATGTTAGAGTCTTAGGGGTGGGAGATTTCCCAAGACCGGATATGGAGCCAACACCCATACCAACGGCTGTGCCGACTTCTGAAACAGGCGTACAACCAACTCAAGCTCCACCATCAGGTGTTGTACCAGAGCAAGGACAGCAAGCGAACCAGCCCACGACTACTCCCACTCCACCCCGTCTCCCTGATCTAATTACGCTAATTGTCAGCCCGCAGGATGCGGTAACCTTGAATTACCTCATTTATAGCGGGGCGATGTTAAATCTGGCACTGCGCAATCCGTATGATGAGGATCCTGGAATTTCTGAAGCCGTGACCCTGGATTATTTACTCAGTGGTTACAATATCACAATTCCGGTCAAAGAGCCTTATGGCACTCAGCCGCGGGTGGATATCCTGACACAGCCGGTAATGCCGAATGATGCTGTTGCCACACCTGTGCCTTAGCAAATGGCGAAGTATACTGGAGTCGCAATATGGGGCCTACCGATAAAATTCGGGTAATCATTGTCGATGATATCGCTGAAACGCGGGAAAACATTCGAAAGCTCTTAACTTTTGAGCCTGATATCGATGTTGTCGGTGTTGCACGTACAGGTCGAGAGGGTATTGAGCTTGTAAAGGAAGTGAAACCGCACGTTATCCTTATGGACATTAATATGCCCGATATGGATGGTATTGAAGCGACCGAGAAAATCAAGCCTATCCTGCCTGGCGTTCAGATTGTGATCCTTTCTGTGCAGAGTGACCCGAATTATATGCGAAGGGCTATGCAGAAAGGAGCATGCGATTTTCTAACCAAGCCTCCGACCGCCGATGAGCTTATCTCGGCGGTACGCCGGGCTGGGAAAATGGCACAAGCCGTCGTAGTGCCAATTACGACCTCTTTGACAAGTAGCGAGAGAAAAGGCCATATCATCACATTATATAGCCCGAAAGGGGGAACTGGTTGTACGGTCCTGTCAACCAACCTGGCTATCGCGCTGCACAACGAAGACTCTCCTGTAGTACTTGTCGATGGGAACTTGCAGTTTGGTGATATAGCGATATCCATCAACGAAAAAGGTAGATTCAGTGTGGCGGACCTGACCCCGCGGGTGGATGATCTTGATCAGGAAGTTGTTGAAAGCGTTCTGATAGAACATAAGGCTTCGGGTGTCAAAATCCTGGCCGCGCCAACTCGGCCTGAATACGCAGACAACATCAGCGGCAACCAGTTCGCCAAAGTATTGGATTACCTTGCTGGGCAAGTCTCTTATGTGATTGTGGATACGGCATCCTCCTTGACAGATGTCACGCTGGCAGTGATCGACCACAGCGATATTATCATTCTTATTGCTACCCAAGAAATCCCAGCCATTAAGAACGCACACCTCTTTTTAGAGGTTGCAGATGCGCTAGGTATTAATAGAAAGCGGATTCTGTTCGTTATGAACCGGGTCGACAAGCGGATTGCAATAGATCCTGTGAAGATCGCCGAAAGCATGAAACAGGAGCTTGTAGAAGCCATACCTTTGGATGAACGAACCGTTGTCCCTTCTCTACTCAAGGGTATTCCGTTTATGTTGGGCGACAAGTCCCGACCAGTTTGCCGGTCTGTCTTATCTTTAGCTGAAGCGGTTCGTAAAAGATTGGCCGAGTTAGAAGCAGAAGGAGAACCCGTTCTGGCTTCAAAAGGAAAAGGTAAGCGTTGATCGTTTATTGTTTTCTAGAGGAGGTTAAGCGATGTCTTTACTAAAGCGGATAGAACAAGGAGGTGGACAGGGGCCGCAAAGCGGAACACCCCCGCAGGGATCTGCCGCAGAAGGCGAATCGAGGTCTCGTCTTTCTGAACTTCAGACAAGACGCGTTCCAGTGCCAGGGACAACGAAAGTGAATCCGCTTGCGGATTTGAAAACGCGCGTTCAAAATCGATTGCTTTCAGAACTCGACCCAACCATGGATATCACGAAAACAAATGAGGTGCGGAACACTATCCTCGAACTTTTTGAACAAGTCTTGGTGGAAGAGAACATTATTATTTCTCGCGGAGAGAAGCACCGTTTATTTGAGCAAATTGCAGCCGAGATTCTTGGATTGGGGCTGCTTCAGCCTCTTCTGGATGATGAGACAATCACCGAAGTGATGGTCAATGGAGCAAAAAACGTCTACGTTGAGCGAAGTGGCAAAATCCACCGCGTCAATATTTCCTTTGAGAGCGAAGAACAGGTTATGCGGATTATTGATCGCATTGTAGCCCCTCTCGGAAGGCGTATTGATGAGTCCAGCCCGTATGTGGATGCCCGTTTGGTGGACGGCTCTCGTGTAAACGCTGTCATTCCGCCCATTTCCCTGGTAGGTCCGGTCCTGACCATTCGTAAGTTTGCCAAGATCCCAATCACCATCGAGCAGCTCATTCAATTTGGTACGATCACACCCGAAGCTCTGCAATTCTTAAAAGCTTGCGTTGAAGCGAGACTCAATATCATCATCTCTGGTGGTACAGGTTCTGGGAAAACAACGCTACTGAACGTCTTATCGCAGTTTATTCCAGGAGATGAGCGCATCATTACGGTTGAAAATGCGGCGGAGCTTCAATTGCGTCAGGAGCATGTAGTCATCCTGGAGTCTCGCCCACCCAATATTGAAGGGCGCGGTGAGGTGACCATCCGTCAATTGGTGATTAACTGTTTGCGTATGCGCCCTGACCGGATAATCGTCGGTGAGATCCGTGATGAAGCCGCGTTGGATATGTTGCAGGCGATGAATACCGGTCATGACGGTTCGATGACCACTGCCCACTCGAATGGCCCGCGAGATACGCTATCTCGTCTTGAAACGATGGTGATGATGGCCGGGATGGCATTGCCCATAAAAGCCATTCGCGAACAAATCTCTTCAGCCATAGAACTGGTTGTACACGAGGATCGTATGCGCGATGGCTCTCGAAAAATTGTCGCCATCACCGAAGTGACTGGCATGGAAGGCGATGTCATTACGATGACCGATATATTTGTCTTTGATCTGACTGGATATGATAATGGTAAAGTTGTGGGACGGTTGCGCCCTACCGGTTTGCGCCCAAAGTTCATGGAAAAGATCGATGCTGCAGGGATCCACTTACCCCCTTCCATTTTTGGTATCGGAGAACGTCGCAGGTTTTAGGTGATTGGTTGAAGGTCACTAAAAAATTAACGGGCGAATTTCGTCAAATTATGTCACAATTCACCGAAGGAAACTTGAATATATGGAAATATTTCTTCGGCGAATCGGATTTTACTTTAGAGTAAAAGTGGAGTGGACTTCATGAATCCTATGATACTCGTTCTGATCGTCGGAGGGGGACTCGTTTTTCTCCTTCTGGTGGTTGGCCTGATTATCTCCACGCGTGAAGAAAAGAAATTTGTCGAGGATCGTGTAGGACGTTTTACTCAAGATGGTCAAGATGCCATGGTGGGGCAAGGTCCTCGCCCTTCGCCGTTAACAGAGTGGATGACGAATCAAGCCACCAGGTTCACATGGGGTCAGGGCCTATCCCGAGAGCTTGCCAGGGCCGATATAAAATTGCGCGTAGGCGAATATATGGCTGTGATGGTTATCGCAGCTTTTGGGGTAGGGTTCATCGCCTGGTTTTATGGTGGCAAGAATTTACCCATAGCCGCTATTGGAGCCGTAGTTGGTTTCTTTATACCCAGAATCTACGTAGGAAATTTGAAGAACCGGCGATTATTGCGTTTCGATCAACAATTAGCTGACATGCTCAACCTGGTGGTGAATGGATTACGCGCTGGTTATTCGACCATGCAGGCTCTGGAAGCGGTTAGCAAGGAACTTCCTCCACCCATCTGTGATGAGTTCAGGCGTGTTGTGCAAGAGATGCAATTAGGCATCCCCATGGAGAGAGCGTTGGATAACCTCCATCGAAGGATTCCTAGCCTTGATCTTGACCTTGTCATCACTGCTATGAACGTACAGCGAGAAGTGGGTGGGAACCTGGCTGAGATTCTAGATACGATTTCCCATACAATCCGGGAACGTGTCCGGATTAGAGGCGAAATTCGGGTTTTGACTTCACAGGTGATGACATCCGGCAAATTCCTTGCGGCCATGCCTGTGATCCTTGCTTTTGGTCTATATTTCCTCAACCGGCCTTATATGATGAACTTTTTCGATCCAATAACCAGGTGGTTGGGGATACCAGCTCTGATCCTTGGTGCTGTTATGATCTTTATCGGTTATTCTGTGATGAGGAAGATAGCTGATATTCAGGTGTAGAGATATGGAGGTAAATCCATGAATCTTATATTGGGTATCGTGGTTCTACTGGTGGTGATTGGTGCGATTGTATTAATTGTTATCGGTTTGCGTTCTCCCCAAAACAATGATCCCTTACAGGACCGCCTGGCTGATTTTGTGTCGCGTGGAGAGTCTGCCTCATTAGAGGAGATTGAATTATCCCAGCCATTTTTAGAGCGAGTGATCTACCCTATGGCCCGTCGCTTGGGTGAGTTAGCGCTGCGGATTACGCCGCAGAATGCAATCCAGCAGGTTGCGAAGAAACTGGATATGGCAGGAAATCCGGGGCGAATCGATCCTACGTTGTTTTTTGCATTTCGGTTCTTTGGGATTCCTTTAGGGCTTGTGGTGCTTGTGCTTGGAAAAATTCTCCCTAATAGTCTCTTTGCAACAAAAGGCCTTTTAATTGCGATACCGGCTTCGATATTGGGCTTTTACTTGCCTGATTTGCTGTTGAAGTCTAAGATAGATCGCCGTCAGGATGGGATCCGCAAGGCAATGCCAGATGCTCTGGATTTGTTAACCATCTGCGTTGAAGCGGGATTAGGCTTTGAGGCCGCAATGGCAAAAGTGTATGAGAAATGGGATAATGAGCTGGCCCGGGCATTTGGCCGGGTGATTCGCGAAATCCAATTGGGAAAAGTTAGGAAAGAAGCCATGAAGGATATGGCTGAACGGTTGGGGATTACTGAAATGACAAGTTTTGTGGCTGCTGTCATTCAGAGTGAGCAATTGGGTGTAAGCATGGCTCAAGTCCTTCGCATCCAGGCGGATCAAATGCGGATCCGGCGGCGTCAAATAGCTGAGGAAAAGGCTCACGCGGCCCCCATCAAGATGCTGATACCCATGGGTATTTTTATTTTTCCTTCGATTTGTATTGTTTTGATGACTCCGGCTGTCTTGATCATGATCAAGACGAATGTGGGAGCTATATTCTCCGGAGGCGGGTAATTTCTGATTGATCTTTACGTGTGCTTCCTCAGAAATCAACTTTCAATAGGGAGCTGAATGAGTTTACCAGGCCGACTGGTTTATCAAGCATACCAATCTTTTTGGTCTGGATTCGATTGGCTTTACCCGCCTCAATGCGGAGGGTGTGGACGGACGGGTAAAAGATGGTGTGATCATTGTTTGGAAAGTGTGCAGTTGATCACACCTCCTTTTTGCCCAATTTGTGGTGAAAAACAAAGCCTCGAAAAAGTGTGTCAGGGATGTGCAGAATCACCCCCCTCTTATGTCGGGCTTCGTTCTTGGGCTGCCTATACCGGACCTTTGCGGCAGGCTATCCAAAGGCTTAAGTATCATCGGGATATTGCGATGGGAGAAATCCTTGCTCGTCCTTTGGTGATGTATCTTGGGATTTTAAATTGGCCGGTGGATTTGGTTATTCCCGTGCCGGCAAGCCTTGCCCGATTGGCGGAGCGTGGATATAATCAGGTTTCTTTACTCGCTCGACCGATAGGATTGGGATTAGAACTACCTTACCGCCCTCATGCTCTCGTGAAAGTGCGTGAAACTCGTTCACAAGTTGGCCTTTCGGCAAAAGAACGGCAGGAAAATGTCAGGGGCGTGTTCCGGGCTGATCAGCGGATTGTGAAAGGGAAATCAGCCTTGGTGGTTGATGATGTGACGACGACGGGGTCCACCTTAGAAGAGTGTGCGCAGGCCTTAGTAAGAGCGGGTGCGCGCCAAGTATATGGATTGACCTTGGCTAGATCAGTATTCGATTTATAACGATGTGCAGGTAATTTATTCATTCAGGAGGATTGGATATGGCACTCGAAGTTCAAATCTATGCACGTAATATGGATGTAACTGAACGGATTAAGGATTATGCAACTAAAAAAGTAGCGAAACTGGGGCGTTACTTAAATGGGATTGATGAAGCTCGGGTTGATTTGGCGTATGTCAAGTCTGCGAGAAGCGCAGAAGACCGCCAGGTTGCTCAGATCACCATTCGTGGCAAAGGTTTCATCTTACGTTCTGAGGAACGTTCCAGTGATATTTTCGCTGCACTGGATACCGCCCTGGATCGAATCCAGCGTCAAATGGAACGTTTTAAGGGAAAGCGCGAGCATGGGCGAGGAATTGGAAAATCCGCAGCCGAAGTTGATTATTCGGCGGTTGAAGAAGTTGAGGAAGAAGAATTGCCAATTATTGCCCGGCGGAAGCAATTTGTACTTTCCCCCATGGATGAGGCTGAAGCTTTGGAACAGATGGCCTTATTGGGGCACGAAAACTTTTTCATTTTCTATAATGCCAATACAAATGCCATAAATGTTCTATATCACCGTCGTGATGGAACTTATGGTTTGATTGAGCCAATCGTGGGATGAACTGAATGAGGATGAGAAACCCGAGTGGCGAAGTGGATTTCTTCGCCACTCGTTCTATAGAAGTTGGTGCATATGGAATACGATACCGCAAAAATTCTTGAAATTACCAAAAGCCTGCCTTCAGTAGAGGTTGATATCGAAGGCATCCAGGATGCTGTCGAAAAAATGCTGGTTGCTTTTGGGGAAAATCCTAAACGACAGGGTCTGCGGAACACACCTGATCGTGTGGCTCGCATGTATGAGGAACTCCTGTCTGGGTATCATGAAGATCCGATAGCAATGGTCAACGATGCAGTATTTGAAGTCACGTATGACGAGATGGTGATTGTTCGGGATATAGAGTTTTATAGTTTGTGTGAACACCACATGTTGCCTTTTATGGGGCGAGCACATGTGGCTTATTTGCCAAATGGGCGAGTGATGGGATTATCCAAGATTCCGAGGATTGTTGATTTATTTGCCAGGCGTTTGCAGGTGCAGGAACGAATGACAAGGCAAATCGCTGATTTGTTGCATGCCATTTTACATCCCAAAGGCGTGGCAGTGGTTGTAGAAGGGCTTCACCTTTGCACGATGATGCGTGGGGTACGTAAGCAGGATGCCCGGATGACAACTTCAGCGATGTTGGGTGCCTTTCGAAATAACCTGGCGACACGAGAGGAATTTTTGGATAATATTTCCAGAGGCGCAGAACCAATGCGATTCTAAAGGTAACCTATCGATCATGAAGGTTTTCAATATTTCCAGTAGTGCCACTTTGCAAAAATAATCGTTTCCCCAATGTCCATAAACAGGCAGCCAGGATGATCCATGCAACCAGTTGAATTGTGTGAAAACTACCGATCAATTGGCTGTCGCCTCGGAAAGCTTCTAAAAATAACCTTGAGGCGGATGAAAAGGTCAGGAATACCAAAAAAGCAATCCCCTTGATTGGGGGTTCATTCGAATTAAGCAGCCGAAAAATTAATCCCAATCCTACGCAAGCAGAAA
>Ga0315287_10007299_pt1 | contig 11072 bp, 6 predicted proteins | sample YL17G11_0_MG_FD_205037 | JGI IMG/M metagenome (GOLD analysis project Ga0315287, IMG submission 205037) | Sediment microbial communities from Yellowstone Lake, YNP, Wyoming, USA - YL17G11_0 | ecosystem: Environmental > Aquatic > Freshwater > Lake > Sediment | place: USA: Wyoming | collected...
CCCCCCACACACACACACCCACACACACTCAAAACATCTCATCTAGTTTTTTTGTTCCTAGGCAGTCGGCCGTGGGCGACCAGGCGTGGCCAGGCACGCGCCTCCCGACAGGACGGGCGTGCAGCGATGCCGGGCCACAGGCCACGCCATCCTGTAAATCAAGGAAGGGCTCAGACGTTCTGGGCGCGGTAAGGTTGCTCATTGCGGTTGTCGAGGTTGAGGGGGTTCACCCGGGAGGGCAGCACCAGAAAGTGCGGCGGCACCTCCTCGCCCGCGGCCAGCGCGGACAGGCGGACACCCACGTCGTCCTGGCGGTCACCGTCGTAATAGACGATGTGTAGCTTCCAGTCGCAGCGAGCCTCGGCGCCGGGTAGGGCGGGGACCTGGTTGCAGGAGATGACCTGCCCCCAGTCCCAAGGGACTGAGGGCAGACCACCCCGCTGGCGGCAGCAAAGCACACCCACCGTCACGCCGTCGCCCACGTTGGCGGGATGCATGCGCATAGACAAGGGGATGGGGCCAGCTAAGGCCTTGCATAGCTGCAGGCTCGGGAGCTGGCGCAGGCGCATGTCCATGTAGGCCCTCACGCGGTCTTTGGCGCCCCGCCGGGTGGAGAACGAGCTGGACGACGTCACCTCCACTGCCATGCCGGCCTTCTCCGCTTCAGCCGCAAACGCACCCGCCACGATGGGTGCAAAGCCAGAGAGGAGGTCCTGATCGGAGCACCAGGACAGGTCCTTGCCCGCCGCTGTGGACGCGGCCTCGGCCTTTTTCAGCACATCGTTGTACAGCCGGCCGCCGCTTTCGGCGACGTCCTCGGACCCCACGGCGCGGGCGGCCTTGCCCGCCGCCTCCTTGAACGTCCCCATCTGGAGGAGGCTGCCGGAGACGGAGGCAGCGGACTTGGAGGCGTACGTGATGAAGGCCGCCTTTGTCGCGTCAGAAAGTGGCGGCTGCCCAGGAAGGTGCCCGACCGCCCACACAGCCGGCTTTGATGGCCCGCCCCGCTTGAACCCGGTCAGCCGGTGGTCCCGCACGACTTTTGCCAGCTCCCGGGCCACCCGCACGGACTCTACCTCCGGTGCTTCATCACCCAGAGCACACGCTAGCAGCCCCTTCCCAGCGGCGGCCAGGTTCAGCAACGAGTCGTCCACAGTCAGGAAAGACACCACCATCTTGTGCAGCTCGCCCCACTCGTCCACCCACCGGGCGACGTCAGAGTTGCGGGCGATGCGGTCAGACGAGGTAAAGACGACCATGTCGACGTTGACTAGGGCGCCAGCGGCCAGGGCCTGTTGCAGGGGGTGCTGGTCGGTGATGGACTCTACGGACGCGCCGGCCTCAGCAAACACAGACCCCATGTAGGCCTGGACGGGCCGGAGCTCCAGCGTGATGCCCTCCTTGTCGCACATCCGTTTGGCCAGGTGGATGACGCACAGCAGGAATGCCTCTTGGTACTTCAAGGACGGGTCGGCGTCGGCGCCGGCCGAGGGCTTTGTGATGGAACCCTTGCCCTTGCCCTTCTGGATACGCGAAATGCGAGTGAAGGGGACGACCACCACCGTTTTGACTTCTTTCACCTGGGCCAGGCAGGCGACAGTCTTGAAGACCTGGTCGACTACCGTGTCCATGCCCTTGTCTTTCATGATGATGGAGAGGCTGTCCAGCCCACCCGCCGTTGTTTGCGTCAGGTGGACTACATCAATGAGCGGCTTGGCGATGGAGGCAAGAGCCAGCGTTTTTTCAGTGTGGAAAATGGCCGGTCCCATGACTAGAGCCTGTCCGCCGACCTCTAGCAGGCCCTCATAGGCCAGGACGACCGTCAGAAGGGAGTCTGCGTAGGCGATGGCGCCGTACTTGCGGTCGAAAATGGCCTCGATGTCCACCCGCGCGCGCGCGGGGTCGGCGGCGCTCGCGTTGGCTCTGGCCACAGCGTGCTGAACGTCCTCGCGCCGCTGGCCCAGGTACGCTGCAAGCTGCTCGCCTGCTTCCTGAGCGTCCCGGCGCAGGTCACTCAGGGCGCCCTCAAGCTTGCCGCGCAGGCCTTCATCCAGGACGCGCAGGGCGACGCCATAGCCAGGGCCCAAGGGTGAGGAGAGGAGGGGCGCTACCTCGGCCTCCAACGCTTCCTCCAGGACGGCCTCCAGGTCACCCCGCACGCGCACTAGGGCCGCCATCTCGGCCTCTAGAGACGCCCTAGGCGCAGAACCGGCTGGCAGCTTCGCCTTCTTGGCGTCCAGTGCGTGGTGGGCGACGGCATTGGAACGGAGGAGGGCAATGGGCGCAGACAGGGGTGCGTACTCGCTCACAGCCAAGCGGCGCAGGAAAGGGCCCATGCTGGGGACGTCAACCAAGGGGAGGTGAAAGGCATGCAGGGCTAGCGCAACCTTGATGTCGCGCAGCGCGGTCAGGCCGTCGTGCTGGAGCTGGAGCAGGGCGTCCAGGTCGGGCGGCGGGTCGCCGGCGTCGCCGGCGCCAGCGCCGGCGCCGGCGGCGCAAGTGCCCGCCGCCGGGCAGGTTCCACCACCAGGAGCTGTACCACCCCCGCCACCGCCAGCCATGAAGGCGTTCCGGGTCCCGCCCCCCTTGGCGGGCTTGTTGAAAGCGGCAGCCAAAGCCTGGACGTCGTCAGCGTCGTCAGCATCAAACGCCCCATCGTCGACGGCCGCGTCCGAGTCCACGTCGGACCCCACGTCCTCCTCGTCCGCGTCGGCGTCGTCCGCCGGCACGCGGCCAGGCGTCTCAGTGGGACGCTGCGCGAGGGCGCCCGGGGCCAGGCCATTGATGCGGCCGTCAGACCGGCTGAAAAACGCGTCCCCAACCTCGACCGCCGCATATGCGAGTGTGATCATCCCAGGCAAGAGGACGCGCGGTTCGCCCGTCGCCCGGAAGGCGCTCACCCACGAAATGCCAGCGTGGGACAGGGCCGTGACCTTCTGCCACATATCCGGCTCCAGGCGGCTCACGCGCTCTGGTGAGGCGGTGACAAGCGTCCAGCAGGGGCTGCCGGACTGACGGATCTGGGCGACGTCCATCAGGTCGTCCAAGCCCGCGCCCGCCGCGTTGTGCGTGGTTGAGGCGACTTGCAGGTGGACGTGCGCCTTGCAGGCGTGACGCGGCCACAAGCCTGTCTGGTAGACGGCCATGAATGCCTGGGCGGACTGGGACGCGACTTTGATATCGTTGTCATTCAGGTTGTTGGAGAAGCGCTCCAAAAACAAAAATGACAGGGGCGCCTGGTCAAAAGTCTGGTCAGTAAGAGAAAAAAGGCGAGGTCGGGGTGAGGAGGGCGGTGCATGCAGAGCAAAGAAGGAAGAGCGAAAGGGATGGTGGCGAGGGTTGGGTGGGGGCGGTGCAAAGAAGGAAGAGCGAAAGGGATGGTGGCGAGGGTTGGGCGGGGGCGAGAAGGAACGCGGTGTCGGCCGAAACACTTCCGCGCCTTGCTGGCGCTCGCCCGCCTGGCGTGCCGCCTTACCACTTCAAGCTATGCAAGGTTGTGGCTACGCCTCTACAATACCGCGTCCCAGCACCCTCCCCCCCGCTCGGGATTTCACCAAGGGAGGGCCGACAATGACGTCAACACACCCGCCCACCGCCCCGATTAGTACACCTCTCTCACCTTGAAGGTGGCCCGACCCGGGGGCACCGGTGGGCAGTGAGCGCACAGCTTGGTGACGGCCCGGGCCTTCACCTCCTCTCCAGAGAGGGGCAGTTGTTGGTCCGACATCGTGTTGTGTGTGTGCGCGGTGAGTGTTCTTTTCCTTTTCCTTTTCTCATACGCGCGTCGTTTTCGTCTGTCTCATTTTCACACGACTCCCTGTCACACACACCACCCTAGCCCCCACCCAAAATCGCCCGCCCTGTCCCTAAAGATGGATCGCAAGCCTGAGCCGTAAGTTCGAAGGGGGCATGAAGTGGGCAAACCTTGAGTTCAAGGTCGAAATGGCTGCGGCAGGAGCCACACTTTGTATTTCTTTTGCGGAGCCGACAGCCCGGCGTTTTTGAGGCGTCCCGGGAGACGGCTTGATCGGTGGCCCCGCATCCGGCGTGTCTTGAGAGAGATGCAGGAGGCCATAAAAGCATGCTACCAGTACGTCCCTGGCAAATAGGGACATGTAGTGGCCGTAGCGCCTCGCGCCGTGGCTAGGACGAGTTGTGGAGCGTCCAATCTTTGGCGTTGCTATTAGGGCGCGTCCTCGCCCACTCGCTCCACTTTTGGAGCCTGTTGAGAGACCCTGAGGAATGCCACAGTCCTAAACACCCCAAATGTATGGGTTTGGAGAGGCTGGCGCCTTGGCAACCGCCTCGAACGAGAGCGTGAAAAAGCCCCTTTGGGCGCGACTGATTTTCATGTCCGCATTCATAAAGAGACAACACGGGGATTCTCTTTGTTTGCGCCGTCTCGCGCGCCCTTGCTTCGCGAAGGCAGGGCGCGTGTCGGCCGCCCCGCCATGGGAAAGCCCAGTTTCTAATAACACGACGTCGTGCATACGGCCATGGTTCAGGCCTTCACCTTACGCCTTACACCCGGCGCGGGCCGGGCGCGTAAGAGGGCAGCGAGAGGCAGCGCTTCCTCCATGGGAGAGTCCCTCGCGGCGGCGGCTGCCGCTGCTCCTTAACCCATGACACTCGTGATTTGACGCGGGACGGGATGCGGGAATCGCTGTCCCCTACACTGATGGTGGTGGGTGCCTGGTCCAGTGATAGACGGGCCGGCAGGCGGGTCGCATTGCTAGGGGCGCTCTTCAACAGCCTCACTACCCACCCCTCCCTCCTCTCTTTCTCCTACACAGGGAGTGCAAGCGGGGCCGCGGGCGCAAGGCTACGTGGCCCCCTCCACCAGGCTGCGGCAACCTCACCGGGTTCATCGTGCCTGACGGAGGGGCGGACGCTGAAATGCTCGACGCGCCGGCCAACAACGCCGGCGCCCCCGCTGCCCCCGGCCCCGACCCGACCCCTGCGCCTGTCGGTGGTGGTGCTGGCGACGCGCCGGGCCACCGCGTGCCCCTGGCTCCGATCCGCGCCGGCGACGCTGGTGGTGATGATAATGCAGGGGGCCCTGGCATTGTTACCGCCCTCCCTGCCTCGGCGGCGGGCGTTGTGGCGGCCCGGGCGGGCGTAGGCGGCTCTGAGCCCGCCGCTCCCGCCGCGCCCGCCGCGCCCGCTGCTCCCCTCCTGCAAAAGACACTGGAGGGTCATTTCCGGGCGGTTCCATCGACCGTGCCGCCCTCTACTGGTGTGCCTGCCACGGTGGGCGACGGTGGCCGGGCAGACCTGGATGATGACGCCTACCCGGCCTCTGTGGACAAATACAACCAGCCACCCAACCACATCCCCATTTCGGAGGCCCTGACTGCCCTCTTCCAGCTCGGCCCCAAGTCCCTGCCCGGGCCGGGCCAACTCCCCGCGCCCCACCGCGTCCGCACCGTCTTCGACATGATCCAGCGTCTGACGACCGTGGACGACCCGTACCTGTACGCGGCGGCGGCCGCACTGCAGCAGATGAAGGACACCATCCGGTGTGCCCTGGAGCCGCTGGACACGGCCGCCGCCCGCGCTGCCGCGCCCACCTACATCGCGTTCCTGTCTGACTGCGCCGTGAACGTGCGCTCCTTCTGCCTGACCCTCAAAGCCCCGGTGTATGAACGTGGCGTCCTGGATGAGATCGGTACGGCTGACCTCTTTGCCCTGCTGGCTCGCCTGCTGGAAACGATCGCGATGATCGAGCACGCCCTGGAGGGCGCGGCCAAGTCTCTGGAGGGCGCGGCCGAGGTCATGGAGGGCGCAGTCAAGGCTCTGGTGGCGGCGGCCACGCACGTGCGCGACGTTAAGGACAAGCGGGCCGGCCTGGCCCAGTTTCATTTTGCCCTGGGCAAGGACTCGGGGGAGTGGCCCTGGCCGCCGGGGACGGCCTACTGCTTCACCCTTCCGACCGCGTGCTCGTTGAGTCTGCACATGGGTGCGCGGGCGCGCACGCCCAAGCAAATCAAAGGCGATGTCGTCGCCTTTGGTCTCATTTCCGAAAAGGTGATGGCTGGAATGCACCAAAGATCCTGCATCCACACTGCGATCAAGAGCCAACTAGCCAAGTCCGGTTCCCCCTCTTTCTCAGACATCGTGCGCCGGCCAGACCTGGAGGGAGAGGGCCCCAACGACCCTGCTTGGTGGGCGCCGGCCCTCATCGACAAGGGCGACCTGGGCGAGCCGGACCGCCCGGCTGGCACTGCCGCTGAGGAAATCGCCTGGGCGTGGACGTCCCTGCTCAAGCGGAGTGTGCCCCGTACGAAAGTGCACTTCTACTCCCACGCCCAACTCCTGGCTGAGCTGCAGTCGGACCGGTGTACGGAGCGGTTCTCCAAGGAGCGGAAAACTTACTGGCTGGAGGCTCCGACGGGCAAGATTCCAGCCATGATCAAGCTCGACCTAGACCGCCTCTCTATGGTCCCCCCCTTCATGTTTCGTGAGTCGGACGTCGACGCGTCCGTGAAGAGAAGCGTCCTTGCAGGCCTGGCGGCGAACTGGGAGGCGCTCAGCGCCAACTGGCGCACCAAGCAGGCCGACGAAAAGGCGGCAAAGAAGGCCAAGGTGGCCGCCGACAAGGCGGGCGCGGCGGGCGCGGCGGGCGCGGCGGGCACGGCGGGCCCGTCTTCGTCGCCGCCCCCCCAAAAAACGCGCGCTCACTCACCGGCGGACGGGGCGGGTGCCACCGGTGCGATCAAAACCACGACCGCTATGGATGGCGATATGTGAGGTTTGCCCTCCTTTCTCTGGCGGGCGCGAGGTGTGCAGTGTGCGTGCCAATGATTGGCACGCACACAGAAAATCATTTTCCACCTGTCTTTTCCTTTCTTCTCTTGCCTTTTCGAATGTCACTATTTCAACGCCCGCCTTCTCCCTTCCTTTCTTCTCACATGCACCCTGTAAAGTCATCCGGTCCCGGATCATCTGATTTTACCCCAAAGAATTGATCGATCAAACTTATTCGCTGGCGTGTGCTCCGAAAGGTTCTACCACACAACCCCCCTCAGGGTAAGACACAAAGTGTTGTGTCTTTGTGTGTGTAAGTGTGCGTGTGTGTCGAAGTGTGTGTGTATGCGTGTCTATGCGTGCATCGCTGTGCGTGTGCGTGTGTGCTGGGCGGCCCGGCGGGGCAAAACGACTGTGAAACGTCCACCATGCACTGCCATCTCGGCCTCGGTTGTGATGGTTGAGGTTGGACAAAAAAAAACAGTTGTTTTCTTTTTTACCCACCCCGTCATTTAATTATCACGTCGTTGACCACGACCGATTGGACCGATTGCAATCATCGCATCGGTAGCGACAGGGGTTTAAAAAATCGGCAACGCTCTATCCAACATGTTAAAAACTTGCCACATGTCCGTTCGTCGCGACCGCAGACGGCGAGGCCTGCGCCTTCTACGCCCTGACCCCACACCCCAGCCACCGACCAAGACCCCCGCTCCTCATCCTGCATGCCAACGGAATCAGTGGGCGGTGGTGCGTTGCGAGTGCGAGGCCCACTCGTCGACCCCCGCCGGACCTCGACCCCCCCCCACCCCCCCACCCCACCCCTCTCACCCACCCTCCCCTCCCTCCCCTCCACACACAGTTACGCCCCGCTCGCCCTCCACCTCGCCCCTGTCTTCACGGTGTACGGCCTGGACATGCCGGGCCAGGGCGCGTCACCACCGCGCCCGGCCGGGCGGGCCGGCGGGCCGGGCGCGTTGGCAGCCTACGGGGCCGCCGCCGCCGCCGCCGCGGCTGCCTTGCAGGCCGCCCACGGCCGCGCGTCCCCCGTCGTCGCGTTCGGGCATTCGGGCGGCGGCCTGGCCGCCATCGCGGCCGAACATGCCCACCCCGGTACCTGGGCCGCCCTGTACCTGTGGGAGCCGGTCGTCCTGGGGGCGGGCGCGCCCGCCGACGGCCTGGCCGCGGCCGCCCGGCGGCGCAGGCGCCGGTGGGACTCCCCCGACAGGACGGGCGTGTAGCTACGTCGGGCCACAGGCTTCACCATCCAGTACAGGAGGGAGGGCTCATATATTCTGGGCGCGTTGGGGCAGCTCATTGCGGTTGTCGAGGTACAGGGGGTTTACCTCATCAGGAACTGTGGCGAGACGACACCTCCTCACCCCCACGGTCGACCGCCATGACGACGATGATGTGCAGCTCCCAGTCGCAGCGAGCCTCGGCGCCGGATAGGGCGGGGACCTGGTTGCAGGAGACGACCTGCCCCCAGTCCCCCGCCGCCAAAGGTTGGGGGCGACCGCCGCCTGTGAACCTGTGAGCCGCCAAAGTGAGCGAGAGAGCGGGACGGTGCTCTCCCCCCTCCACTCGTTCATTTTTTCCCTCCTTTCTCGGCCGCGCCACCCCCGCCGCGCCCCCTCCCACGCCCTCTCTCCCCTCTCACACACCCCTGAGAGCCCACGCACCACCACATCCGCACACCCGTCACCCTACCAGCAATGCGCGCCCACACCCTGGCCGTCGCCCTGCTGGCCCTGACCGCCGCTGCGGCGGGCCAGCGTCGGCGCGACCGCGGCGACCGCAACAGCGGCGGCGCCGGCGGCGTCAAGGGCTTCATCCGCGTGTCTGGCAACAAGTTTGTGGACGATGGCTGCGGCGACTTTGTGCCGGTCGGCTGGAACAGTGAGTTGGGATGTTGGGGGCGGCGGAGTAGCGGCTTTGCGCGGCTCTGGATTTGCGCGCCTTTTTTTTTTGCTTCCCCTCCGTTTGGGCGGGCGATTTGAGCGGGCCGTGTCCGCCGATTTGGCCCGTTCTACCCGCTCATGTATACCCAGGCTTTCAAAGTACCAGCCTGAGGTGGTGGCTGGGGGTCACACTGGCGCCACGCGGGCGCGGTCGCCTAGTGTGCCCGCGCGCGCCCGTGCGGGCCGCCGCCCGCCGTGGAGCAGAGGGGATTTTGAGGCCCTCCGTTTGGAGGGGAGGTGTGGCCGCTGCTACCCCACCGGGGGCGAGGCAAGTTCTCTCATTTGCTGTTGCAATGCTGTCCACTCACTTGGGTGTGGGTAGCTTCGGACTGGAGGCCCGCGCGGGTCGCTGGCGCTCCAAACGGCAGAGGTGTTTGCGCCTGGCCGCACCGACCCCCCCCTCCGCATCAGCGTGAATCTGCGCTGCGTGTGTGTCTTCACGCGCCTGCTCGCCCTTTGCGAGTGGGTGCCCCTCGATCCACTGCCTGTTTTATGCGCCCACTTGATGGTCCCGCAACACGCCACCGTGTTTGAATTGAGGCGCTACCTGGGTAGAGGCGGGCGTCCCGGGCGAGAGAAAAGAGGAGGAGCGCGCGAGCGCGCGAGCGCCGTGCCTCCCGCGTCTTCCTCTCCAGCCCGCACGACCTAGCCGCGCCTCTCTCGCCGCTGTGCTTCCCCCCCTTTCCGCGCCGCCAGACGCACGCCCGCGCCGCGCGCCCAGACCCGCGGCTGTAGAGGGCCACCAGCTCGACCCCACACCCATTCCACTCACGCCCCTCCCTCACCCCCCTCCTCCTTTTTCTCCCCTCTCAAACCTCCTTCCTTCCTGTCCAGCCTGGGTCTCCCTCGTCCGCCAGGGCGTGGCCGTCGCGGGCAACGCCCGCCCGGGCACCAAGGTGGAAGACCTGGGCTCCAACTACGTGACCAACGTTATGGACAAGGCCCACGACGCGGGCTTCAACCTGTTCCGCCTGTTTGCGCACGGCGAGGAGACGTCCTTCATGCTGCAGACCGCCCCCGGCCAGTATGACGAATCCATCTGGCGGGGCCTGGACTACATCATCGCCCTCGCCGGCTCCCGCGGTATCCGCGCCCTGGTCGTCCCCATCAACAACTGGCTCTCTCCGCACGTCGGGGATGGCAAGGAAACGTACGTGGAGTGGGCGGGCCTGCCCCCTTCCGCGTCCGACGAGTTTTGGACCAACAGCCGCACGCGCGACATGGTCAAGGCCCACCTCAACGTCATGCTCAACCGGAAGAATGTCTTCACGGGCCGGGCCTGGAAGGACGAGCCCGCCATTTTCGGGTTCAACCTGTTCAACGAGCCCCGCTGCCCCGCCGCGCAGGACAAGGCGGGCTGCCCCAAGGAGGTGACGGGGTGGATCAATGAGATATCGGCCCACATCAAGGGCATCGACACGCACCACCTGGTCACCGTCGGCGAGGAAGGTTTCTTCGAGTACGACTCCGGCCTCAAGGACGCCGGCCCCTGGGGCATCCCGGAGAACGTCGCCGCCATGGGCCGGTACTGGTCCGCCTCGGTCGGCCAAGACTTCACGGCCCAGCACAGCGCGAGCTCGATCGACTTTGCGGCCATCCACATGTGGCCCGACAACTGGAACACCACCGAGATGGCCTTCCCGCCCGTCTGGATCGACACGCATATCCAGGAGTCCCGCAAGCTGGGCAAGCCTTTGCTGATGGAGGAGTTTGGCAAGCAGTCCAACGGCGCGGGCGACAAGCAGCCGGTCTACGACTCTGTGTATGGCGCGCTCGTCAACTCGCTGGCCAACGGCGACAACTTCCGGGGCGCCCTCTTCTGGCGGTGGGCCGAGGACGGCGGCAACGATGCCACGACCGTCCAGACCGGCGACGCCGCCTGGCAGACGGTGCAGCGGTATGTCAAGGAGATCAACGAGAAATACCAGGGCAAACCGGTCAGCGGGTGCTCACCCATCGGCGGGGCCACCCCGGCCGTGTCGGCGTCCTCCATTGGTGGCAACTGAGGATGGAAGTGCGTGAGCGTGTGCGGCGACGCACACGCACACACACGCAGCGTGCTCTCCCTCTGCTCCTTCTGACCCCCCTGTGTATATAACAATGCTGGCGGCGGGCCGCGCGTGCCCTGTGTGTGTGCGCTGGCCGCATTTTTTTCTTTGACCCCAGGCGCGCGGCGGCCACCTATTTGCGCCCGCCCTCAAATTTCCTTTTTTTATGTATCCCAAAATCCATGTTACGTACCGAGCCCGCGCTTCCTGGCTGGTGCTACCGCACACTGCCAAAAACGCGTGTGCGCGTGTCCCGGCCTGCGGCTTGCTCACCTGCTGCGCCCTCCCCCCATTCTGCTATGAAAGCTCGGACCCC
>Ga0315287_10007300_pt1 | contig 11072 bp, 9 predicted proteins | sample YL17G11_0_MG_FD_205037 | JGI IMG/M metagenome (GOLD analysis project Ga0315287, IMG submission 205037) | Sediment microbial communities from Yellowstone Lake, YNP, Wyoming, USA - YL17G11_0 | ecosystem: Environmental > Aquatic > Freshwater > Lake > Sediment | place: USA: Wyoming | collected...
TCCAGTACCTCGGCAAGGTCTGGCCGCAGTTCCGGCCGCTGCGCATCCTCGATCTCGGCTGCACCATCGGGCACAGCACGCTCGCCTACGCCCGCCACTATCGCGACGCCGAAATCCACGCGCTTGACGTCGCGGCGCCACTGCTGCGCTATGCGCATGCGCGCGCCGAGTCGCTCGGCCTCGCCGTGCACTTCTCGCAGCAGAACGCCGAGCACACGGACTTTCCCGACGGCCATTTCGATCTCGTCGTGTCGCATATCCTGGCGCACGAGACCGCGGCCCATGCGTGGCCCGCGATCCTCGCCGAGTCGCGCCGGCTGCTCGCCCCGGGCGGCATCGCGGTTCACGTCGACCTGCCGCAGCTCGACGAGGTGGATCCGTACCGGCGCTTCATCTACACCAACGAAACGCACTTCAACAACGAACCGTTCTGGACGCCCTACCGGCTGATGGACCTGCCGGCGCTGATGCGTGCCGCCGGCTTCGGCGAGGGCGAGGTGTTCCGCGACTTCACCGCGGTGCTCGCCGGCGAGGACCGGCAGAAGGCGCGCGCGGCGGTCGAGCATTCGCGCCAGCTCGGCTACGGGGCGCCGCCGGGTTCGGGCCTCGGTTTCGCGCTGCTGGTCGGGACGCGCGCGCCGGTGGGGGCGCGCGCCGCGGAGGCCGCATGAGCGCCACGCCGCCGCGCCCGCCGGCGCACCCGCGCGCCGCCCGCGGGCCGCGACCGGAGTTCTTCGAGGACGCCTCGAGCGACACGCTGCTGGCAATGAACGTTGCGCTGCTGACCGAGTTGATGGTCACGCGCGAGCGTCTCGACACGCTCGAGCGGCTGGTCGAGGCGAAGGGGCTGGTGCCGCGAGTGGCGATCGACGCCTTCGAGCCGGACGAGGCGGCCGAGGCCGAGCGCGAACAGATCCGCGAGACGATGTCCCGCCATGTGTTCTACCTGCTGTTGCAGCAGGCCGAGCGCGCGGAACGCAAGCCGGTCGCCGACGACGACACCCCCGGGGATGCGGCGTCGCCCACGCGCTAGACTGGGCGCCTGATGGCTTCCCGTGCCCACACCGACGCGGCCGACACCGACGCGGCCGAAGCCGGAACGGTCGGAGCCGGCACGGCCGAGCTCGCCCCGGGCGTGCCGCGCCGGGTCGCGCCCGGCGCGTGGCGACTGGTCGCGCCGAACGCGTCGCTGATGACCGGCCCGGGCACCAACACCTACCTGCTCGGCGATCCGCCGGTGGCGGTTCTCGACCCGGGCCCGGGCGATCCCGCGCACCTCGAGGCGATCCTCGCCGTGGTGCCGCAGCCGACGACGGTGTTCGTGACGCACACACATCGCGATCATTCACCGCTCGCCGCCACGCTCGCGGCGCGCACCGGGGCGCGACTCGTCGGCCGCCGGCCGCCCGGCGACGGGCGACAGGATCTCAGCTTCGTGCCGACGCACGAACCGGCGCGTGACGAGGTGTTCGACGTCGGCGGCCTGCGCCTGCGCGCCATCGATACGCCCGGGCACGCATCGAACCATGTCTGCTGGCTGCTCGAGGCCGATTCGCTGCTGTTCACCGGCGACCACCTGCTCGACGGCGTCACGCCGGTGATCCTCGCGCCGGATGGCGACATGACCGACTACCTCGACTCGCTCGACCGCCTGCGCGGCTACGCGCTGTCGCGGCTCGCACCGGGCCATGGCCGGGTGCTGGAATCGCCCTACGAGCTGATCGACCAGGTCGTCGCGCATCGCCTGCGTCGCGAGGCCATGGTGATCGAGGCGCTGACGGCTGCGGGCGAGGCGGGCCTCGACGAACTGGTCGGCGTGGTCTATCGCGGCATCGGCGTCGAACTGCAGCGCTTCGCGCGCCTGTCGTTGCTCGCGCACCTGATCAAGCTCGGCCGCGAGGGGCGGGCGTCCCGGGTCGGCGAACGCTGGCATGTCGCCTGATCGGCGCCGCGCGACGATCGTCCGTCGCCACATCGAAGTCCGGCTCGACGGGCTCGACCTGCACCGCGACGGGCGACACGTGCTGCGCGACCTGCACTGGCAGGTCGCGCCCGGACAGCGCTGGGTCGTCGTCGGCGCCAACGGCGCTGGCAAGACGCAATTGCTCAAGCTGCTGGCCGGCGCCGTGTGGCCCGATCCCGCGCCGCAGCCGGTGCGTCGTTATCGCTGGCGCGGGGCCTGGCAGGACACGCCGTATGGCCTGCTCGAGGAGATCGCCTACGTCGGCCCGGAACGCCAGGACCGCTATGAGCGCTACGGCTGGAACTTCACGGCGCTGCAGGTGGTCGGCACCGGGCTGACGCGCAGCGATATTCCGCAGGGTCCGCTGTCGACCGCGCAGCGCCGACGCGCGCTTGCGCTGTTGCAGCGGCTCGATGCGCACCGGCTCGCGCGCCGGCGTTTCCTGTCGCTGTCTTTCGGCGAACGCCGGCTGGTGCTGCTGGCGCGTGCGCTGGCGAGCGCGCCGCGCTTGCTGCTGCTCGATGAAGTCTTCGCCGGGCTCGATGCCGCGCATCGCGGCCGCGTGCTGCGCTGGCTCGAGCGCACGTCGCGCGCGGCGCTGCCTTGGGTCCTGACCAGCCACCGCGTCGAGGAAGTGCCCGCCTCCGCGACGCACCTGCTGCAGCTCGAGGCCGGTCGCATCGTCGACTGCGGACCGATCTCGCGTGTCGCGCCGCGCACGCCGGCCAGCACCATGCCCGCGCGCCGACCTCGGCGCGCATCGGCGCAGCGCATCGCAGCACCGGTGGCCGCCGGCCTGGGCGTGGACGCGGGTTCGCGCGGGGGCGCGCTGGTGCAGTTGCATGCCGCCTCGGTATACCTCGACTATCGAGCGGTACTGCGCGAGCTGACCTTGGTGGTGCGACCGGGCGAGTGCTGGGTCGTGCATGGCGGGAACGGGTCCGGCAAGACCACGCTGCTGCGCGCGATCTACGGCGATCATCCGGCCGCGCTCGGCGGGCGGATCGAGCGGCGCGGCATCGTGCCCGGCGTGCCGCTGTCGGAGTTCCGCCGCCATTGCGCCCTCGTCGCGCCGCACCTGCAGGCCGACTACCCCCGCGACTCACGGGTGCTCGAGGTCGTGGTGTCCGGGCTGCATTCGAGCATCGGCCTGGCCGAGCCACCGACGGCCGCCGAGACCTCGGCGGCGCAGCGCGCACTGCGTGCCTTCGGTCTCTCCTCGAAGGCCGGGCGGACCCTTGCGGTGCTCTCGTATGGCCAGGCGCGGCGAGTGATGTTCGCCCGGGCCGCGGTCCGCGCGCCCGACCTGCTGCTGCTCGATGAGCCGTTCGCGGGTGTCGACGTCGCGACGCGGCGGGCCCTGCGACGCGGCATCGAGGCGCTGGTGGCGGCAGGCACCGCCGTGGTGATGGCCTCGCACCACCCGGACGAGTGGCCGGACAACGCCAGCCACGAGCTCGAACTCGACGCGGGCCGGTCCCGCTACTGCGGGCCAGTGCGCGGGCGCCCGGCCCGATAGCCTGCACCGGCCGGGACCGGCCGGGCAGAATGCGCCCCATGCTCAAGAACCTCTGGTACGTCGCCCGACCGACCTCCGCGGTCGGATCCCAGCCCGTCCATGCGCGCCTGCTCGGGCAGGATCTGGTGCTGTTTCGCGGCAGCGACGGCCGCGTCGCCTGCCTGTCCGACGTCTGCATCCACCGCGGTGCCTCGCTGTCGCGCGGCGCGGTGGCCGACGGCTGCGTCGAATGCCCTTACCACGGCTGGCGCTACGCGCCGGACGGTCGCGTCACGCGGATCCCGGCCGAACCGGGCCTGAAGATTCCGGCGCGCGCGCGGGTCGATTCGTACCCGACGCACGAACAGCACGGCTGGATCTGGGTGTTCATCGGCGACCTGCCCGAGTCGCAGCGCCCCGCGCCACCGGCGATGCCCGAATGCGACGACCCGTCGATCCGCTGGATCCAGGGCAGCTGGGACTGGAAGGCCAACTACCATCGCGTGGTCGAGAACGGCCTCGATTTTGCGCACGCGCCGTTCGTGCACGGTTCCGCGTTCGGCGACCGCAACAACCCGGGGATCGACGACTTCAGCGTCGAGGAGGGCGAGTCGGGCGCGCGCTCGCGGATGGTGATGCGCGTGCCGCGCAACATCCGCGGGCTGTGGAGCTTCCTCTACCGGGAGAAGGTCACGGTGGTGGAGTCGCGTCCCTGGTATGACGTCAATGGGCCCGTCGTCGGTCTCGAATTGTTCCCGCGACCGGGCTGGCAGATCTGGCTGCGCTCGGCGCACACCCCGGTCGACGAGGACACCACGCGAACCTGGTGGATGATGGGCCGCAATTTCATGAAGGCCGCGATGTTCGACAAGGACTCCGTGAAGCGCAACCTGAAGATCTTTCAGCAGGACACCGTGGTGCTGGAGAAGATCAAGCCCCAGCAGGTTCCGGACAGCTGGCGCGAGGAGCTCACCGTGCGCACCGATGCGCTGCAGGTGTCGTATCGCCGCAGAGTGCGGGCGATGGAGGCGCGCGGCTGGAAGGTCGATACCGCGCGCATCGACGCCGAGTTCCGCGGCCGTCGCGCCTGCGTGCTGCCGTCGCCCGCGCGGGCCGACGTCAACGAGCCGTTCGTGCTCGAGACGGTGCCCTTCACGATCGCGAGCGCCGCGCAGTCGCGTCCGGCGGCCCGATCGGCAGAGTCCCTGACATGAAGAGTCTGGGCGTGCTATGGCTGATCGTCTTCATCAGCCTGATGGGGTTCGGCGTGACTGCCGTGCCGTTCCCGCTGGTGGCCGAGCAGATGGGCGCTTCTGATTTCTGGAAGACCTTCGGAGGCGCGGGCGTGTTCTCGCTGTTCCAGCTGGTGGCGACGCCGCTGTGGGGGCGCTGGAGCGACTCGCTCGGGCGCAAGCCGATCCTGCTGCTGAGCAGCGCCGGTTCGGTGCTCGCCTATCTCTGGCTGGCCTATGCCGACACGCTGACCTCGCTGATCGTCGCGCGTGCGTTCGGCGGCATCATGTCCGGCAACCTCTCGGCGGCGTTCGCCTACGCGACCGATGTGACCGACGTGAAGAATCGCGCCCGCGGCCTCGGTATCGTCGCCTCCGCATTCGGCGTCGGCTTCGCCGTCGGCCCGCCGCTCGGCGGCTTCCTCGGTTCCGGTGCCGGCGGCGTGCCGAGCCTGCACTGGCCAGCGCTCGCCTCGGCGGGCTTCTCGCTGCTGGCGCTGCTCGGCACCACCTTCCTGCTCAAGGAGAGTCTCGCGCCCGAGATGCGCAAGCCGCTCGCGCGGCGCGGCGCGGCGAAGCCGGGCGCGGCCCCTGAGGCGGCGGGCGCATCAGGCGCCGTGGCCGCGGCGCGGCAGTCGCCCTTCGCCGCGCTCGCTGCGAGTCCCGTGCTGGTGGGCCTGACGTTGGCGACGCTGGTCGTCTCGGTCGGGGGCGGCTCGATGCAGTCGGTGTTCCAGTTCTGGGGCCGCGACCTGTTTCACTTCACGCTACGCGACATCGGCCTGCAGTTCATGGTGTTCGCGCTGCTGTCCGCACTGGGCCAGGCAGTGCTGATCGGCCCGCTGGCGCGGCGCTTCGGCGAGAAGCCGATCGCGGTCGGCTCGATCATCGGCGTCACGGTCGGTCTGCTGCTGTTCGCGTCCGCCACGCAGGTCTGGATGGTCTGGCTCGGGATCGCGGTGTTCGGGCTCGCGAACGGCCTGTTCCTGCCGTCGGTGACCAGCCTGGTGTCGTTCGAGGCCGACCCGCGCAATCGCGGTGCGGTGATGGGGCTGTTCAATGCCGCCAGCAGCGCGGGCCGGATCGTCGGTCCGGCGGTGTCCGGCCCGGTGTATTTCAACGTCGGCGTCTCGGCGCCGTTCATCGGCTCCGCCGTCCTCACCGCGATCGGCGCCCTGTTGCTGAGCCGCGCGCATGCCCACCCGGTTGCCGCAGGCGAGGACGGCGACGCACCGCCCAGGACGCCGCCGCCCGGCGACGCCATCGGCTAGGCGGCGCGACGATGCGCAGGTTCCGTCGGCGACAGTTCCTCGGCGCCGCCCTCGGGTCGCTCGGCGCGGCGCGCGTTCTCGCTGACGCCGTTGCAGCAGCAGCGGGCGATCGTGCCGAGCGGGGTGCGCCGGGTCGCGCGCCGGGCGAGGTGCTGCGTCGCGTGGTGGCCAGCGAGATCACCTCGATGGATCCGCAGCGGCCGACCGGCCAGGTGACGGCGGACCTCGCGGCCGAGTTGTTCACGGGGCTGACGTTCTACGATCGCAACGGCCGGCTCGGGCCGGGTTGTGCAACAACCTGGCAGTCTTCCGCCGATGGTCTGGCCTGGACGTTCCGGTTGCGGCCGGATCTCAAGTGGTCGGATGGACGCGCGCTGACCGCGAACGACTTCATCTTCACGTTGCGTCGCTACCTGGCGCCCGACACCGGCGCCGTGCAGGCCAGCCGGCTCGACGCGATCGGTGGCGCTCGCGACCTGCGCTTCGGCCGGCGCCCGCCGGAGACGCTGGCGGTCGCGGCGCCCGATCCGCTGACGCTGCGGATCTCGCTCGATCATCCCGACGTCGAGCTGCCCGTGGCGCTCAGTGCCGCCTATTGCGTGCCGGAGCACGTGATCCGCATGCGCGGCCGCGAGTGGGCGAAACCCGGGTCTCTCGTCAGCAACGGCGCCTACGCCCTGGAGCAGTGGTCGGCGGGCGCGAAGGTCATCCGCCTGCGGCGCAATACGCACTACTACGATGCGGCCCGCGTGCGCATCGAGCGCGTCGAATGGTTGACCGGCTACGACGATCCGACGCGGCTGCGGCTGTTTCGTCTCGGCGAAGTGGACATCGCGGCGATCGAGGATTCCGGCAACCTCGGCCTCGCGCGCCGCGAACTTCCCGGCGCGCTGCATGCTTCGCCGGAATGCGCGGTCGGCTGGATCGGTATCAACACCGCACGCGGCCGCCTCGGCGATGCACGCGTGCGCCGCGCACTCGCGCTCGCGATCGATCGCCCCGTGCTGACCGACAAGGTGCGCGGCCTCGGCGAGCGGCCGTCCGACGCGTTGCTGCCGACCGGGCTTCCCGAGTATCCGCACCCCGCGCGCCCGCCGTACGCCGAGTGGCCGATGCCACGCCGCATCGCTGCGGCGCGCGAACTGCTGCGACAGGCGGGCGCAAGCGCCGGCGCGATGCCGCCGATCGGCATCGGCTTCCCGAGCAGCCCCGGCGGTCGCAAGGTGTACCTGGCGATCGCCGCGATGTGGAAGACCATCGGCGTGCAGACCGAACTGCAGCCCCTGGAGGGACGCGCGTACACCGCGGCGCTGCTGAAAGGCCAGTTCGACGTGTTCAGTTTCAACTCCTTTGCGCCGGTGCCCAGCGTCTCGGTGTTCCTCGACCGCTTCCAGTCCGATTCGACGATCAATTTCTGCGCCTATCGGAGCGCGGAGTTCGACCGCGCCTTCCACGCGGCCGAGCGGCAGCCGACCTCCGCCCAGCGCGCCGCGTCCTACGCCGAGGCGGAACGGATCGTGCTGCGCGACCTGCCGGTGATCCCTCTGTATTCCGGCGCCTCCAACCGCCTGGTCGCCGCGCGCGTCACCGGCTGGGTCGACCACCCGGGCCACGCGCATCCGTCGCAGTACCTCGCACTGGGTTAGGCTGGATCATGTCCCGGCTGCCGCGCGAACCGCTCTCCCGTCGCTGTTTCGTCGGCGCCGGGCTCGTCACGCTGGCCGGTGTCACGGTGGCGGAGCATGCGGGCGCGGCCAATGGACCTGCGAGCGGCGCCGACGTCTCCGCCACGTTGCGCCGCGCCCGCGGCGGCAACCTCACGAGTCTCGATCCGCACCGCCCGATTTCGGCGGCCGACATGGAGATCGCCGCCGACCTGTTCGTCGGCCTCACCGCGGTCGACGCCCGCGGCGCGCTGGTGCCGGGTTGTGCCGAGCGCTGGAGCGTCACGCCGGACGGATTGCGCTACGAGTTCGTCCTGCGCCGCGGACTGCGCTGGTCCGATGGCCAGCCGCTGACGGCGGCGGATGTCGTCGCCTCGTTCCGGCGCCTGCTGACCCCCGCCACCGGCGCCCTGCTCGGGTATCGCTATGACGCGATCCGTGGCGCCCGCGCGCTGCGGACCGGATCGGCCCGGCCCGAGGCGATCGGCGTTTCTGCGCCCGACCCGGGTCGTGTGGTGGTGGAGCTGGAGCGTCCGGACACCGACTTCCCCAAGCTCGCGGCCGTCGCCTACGTGGTGCCGACCCACCTCGTCGTGCGGCTCGGCCGCGACTGGGCGAAGCCGCCGTCGATCGTCGTCAACGGTGCCTGGCTGCCGAGCGACTGGGCGCAGAACGGCACGCTTGCGCTGGTGCGCAACCCGGCCTTCCATGCCGCGGCCGCGTTCCCGCACGCCGCAACGCGGCTCGAATGGATCATGGGCATCGACGACGCGACGCGGCTGCGCCTCTTCCGCGCCGGGGGGCTCGACGTCGCGCAGCTGACCGAGGGTTCGCAGCTGGCGATCGCACGTCGCGAGCTGCCCGCGGCGCTGCGCTCCGTGCCGTTCTACGGTGGCGGCTGGGTCGGGCTGAACACCCGCCGCGGCGCGCTGCGCGATGCGCGGGTGCGCCAGGCACTTGCGCTGGCGGTGGATCGCGAGACGCTCGCGACCAAGGTGCGCGGGCTCGGCGAGCGCGCCACCGAGAGTGTCGTGCCCGAGGCGGTCGCCGACTACCCGCGCCATGCCGTGCCGGCGCATGCCGGCTGGCCGATGGCGCGCCGGCTCACCGCCGCGCGCGAACTGCTGCGCGAGGCCGGCGTCGAGCCGGCGCAGCCACAGCGGCTGGTGGCCATCTTTTCAGCGAACCCGCTGACGCAGCGCACCTTCCTCGCACTGAACGCCATGTGGGCGCCGCTCGGCCTGCCGGTGGACGCGCGCGGCCTCGAATCGCGCGCCTACAACGTCGCACTGTCGCAGCACGCCTACGACCTGATGGACTACGAGCCGTTCTCGGCCGTGCAGAGCGCGACGAGCTTCATCGGCCGGTTCCGCAGCGATTCGTTCCTGAACTACATGGGCTACGCGAACCCGGAGGCCGATCGCCTGATCGACCTCGCGGAGCGGCAGGTCGACCCGACGGCTCGCGCGGACGGCTATCTCGAGGTCGAGAAGCGGCTGCTGCGCGACTACCCGGTGGTACCGCTGTATTCTGGCGTGGCGCACCGGCTGGTCGCCCCGCGCGTGCGCGGCTGGGTCGACAACCCAGGCCTCGCGCTGCCTTCGATCCACCTGTCGCTGGCGTGAGCGGCCTCAAGGAGCCTTCGATGAATCCATTGCGCCGAATCCTGATGTCCTCGCTGCTGTTCGCCGGCCTCGCCGCGGCTGTGGTCGCTCCTCGGCCCGCATCCGCCGAGGGCGTCGCCGCGGGCGGCTCGCCCGGTACCGTGCTGGTCACGGGCGCGAGCCGCGGCATCGGCTTCGAGTTCGTGCGCCAGTACGCCGAGGCCGGCTGGACCGTGATCGCCACGGCCCGCAAGCCGCAGGAGGCGAAGAATCTCGTCGAGCTGGCCGCGCGTTTGCGGAACGTTCGGCTCGAGGCCCTGGATGTGGTCGATGCCGCGAGCATCGCCGCGTTGAAGGCACGGCTCGCGGGATTGCCGATCGACGTGCTGATCAACAACGCCGGCGACACCGACCAGTTCCGTGGCCAGTCCTTCGGCAAGCTGGCGCACGACCGCTTCGGCTACCTGATGGAACTCAACGCGCACGGCCCGATCCTCGTCACCGAGGCGCTTATCGGCAACGTCGAGGCGGGCCGGCTGAAGAAGATCGTCGCCGTGTCCTCGCTGGCGGGCTCGTTCGGCGTCAAGGGCGGCGGCATGCCGGGGGGCTACTGGTACAAGGCCAGCAAGGCGGCGCTGAACATGATCATGTTGACGCTGTCGCAGGACCTGAAGGCGCGCGGCATCGTGGTCGTCTGCCTCTCGCCGGGCCAGGTCGACACACAGGGCTACGCGGCGCGCGGCATCACGATGCCGGGCATGGTCGACGTCAAGGTCAGCATCGAGGGCATGCGCAAGGTGATCGCCGCTCTGACGCCCGAGCAGTCGGGCACCTTCATCCGCTACAGCGGCGAAGTGCAGCCCTGGTAGGGCGCCGTCATGACGCTGCTGCTGGCGGGAATGCTGCTGTTCATCGGCGCGCACTCGGTGTCGATCGTCGCGCCGCGCTGGCGCGACGGCATGGTCGCGCGGTTCGGTGAGCAGTCCTGGAAGGGGCTCTACGCGGTCGTGTCGCTGGTCGGTTTCGTCATGCTGATCCTGGGCTACTCGGCGGCGCGCCACTCGCCGGTGGTGTTGTACCTGCCGCCCGCATGGATGCGCCACCTGGCACTCGCACTGATGCTGCCGGTGTTCCCGCTGCTGATCGCCACCTACCTGCCCGGGCGCATCAGTCGTGCGGCGAAACATCCGATGCTGCTCGCGACCAAGGTCTGGGCGACGGCGCACCTGCTGGCCAACGGCATGCTGGCCGGCGTCGTGCTGTTTGGCGGCCTGCTGGCCTGGGCGGTCGCCGACCGGATTTCGCTGAAGCGCCGCCCGGCGCGGCCAATCCCCGGCGCGCCACCGAGGAGCGCCAACGACCTGTTGGCGGTCGTGCTCGGCCTGCTGATCTACGTCGCATTCGTCGGCGCGCTGCACGAGGCCTTGTTCGGCGTTTCGCCGCTGCCATGAGTCGACGGTCCGTCATGCCGCGGGTCGTCACCGTATTCGCCGGCGTCACGCTGCTGGCGCTCACGCTGCTGGCGAGCGGCTGCAGTGCGACCGGTGGCGCAGCGGCGGCGCGGGACACCGCGCCATCGCCGTCCCTCCGCACCCGTGGCGCCGAGGCTTCAGCGCATTCGCCTCGGGTCGCCGAACGGCCGGCCGCACCGGAGGCGAAGCCCGTGCGCGCCTGGCGCGCCGGCGCGATGGTGGCCGCCGCGAACCCTCTCGCCGTGGAGGCGGGGCTCAAGGTGTTGCGCGCCGGTGGCTCGGCCGTGGACGCGGCGATCGCGATCCAGGCCGTGCTCGGCCTGGTCGAGCCGCAGTCGTCGGGTCTTGGCGGTGGCGCCTTCCTGATG
>Ga0315287_10007305_pt1 | contig 11070 bp, 10 predicted proteins | sample YL17G11_0_MG_FD_205037 | JGI IMG/M metagenome (GOLD analysis project Ga0315287, IMG submission 205037) | Sediment microbial communities from Yellowstone Lake, YNP, Wyoming, USA - YL17G11_0 | ecosystem: Environmental > Aquatic > Freshwater > Lake > Sediment | place: USA: Wyoming | collected...
CTCGAAAAGCGTTCGAGCCGCAAATAACCGACGCCATCTCCGACATAGCCGGCGTACGTGACATTCCGAACCGGGATTTCTTCGCGAATCAGCACAAATTCAACAGGCTTTGGTTCGCCTTCCCGCTCAATTTTTACTTTGACAGTTGTCCCCAGAGTACCGCGTGAATGATCTCGCACTTCCGCCGTCGTCATGTTCCGGGCACTCTCCCCGTCAATTTCGAGGATTCGATCACCGCTCTGGATTCCCTGCTTCGCGGCCGAATAGCCCTCCATGGTGTTGATCACCGTGATGTAGCCGTCGCGCAGACCAATGGTGATTCCTACACCGGCGTACTTGCCCGTTGTTACGAGCTCCATCTCGTCGGATTCCTTTTCACCCAAATAGACCGTGTAGGGGTCCAGTGTTTTCAACATTCCATCGATCCCGGCGTGCATGATCTTTTCCGGATCGACACGATCGACATAGTTGATGACCACATCCGTGTAGACCTTTCCGAATACTTCCATCCATTGACGGGTTTTCAGAAACAACTCATCCTGACCCGCCCAGAGGAAACCCATCACCAGTCCGCATACAATCAGGACAACGACGAGAGCCGAAAAAGCCCTTACCGTCATTGTAAACCTCATCCGTAACACCTTGCGCCAGCGGCTCATTCTTTCACTCATCCATCAGCCCTTCTGCATTGTTCGTTCAAACACTCTTGCTCTGACTCGTCAGCTCCCGTTTGAAACGGCTCCATATTTTCTGACGAATCTCCTCGATGCTCATTCTCCCATCGATCACTTCAAACCTCGGTTCTTCCTTCGCGAGCTGAAGAAAGCCCTCCCGAACTCGCTCATAGAACGCACGCCCGCTCATTTCCATGCGGTCAGCGCCGGTCTTCTGGCGCATCATCCGCGGTTCGATTTCGGATACTGGAATATCGATAAAATACGTAATCGCCGGCACCAGTCCATTCGCTGCTACCCGATTGATGGATTTGATTGCCTCGAGCGAAAGTCCGCGGCCCCAACCCTGATAGGCGGTCGTTGAATCATAGAACCGATCGCAGACAACAATCGTTCCGTCTTGCAGCGCCGGCTTGATGATCTCCTGGACAAGTTGCGAGCGACTCGCAGAAAACAAAAAAAGCTCGGTGAAGTCGGACATGTCGAGCGATTCCCGGTCGAGCAGAACAGCACGAATTCTTTCCCCGATGGCTGTTCCCCCGGGATCGCGTAGAACCAGGGTCTTCGCGCCCGATTGCGACAACGTGTCCGCAAGGAGACCGACTTGCGTGGATTTTCCCGAGAAGTCGAGTCCCTCGAAGGTGATAAACATGGGAGGATGTTGGCCAAGTCGCATGTTTTAAAAAGTAGTCAAAATCGCACACGGATGCAAACAACGTCTGCATTGGTTGCGGGTTACTCATTTTTTGACTATTTTGCTTTTCGAAGCAGCGAGAGCGCTTGTCGAACCCATCGACATGGCCAAGAAGAAAACCAAACATATCCTCCCTAAACCTTCCTCTACTCCTGAAACTGTCAACAAGTCAGAGCTAAGGCGCATCGAGTCGCGAGGAGAGGACGCCGCATTGATCAGGCGTGCGCTCACCGGCGATCAACGCGCCTACAAAAAGCTCAGGCAAAAATACCACGAGTCGATCTACAACTTGATCTATAGGATGATCCGGGATAAGGACGAGGTCGAGGATCTGACGCAGGAAGCTTTTATCAAGGCATTCATGTCTCTGTCGAGTTTCAATGACGAATTTGCGTTTTCAACCTGGCTCTACAAGATCGCGACGAACAATTGCATCGATTATATCCGCAGGAAAAAACTTCAGACATTCTCCATTGATAGGCCGATAGAATCAAAAGAAAGCGATTATACATTCGAGCTTCCGGATTCCACATACGAACCGGACCAGGAGCTCATCGATCGGCAGCGAAAAAAGCTCCTTGAAGACGCCATCAACTCGCTCCCCGCGAAGTATCGACACGTCATACACTTACGGCATGTTGAGGAGAAAGAGTACCAAGAAATTGCCGCAATCCTCAAACTTCCTCTGGGCACTGTGAAGGCCCATATTTTCCGAGCGCGTGAAATGCTGAATAAGTATCTGCGTGACAGGCTCCGCCATTACTAGGCTTCCCATGCAACTCTGCGTCACCAAATTGCGTAAGCCCTTGTAGGAATAACAATTGGTCAGACTGCCATGAGTGAAAAAGCCTGGGATCGAGTCTTCCTCGTTGGTTCATTTTCCATTCTTTGGATTTCATTCCTTTTTGCCGTACAGCAACAGGAAGTCACACGCCGGGAAATCTCTCGTACATCCGAAAAAGAGATCTCGGTCTCGCTGGATGCATCATTTGGAACGGTGAGCATTTTGAAAGGTGACCGCAACAAGGTCGTCGTCGCAGAATACTCGCACGAACAGGACGACCGTCGTGAACTCGAGATGTTCTACGAAATCACTGATGGACGCGGTGATCTCGAGATCAATCTTACAGACAACAGAAGTCACAAAGATCGCCGTAACTCTTCTATCTCCTGGGAAGAAATCAAGGATGAACGGGACAATGGAAATGAACGGCGCCTGACGGCGCGTCTCACGGATGCTGTCCCGCTCTCGTTGAAAATCGGATTGGGCGCGGGGAAAGGGAAATTTGATCTCTCCGGTCTCAGATTGAAGAACCTCAAAGTCTCCGCCGGGGCAAGTTCAGCAGAGTTGCAATGCAACGAACCGAATCCAATCAGTTGCGATAACGTCACCATCGAATCAGGCGTCAGCAGGCTCTCCGCCAATAGCCTCTCAAATCTCAATTTCCGGAAGCTGAAGTTCAGCGGTGGGGTCGGGTCCTACACCCTCGATTTTGCAGGAAAGCTCCAGCAGAAGGCATACGCCGATGTTGAAGTTGGGCTTGGCAGCATCGTTGTCTATGTTCCAAAGAATATTCCGACGAAAGTCATTACTGATGAAAGCTGGTTCTCGAGTGTCGATGTCGATGATTGCTTTGAGAAGACAAGGAAAGGGACCTACGAAACAGATGGCTTCGAGCGAAGCGACCGCACACTCACAATCAAGATTGGTTCAGGACTCGGCAGCATAAAAATCCGATGTAGGTAGCCTCATCTTCGTTTCTGCAGAGGAACCCGACGGTTATTCGCTAGACGATCGTCGGGTTCCTCTGTTTATTTGAAAGAGGTGGTTTTGACACGGGATTCACAGGGCAGGAAGTCTTCTTCTTTAGAATCACTGACGATGGGAGTGGGATGGCAGCAGAGTATCGGCACCACCTCGTTGTTGTCGACGACATTCGATGACACACACCGAGAGTTGAGCTTCAATCCTTGAACCTGTGCTACCATGTATTCATTTTCTATCGGATTTCGACCCCGCTTCTGGACATTCCCTTCGACCACACTGCTTCCGTTCGGCAACCACCTCGGTGTGAGGCCCGCTACCCAAGGCCAAAATGAAAGAACTGTCCCCAGGAGTGGGGGTGGCTGACATCGCGGGTGCGGATGAGATTAAGAAGGGCCTGGCGGTACGCGTCCCCCGGAGCGAGACCGTTTGCCAGGTGCGTATAGAAGAACTCGCTGAAGAACTTCGCGGCTTTCCTGTCGGAGAACCACGAATTGAAGAAAACATCCGATGTGCCGTTGATCCGCAAAACCAACGCATGGGTGGTCGAAAGGCCAAATCCCTGACCATATTGATTGGACAACATGACGATCGCCGGCGCCTGGATTTCCGTCAACTTCTCAAAGGGGGTTTTCGAGACATCGTCGGGAGTTTGAACTTTCGCCAGAGCGATCATTCCCAGCGGCGAAACTCCCTCTCCCATGAGAAAATCCGATGAGAGTTGCAACACGTCGGTTTTCACATCCTTCAGATTATCCCACGAAGCATCCCTGGAAATCAGGATTGCCGCTTCCTTAAAGAAGCTCCGGATATCTCTCAACTCGTAGTCGATCGACCAATTTCTTCCCGTCGGATTTCCCATAGCCGTAACGCGGCTCAGGCGCTCTGTACCAACGGTCTTGAACCGGATCGCCGACAGCGACGGAAGATAGTCCACACTGGTGATTTCGATGAGGTACTTCACGGATCCACCCCTATCCTGCCGTTCAATCGTATGGAATGGAAATCCCTCGAATTCGGGGCTCTCGATCACAACGAGATTTCGCTCCAGCATCCCGTCGACAGGCCTGAGCAGATAATCGTAAAGTCGGGTGGAGAGTGTCGCGAAGCGGGTCATGGTCGACACGCTCGTCTCGCCGGCTGTTCCTGTGTACACACTTGGATCGTGCAGGAGCCGCTGGTATTCAGCGACAAGGGAGAGCAACTTCTCCCGGGGGACAATTGTGCTTTTCACTTCGAACTTCGTTTTCGTCAATGCAAAGACATGGAGCTGGTCGTTCGCGGGAAGAAATCTGACAACAAGCGTTCCCTGGGGGATGCTCGCCTGGATGTCTTTGATTTTCAAGGAGCCTGTGTGGAGGAGCGGCTCGTAGTTCGGATACTGGCCACTAATACGTTCGGAGAGTGTGGCAAACTCCCTCTGGAGGTTGGAGATCTGATTGTGCAGCGCGTTCACAAACCGATCATCCTTGAGTCCGCGACGGACCGACAACATGCTTGACTGTTCAATCTGAAGCATGCGAAGCTCACGCACTTTCGATCGAGCTTTCAAGAAATCCTGTTTCAGGCTCGGATGCCGTATGGCGATCGAAACATCCTGAAGCACCTTCGCTTGGGAGCGTTGTGATCCAAGCTCGAGCACGGAAAGCGCCTCTTCCTTTCCCTTCATCTGGATCAAAAGGCCAGCGAGTTGTGCGTACCATCCGGAACGGTCTTTCTCAAGATTCAGGGTTTCCTGGTACTGATGATGGTACTTCGGTACCATGAACTCGCCGAGGGTTGTTTCTTCCACGTCGATCGCCTGCCGGTATTCGTCGCGGGCCTTGGTAAGATTTCCGACGGACTCATACAACCGTCCGACCTGAGCGTGAGCGTACGCTTCGCCGGATCGATGGCCCCCCACCTGAAACTTTTGCGCAACAAGCTGATACTCTTGAGCCAACCGATCGACATCCTGGAGTTTCTGGTTTGCAGGGAGCGATCGTTCATCACATCGAACTCCAAAGAGGCCAAGATATCCTTCGGCAATGCCATCACCCAATGAACGCGCAAGACCTTCCGCTTCCGTGAAATACTTCTTTGCATCGGCAAAACGACCGTTGTCAAAGTACACTGTTCCGATGTTGAAGAGCAGTTGGATTTCCTGATCGCGCCCGGTTCTCTGGCTTCTCAGAGTGTTTGCCGCATCACGAAACGCCTGCAACGCCTCGTTGTTTTTTCCCTGAGCCTTCAAGACGATCCCCGTCTCCATCCGAAGACGAGCATCAAGTTCCGGCTCATTGCTCTTTTGTATCATCGAGCGCGCCTGGTTCAACGAGTTCTCTGCAGCATCCAGTTTCTTCTGCCGATACAACACTTCTCCCAATCCTCCGAGAGCTTCCGCTGCCCGAACCCCTCCCTGACTCTGATAATAGGAGTACGCTGCCTGGTAGTACGCAAACGCATCATCCAGGTGATCGGTGTAGGTCGAGACCTCACCCATCTGCATTTCGAGAGATGCCTTCGTATCCAGATCGTTGAACGCCGAGCTCAGCCTATGTGCTTCCCGGTATGAGAGGAGAGCGGCCTGATACGCATCGAGAGAAGTGTAGGAATCACCGATCAGTTCCCTGAGTTTTATTTCTGTCCGAAAATCCTTGAGGGATTCGGTAAGTTCGAGGGCCGATTCAAACTTCCCCAGTGCTGTGTAAAATCGCCCTTCGGCCAGATAGATCTGCCCGAGATAACTATTTACTTCCACGACCGTGTAGGTCTGTCCTGATCCCTCGAAAACGGGAAGAGACCGGACAAACAGGGATTCAGCCTGCAGATAGGATCTGTCTTCGAAATAGGATACTGCTTTTTCGAAAACTCCTGTTGCATCTGTAAGCGGTTGATCGTTGCGCTCACACTGGGCGAGCAACAGCAGGAGAGCACAAGAGAGGATCGGTATGCGTGATCTCATGGGGGCGAATCGTCTGTTCAACAGTGTGCTGGACGCGCAGCGAGGGCTCGGACTGATTCTCCGGCTACCTGACGCACAGTCTCAGTTGTCCACATTCTATCTGAGTGAAATCCCGACTCCTGCCGCAACAACCGGCTGCGTCGCAAAAGAATAGTCTGCATGAACATTGATGATGGCCAGAAGCAGACGGACTCCAGCGTGAAAACGCGAGCTGTTTCTTCCGTCGACGTGAAACCCGGCGATCGTTACAGGTGTGCCGATGAATTGGGTCAATGACGGATCCGGATTGTAAAGGTCGACATCCCACGCTGACTTCTCAATTTGATATCCTCCGTACACGGTAAGGAGGGCGAGGCTTTTACTCACTTCGATTCCGTACGCTGTTCCGCTTGCGCCGACAATCTTGTGATCGTTCATATCCGAAATCGTCAGCTTCTGCGTCATGAAATGAATCGACGCGTCAATTGGTAATAGCGGAATGTATTGATCAATGCTGTGGCGAATTCCGAATCCGATGAAATTCACCTTCCCGGCGTCATCAGGGAGCGTGATGTTCGGAACGAACCTACCGATGACTTCCAGGCCGAATGGTAAACCAACTGCTGCCTGCGGCATCAGAAGGGATGCAAGCTTCATATTGAATCCCTTCGGGGAGGTGAAAATCGTTTGCCCCCGAAGAGCATCAAAAGCAGAGGTCGATTTGACGGTCACCGCTTTGCTGTTCGGATCTCCGAGGGCAGTCGGTGCTCCGGAAATCACTTTGTCATAGTCCACGCCGGCATTGAGCGTAACACCACCGTATTTGATCTGATCTGGCAGTACGAGGTCAAAAACTCTGTCTTCATCTTTCACCATCACAGCCCCAACCTTCACTCCCACATCAAATCCGAGGATGTCATGGAGGTCAGCAGAATGGTAGAGACCGCTATTGAGGTCCGCACCCCACGCGGCGAGCACAGGCGACAGGTAGTTGATTGCGTTTTGACTGGCCACTTTCGAGAGCTGTCTTCCCAGGTCATCTTGTGCAGTAGATGTGAGTGAGAAAAACGCAAGGCATCCCACAAGCAATATGAGGCTTCTTGACCTCATAATTCCCCTCCGAAATTCAGCCACGATACGAGTTCTGTTTCAAATATCGAAAAAAGCTCAATGAGAACCAAACCGTTCCGTTATGGAGCCGGGTTCTTGACGAATTTGACGATATCATCCGCAATATCCGATAGAATTCCGTCCACTCCCATTTCGATCATCTTACCGACGACCGCAGTGCTATTGAGGGTGTAGACGTACACGGCAACCCCGGATTGCTGGGCGTCGTGAAGCATTCGCTGAGTAAGCTCGTGCTTTGCACAGACGAAGACCTCCGCCCCGACCCTCCGGGCAAGTTTGGACGGCATACGGCCATAGTCCCTGTAGATATTGTAAAGAACGCCGGTTCTCGCCTCATGATCAAGACGCTTGATCGTTCCGACCATCTGATGATTGAAGGAAGAAAAGAGGACGTGATCGCGATACCCGAGATTCTTGACGGTGTCTAACACTCTGCGCTCAAGTAACTCGTGTTCTTCCCGGAAGAAGAAATCGGATTTGAGTTCGATATTCACCCAGCGTCTTTTGTTCACGAGGACCAGGACCTCCTCGAGTGTCGGTATCCGTTCCTTTGAAAACTTTGGATCGAACCACGAACCAGCATCAAATTCCTTGATCTCACCTGCGGAGTAATGTCGTGCCGCCCCGTTGCCCGTGGAAGTCCGTTGTAACGTCCGGTCGTGCAGAACGATCACCTGGTCGTCTCTGGAAAGACGTACATCGAGCTCGATCATGTCTATGCCCGGCGTTTCACATGCATGCGAAAATGCTGCAAGAGTGTTCTCCGGTACCTTGCCGGAAATTCCCCGGTGGGCGACGACATACGGCCGGTGTTCATGAAGCGGTTTTGGCTGATAGGGTTGCATCGTGCATGACGGGCGATTACTTACAATGCCCCGCCTTTCTGAAAGATCGTGGCAATTTCCTGGTACACATCGTTGATGTCACGCATCCCATCGATCTGCGTGAAGCGACCCGACTGCCGGTAGTACTCTTTGATAGGCTTTGTTTCCTTTATGTAGATGTCCAAACGCTTGCGGGCAGTTTCATATGTGTCATCCGACCGCTGGTAGAGGTCACCACCACAATTGGGACACTTCCTTGCGTCATCCTTGCGAAGTTGACTGGAGTTGAAGATTCGACCGCAGGAGCGACACACTTTGCGATCCGTCAGGCGTCGTATCACCTCATCGTGATCCACTCTCAAACTGACGACACCGTCGACGTGAAGATGAAGTTCATCGAAGAGTTCATCGAGAGCTTCGGCCTGGGGGATGGTGCGAGGGAATCCATCAAGGATGAATCCATTCTTTGCCGCCCCCATGGTCACAACTTCCCGAATCAGGCCGATCATGACATCGTCGGGGACGAGCATTCCTGCGTCAAGGTGCCCTTTAGCTTGCATGCCAAGCGGGCTCTTCTTCGTGACCGCTTCCCGCAGCAGATCGCCAGTCGAGATATGGGGGATGTGGAATTTCTCGGCAAGGAGCTTTGCCTGAGTCCCTTTTCCGGAGCCCGGAGGGCCGAAGAGAATCATGCGCATAGGAGAGTCTTCTTTCGTCGTTGAATCAGAACAACAAGTTTCATGACACCATTACTGTGATGGCTGGGTTGGATTTGGCCTTTGACTTTTTCTCTTCGACAGCAAGCTGGCCGCACGCCGCCTCGATATCTTCCCCTGCACTGCTCCGAACCATGACCGTGATACTTGCTTCCCGCAATGCCTGGGCAAATTGTTCCATCTTCTCCCGCGGAGTGGGTTTCAATGTCGCGGCGAAGCCCGACGCCCCCGTAAAGGCAATCGAATGGAAAGGAATGATGTTGACCTTGCACGGAATGCGTTTTGACAGTTTGACAAATTTCCTGATATCTTCCTTCGTGTCATTGAATCCGTCAAACAGGATATATTCAAACGTCGGACGGCGCCGGGTCTTGAGGTAGTAATACTCCAGGGCCTCGATCAAGTCGTCCACACTGTGTTTCTTCGTGATGGGCATCAGCTGCGTGCGCTTCTCGTTGTCAAGCGAATGAAGCGATAGGGCAAGCTTCATCTTCCGGTCTTCATCCGCCATTTGCCGGATTTTGTCGGCATATCCTGCCGTCGAAATCGCGATGTGCCGAGCCCCAATATTGAGGGACCGGTCGTCCGACAGGATATCGACAGATTTCATCACTTCTTCGTAGTTCAGCATCGGTTCACCCATGCCCATATAGACAAGATTCGTTATGCGCCGGGGAGCGTGACGCTGAGCGTGGATTACCTGATCCACAATCTCTCCTGCAGTCAGGTTCCGAAGAAATCCCATTGTACCGGTTGCGCAGAACTTACAATCCAGGGGGCAGCCAACCTGTGTTGAGAGACACAACGTCAGCCGCTGCTCCGGCTCGGTGGAACGTTCGACCGTTTCATCAGAATCAGTCCTGCGATCCGAATCCTCAGGCGGGATGAGCACGCTTTCGATCATCATGCCGTCGTGCAGACGGAAGAGGAACTTGGTCGTTCCGTCCTTGGGTGAAACGCTCTTGCGCGCGATCTCCAAAGATTCTAGGCTTGCTTTGGCTGAGAGCACGGCCCGGAACTCTCTGGAAACATCCGTCATTTCTTCAAAGGACTGTGCTCCCTTTTCATACATCCATGAGAACAGCTGTGCAGCGCGATATTTCTTCTCCCCGAGGGATTCGACAAATTCCTGGAGTTCCTTCAACGATAGTCCTTTGAGGCCTTGCTTCTTCACAGGTAGTCATCCCTCGATGGGACACAAAAATACGCAAATCTGTCTAAGGGAGCAAGGAGGGGGCCGCAAGAATCCCGGCTGGTGCAGACTCTCCATATGATCCTGGCATGGAGTACTTGCCTCGAAAATCACTTGGCAGTTTTTCTGTTGCTCTTGAAAATGGATATTGCGGAACCGAACTTCCATGGTTCCACAAACCTAAGAGGAACCTATGGAAGATGACGTTGAGAGAACCTGAGGAAGAGCCGTCGGAGGGAGAACCGAATCGGTTGCCTGACCCAAGCTGATGGATCAGTTGCGAGAGGCGTTGCGTTCGCGGCACTACAGCCACAGCACGGAGCAGACGTGTTGTCATTGGGTATGGCGCTTTGTTCGCTTTAGCAACGTTAGACATCCAGCCAAGATGGCCGAACCGGAGATCAAGGCCTTTCTGACGCATCTGGCCGTCAAGGAAAAGGTCAGCGCCTCGACTCAAAATCAGGCGCTTTCGGCATTGCTGTTTCTCTATCGCCATGTCATCGGGCGTGAGGTTGGCAACTTAGGCGAAGTCATTCGCGCCCGCAAGCCGGCACACCTTCCCGTGGTGATGACCCGCGAGTAGGAACGTATCGTGCCGATCCGCATAAGCTGCCATGATAAATCGTTCGGCAGGTGGAAGGAGTTGAAAAGAAACAGGTTGACGAGCACTTGCTTGAAATTCCGAAGGGTGCTATATTGACAGAAACTATTACCCCGCATGTTAGGCGGATCAGTCTATTCACTGTTAGGTGTCATCACCATCCCCACGACAACCCTCACCCTATTTTGGAGACAACAACACTATGAGAACGACGCTGATACTTACCGCAGGTTTTTTCTTGCTGGGTGCGCTTTTGATTTTTAGCAAGCAGTTCACCGAGCACTTCCCAACCGCGACCACCTGGGCAATCTATTGTTTCCTTGCATTATGGCTTTTGGCCACGGGAGTCAATTTGTGGGTTGGTGTCAGCAAGGCGGGATATTCGTTCAGTGAAGAACTGCCCATCATGCTGCTGCTCTTCGGTGTTCCCGCTGTTGCCGCCATAGCCCTCAAATGGAAAGTCCTGTGAGTAGTCACGCATTGCGCAGCCAAGCAATAATCAAGTTGGAGAGAAATTAATGGGGAAAAGCAGACTCGAAGCATTCAGTGA
>Ga0315287_10007306_pt1 | contig 11069 bp, 6 predicted proteins | sample YL17G11_0_MG_FD_205037 | JGI IMG/M metagenome (GOLD analysis project Ga0315287, IMG submission 205037) | Sediment microbial communities from Yellowstone Lake, YNP, Wyoming, USA - YL17G11_0 | ecosystem: Environmental > Aquatic > Freshwater > Lake > Sediment | place: USA: Wyoming | collected...
GGGGGGGGGGGGGGGTCTCTTGGGGGGTGCGGGGGGGTGTGTGTCTGTGGGGGGCCCCCCCCCCCCCCCCCCCCCCCCCCAAATAAAACTCACCTCCCTTCCTTCCGTCACAGGCCGCATCTGGTGGGGCGTGCCCACCAACTCCTTCAAGAAGCGGTCGTACACCAAGCTCGGGGAGGCCAAGGACCGGGCCGTCCTGGCCGCCCTCAACACGACGGCCGTCCACGCCTCTCTGTGGGGCTCGCTCGCGGGCCCGGGCTCCCGGGAGGAGGTCGAACTGGAGGGCAAGTACCCGCTCGGCTGGTTTGCCATGCAGTGCGCGGGCCCGCAGGCGGTGCCCAAGCTGCGGTACTCGGCCTGGGCGGAGTGGGACGTGGTGCGCGACCTGCACCACGGGTACGTGACGGCCGACTACCGCCTGCCGTCCCTCAACGGCAAGGCCGGCGCGGGGCCGCACGCCATCTCCGGGCCGGGCTACCCCAACCCGGGCAACGACCGGGGCGGCCAGATGGCGCGCTGGCACATCTGGCCGGGGAAGTTGTCCAACGTCCAGGGCCTGGGCAACTTCACGCAGTGGCAGCCCTTTGACAAGGAGACCCCCGTCGGGGCGGACGACAAGTGGGCGGTGAGTGAAAAGAGGGAGGGAGGAGGCGGGGGGGTGGGGGTTGGGAGGCGGCAGTGCCATCACCCCGAGCCATGCCGCGCGGCAGCGTCATGGTGGAATTTTGTTGGCGGTGTGTGATGTTGGGGAGGCGCCGCCCGTGTGGCTGCATGCTTTTACAAGGAGAGGCGGCGACCGGCGCGACAGAGGTGGAGTGAAGAGGGCGGGGCGCACCCCTGCCCCCCTGCCTCCGCCCTCGCCCCCCCCGCCCGCCAACCCCCGCTCCTCCATCCCATCCCATCCAGCCACCGCGGCCTCACTCTATCTCACACGCGCCATCCCACGCACCCCCACCCCCACCCTCTCCTTGACCCCAACAGCTTGCCACCACCCAGACCGCGGCCTGGAAGGACGGCTCCCACGTCACCCACAACTCGGGCTACAACCCCACGAAGCAGGACGTCCAGCAGATGGAGGGCGACCGCCTCATCCCGGGCGCGGCACTCCTGATGGGGAAGGCCGGCAAGAAGTCGCAGGGCTCCAACTGGTCGGACCGCCCGCAGATGCCGGCCATCAACGCGTCCGCCTGGGCCATCGACATCATCGCGGCCGTGAACGAGGCGGTGCGCGAAGCCAAGACCGACCCGGTCGGCGGGTGGAACCCTCTCGCCCGCGCGGTTGCCGAGGTCAAGGCGGAGGGCATGCTGGTCATCGCCCTGGCCGCCGACTCGGTCGCCGCCGTCCGGAACCATGTGTACCAGGCCATCGTGGACCCGCCGGGCAAGCCCAACCTGACCAAGGCGGGCATCGAAAACTACTTTGAGCGGGTCAAGGCGGCGAAATCGCTGTCGGCCAACGTGACCGACCTGCCCACCAAGCCGACCAACATCATTCCCAACGTCACTTTTGACAAGGACCAGTTTGTGGCGGGCCTCAAGGAGATCCTGGCCGGCAACGCCTCGGCGTTCAAGGCCCACCGCTCCAAAAACTGGACGCTCGAACTGATTGACAAGGTGGACACCCTGAAAGCCGCGCTGCAGCCGCAGAAGCTGGTCGGGCATTCCTCCTATGAGTCCGGGTTCCCGGGGACGGAGCACCTGCACTTGCAGCGGGCCCAGAATCCGGGCGCGGTCGGGAAGAAGAAATGAGGTGCCCACGCGCGCCCGCGTGCGCGTGCTCGGCGCTCGGGCGGTTGGGTCGTGGTCTAGGAACGCGCTCCACCCCCTGCTGCAGCTTCCTAATTCCGCGTGAGGCGGCCATATTAAGAGATACCTAGGTGGGTGTTTGCGGCTGGCTGGGCCGTGCGTCCGTGCGTGCGTGCCCGGGCGTGCCCGGGCGTGGAGAGAGAAACGAAATCTACCAGAGGGGTGGCGGGCAGGGGCGGGGGGGGGGGCGCATCGACACTCTATTAGGACTCGATTTTTGATCCATCTTGTGCGTGATGGTTTCTGGATGGCAATCGACTGTGCTCTGGCGCCAGAAAGGAATTAAGAGAGAGACCCATTGCCTGGGCGCACGCGGGGATGGATTGTTGAATACGATGAATAGGAGAGAGAGAGAAAATAAAAAAGGTTTGTGCGCGCTTTTTCTTCTCCTCTAGCCTCTTCACATTTAAGTTCCACGCACCCTCTCAGCTCGCCACCCCCAATGGGCGTCACCGGCCTCTGGCCCCTGCTGGAGCCGGTCGGCCGCCGCATCAATGTGGAGGCCCTGTCCAACAAGCGGCTAGCGATCGGTGTGTGAGCGGCGAGGGGAGGCCGCGGATTCTCTTCGCAAGGGCCGCGGCCGCGGCGTTGGCACTTGCCCACGCACGGCACGCTGTGCCTCCCGCGACGCAGTCTTTATCGATGCGCTGGCTAGAGAAATAGTCACGCTACCTGCTCTGGGTGCCTGAGCTGCACTTACAGCGCTCCTGAACAGTCACGGGCGCGACCAAACGACCAAAACTACGCATGCTTCCGCTCTCTCCATTCACTCCCCCCCCCCCCCCCCCCCCCCTCTCAGACGCCTCCATTTGGGTCCACCAGTTTGTCAAGGCCATGCGGGACGAGCGGGGGGAGCCTCTGCCCAACGCCCACCTGATAGGCTTCTTCCGCCGCATTTGCAAGTGAGTTTGAAAGAGGGGCCCCTCCACGCCCTGGCCCAGCCTCGCCCTCCGCCAGCGAGGCAAAGAGCCGCGCGGTAGGCGGGCCCCCCTAGTCCCCGGGTCCGACGCGCTCACCCCCCCCTTGCTCCCAACACCACATAAATCATCCAGGCTCCTCTTCCACCGCATCCGCCCTGTCTTCATCTTTGACGGCGCCACCCCTGCCCTCAAGAAGCGGACGACCCTGGCCCGGCGGCGGCGGCGGGAACAGCAGGATGCGCGCTTGCGCCAGGCGGCAGAGCGGCTGCTGATGGCGCAGCTGCGCAAGCACGCCGCGCTGACGGCGGCCGCCGAGCAGCGTGGGCGGGCGGCTGGTGGGGGTGGCGGGGGGCCAGGCCCGGCGACCGCCGCGCCCGCGCCCGCCGCAGCCGAGGAGGCCGCCCCCGGCCGGTCCAGCCCTGTGGCTGCTGCTGCAGCAAAGGCGGGGGAGGCTGCGGCCGCGCGCGCGGCTGCCGCTGCGGCTGCCGCCGCCATGACGGCCACCCTCCCCGCGCCCGACCTCCTCCTCGACGCGGATGAGCAGGACCCGGCGCTGGCCGCCGCCATCGCGGCTAGCTTGGAGGTGGCGGGTGGAGGCGAAGGGGACGGCGATGCGCCCATCCTGGTGCGCTCCGGTTCCTCTACGACGGCGTCGTCGTCGTCCTCGTCCGGCTCGGACTCGGACGACGACGACCCCCTCTCCACCATCGTCCTCCCCCCTGGCGCCCACACTCACCTGGACCCGGTCGCCCTGTCCGCCCTGCCCCCCTCCGTCCAGCTGGCCGTGCTGGCCCGGGCGCGGGAGACGGCCACCCTGGCCAACCGCGACAAGTTTGCCGCCGCCGCCGCGGCCGCCCCCGGCACGTTCTCGGAGCTCCAGGTCGCGGAATTCCTCAAGGCCTCCCAGTTTCGGCGCGAGATGGAGGGCGTGCGGGACGCGCTGAACGCTGCGGCGGCGGGGGCGGGGCCGGGGGGCGCTCCCTCCCGCCGCATCGCCGCCCAGGCTGGGCGGGAGTACGTCCTGACCCGGGATGATGGTGCTGGTGGAGGAGGTGGGGGTGGGCCTGGGCCGCCGCCGCCGCCGCCGGCACCGCCGCCGCCTCAACCACCTCCCCACCAACCCACCGGCGCCCCCGCTCCCCACCCGCTCGCTCGCCTGCTAGGCAAGCAGGGCGGTCGGGCGTCGCCGCCGCCTCCACCTGACGCGACGAACAGCCCGCTTGCCAACGGCGACCTCCACCTCTCCGTCGACCTGCCCGACGGCCTGACGGCGGCCGACCTGGCGGGGGCGTCTTCAACCAGCGACAGTGAAAAAGAGGAGGAAGAGTGGGAGGAGGTCGGCCCCGACGGCCAGGCCCTGCCCCACCCATCCGCCCCGTCCCCCGCGCCGGGCACATCCGGCTGGCGCTCTCGGGCCCGGGAGCGCCAGAAGTACTGGTCCCTCTCGCACGGCTTCCGCATGGGGCGCAAGCTCGGGGACTGGAAGGAAGGGGAGGGTGGAGAGGAGGAGGAGGGCGGGGACGGGGCCGGCGCCCGCCCGTCCGCCCGCCCTCGCACCACCACGGGCACCGCCGCCGGCGCCGACCATGACAGCGACGCCGAGATCCAGGCCGCGATTGAGGCCAGTCTGGCGGAGGTGAACAAGGGTGGCAGGGCAGCGGGGCCGACCCGCCTGCGGCGGGTGGTGGTTGAGGAGGAAGAAGAAGAGGAAGTGGTGGTCGTCAAGGCTGCTGTTGCTGCTGCTGCTGCTGCTGCTGCTGCTGCTGCTGCTGCTGCTGCTGCTGCTACTCCTGCTACTGCTGCTGCTGCTGCTGCTGCTACGACCAATCATGCTGCTCTTCCTCCGCTGCCTCCATCGGGGGCGGCCAGTCCGGTGCGCGGGGACGGCGGCGCTGCGGCGGAGGGCGAGGCAGTGTTTGGCGGCGGTGCCACACTGCCCACCAAGCCATCCTCTCCTCCCAAGGCCACCGCCGCCGCGGCCCACTCGCCCGTCGCGCCCGGGCTACCACCACCCACAGACGCTTTTTTTGCGTCCCCCCTTCCCCCACTGCCACCCGCCGCGACCGCGATGGAGGTGGAGAAAGTGGAGGAGGTGGGGGTGGTGGAGGTACCTGCTGCTGCTGCTGGTGCCCCATCCTCTCCCAAGCCCCCTCCTCCGACGGCCGCCGTTGCCACGGCCGCCCCGCCGGCCGCCGCGGCCCTGGAACCACCCAAAGTGGCTTTTACCTCGCCATCTTCATCCCCCGCCGCGCCCACGGACGCCACGATGGAGGTGGAAATGAAAGAGAAGGTCCACCTGGCGGCCACCGCCGCCACCGGCGGCGCGACCAAGGGGGGTGAGGAGGCGATGGTCATCTCCGACGACGACGACGGCGGCGGCGGCGGCGACGAAGGTGGCCGCGCACCGCCACCACCGCCTCCACCCGTACCCACGGCCGCCCCGCAGCCGGAGGGGAAGCCGGCCGACGCGGCCGCTCCCCCGCCCCCGCCCCCTCCTCAACCTCTCTCCCGTTCAGACCCCGAGTGGGCGCGCGAGGTCGCAGCCATGCTGGCCGCCGCCGACGCGGTCGGGGACGATGAGTGGGACGTCCTGTCGCCGCCCGTCCACGCACCGGGTGCCCCCGTCACCACCGCCATCCGCCCTACATCCGGCGGCGGCGGCCCCACCGCCCGCACGGCCGCCCCTCCACCCCCGCGCCCGCAGCCTCTAGTCGACCTGGACGCCGAGCTTGCCGCCGCGACGGCCGAGGCTGACACTGCCCGGGGCGACGCCCGCCGGGCCCGCATCGGCGCGGACGGGCCCACCACCGAGATGTTTGAGCAGGTCCAGGAACTGCTCCAGCTCTTCGGAATTCCCTACCTGGTCGCCCCCATGGAAGCGGAAGCCCAGTGCGCCTGGCTGGACTCGCACGGCCTGGTCGACGGCGTCGCCACGGATGACAACGACGTCTTCCTCTTTGGCGGCGCCACTGTCTACCGCCACCTGTTTGCGGACGCCAAATACGTGGAAGAGTACCGGACGGCGGACGTGGGGGCGGAGCTGGGGCTGGGGCGGCGCGACCTGATTCGCCTCGCCCAGCTGCTGGGGTCTGATTACGCGGAGGGCGTCGCCGGGGTCGGCGTCGTCAACGCGGTCGAAGTCTTGCGTGCCTTCCCAGGCGACGCGGGACTGGCCGACTTCCGGGCGTGGGTGGACGCGCCGGACGACCGGCTGGTAGGCTTGGCGGCGAAGGCCGCGGGCCAGAAACAGCACACGGCCGCCGCCTCCAACCCGACCTCCCCCCTCTCCGCCTCCGACCCGCCGGCCCGGGCCGAGTTCAAGCGGCGCCACCGGGGCGCCCGCACCAACTGGCAGGTCCCCGACAATTTCCCGTCCGACGCGGTGTGCGAGGCCTACGAAAACCCGCGCGTCGACGCCGGGACCGCCAAATTCGTACAGGTCCCGCCCGCCGTGGATGAGCTGCGCGCCTTTTGTGGCCGCGTCTTAGGGTGGACCCCCGCCCGGGCCGAACAAGTCCTGGCGCCGGCTTTGAAGGTAAAGAAACAAAACGATGAGGGAGAGGAGAAAGAAAGGGGGGGGATAGACCCGTGGGCGCGGCCGGGTGGGACGGAGCGCGCTCTAGAGACCCCAGGCCCACCACTCCTCACTCTTACCCATTCCCCCCCATCATCTCCACCCCTTTTTCAGGCGTACGCCGAACGCAAGACCCAGGCCACCATGACCCAGTTCCTTACCTTCCGCACCCGGTTTGCCAAGATCCGGTCGACGCGCTTGCAGCGGGCGGTCGCGGGCATCACGGGTGGCCACAACCCGGACATCCTGCTGGACGATGAAGAGACGCTGGCTGGGGAGGGAGGGGGTGGAGGCCGGCACAAGGGCGCGCGCGGCGGCGGAGGCGCTGGCGGGTCCGGCCCGTCCTCCACCGCCCCCTACCCTGCTGCTGCGCCTGCCAAGAAGCGGGCGGCCCGGCCGCCGCGCAAGGCGGCGGCTGCGGCGGCGGCGGCGGCGGCGGCGGCCAAGGGCAAGCAACCTGCTGCAGCTGCGGCGGCTGGCTTGGATGGCGATATAGAGGAGGGTGGCAGCGGCAGCGGGGGCAGCGACTTTGAGCCCTCGCCCCCGCCGGCCAAGAAGAAAGCCAAAGCCGGTGCGGGCCGTGGGCGTGGACGTGGGCGTGGGCGCGGCGGGCGCGGCGGCGCGTAGAGAGGAGAGATGATGAAATGCCTTGATGCCTTTTGCACAAAAACGCAACCCCGCGCGCCCCGCCCACCCCTCATCACATCTCCCACCTCATTTCTTGGGCTTGTTGGACAGCACCACCCCCAACGCCCGGGACAGTTTGGACAGGACGGCGGGCGCCGGGATGGCCTTCCCCGACTCGTACTCCTGGATGATCTGCGGCTTCTCGTTGATCGCCTGGGCCAGCTGGGCCTGCGTCATCTTTTTGGCCAGACGGGCGGCCATGATGCTTTTCTTCAGGTCGGACGAGACGCTAAGACGAGTGGGGAGAGCAATGGGGGGATGACGAGTGAGAGGGTGAGGCGCGTGGTCACCGGCGCGCGTGCGGGTCGCGATCCCCTGCCCCTGGTCGACCGTCGACCAATGAGGACACGCGCGCAAAAGCAAGGGAGGAGAGAGAGCTCCCCTTTGTTTTCATGAGGGAGGCGCCGCCACCGTTCTCCTCGTCCACGCCGCCACCAGTCTCCGCCCCTCGGGAGGCCCGGGCAGCAGCAAGAGGAGCCTGCATTCGCGGGCGGCGCGCATCGTGCTCTCCATACCAATGGCCATCCCCTCCCCTTTTCTTCTTTTTTCTTCTCACCGCTCATGCGACAGCTCCTCCGTCTCCCGGTCCAGCTTGGCCGCATCTTTTGTAGCGCCCGCCGCGCCGTGCGCCTTGTTCGCGCCGCCATGCTTTTTCACGGCCTCCACCTGGCCCGCCCGCAAGGCCGCTTGGAGAGCCTAGACAATGATGAGCGAGGAGAGTAAGAGGGGTCAAGCGCACAGGAGGGTGGTTGAGAGGTCGCCCACTTTTCTCGCGCCCGCCCCCCCCGACACACACACAAACACACACCACCCCTCACGACTATACGCACCGCCGGCGTCTGGGACTCCTTGGCGCCGGGGCGGCGCTTGGACAGGATGACCGGGTTCCAGTCCTGGCCCTGCATGTTCGCCATGGTGGGATGGAGAGGCGGGTGGTTGGCACGGAAGCAGGAGGAAGAAGAAGAAACTGCTGTGTGTTGTGTGATGGGCTAAAGAAAGGGGACCCGGTGAGCGTGGGTGGTTGGAGCTAGCGCCGGTGCGTGCTGCGTCCATTACCGCACATCGCCAGGGGTCAAGGCGCGACGGGCCGGCCCCCTGAAGGCCGCCCGTGCGCGGCGGGCGAGGGGCAGCGTCGATCTTTGTCGTCGACGCGGTCCCCACAAAAAGCTCTCCCTTCCCATGCGGCTCCCGGCGGACGACGGCCTGGCGGGCATGCGAGGAGGAGAGTCTACATGTGTATCGCCCCTGCCGCGGGTGGAGTCGGCGGGACCGTGCGTGCGGGGCGTGAGCGGAAAAGACACACGCGAAAACAGACGCACCTCGTCGTCGGACTGTGAACTCAATGTTGTTTCTCTCTCGTAGACCTCACAAAGAGAAAAAAAGAAAACCCTCGCGCACACACCACACCCGCCGGGCAACGACCTCGCGGCCACTCACAGCCCCGGCCGCGGGTGCCCCTCTATATATGCCAATCCTCCAGCTTGGGGGGGGGGGAGCTCATCCCCTGTTCCGGCCCCGACTCCCCGCCACAATGCCCCAAGCCATCCCTGCCACGCTTTTTTCGCGTCGGGCGGCCAGGGCATTGCAACACCGGGGCCAGCTGACGCCTGTACTCCATGCGCCTGGCGCGCTAAGGGTGGGTCAGGAGGACAGGGTAGCTCATGCGAGCATCCGCGTGGACGGCCGCCCGCGCACACCCCCGCAATTGGCGCCGGACACGCGTTCCTTGGCGTCGTCGACGCGCGGCCGGCCGACGCAGGCGACCCCAACCTCTCGCTCCTCTCGCCGCCCCTCCTCGCGCTCGCGCTCGCCATCCTCGTCCTCCTCGCGGGACGTCTCGGCCGCCGTGGCTGTCAGCCGGACCCCGCCCTCGCGCTCCCCGTCCCCGCCCGCCTCCCCGCGCATGCCCCGCGGCGCGGGCTTGCCCTCCCTGGAGGACTTGCGGCCGGCGGGCGAGGCGAGCGTCGTGTCGGCGGTCGCCCTCATCCTGGGGTCCACGATTGGGGCGGGGATCCTGGCCCTGCCGGCCGTGGGTGCGCCCGCGGGGTTCGGCCCGTCGGCGGCCGTGCTGGCGGCCGTGTGTGCCGCCCTGACCGCGGAAGCGATGCTGATTGCGGAGGTCAACCTGGCCGTGCTGGCCGACAGGCAGCGGCCGGGGGTGGATGCGTCCACCCGCCCTGCTTCCTCCGACGACATCGTCACCCTGCGCGACATGGCGGCCGCCACCCTGGGCCCCCGCGGCGGCGCCTTTGTCTCGTCGGCCTACCTGTCCCTCTCGTACGCGCTCCTGGTCGCCTACATCGCGAAGGCGGGCGAACTGGTCGCGGCCGGGGTGGGGAGCGGGTGGGGGGGGGGAGGAGGAGGGGGGGGCGGGGCAGGTGCCTCGCCCGCCCTGCTCCTGTCGCCCGGCACGGGCGCCATCGCCTTTGTCGCCCTCACCGGTGCCGTCTTGTTTGCCGGCACGGGCACCGTCGACACGGTTAACCGGATGATGACGGCGGGGCTGCTCATCCTGTACGCGGGCATCGTGGCTGCCGGCGCCGCGGACGCCGACTGGGGCTCGCTCGCCGCGGCCGACTGGGCGGCCGCGCCCGCCGCCGTGCCCGTCGTTTTGCTTGCGCTGGTATACCACGATCTCGTGCCCGTGGTTGTCGCCCAACTGCGCGGCGACCGGGCGGCCGTCCGGTCCGCCCTGCTCATCGGGTCGGCCGCCCCCCTGCTAATGTTCTGCTGCTGGGACGCGGTCGCCCTAGCCCTGGCCGGCGGGGGCGGGGGCGGCGCCGCGGCGGCGGCCTCCCTGGCCGACCCCTTGGACGCGGTCATGTCCCTGGGTGGCCCGGCCATGCGGGCCGCCGTCGCGGGCTTCTCCGTTCTGGCCATCGCGACGTCGTGCCTGGGGACGAGCCTGGGCCTGTCCCAGACGGTCATTGCCGAGCTGCGGGGCGGTGCCCGGGCGTGGTTGGCGGCGGGGGCCGAGGCGGCGGCCGAGGGCGCGGCCGGCGGAGGAGCCGACCCGCTCACCCGCCTCGTAACCGCCCTCGGCGCCGCCCGCCTGGACGGAGAGGAGGAGGAAGCAGCAGAGGCGGCGGCACAGGCGGCGGCGGCAGTGGAGGCAGCGGCGGCGGCTCAGGCTCCGGCCGCGCCCACCACGCCGCCCTCCCTCACGGGCGACCTCCCCGGCCTCCGCGCCCTCGCCTTCACCCTGGTCCTCGGTCCCCCCCTGGCCGCCGCCCTCGCCAACCCGGGCTCATTCTTCTCGGTCCTGAACGCGGTCGGCGGGTACGGGATGACGGCCCTGTACGGGGTGTTGCCGCCGCTCATGGCGTGGAAGCTGAGGGGAAGGGAAGGGAGCAACAAGGGCGCGCACACGCCGCCGCCCCTCCTCCCCGGCGGCACGCCCGTCCTCGCGTCCCTTTGCCTGGGCGCCCTGGCTATTGAGGTCAGCCGCCTGGTGGACGACCTGGGCGGGGCGCTGAGCGAGGGCGGCCCTACCTCCCCCGCCGCGGTCGGGGCGGCCCTCGCCGACCTGACCGCCGCGGAGGATGGCGGCCTGTGGGGCGGCCTCGCCCGGGCAGTCGGGCTTTGGTGACGAGAGGGCGCGGCACACGTTGTGTAGATGGTTCGAGACAAGAGGAACTAAACAACACGCTGCACCCTCCCCCCCCACACACCCACACACCACCCCACTCCCACCCTTCTTCTCACACAACATCATTCCCAGCATTTCACCGTCCCATCCCACCCGCACGTCACCATGCGGCTGGCCTCCGTCGGGTGCCAGGCCGCGTCGATACAGACGCCGTCATGGGCCTGCACGGACCGCGCCACCCGGCCGGACTTCCAGTCCCAGTAGAAGGCTTTGCCCTCGCCATCGCCCGACACCAGGAAGCGGCCGTCGGGCGAGAAGGCCGGCCGGCAGGCGTACCCCGCGGCGGCGTGCCCCTTGAACGTCTTCTTGGCCACCGCCCGGAAGCGTTCCTTGGTGGAGAAGGTGACGAGCGTGTTGTCCATGCTCTGGCCGACCATGAAGCCGCCGCCCGGGTGGGCGGCCATGGCCGGGATGGCGTGCATGCCTGGGTCGG
>Ga0315287_10007309_pt1 | contig 11066 bp, 8 predicted proteins | sample YL17G11_0_MG_FD_205037 | JGI IMG/M metagenome (GOLD analysis project Ga0315287, IMG submission 205037) | Sediment microbial communities from Yellowstone Lake, YNP, Wyoming, USA - YL17G11_0 | ecosystem: Environmental > Aquatic > Freshwater > Lake > Sediment | place: USA: Wyoming | collected...
TGCGCGCCAGCGTCACCGTCGGTATCCTCGATCTACCCGCGACCCTCGGGGCGGTGAAGGCCCGGCTGGCGGAGGGCTTTACCGACATCAAGCTCAAGGTCGGGCTCGATGCGGGGGGCGACGCCGAACGCGTTGTTGCCGTCCGCAGGGAATTCGGGGGCGGCTTCCGGCTCTTCCTGGACGCCAACCAGGGCTACTCGGTCTCCGACGCCCTCCGCTTTCTCAAGGCCGTCTCCGCCGCTGGCATAGAGTTCTGCGAACAGCCCGTGCCGGCGGGGGACGTCGACTCCCTGGCACGGGTCTCGGCCGAAAGCCCCGTCCCCATCATGGCGGACGAGGCCGTGACCGGGCCGGCCGCGCTGGCCTTTATCCTGGGGCGGAAGGCGGCGCCGCTCGTCAACATAAAGCTCCAGAAGTGCGGGGGGCCGTTCGAGGCCTTCTCCATGATCCAGATGGCCGAATCGTGCGGGGTCGGCGCGATGGTGGGATGCATGACCGAGACCAACGTCGGGATAACCGCCGGCCTTTCCGTGGCCCTGGCCGCCTCGGGGGTCAGGTACGCGGACCTGGACGGAGCCTTCGACCTGGTGGACGATATCGTCATGGAGGGAGGAGCGCGGCTGGCCGGGGGGGAGCAGTTCATCTCCGCCGGGCCGGGGCTGGCCCTGGCCGTGGATGAGGGGAAACTCGGGAAATATGCCGACTCGGAACCGGGGCTGGCCGGGGCATGAGCCGCACGATGCACTTCATCCGGCCGGCCACGACGCTCCACCGCGATCCCTCCGCCGGATCCGAGGTGGTCTCCGAGGCCCGGATGGGGGACGCCGCGCGCGTCCTCTCAACCAGGGGGAAATGGGCGAGGGTCGAGACCGTCCACGACGGCTACCCCGGCTGGGCCCCGCTCGATTCCCTGAACGGTGGTTCATGGCCCCCCGGCGGGCGGGTCGTGCGGATAACCTCCCTCTTCGCGAACCTGCATTCGGCCCCCGGGGTTCGCGCGCCGCTCCTCGGGGTCCTCTGCCTCGGAACCCCCCTGGTCCGCCTCCTCTCCGCTCGGCGAGACCTCGCCGGTCGCTCCGGCGACCGGCGGGTGCGCCGGGGCGGGCGCGGCGGCTGGCTGAAGGTCGCCGGCCCCGGCGGCCTCACGGGCTTCGTCCATCCGGGCGACGCCGGTCAAGGCCGGAAAGCGTGGCCTCCCTCCCGGAAAAGCCTGGTCGGGTGGGCATGGCGCCTGCTCGGGCTTCCCTACCGCTGGGGGGGGACGACGACCTTCGGGATGGACTGCTCGGGAATGGTCCAGATGCTGTACCGCCTGCACGGCGTGGACCTTCCCCGGGACGCCGACCAGCAGCTCGCCTGGAAGGGCCTCTCGCCCGTCGACCGGCGGGCGGTTGCGCCCGGCGACCTCCTGTTCTTCGCCGGCGCCCGCCACGTCGGGGTGGCCGTGGACCGGGAAACCTTCATCCACGCCACCGCCTGGCGCGTCCCGGTGGTACAGGAAAGCCGCATCGACGAGCCCCGATGGCGGCGGCTTCGGCACGCCATCATGCGCGTTACCTTCCTGAAGGCGATGAGGTAATATATCCGCATGGCGAAGAAGAAGTCGGGACGCGAACGCAGGCAGGAAACACGACACGCGATGAAGGGGCGGTTCAGGTACCGCGTAGTCAAGCTCCCCAAGGGGGCCAAGACCGTCACCAGAGAACGCCGGAAACACGTCCGGCACAGCATCAAGGGCCCGGTCAGCTACCGCGTCATCCGCCTCCCTTCGCCGGAGGAGATGGTGAAGCTCCTCGACGCGATGCGCAACGGCACCGCGCAAGACATAAGCCAGGGCGGGTTCTGTTTCCGCTCCTCCCAGCTCCTCCTTCCCGGCACTGTTGTCGAGATGGCCCTTCCCCGCTCTCCAATCGCCCGGGCAGGCCACAAGCTCGCGCGGGTCAAGTGGGTCCGCGAGCTTTCCCCCAACAGATACCAGGTCGGGGTGAAGTTCGTCTGAGGGGCGGTCGCGCCGCGGGCTTCCCTTCCCGTCTTCATGGATAGCGTGTCGCGGACGGCCTGTTTCGGGATGATCGGCGCGGGGGGCATCGCGCAGAGCCAGCACCTTCCCAATAGCGCGCGCGCGCCGCATGTAAGGCTCAAGACGCTCTGCGACAAGCGCGCCGACGTGTTGGAGGCGATGCAGGCGAAGTACCGGATCCCGCACGCCGTCACCGACGCCGAAGTCCTCCTTGCCGACCCCGAGATACAGGCCGTCATCGTCGCCACGAGCGAGGACGCGCAGGCGCCGCTCACCATCCGGGCGCTTGCCGCCGGGAAGCACGTCTACGTCGAGAAGCCGCTGGCTCGCGACGAAGCCTCATTCAGAGCCGTGGTCTCGGCCCACGAGCACTCCGGAAGGCACGTGGCCGTGGGCTTCAACCGCCGCTTTGCCCCCGCCTACCGCAAGGCCCGGGAGGTCATCCGGGCCTGCGGCGGCCCCTTGAGCATCCACTACCGCATCTCCGACACCTACACCCGCGGATGGGGGAGGAACTATCCGCCGGGGACGAGGCTTTTCCACGAGGTCTGCCATGTCTTCGACCTCCTGCGCTGGTTCACCGGCTCGGAGGCGGTTTCGGTGGACTGCGCCGCCTCGCGGCCCGACGAGGAGGCGCTCCTTATCCGGTTCGCCTCCGGATGCGTGGCCACGGTCATGAACAGCGGTTACGGCACCCCCGACCTGCCCAAGGAAAGGCTTGAGGTGATTGCCGATGACGGCGGCGTCACGGTGGAGGAATTCACCGAGCTCCGCACGTTCGGCACGAAAGCCTTCGAGCCCGTCTACCGGTTTGCCGGCCACAGCCACCCCGACCACGACGCGAGCCACGTGGAGGAGTTCAGGCAGAAGGGGGCGGAGGCGCTATTCGCTCTCCGGCGGAAGGCGTTCGAGGAGCCCGACTCGGTCCCCCACCTGAATTACCGCGTGGACAAGGGGTGGATAGCGTCCCTGGACGGCTTCGCGGCCGCAATGGCGGAAGGAGCGGCGCCCGAGAACGCCACTCCCCTGGACGCCCTCAAGGCGCACCTCATCGCCATCGCGGCGGTAAAGAGCAGGGAATCGAACAAGGTGACCGAAATCAGGAGCTCTTAGCCTCCCTTCTTCCAGTACCTCCGGCCGTCGTCCTCGCGGGCCAAAAGGCGGCGGCTGATGAGCTCCCTCCTCAGCATGCAGATGTCCCCGAAGGTGTGGTGCGCCGCGATGACGGCGTTTACCTGCCTTTCGCTGTAGTCGCGCCCCGCCGCGAAGAAGGAGGCGAGGTGCTCCAACACCGCCTTTTTCTCCGCCACCTTGACGGGCCACGCCGTAATCCTGCCCTGTTCGTCGATGGGGAGGATGCCCTTCCCTCGCCTCCCCTCGCGCTCTGTCGCCCCGGCCCCCTCCAGGATGTCCGCGAGCTCAAGCAGGCTCCTGACCTCGATGTCGGCGCGCTCGCCCTCGTTGCGGGGCGCCTGCTTCGCGTGGGGACCCCGCAGGAGCCGGGCGGTCCGCCACCCCGCGGCCTTCGCCGGCCCTATGTCGCGGTCGATGCGGTCCCCCACCATCAGCGCCGCGCCAGGCAGGCATGCCGCTTGCCTGAGGGCATAGGCGAAGAATCGACCCTCGGGCTTCTGCATCCCCTCGTCCCCCGAGCCCAGGATGACGGCGAAGTGCCCCGCTATCCCGTGGCGTTCCATCCTCCCCTCGAGCCCCGGGCCCTGGTTGGCGAGGATCCCGAGCTTCGCCCGGGCCGAGAGCCTCTTCAGCGCCGGGACGACGTCCGGGAACAATCCCTCAAGGTCGTGGTCGTAGGGGAACTTCGGCCGGTCGGCGGCGGGGATACCCAAGGTCGCCAACACATCCACGAAAGGGTCCCTGGCGAATTCGTGTAACCCTTTCCGGTAGGCATCGAACAGCTTCCGCGGCGTCAATCCCCCGCCTGTCCCGGACGCCTTGAGGGCCTTGGCCAGGCGGTCGCGCTGTGGCCTCGTCTCGTCCACGATGGTCCACCCCACGTCGAGGAATATCCACTCCGGCGCCATGCGACCATCTTATCCCCTTAAAAAGCCCGAAGGGGCCCCGAGGGGGCCCCTTCGTCGCCCGCTGAAGCCGGGGGCGCTAGTTGGCCGGCAACCTCAGCAGGTCCCCCTTGCCGGGAGCCCTCCCGTCGATGACCTCGGCGACGGCGCCGTCCTCGCCGAAGTGCTTCACGACCTTCACCTTGCCCAGGTAGTTCTCCTTGCGGCCGATGACGATCCCCGTGGTCGGGCTCTTTATCTCATCCCCGAGCTGGATAGCGTCGAGCGTCTGGCCTATCCCCAGCCCGGAGCGCCGCCCCGCGTCAAGGTAGAGGTCCTGCCCGCTTACGTCCGCCACCCGGCAGGTCCAGGGTATCTGCATAAGGCGCGCGGTAAGGGCCTCGGTCATCTTGGTTATGGAAGCCCGCAGGGAGTCGCCCTCGAGGGACTCGTTGTAGCTGGACCGGGAGCCCAAGCCGAGGAAGGTGCCGCTCGAGGAGGTGGCCACGCCCTTCCCGGACTCCGCGTAAAGGATCTGGGAAGTCTCCACGTCGACGACGCGGACGTCCACCGTGGATTCTGCCACCTGCTTCTTGGATTCCGCGAGGAGCATGTCGCTGCCCTCGGTATGGACGCCGAACTGGGAGACCGCGCCCGTTACTATGGCGGCCGCCCCCAGGACCCGGCCCATCTTCGCTGCAGTGTCGGGGTCAACCGCGCCGGTCAGCCCCAGCTTCTGCTCGGCCAGGAGCTTCTCGAGCTTGGAGCGCTCGATCAGGATGAACCGGTCGGTCCGGGCCAGCTCCGTGACGAGGATGTCGGCCGCCGCGGTCCCGAGGCGCTGGCCGTAGGCGGTCTTGTTCTCGAACTCGACCACGGCCACGCGGAGGCGCGGCCCCACGCTCGGCGGAGGAGGCGGCTTGACGGCCGGACCTGCGCATCCGGCGGCCCCGAGGCCGGCGGCCAAAAGGCCGGCGGCCAAAAGGCCGACGGGTAGGGAGCCGAGGCAAATCGCAGCAGTGGCCCTATTTATGGTCCGTGAAAAGGTCTCTCCAGAAATCACCGGTGACATCGTACCCCCTTGGGAGCAGTGTACCTATCGGCCGGGTGCTCCCCGCCCTCGGCAGGGTCATGTAAAGGTCGTGCACGCATCTTACCATCTCGGGGTACAGGGGGTGCGCCACCAGCTTTTCCGCCCATTTCCCCGCCAACTGCCATCCCAGCGACTTGCCGAACTGCCCCAGGTTTCGCGCAGCATCGAGGTTATACTCCGTACGCTTCGCCGTCGCAACATGCCGCCACACGGGCGTGCCGTCGGCCTCCAGGATGCTTCCCGCCAGGACAACCGCCCGCTTCTGGTAAACAGCCAGCGTCACATAGGAAAATTCCCTGACCTCGCCGTAAAAGAGCGCGGTCGCGCCCAGGGCGGCGGCGATGTCCGCCGGCTTCTTCGAGGAAAGCTGTCCCCCGTCAGTTATGCCCATTTCCTTGAGCCTCGCCGCAACCTCAGCCGCAGGGATGACGGCATACCCGCCCTTTTCCAGCCCCTGCCGGGCGAGGACCTGGAGGAGGACCGGAGCCTCGAGGCTGTTGGTCTGGTTCGCGAAAGGCAGGACGGCGACCCGCGGCGGGGCGGAGTATGGCTTCCTCAGGTAGTCGGGTTTCACGGCGCAGCCGGCCAGCAACAGGGACGCAAGTCCCACGAGCGCAACGCCCCTCGCTGACCGCATGGAGAGCCTACAGCCTTATGGGCATCACCACGCAGACGTAGGTCTCGTCGCCGACGGGCCTAAGAACCCCGGGGGCGAGCGGCGTGGAGAGCTCGAGGAGGACCTCCTTGGTCTCGATGTTCTTGAGCACGTCCATGAGGTACCGGGCGTTGTACGCCACGGAAAGGGTTTCGCCCTCGTAGTTGGCCGGCAATTCCTCGCGAGCCTCGCCCAGTTCGGGGCTTGAGGCGGTAAGCACCAGGCCTCCCTTCTTGGCGTCTATGCGCACCGAGCTGGACCGGTCGGCGGCTATCAGCGAGGCCCGCCGGACACCGGCCAGGAAGACGGCGGTCTCCATGACGACCTTCTTGTCGTTGTTCTTCGGGATGACCTGCTCGTAGTCGGGGAAGTTGCCGTCTATCAGCCGCGTGGTGAGCGAAACATTGCCCGCCGTGAACCGCGCATAGCCCTCGCCCAGCGTCATGGTCACCTCGTCCTCGCGGTTGCCCAGGAGCCGCACCAGCTCCTGCAGGGCCTTGGTCGGTATGATGGCCTCGCCCTTGCCGCCCGCTGATTGCAGTGGGCGGCGCATGAACGCCAGCCTCCGTCCGTCGGTGGTGACGACCTTGAGCTCCGACTTCTCCCACAGCACGAGCGCGCCGTTGAGCACGTATCGCGTCTCGTCGGCCGAGACCGAGTAGATGGTCTTGCGGATCATCTCGGCGAAGACCTTGGCCCCGACTTTTACCTCGGCGTCCTTCTTGACCTCGGGAAGCTGGGGGAACTCGTCGGGCGGCAGGCCGAGGAGCTTTATCTCCACGCTGCCTGCCACCAACTGCATCTTGGAGCCCGCGTCCCCGGTTATGCGCACCTCGTCGGCCGGCATTTCCTTGACCACGTCCAGCAGTTTCCTGGCCGGGACCGTTATTTTTCCCTCGGCGGTGGACTGTGCCTCGATCTTTATGACCACCCCCACTTCGAGGTCGGTGGCGGAAAGTATGATTTCCTTCTTGCGAACGTCCATGAGGACGTTGCCGAGTATTGGTAGTGTTGGACGGGAAGACACGACGCTGGTCACCGTATCAAGGGCCTCCACGAACTGCGCCCGGCTGATTATCAGTTCCATCAGCGTTCTCCCCCTTTATCCACGTATTTGGGTGCTCTTCTACTACTGGCGAGATTATACATCGTAGTCGTAGCAGAGACTGGAAAGCCGGGGAGAACGAAGAACCCCTTGCGGGACAAGCGATGGAAGCGTGAAAACCATGGTGGACCGCTTCATGCGTTGAGGAATTTGCGGACTTCCTGAAGGTGGGTCGCCGTTTGGGCGTCCGAATCCTTCAGCCGGGAGATCTTGTCGATCGAATAGAGCGCCGTGGTATGGTCACGTCCGCCGAAATGCGCCCCGATGGCGTCGTAGGAGGAGCTGAGCAGCTCCCGGCACAGGTACATGGCCAGCTGCCGGGGATAGGCGACCGCATCCGTGCGCGTCCGGTCGGACAGGATCGTGGGGTCCAGGGAGAAGCGTCTGGCGACCGCGGCCTGGATACGGGCGGGCGAAAGGGCCGGCCGGCTGTAGGTGATAAGGTCGCGGAGGGACTCCCGCGCCTGCTCGAGACCGACCGGCTGGCCGGTCATGGTCGCAAACGCCACCACGCGGTTAAGGGCGCCCTCGAGTTCCCGGATGTTGGAGACCACGGATTCCGCGATCATCTCGTGCACCTCGGCCGGGATGGAGAGTCCTTCGGTCTCGGCGCGTTTCCGGAGGATGGCGATGCGGGTCTCGATGTCGGGAGCCTGCAGGTCCGCGACCAGGCCGCCCTGGCAACGGGATTTCAGCCGGTCCTCGAGCCTGATGTCCTTTGGATGGGTGTCCGACGTGGCGACTATCTGCCGCTGGGCACCCACGAGGTCGTTGAACGTATGGAAAAACTCCTCCTGGGTGCTTTCCCTCCCCTGGAAGAACTGGATGTCGTCGATAAGCAGGAGGTCCACGTTGCGGTACTTCCGGCGGAACTCCCGCATGTTCTTGTCCTGGAGGGTCTTGATCATGTCGTTGGCGAACTTTTCCGAGGTGGTGTAGAGGACGCGCTTCCCGGGCCACTTGGCCTTGACGGCGTGCCCGACCGCCTGCAGGAGGTGCGTCTTGCCGAGTCCCACCCCGCCGTAGAGGAAGAGCGGGTTGTGCGAAGCCCCGGGCTTTTCGGCCGCCCCCTGGGCCGCGGCGTGCGCGAACCGGTTGCTGTTGCCCACGACGAAGGAATCGAAGACGTAACGGGGGTTGAGGGGAAGCCCGGTCTCCCCGCCGATGTTCCTCGGGCGCGGGACCCGGATCTCGGGGGCCTCGTGCGGCCGGCCCATGAGCAGTTGCTGGCCGGCCATGTCCAGCTCGAATCTGGCCTTCAGGGGCTCGCCCGCCACCCGCTCCAGGACCAGCTCGATGGCCGTCTGGCAGTTCTTGGAGAGGTAGGCACGCTGGAGCTCGCTGTTGGCGCCAAGCACCAGGGTGCCGTCCTCGATACCGATTGGCCTAAGTGGGGATATCCAGTCCTCTATCTGCTGCCTGGGAAGCTCGCTGAGCAGTTCGGTCAGCGCATCCTTCCAGACGGAGCTCGAATCAGCCATCAAGCGCCCCCTTCATGAAGTTTTCCACACCACTGTTGAAAACGTGTGAAAAGCCCGTTTTTTCCCGGTAAAGTTTCAACAATTGCCTGCCGGTTATCCACATCGTTCCACCGGCCCGCCGCCTTCCGGGCATACTCACCCCCCGGAATTCAACACCTTATTAACATCCCTCCACAAGGGACGGTCGCCACGGGAGGTTCCGCCTTTACTGCCTTCAAGGCGGCGGAGCCTTCCGGAGCCGGCGCCGGGCGCTTCCGCCCGGTCGTTCGCAAGCCGGACACCCTTGGGTCCGGCCTGGCGTCCCCCTCGAGGAGTCCTGGGGGTCAGGTCCCGCTATCGGTTCAACGATGCCGTCCAGCTCCTTCCCGTCCTGCCATCCGGTCCCTCCTCGTCGCACGCCACTTCTGGGGTGGCGCAACGCTTGGAAAAGGCCGCGCATTCATTGCGAAAAAGCGCTGTTACGGCGTTCTTTTTTTCAGAGCGAACCGGAGCATACAGAACCGGAAGGCCGTTGTCAAGTTTCCCTGCAACACGGGATAATCTACTACGATGGTGCACGCATGATCGCAGTGGTCATGGCGGGCGGATTCGGAACCCGCATGCGCCCGTTGACCTGTAATATCCCGAAACCCGTGCTGCCGGTGGCCAACCGGCCGGTTATGGAGCACGGGCTGAAGTTGTTGCGCAGGCACGGCTTCAAGGAAGCCCGCGTCCTGCTCTACTACCATCCCGAGGTCGTGCGTTCGGCATTTGGCGACGGTGCTGATGTGGGTATCAAGCTCTCCTACGTGACCACGGAGACCGACCTTGGCACCGCCGGCGCGGTCCGGTACGCGACCAGGGATTCCCGCGAGCCCGTCCTTGTCATCAGTGGCGACGTCCTCACCGATTTCGACCTGACCCGGATCCTGGCCTTCCACGCCGAGCACGCCTCGAAGGCCACGATGGTGCTTACGCGGGTCTCGAATCCCCTGCCGTACGGCGTCGTCATTACGGGGCCGGACGGACGCATAGTGCGGTTCCTGGAGAAGCCGTCGTGGGGCGAGGTCTTCAGTGACACCATTAACACGGGGATATACGTGCTTGAGCACGAGGCCCTCGACCTCGTGCCCGACGGCAAGCCCTACGACTTCTCGCGCGACCTGTTCCCCGTCCTGCTGGAGAAAAATGCGCCGCTTTTTGGGTGCGTCGCGACCGGATACTGGCGCGACATCGGGAACCTGAACGAGTACCGGCAGGCCCAGGTGGACATACTGCGCGGCGAGGTCGACCTCGACATCAAGGGGCAGAAAGTCGGCCGCATCGGCAAAGACGTGTGGGTTGGCGAGGGCACGCGGATCGACCAGGCCGCCAAGCTCCGGGGCGCGGTCATCATCGGGCGCGACTGCGAGGTCAGGGCCGGCGCCCAGGTCTCCAACTCCATCATCGGCGATGGTTGCGTCATCGAGGAGGGCGCGGTCGTTGCGGACTCCGCGCTCTGGGACCATGTCAACATCGGCGGCGAGGCGGAGCTGAAGGAGGACGTCGTGGCCTCGCACTCCGTCATCGGGCGGAGGGCGTTCTTGGCGGAAGGAGTCGTGGTCTCGGACCACTGCCGCATCGGTGCGGGCGCGGTCGTGAAGGCCGACGTCAAGCTGTGGCCATACAAGGTGGTCGAGGATGGCGCGACCCTATCCACGAGCCTGGTGTGGGGGGAGAAGTGGTCGCGGTCGCTCTTCGGTGCCTACGGCGTGACGGGCCTGACCAACATCGAGGTTACGCCCGAGTTCGCCGCCAAGCTGGGCGCGGCATACGGCGCGACCATGCCGGAAACCGAGAACATCATCCTGTGCCGCGACCCGCACAAGAGCTCCCGGCTGGTGGGCCGCGGGCTGATGTCGGGCATCCTCTCGGCGGGCGTCAACGTGCACGACCTGCAGGCCGTGCCCATCCCCGTGGCGCGCTTCGCCATCCGCTCCACCGGCGATTCGGGCGGGCTCGTGGTCCGGCGCTCTCCCGTTGACCGCCGGGTAACGGACATCAAGTTCTTCGACGCGGCGGGGATGGACATCTCGAGCTCGCGCGAGCAGGGGATTGAGGCGCTCTTCTTCCGTGAGGACTTCCGGCGGGCGGACGCCGACAAGACCGGCGAGATAACCTATCCCCAGCGGGTCATAGAATACTACCGAGAGGGTCTGCTGGCCGCGACGGACGCGGCGGTCATAAAGCAGGCCAAATTCAAGCTCGTTATGGACTACGCGTTCGGGAGCGCCTCGACCATATTTCCGTCCGTGCTCGGCCAGCTCGGGTGCGAGGTCGTGGCGCTGAACGCATACCTCGACGAATCGAAACTGACCCGGTCGGCGGAGGAGTTCGAGGCCGCCATGCGCCAGCTTTCGACCATCGTGGCGACCCTGAAGGCCGACCTGGGGGTGCTCATGGACGCGGGGGGCGAGAAGGTCTTCCTCGTGGACGAGCAGGGGCGGACCTTCACCGGCGACGAGGAGCTGGCCACAATCGTCCTGCTGGGGCTCAAGGCGGGCGAAGTCCGGTCGCTGGCCGTGCCGGTTTCGGCCTCCCAGGTGATCGAGCAGATGGCGGCCAGCCATGGCGCCCGGGTCGCGCGGACGCGCACCACCTACCGGTCGATGATGGAGACCGCGCTGACCGGCCAGGTCCAGTTCGTGGGCGAGACCAAGGGGGGGTTCATCTTCC
>Ga0315287_10007310_pt1 | contig 11065 bp, 10 predicted proteins | sample YL17G11_0_MG_FD_205037 | JGI IMG/M metagenome (GOLD analysis project Ga0315287, IMG submission 205037) | Sediment microbial communities from Yellowstone Lake, YNP, Wyoming, USA - YL17G11_0 | ecosystem: Environmental > Aquatic > Freshwater > Lake > Sediment | place: USA: Wyoming | collected...
GCGAGGTCCTGCCGGTGGGCGGGATCAAGGAGAAGGTCCTCGCCGCCCAGCGCGTCGGGATTGTCGAGGTGTGCATGCCGCGGCAGAACCAGCGGGACCTGGTCGAGCTCCCGGCGCCGGTGCGCCGTGGCATGACGTTCCACTTCGTCGACGACGCCGGCGCCGTGCTCGCGCTCGCTCTGCGGCCGCGGGAGGAAGGGTGAGGCATGTTGGCGAGCACTTCCGCCGCCGCCTGACCGCGGTGGTCGGAGCCAACGAACCGGCCTCGCGGCTGGCGGCGGCCTGGGCCCTCGGGCTCGCGATCGCCTTCTCGCCATTCCTCGGGCTGCAGACCGTCCTCGCGCTGCTCGTGTCGGTCGTCTTCCGGCTCAACAAGGTCGACACGCTGCTCGGCACGCTCGTCATCAACCCCTGGACGCTAGCCGTCTACTTCCCGGCGGCCACGATCCTGGGACAGGCGCTCACCGGAATCCCGGTACCGCGCCTGGAGGTGGACCCGTCGGCCCTGCTCAGCCTCGAGACGCTGCGCGCCCAGGCCACCTGGCTCCGGCCGCTCCTGCTGTGCTGGTTGGTCGGCGCAGGTGTGATCGCTGCGCTCGTCGGCATCGGCTCCTACCTCGTCATCCGCCGGGCGATCGCCGCCCATCGGCGCCAGGCCGCAGTCCGCGACGGTTAGCCGGCGAGCCGCTCGAAGTAGGCGATCGTGCGGGAGAGCCCCTCCTCAAGGGAAACGCGGGGCGTCCACCCCAGGTGGGAGCGTGCCAGCGAGATGTCGGGCTGGCGAACCTTTGGGTCGTCCTCGGGCAGAGGGAGAAACTCGATCGCGGCGTGATTCCGGGTCAGTTTGCGGATCGCGTGCGCGAACTCGAGTACGGTCATCTCGGCCGGGTTGCCGACGTTGACGGGATCGACGATCGCCGAGTGAAGCACCCGGACGATCCCCTCGATGAGGTCGTCGACATAGCAGAACGACCGTGTCTGCGAGCCATCGCCGAACACCGTGAGCGGCTTGCCGGCGAGCGCTTGGCCGATGAACGCCGGGACGACGCGGCCGTCACGTGCCCGCATGCGCGGTCCATAGGTGTTGAAGATCCGCACGATGCGCGTGTCGACGCGGTGGAAACGGTGGTACGCCATCGTCATCGCCTCGGCAAAACGCTTGGCCTCGTCGTACACCCCGCGGGGGCCGACCGGGTTGACGTTGCCCCAGTAGCTTTCCGGCTGCGGGTGCACGAGGGGGTCGCCGTAGACCTCGGAGGTCGAGGCGAGGAGGAAGCGCGCCCCCTTGGCCTTGGCGAGCCCGAGCGCCTTGTGCGTGCCCAGGGAGCCCACCTTGAGCGTCTGGATAGGGAGCTCGAGGTAGTCGATGGGCGACGCCGGGGACGCGAAGTGGAGGATGAAGCGGACCTCGCCCGGCACGTGCACGAAGGTGGTGACATCGTGCTTGACGAAGACGAACCCCTCGCGGCCGAAGAGGCGCTCGACGTTGGCCAGCGATCCCGTGACGAGATTGTCGATACAGACGACGTCCATGCCGTCGTCGAGCAGCCGCTCGCACAAATGCGAGCCGAGGAACCCCGCCCCGCCCGTCACCACCGCCCGTAATCGAGCCATGCCCCCTCCCGCGCCAGCGCATTATGCGTGGAAGGAGCCCCTGCCGCCAAGCTACCGGGAACCGTCCTTGCAATTGACGTGAGCCAGTCGGACAATGAGGTGGTACTTAACTCGCCCCACCCGGGAGGGATCCATGGCCTACCAAGCCGACATGCGGGATGTCCTTTTCCAGCTCTTCGAATGGCTGCCGACGAGCGAGCTTCTCGGCAAGGAGCGCTTCTCCCAGTGGGAGAAGGGCGACGTTGAGATGGTCCTCGAGGAGGCGCTCAAGTTGGCCAAGGAGCAGCTCGATCCTGCCAACAAAGAGGGCGATCGTGTCGGCGTGCGGATGGAAAACGGTCAGGTCAAGTTGCCGCCGTCCTTCCACGCCGCGTACCAGAAGATCTGCGAGGGCGGTTGGGTAGGCTGCATCAACACCCCGGAGTACGGCGGCATGGGCCTGCCAGAGGTCGTCGGCACCGCGATCAACGAGTTCTTCTTCGGCGCCAACATGTCGCTGTCGCTCACCTCGCTCTTAACCCGCGGTACCGGCTACCTGATCGAGAAGTTCGGCACCGATGAGATGCGGAAGCTCTTCTGCGAGCGCCTCTACGCCGGTCAGTGGGCGGGAACGATGTGCATGACCGAGGCACAGGCCGGCTCCGAGGTGGGCGCGTCGAAGTGCCGCGCCGTCAAGCAGCCTGACGGCCGCTACCTGGTCTCCGGCGAGAAGATCTTCATCACGTCGGGCGATCAGGACGTCACCGAGAACATCATCCATGCCGTGCTCGCCCGCACCGCCGGCGCCCCGGAGGGGACGGGAGGTCTCTCGCTGTTCATCGTGCCGAAGGTGCGCGTCAATCCGGACGGCTCGCTCGGCGCGGAGAACGATGTCGCGTGCTCCAACGTCGAGCACAAGCTCGGCATCCACGGTTCGCCGACCTGCACCCTGGTCTTCGGCGGCAACGACAAGTGCGAGGGGTTCCTCCTCGGCGAGGAGCTGCAGGGCATGAAGCTGATGTTCCACATGATGAACCCCGCCCGCATCGAGGTCGGGCTTCAGGGCGCGGCGATGGCTTCCGCCTCGTACCAGGCGGCGCTCGAGTACGCCAAGACCCGCCTGCAGGGGCGCCACTTCACCAAGCTGAAGGACCACTCTGCGCCGCAGGTCCCGATCATCGAGCACCCCGACGTGCGCCGCATGCTCTTCACCTCCAACGCGTACGTTCAGGCCATGCGCGCGCTCCTCATGCAGACCTCGTACTTCATCGACATGACTCACATCACCGAAGGGGAGGAGCACGACAAGTATCAGTCGTACGTCGAGGTGCTCACCCCGATCTGCAAGGCCTGGGCTTCCGACTGGGGATTCCGGGTCACCGAGTGGTGCCTGCAGGTGTTCGGCGGCTACGGCTACACCGAGGAGTACCCGGCTTCGCAGTACATGCGGGACGCCAAGATCGCCTCGATCTACGAGGGCACAAACGGCATCCAGGCGCTCGATTTCGTGGCCAGGAAGCTCCCCTCCAAGGGTGGCAAGCCGATCCGCGAGCTGCTCGGCATGGCCGAGGCCACCTTCAAGAAGCTGCGCAACGACCCCCAGTTGATGGAGCCGGCGTGGATGCTCGGCGCCGCCTTGAAGCAGATCGAGGACATCTCGAAGGGCCTCACCAAGCGGCCGGACGCGGTCATGGTCGTGCTGCTCAACTGCGTGCCATTCCTCGACATGATCGGCAACGTCCTTGGCGCCCACTTCTTGCTCGACCAGGCGGTCAAGGCCCGCGAGAGGCTGCAGGCGATGCTCAAGGAAAAGGCAATCGACCCGAAGGACACCGCGGCCTATCGGGCATACCTGGCGGACAACGGCGATGCGGCGTTCTACCACAACAAGGTCCAGAGCGCGATCCACTTCGCGTACCGCGTCCTGCCTCAGGTCACGTCACTCGCGGTCGCCATCAGAGCGGGCGAAATGGGGCCGATGGAAGCGGTGCTGTAAAGACGGCCCGCCGGGCTCCGGGGACAGAGGGGTCAGGCCTCACCCACCGGCACAACAGGAGGGGCTGCCGATCATCTCGGCAGCCCCTTTGTCATCTCAAGATGTCGGCCTCGGGCCGTCAGCTCTCCGTGAGCTCGCACAGACGGGCCTCGAGCACGGCGGCGTCTTCCTCGGCTCCGGTCCAGGACTCCATGAGGCCACCGATGGAAGCGCGCAGTGTGTCGGCCTCGGCGGCCAGGGCGGCGGCTTGCACGTGATCGCTGTACACCTCGGGTCGGCAGAGCAGGTCGTCGATCTCCCGCTGGCGTTCCTCCGCGCCCTCGAGATCCGCGGCGAGAGCGGAAGCGCGCTCCCGCGAGCGGGCGATCTCGCGCTTGAGCCGGCGCCGCTCCACCTCGACGACGCTCCTGCGGGCGCCCCGCTCACCCGTGACCGCCTCGCGTGCACGCGGGGGCGCGGTCCCGAGCCGCGCGAACGCCTCCTCGACCCTCCCGACCGCCACCGCCCCGCCGTCAGCGAGGAGGAGGACGTCCGTGGCGATGCGCTCCACCAGCCGTCGGTCGTGAGAGACCAGGATCACGGCGCCAGGGAAGTCGCGCAGTGCCTCCTCCAGCACCTCGCAGGTCGCGAGGTCGAGGTGGTTGGTCGGCTCGTCGAGGAGCATGAGGTTCGGCCCGGCGGCTACCAGGAGCGCGAGGGAGAGGCGCGACCGCTCGCCGCCCGAGAGCGTGACGCACGGGGCGTCGGCGGCCTCGCCGGAGAACCCGAACCGGCCTGCCCAGGCGCGAGCCTCGGCCGGCGTCCAGTCGGGTCTCGTGGCGAACATCGACTCGAGGACGGTCTGGTCGCCGGGGAGCTCGGCGTGCTCCTGGTCGTAGAACCCCGGAACCACGCCCGCCCCGAAGCGAACGGTTCCCGCCAGGGGCACCTGCCGCCCGGCGAGGGCCTGCAGCAGCGTGGTCTTGCCGACACCGTTGCGCCCCACCACGGCGAGCCTCTCACCCCGCCGCAGGACGATGTCGAGCCCGCGCACGAGAGGGGCGGACCATCCGACGTCGAGGCCGTGCGTCTCCAGCACACGATCGCCGCTGCGCGCGGCCCGCGGCCAGCGGACCCGCACCGGCGGCAGGTCGGGCTCGGGGGCGTCGAGCCGCTCCACGCGGTCGAGGAGATTCTGGCGCGCCTGGGCCTGGCGGGTGTTCTGGCCCGCGATGTTGCGCCGGATGAACTCCTCCTGGCGGGCGATCTCCTGCCGCTGCAACTCATAGGCCTTCCTGGCCTGCTCGCGTCTCGCCCCGCGCTCGCGGCGGTAGCGCGGGTAGCCGGCCGAGTAGCGTTCGATGCGCCCGCCATGCAGCTCGAGGACGGCGCCGCCGACGCGGTCGATGAGGTCGCGGTCGTGGGTGACCACGAGCATCGCCCGCTCTCGCGCCGCCAGGGCGGTGGCGAGGTAGTCCGCGCCGACGAGGTCGAGGTGGTTGGTCGGCTCGTCGAGGAGGAGCAGCTCGGCCGGCGACAGCAGCGCCCGAGTCAGCGCCACCCGGGTGCGCTCGCCGCCGGAGAGCGTGCCGATCGGCCGTTCGTGCAGGGACGCAGCTACTCCCATCCCCTCCAGCGCCGCCTGCACCCGGGGTCGCGCGCGGTAGCCCTCGAGGCGCTCGAAGCGCTCCTGGAGCTCGTGAAAGCGCCGCTGCCCCTCCTCGTCGCCGAGGCGATCGCCGAGGGCGGCCATCTCGCCCTCGATGGTGATCAGGTCGGGCCAGGCGCCGAGGCAGAACTCGAGTGCCGTGATCTCCGGCGCGGCCTGGAGGATCTGCTCGACCCGCGCGATCGACACGCCACGGGCGCGCGTCACCGCGCCCCGCTCGGGCTCGAGCTCGCCGGCGATCAGACGCAGGATGCTGGTCTTGCCCGAGCCGTTGCGACCGACCAGGACGAGCCTCTCGCCGGGGTTGTGCTGCAGCGACACCGAGCGCAGGACCTCACGCCCGGCGAAAGACAGAGCGACATCCTCGAAGCGGTAGAGCACCTCAGCCGGTTCCGTCGAGGCGGGCGGCGACGAGCGGAAGGGGGGACGAATCGTCGTCGGAGATCGCGAACGCCGCTGCCGTGCGCGCCACGATCGCCCCGAGGTCGACGCGGCGCGTGCCGAGTTCCACGGTGGCGATCGGCTCACCCTCGACGACGCGATCCCCGATACGCGCGTGCACGACTAAACCCGCCGCGGGATCGACGAGGTCCTCGCGGTTCCGCCTCCCCGACCCCAGCTCCACGGCGATCCAGCCGAGCTCCTCGGCCGCCACGGCGGTGACGATGCCGGCGCGGGGCGCCGCCACGTCCACCGAGGCCAGTGGCATGGCCAGCGCCGAGAAGTCGGGCCGTCCACCGTGCGCCTCGACCACGCGGTCGAGCGCCTCGCGGGCCCGGCCGCTGGCGAGCGCCTCGGTCACCCGCGCGGCTGCGGCCGCGGCCGCCTCTCCCGCCAACGTCAGGGCGGCGACGGCTAGCTCGCATGTCAGCTCGCGCAGCCGCGAGTCGCCGTGCCCCTCGAGCACATCGACGGCGGCACGTACCTCGGAGGCGGTGCCGAGCCGATCGCCGAGCGGCTGGTTCATGTCGGTGACCAGGGCGCGGACGCTCACGCCCGCCCGACGAGCCACGGAGACCAGGGCACCGGCGAGGGCGCGCCCCTCGGGCAGCGTCCGGCAGAACGCTCCCGAGCCCCACTTGACGTCGAGGACGAGGTGGCCCGCACCGACGGCGAGCTTCTTCGACATAATCGAGGCGACGATCAGCGGCAGCGATGGCACCGTCGCGGTGAGGTCGCGCAACGCGTACAGCTTGCGATCCGCTGGCGCGATCTCGTCGCTCTGCGCCGCGAAGCACACCCCACAGGCGGCGAGCCGGTCCAGCGCCTCGCCCCGCGTCGTCGCGACGCGGAAGGAGGGGATCGTCGCGAGCTTGTCCAGGGTGCCCTGGGTGTGCCCGAGGCCGGCGCCCGCCATCATCGCCACCGGCACGCCGCAGGCGGCCACCAGCGGTGCGAACACCAGCGAGACGGTGTCGCCGACGCCGCCGGTAGAGTGCTTGTCAACCAAGCCGGGAAAATCTTCGGCGAGCCGCCAGCAGGCTCCGGAGTCGCGCATCGCCTCGACGAGGACTGCGGTCTCCTCGGCGCTGGCGCCGCGCAGGCAGATCGCCATGAGCATCGCGGCGAGCTGCTCGTCTCCGATCGTTCCGGCGGTGGCGCCGGCCACGAAGGCACGGATCTCCTCGGGCCGCAGCTCGGCCCCGTCGCGTTTCCTGGCGATGGACTCGACGAAATTCACGGCTCGCGCTCCACACCCTCGTCCACCGGGCGCTGTCGCGGCGGCGACCCGACGACGCCGGACCGCGTCAGCTCAAAGCCGAGACGCGCTGCTGCGCCTCGACACGATAGGGAGAGTCGGGGAAGTCCTCGACGAGCTTGCGGTAGTACTTGATCGCCTCCTCGGGCTTGCCCTCCCGCTCCCACACCCGGCCGAGCTGGAGGAGCGCCACGTCGCGGGGAAGTCGCGGGTCCTTGCCCACCGCCATGGCCTCGAGCTCGGGCGCGAGCTGGACGCCTTCGCCGCGAGCGAGGCGCAGCTGCACCAGGCCGAGCATGGCGAGCCGCACCACGGTCTCGTCGGACTTGCGCCGGGCGACCTCGCTGAGGATCCGTATCGCACCATCGGTGTCGCCCCGCTCCATGGCGATCCGTCCGAGGTAGAGCCGCGCCGCGCGAGCCTGGGGAGTGAGCCAGTACCTGGAGGTGACCTTCTTGAAGCCCTTCTCCGCAGCGTCCAGCCGCTCAGTGTCGGTGGCGAACTTGACCTTCGCGGTGGCCGGCGCGGTGGCGCCGACCGGCGCATCGTACGCGGCCAGCGCCTCGCCGAGCACGCCCGCCGCGGCGGTCGTCCGGGTGCCGAGCAGCATGCTCGTGCCCCACCAGAGGAGACCGATCACGAGGGCGGCGCCCAAGCCCAGTGCAGCCTGCCGCCAGTTGCCCCCCATCCAGTGCATCCCCCGGTCGACGAGCGAGACGAACTCGTCGCGCTTGATCTGCCTGCGTGTCAGCCTTCTACCCACGTCCTGACTCCTCGGGGCGCACCCGTGTCCGGGCGGCCGCTTTCTCGCGACGAGCTACTTCGCCGCACCCTCCGCCGGGCGAGGGAACGGGAACCGCTCGTTGTAGAGCTTGACCACGGTGTCCGTGACGTCGGCCGAGTTTGCCAGGTAGACGAGCTCGTTTGGCCGCAAGATGAACACGGCGGTGTAGCGGTTGGCATCGGCGTAGCGCGTTATCACCTCGTTGAGCCGGACCCCGAGGTCCTTGAGCAGAGCTTCCTGCTTCTGCTCGAAGTCGCGGCGGCCGACCCGCTGCTTGTCCTCGAACTCCCGCTGCTTGGCGACCAGGCGCCGGTTGACCTCGGCGAGGGCATCCTCGGAGGCGACGCCACGCTTGGACGCGAGCTCGCCCTGCAGGTTCGTGACGTCGCTGTTGAGCTTGGCCAGCTCGTCCTGACGGGGCTTCGCCCAGTCCTGGAGCTCCTTGAGGCGGGCCTTGCCCTCGTCCACCAAGACTATGGCCTTCTCGACGTCGACGAAGCCGATCTTGACGGGCGCGGCCTCTTGCGCCTGCGCGACGCCCAGCCCGGCCACGGCCAAACCAATGCTGAGAAGAGAGACGATCGTGCGCGTGCTCATGGCACCCCTCCGCGCCGCTGGCGCGAGGCGAGATTCTAGCACGCAGCGGCACGATCTCCGACTTTACTATGATCGTCGCGGTGGGCACGAAGGTCGCGCGGGATGCGTCGTACGTTCGCCTGCTCGCCACCGGCGAGCTCGACGATTGCGGTGCTGCGCTCGCCGAGTTGGCTCACAGTTGCGCCCTCTGTCCCCACCGTTGCGGCGTCGACCGCCGCTGCGAACTGGGCCGCTGTCGCACCGGCACCCGTCCGCTCGTGGCGTCGTGGGGACCGCACCTCGGCGAGGAACCGCCGATATCGGGCTCACGCGGCTCGGGTACGGTCTTCCTCGCCGGCTGCAATCTTCGCTGCCTCGCCTGCCAGAACGCCGACATCTCGCAGCCGCCGAGAGGTCCAGGGCGCTTCGCCATCGACGAGCAGGCTCTGGCCGGGACCATGCTCGATCTCCAGCTCCTCGGGTGTCACAACATCAACTGGGTCTCGCCCACCCACCAGCTCCCGCAGCTCGTCCGGGCCCTCGCCATCGCCGCGCGGCACGGCCTCACCGTGCCGATCGTCTACAACACCAACGGCTACGACAACCCCGAGGCTCTCCGGCTTCTCGCCGGCATCGTCGACATCTTCATGCCGGACCTCAAGTACGCCGATCCCGCGAGCGGCGAGCTCGTCTCGGGCGTCCCGGACTACCCGGCTCGCGCCCGCGCCGCGGTGACCGAGATGTTCCGTCAGATCGGGGCGGCCTGGGAGACGGACGCGGACGGCGTGCTCGAGCGCGGGCTCCTCGTGCGCATCCTCGTCCTGCCCGGCGACCTCGCCGGCGCGGCGGAGAACCTGCGCTGGCTCGCCGAGTCCTTGAGCCCCGAGGTGGCGGTGAGCCTGATGAGCCAGTACCGGCCGGCTCACCTCGCCGCCAGCCACCCCGCCCTGGCCAGGTCCGTCGCGGCCGACGAGTACTGTGCCGCGCTCGCCGCCCTCGCCCGCTGGAACCGGAGCGAGCGCACGCTCGTCCAGCCGCATGCCCGCCTCGCCGATCACGGCTGACGCCGCTCGCGGTGCGTGCTAACGTAAGGTCGATAGCGACTCGTACCGGCTGGAGGTCGATCGTGGAAGGCAACCAGAAGGTGCTCGCAACCCTGAACCAGCTCCTCTCCGATGAGCTCACCGCCATCAACCAGTACATGGTGCACTCCGAGATGTGCGCCAACTGGGGCTACGGCCGTCTCCACGAGGCGATCGAGAAGCAGGCCGTCGAGGAGATGCACCACGCCGAGTGGCTCATCGCCCGCATCCTCTTTCTCGAGGGCACGCCGATCGTCTCGTCGCTCGGCAGGCTCCGCATCGGCAGCACCGTTCCTGAGATCGTCGGCAACGACCAGGAGTCCGAGGTCGCCGCGGTGCGCGCGTACAACGAGGCCGTCGCCCTCGCCGCCCAGCTCGGCGACAACGGCACCCGCGAGCTCCTCGAGCGCATCCTCAAGGATGAGGAGCGACATGAGGACTGGGGCGAGATTCAGGTCTCGCAGCTGCAGCAGATGGGGACCGAGAACTACCTGGCACAGCAGCTCGCGGGGTGACACGCGGCGCCGCAGGCGCGACGTCGCCTCACTCCTCCCGTGACGAGGTGCCGCCGGCGTCCTGCACCGCGAACCCCGCCGCCTGCCACGCCTTTCTCTTGCCCTGGTCCTCCGCGCTCCTCGCGACCAGGTCGTGGATCTCCACAAAGCGCGCGAAGGGGGTCAGGTCCTCGGCGCGATCGGCAACGACGAGGGTTTCGTACTCCGCGGGAAGCGAGGCCACCGAGCCCACGACCAGCACTACCGGGTCCTCGACCGGGTCTCCCTCCCGCCACATGCCGTGCGGCACGAAGGAGCTTTGCGAGAACGTCCACAGGTACTGGTTGAGCACTTCTGCGCGACCCGCGTCCGAGAACCACACCGCCAGCCGGTGCCGCTGGCCGAGCAGCCGCTCCACCAGACGACACACCTCGTGGGCCTTCTTCGTGCCGGGCAGGGCGTGGAGCACGACCCGGGCCCGAGGTGTCGGAGCGGCCGCAGCGCGCTTGGTCGGCATGTGTGAAGGGTAGCAAAGCGCCCGAGGCGTGCGGCCCCCGGGCGCCGAGAAGGCTGCCTTGAGGATCCGACTACTTCGTCATCGGCTCCAGTGTCAACGGATCGCGCAGCGGCACGCGGACGAAGGTTCCCAGCGCCTCGAGCTTCGCCTCCGGGTGGTCGGGGTGACCCTTGAGAATCTCCTCGACGTTGCCGACCACGAGCACGGCGAGCTGGTCCGGGCGGATGTGCGCCTGGGCAGCGCGTTGCACCGCGGCCGCGTCGACGGCCTTAATGCGGTCGCGGTAGCGGACCCAGTACCCCTTCTCGCGCGACACCAGCTCGTCCTGGCCGAACCGGACTGCGGTCTTGAGCTTGGTCTCGAAGGTGCGCGGCAGCCTCTCGATGAAGGCGTTCTTCGAGGTCGTCAACTCCTGCTCGCCTACCGCTTGCGTGCGGATCTTGTCGATCAGCTCGCGGGTCAGGGCCGCGGCCTGGGCGCAGGTCGAGGACTTCGACTGGAAGTAGGCGCGGAAGGCGCCCGGATAGAGGTCGCCGATCCCGTACCGCGAGTACGCCCCGTACGCGAGACCCTCGTCCGAGCGTACCCGCGACATCATCCAGGCGGTGAAACCGCCGCCGCCGAGGATGTCGTTGGCGACCTCGAGCGCTCCCTCGTCGGGGAGCGGCCTGACGAC
>Ga0315287_10007311_pt1 | contig 11065 bp, 7 predicted proteins | sample YL17G11_0_MG_FD_205037 | JGI IMG/M metagenome (GOLD analysis project Ga0315287, IMG submission 205037) | Sediment microbial communities from Yellowstone Lake, YNP, Wyoming, USA - YL17G11_0 | ecosystem: Environmental > Aquatic > Freshwater > Lake > Sediment | place: USA: Wyoming | collected...
AATCAGAAATATGATGAAGGGAACAACCTTCTCTGCTATCTATACCTGAAAAACAAGACTTTTATAAATGCCCATATAATCAAGGAAGGTTTGGCTGACGTTGACAGTTTAACTGACTTTAAATACAAAAACAAATTTCTAAACCTGCAGAAGCATTAAATGGAGCTTGGGGTCAGTCTCCCTGGAAATTTCAAATATCCTAAAGTTCGCTTTGTATCGTGTAATGCCTCGATCATTTTCCTGGTTCTTGGTTCCGTCTTAAAGTTTTTCCACGATCCCTCTGGTTGAAATGAACCAGAAGAGAGTCGTCATCGAGATTTTCAATTCGTTCATTCATGATATTCGGACCGCCAAGACGCCAAGGACGCAAAGAATGAGGATTTCATTCATGTTATTCGAGGGCAAAATCTCTTTATCTGTATAAGCCGCCTCACATTCGTTCCAGGGGGGGGATCCCGATAAGAGAGAGGGCATTGGACAAAACAAGTTTTAGTCCCGTAATCAGGGAAAGGCGCGCCTGGGTAAACTCCGGATTATGGGGAAGGAGAAAACGTTTGGAATCATCCTTGACGCCGGCGGTGAACAAGGTGTGAAACGTCCCTGCAAGTTCTCTCAAATACGCTGTGATATGATGGGGTTCAAGGGTTTCAGCGCAGACTTTCACAATATCCGGATATTTTTCCATGATACGGAGGATCTCCTGCTCTTCTTCGAGAGTCAAAAGGGAAAGATGATTCTCTTTGAATCCCTCCCAGGTTATCCCCATCTCCTCCGCTTTTTTGAAAAGGCTGCAGCATCGGGCATGGGCATACTGGACATAAAAAACAGGATTGTTCATGGAATGGTCCTTTGCCAGTTCCCAGTCAAAGATCATCTGGCTGTCTGCGCTGCGCATCAGGAAGAAAAATCTCACAACATCCGCTCCGAGTTCCCCGGCAACCTCTTTGAGAGTGATGAATTTCCCGGAACGCGTGGAGAGCTTGAGGGTTTCTCCATCCTTCAGAAGAGAGACCATCTGGAACACTATGCAATGGAGCCTGGCTGCATCGTAACCGAGAGCCTGCACCCCTGCTTTGAGACGGGGGACGTAGCCATGATGATCCCCGCCCAGGACATTGATCAGGAGATCGAATCCCCGATCAAATTTATCCTTGTGATACGCGATATCCGGCGCGAGATATGTTTTTTCCCCGTCGGATTTAATGACAACACGATCTTTCTCATCCCCGAAGCGTTCAGAGCGGAGCCACCAGGCTCCGTCCTTTTCATACAGCATCCCCTTATCTTTTAAATAATCGAGCGTGGAATTCACTTTGCCGCTCTTGTGGAGCGAGGACTCGCTGAACCAGTTGTCAAAACAGATCCCCAGGGCTTTCATATCCTCGTCTATCAGCCGGATGATATGGCGCGCCGCGAAGAGAGTGAAAATTTCGATGTTATCTTCCGCGACAAGGCTCTCTCCCTGTTCTCTCGTAAGGTTTTGGGCAATCTCGATCATATAATCGCCCTTGTAACCATCTTCAGGAAACGGAACATCCTTTCCCAGATTCTGCAGGTAGCGGGCCTGAAGCGATTCTCCGAGTTTTTTCATCTGGACTCCGGCATCGTTGTAGTAATACTCCCGCGTGACCTTATAACCTGTTCCTTCGAGGATGCGGGCAATGGAATCGCCCAGGATCGCATTGCGCGCATGACCGATGTGAAGGGGACCAGTGGGATTGGCGCTCATGAATTCAATGAGGACTTTTTTCCCGCCTCCGATATTTCCCCTGCCATAACGATCCCCCTGGCTAAGGATGGTTTGAAGAATAAATCCTCCGGCAGCAGGGGCGAGCCGAAAATTGATGAATCCGGGTCTGACAACGCTCGTCTCCATCACCAGGGCATTCGAAGGCATACCAGCCTTGATGCCCTCGGCAATCTCCAGGGGCGGTTTTTTAAAAATACGGGCTGTCTGCATCGCCACATTGGTCGCAAAATCCCCGAACTCCTTTATGGCAGGCCGCTCGATCACAATGGGAATATCGGGAACGCTCATCCCCATCTTTTCCGCATACCCTTTGAGCGCTTCCCGCACCAGAGATTCCAGAATGTCTTTGATGTCTTTCTGTTCTTTCATCATCATCCCACCATGATCTTATCTTCAGGATAACGGTAAAGTCCGGGGCTTTTTGTCTCCACCATTGCGAGAACCGCGGTCACGGGACCCACGCGACCGATGAACATCATGAGAGTAAGAAGAAGTTTGCCCAATGCCGTTAAAAAGGGCGTGATACCCGTGGAAAGACCCACAGTTCCAAACGCGGAAATGGTTTCAAACAGAAGCCTGAAAACGGGTTCCTGTCCCCTGGGCCATGTGTTGATGCTGTTTCTCTCCGTGATAAAAAGGAGCATGGTGATCGTGAGAACAGCGAGCATGCTGAGCACGAGAAGGACAAAAGCCCGGCTGACATTTTCCGGCGCAATCCGCCGCTTGAACAGCACAACATCAGGTTTCCCGGGATGCCTGAGATGGCTGAGGATGGTGGCAAACAGGATGGCTGCTGTCGTAGTCTTGATGCCACCGGCACAAGACCCCGGGCTCCCGCCAATGAACATAAGCCCCATGATAATGACCAGGCCCAAATGGCTGATCTGCGTAAAATCCACTGTGTTGAATCCCGATGTCCGGCTTGTGACTGATTGAAACATGGCGTGAAACCCTCCGGAGAGGAAACCATCCTGCGCAAGGGAATTATTCCCATCCACCGCCCAGAATAATAACGTACCGCCCACAATCAACACCGCTGTGGTGGCAAGCACCACCTTTGTATGCAGAGGCAGTGTCCGACGCCCCATCTTGATATATTCCTTTCGAAAGAGCAGGGAATCCCACACGACGAATCCCAGACCCCCGCAAACGATCAGAAGCATAACCACAAGACAGGCGGAATGAATATAGCGATATCGGACGAGATTTTCGCTGAATGTGGAAAATCCGGCATTGCAGAAGGCGCTGACGGAATGAAACAGAGAATCCCACCAGATATGATCCTTCGGCACAGAGTTTCGCCAGAAGAGGTAAAGGAGCAGCATTCCCCAAAGCTCGAACATCACTGTGACTTTGAAAACGGCAAAAAGGAGTTTTCGAATATCACCTGTACCCGTGGATAAGGTATCCCTTAAAATAATGACATTGCTTTGAGAGATCGACGTTTTTCTGAAGATCAGGAAAAAGAACACGGATAAGGTCATGATTCCCAGTCCGCCGCATTGGATCAGCATGAGGACAACCAATTGTCCGAAATGGGACAGATTTTTTTCCGTATCCACCACGGTAAGCCCAGTGACGCAAACCGCGCTGGTGGCGGTGAACAGGGCATCCTCCATTTTGAGAGGCTTGCCTGTGGAACTGATGGGCAATGACAGAAGAAGGGCTCCCATAACGATTGCCCCGGCAAAGCTGAAAAGGATGATCCGGGACGGAGAAAGATCCCTGCCTCTTTCCCTGACTTCTTCGTTCCTCTTTTTATTCTCCGGGTCTTGCAATGAAAAGATCCCCTTTGAAAGAAAACTCAAGGTCTCTGTCTTACTCTTGCATAAAAAAATAATCCAGAGTTTCTATCATGGAGCCAGTCATGCTGACAATAAAAAAAGAAACCTTTCGACATGGCGGGATGGATCGACGCCAGGGGGAATCGAGAGGAAAGGATATGCAAAGAACCTCAAATAATGAGATCAATCCGCTACAGCCCAGGGCACGGGGCTGAACAGGGTGAAGGTGCGGGGGCGGGGAACACGCTTCGACTCCACCACCACACCATCGCGGCAGGTGATGATCAGATCATAACCTTCGTAGATGCCGACCAGGATGATGTATTTGACATCCCGAACCCGGTAGCAATAGACCTTCTTGTCTTCCACGCTTGTGGAGTAGGTGGGAATTCCCAGCTCATTGAGAATGACGATCTCCTGCTCGCCTGTCTTGGGAATATTCAGGAAATTATCCGAATTTTTATAGAATCCCATGCACCCGGATAAGAAAAGTATCCCTGTGATTACAAAGAGCAAAACACCGATGCGTTTCAGCGCATTCTTCATCATTTTCTTCTCCTTTCCTTGTGTCATTTTTTTACTTGCGAATAGGATGGCCAATCAACCATCAACCACTTTTTATTCTTTTTTATGAATTCCGCAGTCGTCTCAAAGGACGGAATAAGTTCTTGATGCCGCGCGTTCTGACCTTCAGAGCGGGTTTTTCCCGTCAAACCGGTTCGGAACCGGATGAGAGCGCTGGTGTTTGTGATCCTCCCGTTGATACGAATATAAATCAGGGTCAATTCTTGATAATCAGCGCCAAACTGTTTCAGGACATTAAAAAATCCCTCTCTTTTGTCAAGGTCAATATTCTCAAAGGCTTTCCCCGCTTCCTCGAAACGGCCGTAAAAAACGGGTCGGCGAATCTCTTCCAAAACCAGTTTGTCAATCAAACTGGCTTCGATGAGATAATCGTTTCCCGCCAGATCCTTGCCGGTGAAATCACTCCCTTTAGTCTTGACGGAAGATCGTTCCTGCGAAGGGGGAGCGGGATTTGTAATGTTTTCAGGAGAGGATACAGGGCTTTTCTTATCTCTCTTCTCCGATTTCATGGAGTAAAAAACAGCAAGCAACAGGATCAAAACAGGCAGCGACGACAGGAGGATCTTTTTCATAGGCCAGCGAAGGGTTTTTTTCAGGGAAACGGGGGAGGGGGGCTGCGTGGAAGGGAAGAACTGGGCGAAGGGACGATCCGAATACTCGACAAGCGCTTTTTCGATCTCTTCCACAAGTTTGGCGGCTGTGGGTTGGCGTTCATCCGGATTTTTCGCAATGGAGGAAGCCAGGGCTGTTTCCAGGCCTTTCGGCAGGGAGGGATTTCGTTTCCGCAGAGGCAGCGGCTTTTCATTCAGATGGCACACCAGAAGCTCAGAAGACGTCGTGGCGTCAAATGGCAGAGAACGGGCAAAGATTTTATAAAGAGACATGCCGAAGGAATAAATATCAGCCGGAGGACCGGGGGGTTCTCCCCGGATCTGCTCCGGCGCCATGAAGGCCGGCGTTCCCAGGGAAAATCCCACCTGGGTCTTGAAAATATTGTCCAGATCCATCTTCGCTATCCCGAAATCCATGATCTTGGCTATCCGTTGGGGAAGGGTGATCACCATGTTGGAGGGTTTGATGTCCCGATGGATCACGCCTGCCGCATGCGCTGCATCAATGCCCCGCGCCAGCTGGCGGAGGATGTCCAGGATCGCCCGGATGGTCAGATTCCTTTCCTCCGCCCGGAGAAACTGATGCAGGTTGGAGCCGGTGATATACTCCATGGCGATATAACTCATATCTTCCGGGCTTTTTGCCACATACACATCGTATATGCTGACGATATTTTCGTGAACACATCGCGCCATGGAGAGGGCTTCACGCTCGAAACGGGACATGAATTCCGGATCCAGGGATAGTTCCCGCCGCGGCACCTTGATCGCAACTGTTCTTCTCAGCCGGATCTGACTCCCGCGATACACATACCCCATGGCACCTTCGCCGATGAATTCCTCGATTCTGTAACGGTTCTCAAGGGTCTGACCCACCAGGGACAGGGCATAATGGGACTGGGTTATAATCTTTGCATCCTTAGTCGCTTCATCGTCCATGCCGGGATCCTTTGTGTATGTAATCTCCCATTTTGCACATTGGATATATTTCAAAAAGTCCTTTTTATTTGCCCTTAATTTGGATATTTACTTTTTGCCATCTGTTCCGGTCGGATTTGGCGCCATCTGGGCTTCCTTGACCACCTCTTCCCAGGGCTTTGCAGTAAAGGGCCGCTTCATCTTGTGAAGCCCCTCCTCCTTCAGCTGTTTGTAATTCATCAGTTCAATTCCTTTGTTCCGGAGCGCCTCCCGGAATTTCGGATGGCAGAGCATATCCGTTTCCGCCTGCCGATGCCCCGCCATGTTTTTAAGCCCGAATGAGTTCAAGTCCGTCATAACCGCCATTTCCGGCGTATTCGTTCCCGGATGAAACACCATCAAAGGCCGCTCTGGTTTCAATCCCTCGATGATTTTCAATCCCTGTTCCAGCTTTTGCTCCGGAGGGATGCTGTAAACCGATTCGGTATCCTGTTCCCCGAAATAACGGGATATGCCGATCCTGTATTCGAGAGCCAGTTTTTCCACCGCCTGCTGGAATTCCAGGCAATTCAGCGCAGCCCCCATATGGTAATCGCAATAAGATATATTCAGCCCTTTTCGCAGTGCCAGCTCGATTTGCGCCCTGAGCTCCTTTTCCGCCTCTTCCGGCTTGGGTTCATGCGCCATGAGCTCCCGACGGCTCCCGAAAAATTTCCCGAATGCATCCACAAGAGAGGGTACTTCGCTGTAAGGCATGACAGGACCCCACCTGAACTCCCGCCACTCGCTGTTCAAAACCAGGTGGACCCCCACGCTCACCTCCGGATGGGATCTTAAGATCTCTACCGCCTCGTCGAGCCAGGGCGTATTTACGATCACGGACACAGAGCTGCAAACACCCTGGTTCAGTATTTTTTCGAGCGCCATATTGGCGCCGTGACAAAACCCCGCATCATCCAGGCGGATGATCAGCTGGAGTTTCCCATTATCCCCCGCAGATTTCTCTCCCGGGTCTTTTTTTTCATCCTGGGCAGGACCGATGCTGTGAAAATGATAAAGCAGAAAACCCGAAAGAACAAGGATCGCCGATATCTTCATTCTTTGTTTCTCCTTTGGCGGAATTTATGTAATTTAGCGGTTGACATCTAAGCAATAACATGAATAATGTCAAAGTTAAATTATAATATGGGAATGTCATTTCAGCATTTTAAAAGACAGTTTGATTTAAGGAGAGAAAAAATATGAAAAGAGAGAGCGCGCGTTTGGTTTTATTTTTCTGCATCATGGGTATGTTGATCTCTGGTTCCGGCTGGGCTGTTGTGTATGTGGATGTGAATGCCTCCGGCTCGAACGACGGCACATCCTGGGCAAATGCCTATAACAGCATTCAGTCGGGCATCAATGATGCAGATGCTCCCACCACGGATATCTGGGTGGCGGATGGCACGTATTATGAAGGGATCTCCATAATATCCAGCAGCATAGTTATTACGGCAACTCTTGACGTGATCACCATTACCATACCCATCACTACAACCATCCAGGGAATTCACCTCTATGGCGGTTTTGAAGGTTATGGCGGGGCGGAGGAAACGGAGCGCGAGCAGCGGAACTGGGTCAACAATGTCACGACCATTGATGGAACAGGATATTATCATGCCGTGTATATTGACGATGTCACGAGCACGGTTCTTGACGGATTCACAATCACAGGCGGCAATGCGAATGGATCGTCTCCCAATGATATGGGGGCGGGGATTTTATGCGGGGGACTCGACAACACGAACATCATAGATAATTGCCTTATTACCGGGAATCAGGCCGCCTCTTTTGGGGGAGGGATTTGTTTGCTTGAAGCTGATCCCATTATCAATCATTGCAGGATCATAGATAATTTTTCGGGACAGCTAGGGGGCGGAATGGGGTGTGTTGAAGCATCCCCTCAAATCATCAACACAACCTTCTGTGCCAATACAGCTGTGATCGCCGGTGGCGCTATCGCTTGCCTTCAATGCGCGCCTTTAATAATCAATTGTACAATCAGTAACAATAAACAATTGGGAGTCTTCGCTGACACGAACGCGTTCCCTGTATTCAGAAATACAATTTTTGAACAGAACGATCCTATCTCAATCTTTGAAGGTTTTAACAATTCCGATATCTCCTTGGAATATTGTTTGTTTTATAATAACCAATCGGGTGGGGCATTCTATGACTCAGATTATAGTTATGTCTTTCAGGATTGGGAAATGAATCTCTTGAATGCGAATGTGCCTGAGGCAAAGGGGAATATCACGGGCGATCCTTTGTTTGTGGATAAAAATAACTGCGATTTACACATCCAGCCCTGTTCCGCAGCCATTGACGAAGCCACCTCTGATACAGCGCCCATGGAAGACCTGGATTGGAACGAGCGGCCTGTTGATTACCCGGGAAGGGGAAGAGACGGCGCAGGCGAAGGCTTTGACATCGGCGCGTATGAACTCCAGGAGACCAGCCCGACAATAGCGGTCAGCCCCCTTTATATCAATTTTGGCGATCAATCCGTGAACCAGGGGCCAACCGCTCCGCAGACAATCACTATCTGGAACAACGGCTCCGCAGCCCTTGTGTTCGATTATATTTCACTGGGAGATGACGACAATTTCGGTTTTGCCTCTCCGCCTGATACCTCGGATCTCGGAATCTGCATGAGCAGAACCATTGAGGTGGTATTTGATCCCACTCAGATCGCAACATTCACTACAACAGTAGAGATAGCGACCAATGACCCGATCTCATCCACTGTTTCTATTGAATTGGAAGGAAACGGACTGAACTTGCCTCCCGAGGCTGTGATCTGCGATGATGCCGTGCCCTATGCCCTGGATTTTGATGGATCGAACGATCATGTGGATTGCGGGAACGATGAAAGCCTGATGCCTGATTCCGCCATCACGGTAGAGGCATGGATCAATGCCGACGTGTGGAGAACCGATGCCTGGAGAGGAACCATTGTGGAAAAAACCGAATGGATCTGGCGGGGCAACAGATGGAGGAACCTGGGCTTTGTGCTTCGCGCCGGAAGGAATTCCTGGGAGTCCTTTGGCAGGGCGGAATTTATGATCGGCAATGACAAGCAGGACTGGGTCTCTGCCATAAGCCCCGAAACCCTTAACGAAGACCAGTGGTACCATATCGCCGGGGTTTATGACGGCAATAACGTTAAAGTCTATATTGACGGCGTTCTTGCAGCCACGGTGGATGACGGCGCGGATCCAGGCATCGCCTCTTCCAACATCGATCTCTGGATTGGGAATTCTGCTTATGATACTTCCAGGAGATTCAACGGACTCATTGATGAGGTACGCATCTGGAATTACGGCAAGTCTCAGGCCGAGATCCAGGAAACCATGGCGGAAATCCTGGAGGGCAATGAACCGGGCCTCTCAGGTTATTGGCGCTTCGACGAAGGAACAGGCAACACAGCCTTTGACTCAACCGGTAACAACAACGACGGCGCGCTCGTGGGCATGCCGGATTGGACAACGGAAGTGCCTGATGTGCATGATTATACCGGGTTCATGACAACAGATGAAAATACAGATACCACAGTTCCCCTTTGCGGCGAGGATCCGGATAACGATGATCTCACAGCCTGGATCACACTTCTCCCCGAATCCGGAAACGGGCAGATGTATCAATTCGCCGGAGACGGGCCTGTGCGCGGCGCTGCCATCACCACCACACCCACCCTGGTTACTGATCCTGGCCTCCGCGTGGTGTTTGCGCCGTTCGATACTCCCATGAATTATAACACCCTCGTGAAATGGAAGGTGAATGACGGGCTTGAGGATTCAGCCAACCAAGCCACTGAAATCATCCGGGTCCTGGATAATGATCCTCCAGAGCTGGTGATCAATGTTGCGACCATCTGCCCAAAGGGCGCTACAGTCATCGTGACATCGGACACCCTTTCTTCCACTGATTATGAGGATCTTCCTGAGAATATTCAGTATACCATCACCCAAAGTCCGATGCATGGGGATCTGCATGTGGGTGCTATGGAACTGGGCAATGGCGATACCTTCACACAGGCGGATATTGACGCGGGAGATCTCTCCTATTCGCACAACAGCATCGGCATGGATCCGGATCAGTTCAATTTCGACCTCATGGACGGCGCCGGGCTGATTTCCGGAACCTTTACCCATACCATTGAGATCTTGTTTACGCCTGCGCCGCAGGTTTATGTTGATCTGAACTCGCCCGGACCCGCGCTGGACGGCGGTTCGTGGGCAAGCGCGCATCACAGCATTGAGATCGGTGTGCTTGATGCCGTAGCCCTGGGCCTGACCGAAGTCTGGGTTGCTGACAGCTCATACCTTGAATCTGTGGACATGCGCTCCAATGTGGACATATACGGCGGATTCGAAGGTTACGGCGGCGCAGAGGAAACGGAACTTGTGCAGCGCGACTGGGTGGCGAATATCTGCGTGATTGACGGCACGGGAAATGACCGTACTGTCACAATGCAGGGTATTTCGAACTCCCTGGTGCACGGTTTTGTCATCACGGGAACAGGCGTAACCTGCGAAAACACGGATGATACGATCAGGATCACGAGCTGCACGCTCGAAGGCAACACTGCGCAATTCGGCGGCGGGATTTACTGCCATCAGTCCTCGCCTGTGATCACGGACTGCGTGATCACGGAAAACACGGCGACGCGCGAAGGCGGCGGGATTTATGCAAGAAATAATTCCTCGCCTCTCCTTGTCAACTGCGAGATCACGTCGAACACCGCGGAGGAAGTCGGCGGCGGCGTTTATTCGAGAAACAGCGCGAGTCCGACTCTTCTGAATTGCGTAATCGCCTTGAACAGCGCAGCCCAGGGCGGGGCGCTTTACTGCCAGAACAGCGCGGAGCCGATAGTGATCAACGCAACGATCAGCGGAAACATGGCTGACCAGGGCGGCGGGGTGTATGCCCTGTCCAATGCAGCGCCGGTTTTGGTGAATACAATCTTCGAGGATAACAACAATTACGCAATCTATGAAGGAGACGACAACACGAACATCGGGTCTGTGGAAGCTTGCCTGTTCTGGAATAATCCGGACGGCGCATACTACGACCGCACGGAAGGCGGATACACGGATGCCCAGGTGGAGGATATGAATGCGGATCTGCCTGAGGCTATGGACAATATCACGGGCGATCCCAAGTTTGCGGATAAAGAGAATGCGGATTTCCACCTGACCGCGTGCTCCGCAGCCTTAGACCAGGGCGCTAAGGACATGGCGCCGCTGTTTGACAAGGACGATGCGGTCCGACCTGTGGATCTGCCGGATATCGGGAAAGACGGAGAAGGCGAGGGATTCGACATCGGCGCGTATGAGCTCCAAATCCTGGCACCGAAGATCAAGGTCAGCCCGAAT
>Ga0315287_10007312_pt1 | contig 11064 bp, 12 predicted proteins | sample YL17G11_0_MG_FD_205037 | JGI IMG/M metagenome (GOLD analysis project Ga0315287, IMG submission 205037) | Sediment microbial communities from Yellowstone Lake, YNP, Wyoming, USA - YL17G11_0 | ecosystem: Environmental > Aquatic > Freshwater > Lake > Sediment | place: USA: Wyoming | collected...
GCGGGACGGCGTGTTCCTCTTCGCACGTGCCGACCAGTACCGCATCGTCGGGATCGACTCCGCCGGCGTCGTACGGCGCACCTTCGGTAGACCCGAGTTGCCTCCCGAGTACCGGACGCCCGCGGAGCTGCAGGCGGATGAGGCGATGATGGATCGCGCGACCCAGCGCATCGGATTCACACCTCCGCCCGCGGCCGCGCAGATGCTGAGGGACATGAGGAGGGACATCCTGCGGCGTCCCAAGCCGTACCTCTCCTCTGTGCTCGCCGTGGACCAGCTGGGCCGCCTCTGGGCCTGCTCCGGCCGCGGGGCTGGGGACAGCACCGAGGTGGACGTCTTCTCGCCGCGCGGGGAGTTCCTCCAGACCGTCGTGTTCCGGCACCGGGTCCAGGCGCTGAGCTTCCGCCTGCCGAGGGTGGCCGTCTTGGCGCAGCATCGCGGCGGGTCGTCCGACGAGCAGAGCGAGGTGAGCGTCTACCTCGTCGCCGGCGGTGCTGCCGGCCCCGCGGCTGGGCGACGTGAGTAGCCGGCGGGGCCTCGCATCGCTGGGCGCCATCACCCTCGCCCTCGTCGCCATTCACGGGCTGCGGCCCCAGGCCCTCGCTGCCCAGGCGCCCGGCGTCCACCCCAATCCTGCCTACATCGTTGCGCCGGTGCCGCCGGCGTTCACCATCGCGATGACGGCGCGCCCGGTAGCCGTGCCGTTCCGGCTCGCGGCGTCGGCGCGGGCGGCGTTCGGCAGCGAGTCCGACAGCGACGCCGTCCTCCTCGGCAACATCAAGGCCGTCGCGCTGCTGCCCTCGGGCGACGTCGTCGTCCTCGACGACAAGAAGAGCGAACTGCGGATCTTCGGCCCGACCGGCGCGCCCAGACAGCGGCTTGGCCGAGCGGGGCGCGGGCCGGGGGAGTTCTTCTACCCGGTCTCGCTGGCCGTGGACGATGCCGGCCGCCTCTACGTCGGCGACCTGGCGCGCGCCATTCAGGTGTTCGCCCCCAGCCCGTCTGGCTACCGCTACCAGCGCACGATGCAGATCGAGGTCGCCGTCAGGTCGATGTGTTTCCTGGACACGCTGCTCGTGGTCCAGGGCACCGCGCTGGGGCAGGACCCGATCCTCCACCTGTACGATTCCTCGGGCCGACGCCTGCGCTCGTTCGGTGCGCTGTACCGGTCGCCGAACCCACTGCTCAACGCGCAGATCGGCGAGGGCCGGGTGCTGTGCGACCGGCAGCGCGGGCTCGTGTTCTATGCTCCCAGCAACGCGATGGGAATTGGAGAAGTCCGGGCGTATCGGGCGGACGGCGCGCTCGTCTGGCGGACGACGCTGACGGACTTCCACGTCAGTCGCATCGAGGACTACGGGAATGGCGGGGTGCGATTCAGCCCCGGCCCCGACGGCATGCACGCCGTCCACGCGTTCGTGCTCGTGTCGGGACGTGGCCTGCTGGTCCAGGTGGCGTTCCGGACCGAAGAAGCCGTGAGGGACCAGATTCCCTTCACAACCCTCCACAGCTTCCTTCTCGATCCCGCCACGGGCCGGCCGCTGCCGCTGGGGACGGTGCTGCCTCCCATCTTCGGGGCGCGTGCCGGCGAGGTGGGGCTCGCCTTCAATGATCCGTTTCCGCGGTTCGAGGTGCGGGGGGTGCAGGGGCCGTGATGGCGAACTTGCCGGTTATCTCCGACAGGGGTATAATATATTGCCTGTGAGGGGATAACCGGCAAGTGCAATGAAGCCAATAGACTACTTCGCAGCTCACCCCGTGTTCCGATTCGCGGACTTCGCGTCCGCCCACCGGGAGGGAGCGACGCGCAAGCCGGCGACGAGCCTTGCCGTCCTCAAGCAGCACGTGCGCGCCGGGAATCTCCTCAATGTTCGCCGCGGCTTGTACGTCGTGGTGCCTCGCGGCCAGACCCCCGATGCCGTCGTGATCGACTCGTGCGTCCTCGCGAGCCATCTGGCCCCCGACGCTGTCGTCGCGTACCACGGCGCGCTGCAGTTTCACGGCAAGGCGCACTCGCTCTCCCGCAGGGTTCCGTTCCTGACCCGCACCCGGACGAAGCCGCTCGTGTTCCGCGGTTCGGAGTTCGTGCCGGTGCCCGTGCCGGCTCCGCTGCGCGCGCTGTCCGACGTGGGCGGTGGGATCGTGACGAAGGTGCGTGATGGTGCCCGCGTGCGCGTGACGACCCTGGAGCGCACCCTCGTGGATGTCCTCGATAGGCCGCGGCACGGCGGCGGGTGGGAGGAAGTCTGGCGCTCGCTGGAGTCCGTCGAGTTCTTCGACGTCGATGCGGTCACCGACTACGTCTTCAAGCTCGACTCGGCGGTTGCCGTCGCGAAGGTCGGCTTCTACCTGGAGCAGCACCGCGAGGAGCTGATGGTCGAAGACCGACACCTCGACCGGCTGCGCGAGCGCGCCCCCTCGAACCCGATGTATCTGGACCGGGGCGTGCGCGAGCCGGGCAGGCTGCTCTCGGGCTGGAACCTCGTGGTACCCGAACGCGTGCTCAATCGCTCCTGGGCCGAGGTCGCGTGAACCTGACACCGGAAGCGCTCGCTCGTCAGGTCGCGGTCGTCAACGTCGTCAGGAACTCGCGGGGGCTGAGGACCTGCACGCGGCGCGGATCACGTTGGCGGCGAGCGCCGGAGAACTCCGCGAAGTGCTTCGTGTTGCCGGTGACCAGGAACGCCGCTCGGCCCACGAGCGCCGTCTCTAGTACCGCGTTGTCGGCCGGATCGCGAGTCAGGACGTGGAGGTGTCCGGTGATCGCGACCAGCCCGTCCGGCTCGGCGAGCGACACGACGTGCGCCGCGAAGGCGTACGCGGCGTCGGGCGGGATCGTGAGCTTGGGGTAGTCGAGGGCGCGCGTCAGTTCGGCGATGAGCGGTGGGCTGGTGACGAGCTGATAGGCTCCGCGGGCGGCCGACGCGAGGCACAGGAGCGGCGGCGTCACGCGCCCCGCTTGCTGGGCGAGCAGCGCCGAGATCAGGACGTTGGTGTCGAGGAGAGCGCGAGGGCGGGGCTCAGTCACGGGGATGCTTGCGGGCCCAGGCAACGGCCTCGGCGGCGAGCTTGGCGATCTGGGTCTCCGTGCGCTCGGTGCTGGGGAGTTGGGCGACGATGGCCTCGAGGCGCGCCTCGAGAACGGCGGAGCGCACCGCCGCGCCGAGTTTGCTCGCGGTGGCCTCTGGGCCCAGTTGCCGGTCGAGAGCAAGGACGGCCTGGCGGGTCTCCAAGGGGAGGCCGGTGTAGAGGCGCAGCGCTTCCGCGACGACGGCGCTCTGGGGGCGGCGCTCCTCCTCCGCGACGCGCTGGGTCGCGCGGTAGATGGCGGGATCGAGGGAGGCGCTGAGGGTCTTGGTGGCCACGAAGGTGCTCCTGATAGTTGTATTGAGGCTCACGAAACTTAGTGACGCGCCAGAGGAACCGCTATGGTGCTGCTTGATTCGGATTCCGCGTCGTGACGGCCGCGTCCGCCACATGGACACGACCGGCGCGTACGTGTCGTACCGCGACAGCCTGGGCCTGATGCACCTTGAGAGGTACGCGTGGGGGGCCGACTACTGCGGAACCACCGCGCGGCCGAGCAACTGATGTGGCCGCGGTGTCCGCGGCGTTTCGACGGGAGGTGGGTGTGAAGACCGTTCGGTTTCGTGGGCGTGCCGCCTGGTGTGTGTCTGTGCTTCTGCTCGCCGCGGCCCCGCCGGCGCAGTCCCAGTCCATCGCCGTCGATCCCCAGCCGGTGCGCACGCTCGCGGGCGCGACGCGGGACGGGGCTCCGGTGTTCGGCGTCGTCGCGGGCGCTACTCGGCTGCGCGACGGCACCATCGTGATCGGCGACCAGAGCGCGAACGCCCTGAAGTTCTTCGATGGCCAAGGCCGTCTCACCGCGACGGTCGGTCGGCAAGGGGAGGGACCCGGCGAGTTCCGGATGCTCGGATGGGTGAAGCCGTGCAGGCCGGACTCCCTGTTCGTCTTCGACGTCTTCCCGCGCCGCATCTCGGTGTTCTCGGCATCCGGACACTTCGTTCGGCAGTTCCAGGTGCCCGCCATGCCGGCCCAGGTGGCGTGTTCGCGCGAAGGCGTGTTCGCGGCGTTGAGCGGTCAGGCGACGCAGCCTCCCGAGGGAGTCGACCGATGGCACGCGACGGCGCCGCTGCTGATCGTCGATGCCATGGGCGTGGTCACGCACCAGCTGGGCAGTGTACCGGCGTACGAGATCGCGCAGGTCGGGCGCGGGTGGTTCCCGCCGCCGGGCGGCAGCCACGCAAGCATTGCCGTGACGCGACGGCGGGTCTTGGTTTGTCCGCTCGACTCCGGCGCGGTGGGCGCGTTCAGTCTGGCGGGCGCGCGACTGGGTTCGATCCCGCTGCGCGTTCCGCCGCACCCCCCGTCCCGCGGAGACTTGGAGCGAGCGACCGACGCCCTGTTGGCGTACATGCCGGCTGGCGACGTTCGCGACACCATGCGCCAGCGGCTGCTGCGACTTCCGCCACCTGCGAACGCGCTGCCGTGCAACGACATCCTGACGGATCCCGCGGACAATCTCTGGGTGGTCCTTTCCGCTCCAGGCGACAGCGTGACCACGCTACGCGTCTTCGGGCCCGATGACCGGGTCTTGGGCGATGTCTCAGTCCCGGCGGCGCTGGAAGTCTACGAGATCGGCTCTGACTACCTGCTCGCGAGCGGCGAGACACCTGAGGGTGAGCCCTGGGTGCGGATGTACCGCGTGCGGAGGTCGCCGGCGCGGTAGGGACTCACACGCCAAGGCCGCATCGCGATACTGAACTTTGTTCAGTCTTTCGCCCTGCCGCTCCGGATGCTAGCGTAGCGCAGGCCTTTGGCGCTTCCCGTCCATCTCCGTTGCGCGGAGCCGCTATGCGTACCCGCTCGCTCGTCGCCACCGTGTCGCTCCTGGTGCTCTGCACCGCGCTCCCCGCCGCCGCCCGTGCCCAGCGGCCCGCCGTCACGGTCATCGCCGGCACGCTCCTCGGCGCCGACGGCGCGCCGATGAAGCTCGCCGACGTCCACCTCTATCCGCCGTACCGGCCGCATCAGATGGCCCGGGTGGCGGTGGATCGGGACGGACGCTTCGCCATTGCCACGGCGAGCCGGGGGCTGTTCCACCTGATGTTCACGGGAGTGGGTCACGCCTCCGCCAAGTTCCCCCTGCTGGTCGAAGGGCCGGCGACGATCGCAGTGGACGTGCGCCTCCCACGCTACGCCTACACCGACACGCTGGAGCAGGTCGCGGCCGTCGGTGACTGGAACAACTTCAGTTCCGCCACGGCGCGGCCGCTCGTCAGACAGCCGGATGGGCGGTACACCCTCGAGATGGAGGCGGCCGCCGACACCGTCGCCTACCAACTCATCGGTTTTGATGCGGCGGGGAGCAGCGGACGCGGCATCGACGGTCCACAGGCCGAGTGGTTCGTCCGTGCGGACCGTCTCGGCTACCGCGCGGTGATTCGGACGCGCAACGGCCGGGCGACGATCGCTCTCGACCCGGCCCGACTCGACCGGCGCCCCAGCACGCTGTCCATCGTGTTCCGCGATCCCACGTCCCCGGCGGGTCGGTTCTACGCGCTGTCCGAAGAATGGAACCGGCAACGTACCGAGTACCTCGACGCCTCCCGGCTCGCGCACCAGCGCGGCGATTCGCTGCGGTTTGACTGGACGCCCATCGTCGCGCGACGGACGGCCGTACTGGCTCGAGAACGCGATCCGATGCGGCGCCAGTTGCTCCTTCTCCAGTTGCTGGACGCCGCCCAATTCGACGCGGCGATCGGGCGCCCCGTGGCGCAGCAGATCATCCGTGAGGTGCCTCCCTCTTCGCCACTTTGGACGGACCCCGGCCGGACCCCGTGGATGATCGAGGTAGCCTTCACCGCCGCCGCCGGCAAGACGGGCGACCAGACGGACACGGCGGCGAGCCGGGCGAGCCTCGGGTATCTCGACCGCGTCGTGGCCGAGCAGCCGGACTCCATGGTGCAGACGATGGCACTCTATGGTGCGATGGGCATCGCCCGGCGGAGCCTCAACGACATGACGCTGCGGAGCCAGTACATCTCGCGGCTCCTCACCGAACACCCGTACTCCTCTCTCGCCGCCTTGGTCCGGGCTCGATCGGCGCCCAACCGCGTGTGGCGGGAGGGTGCACAGGCTCCGGCGTTCCGCGTGACGGCGCTCGACGACACCGCGGTTACCTACGCGCCGGAGACGTTCGCCGGCAAGGTCTACCTCCTCGAGTTCTGGGCGACGTGGTGCGGGCCGTGCATCCGCGACATGCCGTACCTCCACGCGGCGCACGACAGCCTGGCCGCGCAGGGGCTGGAGATCGTCAGCATCTCCCTCGACAACACACCGGCCGACGTCCGCCGGTTCCGCGCCGGCGAATGGCGGATGCCCTGGCGGCACGCCTACGTCCCCGGCGGGCTCGACGACGCGCAGATGCGGCGCCTGGAGATCGCGTATCTGCCGCGCGTGATCCTGGTGGGCAGGGACGGGAGGATCGTGGCGGTCGACGAGGAGGGGCTGCACGGCGACAGCTTGATGGGGACGCTTCGGCGGGCGCTCGCGGCTGCCCCGTCGCCGTGAGGCGCAGCGCCGTTCTCGCGGGTGCCCTGGTCATCGCGGCGCTGCACGCGGCCAGCGCGCAGGCCCCGGAAGTACGGGTCACGGCGGTGCGCGAGTTCGGCTCCGTGCAGCCCGGCGGCGCGTTTCGGGTTGCGCTGCGGCTCGACGTGCCGGACGGCTGGTACATCGATTGGCTGAACCCCGGCACGACCGGACTCCCGACCACGCTCGCGTGGATCACGCCGGCAGGTATCGGCGCCGGCGCGGTCGCGTGGCCGTTCCCGGAACGCCACGTGAGCGGCGCGGACGTGGCGCACATCCTCCGTGGCACCGTCTACGTGCTCACGCCGTTCACCGTCGCGGCCTCCGCACGGGCCGGGACCGCCAGGCTCCAGGGGGAATTGACGTGGCTGCTCTGCTCGACCTCCTGCATTCGGCAGCAGCGGACAGTGACCGTGCCGATCCGGATCGGGCCGAGAACAACCGCGCGTTTGGCGGCGGCGCCCTCGCCGGCGGAGCGGTCGCCCGCGTGGGGCGAGGTCGAGGCGGCGCGGGGGAGTCTCCCCGTGTCGGGGGAGGGCCTCACGCTCCGTGCTGTCGCGAGCGCGGCTGGCGGCACCTCGGACAGCCTGGCACTGGAGGTCGGCGGCCTGAGCGGCGCGCCCAATGCCGGATCGCTCGTCACTTTCTTCCCAGCGGCCGTGGGCCGCGCCGCTATCGTGGTGCCGATCCAGCGCACGAGCTTCGGCGTGCAGGTGACCCTGCCGCGCTCTTTCGTGGCGGGCGCGCCACCCGGGCGCCTCGTCGGGGTGCTCGTCGGCCTGCTGGTGGTGGGTCCGACGCACACGTCGCGGGCGATTGCGGTGGACGTTTCGGTGGCGGGACGGTGAGGGAACGGGGCGTGAGGCCGGGCGGGCGTCGGTGGCGACACGCCGCCCCACGCGCGCGATCTATTTACGAGTTAGACGGCGCTAGAGAAGCCAACAGTTCACGAGGATCTCCGATGCAACAGCGCCGAGCACGTGCGAAGCTGCCTCGCCTGCTCCGAGCGCCCGGAGCGACGGTCCTGATCGTCACGGCGATCGCCGCCTGTGCGGTACCGAGCGCCGACGAGTCCGCGACGCTCGTCCCCATGGATACGCTGGTCACCACAGCCTCCGAGCTAATCGGCGGCGTGTACGACTTGGCGCTCTCACCGGACGGGGATCTTTACGTGGCTGACTACAGCTACAAGCACGTCCTGGTGGTCGGTCCCGACGGGCTGGTCCGTCGGACTATTGGCAGACAAGGGTCGGGTCCCGGCGAGTTCGAGATGCCCTATGTCGTGCGCGCCGGCGCGGACTCGGTGTGGGTGCTCGACGCCGCTGGCAATCGGGTGCAGGTGTTCGACCGCGCTGGGGGGCTGGCCCGAAGCTACCGTCTGGACGTACCCGGCCTTGGCGGCGGCCGCGACTTCCGGGACGACGGTTCGCTCGCCGCCACGATCGACGGCCTCGACACTGCGATGATTCTGGTGTTCGATGCCGCCGGCACGCGCGTCGGCAAGTTCGGCGCGCCGATCGTCCCACAGGTAGCGCTCTACGACTTCGCAGCCCTGAAGTCCGAGATCCGGGACGGCGGCGTCCCCGACGCGTTCCGGAACCGAGCAACGCTCGCCTGGGCGCCAGACCACTCGCTCTATCTCGCCTTCCTCGCCGAGCCCCAGGTGCGCCGCTACGACGCCGCCGGACGCCTCCTTTGGACCCGCACGCTGGACCAGCCTGCGCTGCGCTCGGCGCGGGAGACGTTCATCCGCAAGAACATCGAGGAGCAGAACCCGTCCCGCGTGCATTCGCTTCAGTACGTGACCGACGCCGCCGTGGTGGGTGGCGACTTGTGGCTGCTGCTCAACACCGCGGACGAGAATGATGGGCTCCTCCTCGTGCTCCGTGCGGACGACGGCGCCGTTCGGCGCCGCGTCATCTTCCCGGGCCTGCCGAACACCGGGTTCTTCGTGGTGGACCAGTCGCGGCGACGGCTGTACATGGCGCCGCCCAGTGACGCGTCGATACTAGTCTTCAAGTTGCCGAGCCTGTGACAGTGAGGCGCGGCGGCCTGATCGGCACGCGGGGGACCGCTCTGATCGATTCGAGCGGCTGCCGAAAGAGGAGCGGCGCCTGAGCGCCAGTGGCAGGCGGCCCAGTGCCTCGGCGCCCTCCAGCGGCAAATCCGCGCGACAGTGCTGAACGAGCTCGGGTAGTATTGGCCCGAGGGACCACGGCGGCGACGACACAGGAATCGCAGGATCGCGATGCACCGATGCGCCGTCTAACAAGTGCATGAAGATCCCACTGCGCGCGGGCTACCGGTTCGCCGGGAAAGGCGCTACCCGGTGGGTGTGATTGGACAGTTCTCGTTCGCGCAGTGCAGCCTATGCGCGAATCCGCTAGCTGAACGCCTAGTCGCGGCGCTCGCTCCGGAGGAGATTCCAGAAGCTGCGGGGCGTGACAATCGGGAACGGGGCCTGGCCCGCCACACTGAGGACATCGTTGTCGCCGGTGACCACGACATCGACGCCAGCCTCGATCGCCTCCGCCAACACCAGGCTATCGTCGGCGTCGCGTACGGCCAGGGACGGCGGGTGCTTGCTCCGCACGACGTGACCCTGGCGTCGCAGAAAGGCCTCCACGTGCTCGATTGCCCCTGCGTCCAAGCCGATCTTCTGCCGCAGGACCTTGCGGAGTTCACCCAGCACCCGTTCCCCAAGAATGAGCTCATGCTCCGCCAGCACCACGTGGAGCACCTCGGCGCAGAGGCCGTGCGTCGCGACCGCGCTGACGAGGACGTTCGTATCGAGGAAGACCCTCACGACACGATGCGGAAGATGTCCTCGTCGGTGAGGAAGCCACGAGCCTCGGCGAAGGGCACGACGCGGCGCCGGAGTTCCGCAAACTGAGCCAGCGCCAACTGGCGACGCAGGGCGTCGCGCACCAGGTCGCTTCGGCTCCGGCCGGTACTGACTGCGGCGCGCTTGAGCTGGCGTGCAAGCTCGCGATCCAAGCGAATGGTCAGGGCGGAGGTCTTCATGTCATGCAATGTCGTACATGAGGCGCCACTTCACCAGCGCCGGCAATGGCCAACGCGCGCACGGCCGGCGGTTCTCACGATGGTGGTGGCGATGGTCCTCATCTTCGCGGTGGCCCCACCGCGTGCGCTCGCCTGTCAACAAGCGCCGCGCACGGCGACTGGCGGTGGGGGCATCGCGCTGGTCCGGGAGCTGACCATCGGCGCGGACCAAGAAGGACCGGAGTATGAGTTTGTCGCCATCAGCAAGACCGCGGCGACGCATTCCGGCAGCGTGTTTGTCGCCGCGTACGACGGGTCAGCCGTGCAGATCAGAAGGTACGACGCATCGGGGCACTTCCGGGGGACCGTCGGCCGCGCGGGAGCTGGCCCTGGGGAGTACCAATCGGTCGATGGTATGGCGGTCATCGGTGACAGCGTACTGGTCGTCTACGACAAGCGGAATGGCAGGGCGTCGCTGTTCGACACCACAGGGGGCTATCGGTCCTCGTTTCGGGTGTCAGGCGGGAACTTCTGGCACAAGTTCTTTGCGGCGTTCAGCGACGGTACGATCGGGGTGCGGGCGAGAGTGGTGGCCGCCGGCCAGGCTGCTGGTGAGGTGAGGTCGCTCTACGTTCGCCATCGGCTGAACGGCGCGATTGTGGATTCCATCAGCGTGCCGCCGGAGGAAGAGGGCGGCGTTGCGACCGCGGGCCCTTCGTTCGGAGTGCGCTGGGCTTTCCCATCGACCACGGTCTTCGCGCTTCTGCCGCGTGGCGGCATCGCGACAGCCCACACGTCCCGCTATCGCATCGAGGTCGTTCCGGCTGCGGGCCGCCCTTTCACGATCGTGAGAGACGCGACACCCATTCCTCTTGAGAGTGGCGAGCGCGAGGAGTGGGAAGAACTGGTACGAGGGTCCAATGCCATCGCGCCGCCCGAACGACGCGTGACCATCCCCCGGGAGAAGCCCATCATCCGGGACCTCCTTGCCGATGCGGAGGGGCGCATCTGGGTGGACCTATACACCAGAGGCACGCGAGCGGCTGGTGCAGCCAGCGTCAGGCGCCCGACGCTGTTCTGGTCGGAGCACAACGCGTACGACGTGTTCGACGAGCGAGGCGGCTACCTCGGCAGAATCGACCTCGCTCCGCACTCCAGGTTGGTGGCGGTGCTGGGGAATCGCGTCTGGGTGTCGGAGCACACGGAGGAGGGCTTCTACGTTCTGGTGCGCTACCGGATGAGCGTGTCGCCGGTCCGATAGCGCACCGTCTCGCAGCCGACTGAACGATCTTCAGTTGGGCCGTACCTTCACCGGAAACGGGAGGACCGTAGAATGCGCGCGATCGCCGAATGAGATCCGCCTCCGGTCGTTGGTCAGTCTGGTGCGGTTTGGCGGCGTGGGTGCTGAGCGGAGCCGGCGCCCACGCGCTGGATTCGTCGTGGGCG